>JADHED010000126.1_pt1 | contig 105794 bp, 89 predicted proteins | sample 8952041 | NCBI WGS metagenome assembly JADHED01 (sample SAMN16124423, study PRJNA663239) | bioreactor sludge metagenome | isolation source: sludge (control) | place: India:Bengaluru | collected 2018-09-08
ATAACCCTGGATACCGCAGCCGCTTTGATAAATTGTGGACGAGCGCCAACGATTGTGACAATTTTCACGTCGCATCCTCTACTGCCTTGACAAGGGCCTCAACAATTTTCTCTTGCGTCGTTGTTTCAAGATACGGATGCATAGGCAAACTCATGATTCTTGAGGCTGCCTTTTCGGATATCGGGAAAGCACCCTGACCAAGACCGAGGTAAGAGAATGCCGGCTGCATATGCAGCGGGATTGGATAATGCACCGCAGTCGGAACACCTGACTCATTGAGCCGCTTGATGACGTTTTCCCGGTCTGGCACCTGGATACTGTATTGCGCATAAACGCTGGTGCTGCCTTCTGCAATACTCGGAACCACGACATCAATAGCTGCCGCCTTGATCAAATCACTGTAGGTCTGACCGATGCGGCCGCGTTGCTCGACTTCCCAATCAAAAGTTTCCATCTTGGCCAGCAAAACTGCCGCTTGAATGGTATCCAGACGACCATTCAGGCCGATACGGGCATGATAGTAGCGCTTTTCCTGACCATGCAGACGCACCTGGCGCATGATGGTTGCCAGCGCATCATCATCAGTAAACAGTGCTCCGCCATCACCATAGGCGCCCAGAGGTTTTGAAGGGAAAAACGATGTGGAGCCGATGGTTGATACGCCACATGAGCGCTTGCCCTTGTATGTGGCGCCGAAGGATTGGGCTGCATCTTCAATGACAGCAATGCCGTGTTTTTCCGCTATCGCATTGATTGCATCGAAATCGGCACATTGCCCGTACAAGCTGACCGGCATGATAGCCTTGGTACGAGGCGTAATCGCCGCTTCGATCAAGGCAGGATCCATGTTGTAGCTGATCGGATCAATATCCACAAACACCGGTTTTGCACCTGCCAGCGCAATCATCTCGCCGGTAGAAATAAAGGTGAACGGTGTGGTGATCACTTCATCGCCCGGCTTGACGCCCAAAGCCATCAAGGCAATCAGCAGGGTATCCGTGCCACTGCTGGCTGTAATGCAATGTTTGGTGCCTACATAGGCAGCCAACTGTTGCTCGAGTTCTGCCACTTCCGGCCCCATGATGTACTGACCATGCTCGAGAACCTTGTTGATGCGGTTTTTTATGCTGCTTTCAAGGGAGTGGTACTGGGACTTGAGATCGATGAATGGAATTGCGTCAGCCATATTTTTATCCAACAAATGTACATTGATTATCTACCAGCCTGTAAACATCGCCGGTTTCCGGGCATTTGGCTTCTCCCTGACCTTTCAAGGGGAGCTCAAGGCGTGCGCCATTGCGGCTCATCCATCCAATCTGCCTGGCCGGTACACCAACCATCAGGGCGTATGCAGGCACATCGCGGTTGACTACTGAACCAGCACCTACAAAGGCATATTCACCAAGCGTGATACCGCAAACGATGGTGCAATTGGCGCCCATGGTGACCCCACGCTTGACCAAGGTGTTCCTATACTCATCCTTGCGCGGGACTGCTGATCGGGGGTTATAGACATTGGTGAATACCATGCTGGGGCCGCAAAATACGTCTGACTCCAGTGTCACGTTGTCGTAGACCGAGACATTGTTCTGAATCTTGACGTTGTCGCCAATCACAACCTTGTTGCCGACGAACACATTCTGCCCCAGAGAACAGTCCTTGCCGATTACAGCTCCGCCACAAACATGTACCCAGTGCCAGACTCTGGTGCCATCACCGATTTTGGCGCCATCATCGACGATAGCTGTGGGATGTATGGTAACACTCACGTTCAGTAATCCAACGGTAGTGCGACACGCTTGCCATCTCTTGCGGAGAGATAGATTGCGATGATGGTTTCGAGCGACTTGAGACCCTCACGGCCATCTGTTTCAGGCTCTGCTTCACCACGCAACACATTGATTACATTGTCGTAATAAAGCGGATGACCGAAACCGTAAACGGATGTTGTCTGATAACTGGCTTCCTTGACTTTTTCATCGTCAGCATCAGGCTCCGCAAACTCCCAGTGCTGAACTTCATTGACGGCTACACCACCCACGCGCACGGTGCCCTTTTCCCCCAGAATGGTAATACTGCCTTCCAGATTCTTCGGATAAGTCAGCATGGTGACATTCATTGAACCCAAGGCACCGCTGCGCCATTTCAGATTGACGACACCTGTATCTTCCGCCTCGATGTCTCGCTCAAGGGTGGCCGTGTAGGCATGCAGGCTCTCCAATGGCCCGATCAGCCAATCGATCAAATCCACATAATGACTGGCCTGGTTCATAAAGGCCCCGCCGTCATATTCCCATCTGCCGCGCCATGCACCCTGATCGTAATAAGACTGCGGGCGAGTCCAGAACACATTGAGATTCACCATGTATATCTTGCCGAAACGTTTCTTCTCAATCGCCTTCTTCAACAATTGTAAAGTCGCATTCCGACGATTCTGCTTGACGACGAATAGCCGCACCCCTGCCTCATCACAGGCTGCCACCATTTTCTTGCCATCCTCCCAGCGCGTAGCCATGGGTTTTTCTGTCACCACATGGCGACCTGCCTTTGCGACCTGAATTGCCTGCTCCGGATGCAGACCCGAGGGCGTGGTCAGAACGAAGGCATCGGCATCGCATGACGCCAGCATTTCCTTCAGGGATGCATACGGGGTAGCACCAGTAGTTTCGACTGCAGCGGCAAGTGCGGTAGGGTCAATGTCGCATACGCCAACCAGTTCAGCCCTGTCACTATGATGCTTGATTGCTGCAAAATGATTCTGTGCAATTCGCCCGCAACCGACAAGCGCGAAGCGGATTTTTCGATCAGTAATTGGTGGTAGGAAATGGTACATGTCGATGGCCTGTTTATTAAGTTCGTTTGAGTTTGTTAGAGCCTGAAGACTGTCAGACCCATTTTCGCTGCTTGATGCCTGTCATAGAGCGCTTTCAAATCGGCGAGCACGGGCTTGTCGGATTTCAGCATCTGCTTGAGTTGATCAAGCGGCATATTCCGGTAAGCCTTATGTCCAACAGCCACAACAAGCGCATCAACCGACAATAAGTCATCCATCGTGTTCAATTCGATGCCATATTCAGCCTTTACCTCCTCGGCATCGGCATAAGGGTCTGCAACAACTACACGCACGCCCCAATTCCGGAATTCCTTGATCAGGTCAACCACTTTGCTGTTTCGAATATCCGGACAATCTTCCTTGAAGGTGATACCCATTACGCCGACCGTGCTGCGAGCAACATCAATGCCGTTACGCAGCATAAGCTTGATCACGCTTCTTGCCGCGTACCTTGCCATGTTGTCGTTCATGCGCCGTCCGGATGCAATAATCTGAGGGTGATAACCGACCTCTTCAGCTTTGTGCGTCAAATAATACGGATCTACACCGATACAGTGGCCACCTACCATACCGGGCCTGAACGGCAGGAAGTTCCACTTTGTGCCTGCTGCCTCAAGCACTTCCAACGTATCAATGTTCAATCGATCAAACAGCACGGAGAGTTCGTTCACAAGCGCGATATTCAAATCCCGCTGGGTGTTTTCAATCACCTTGGCCGCTTCTGCAACCTTGATGCTTGAAGCTTTATGAGTGCCAGCAGTAATGATCGATGCATACAATTCATTGACTGCGTCAGCCGCTTCAGGAGTTGATCCGCTGGTGATTTTTTTGATCTTGGTGAGCGTGTTGACCTTATCTCCCGGGTTAATGCGTTCCGGGCTGTACCCGCAGTAGAAATCGACGTTGAATTTCAATCCCGAATGCTTTTCCAGGATTGGGACGCAATCTTCTTCTGTACAACCGGGATAAACCGTAGACTCGTAGATTACGATATCGCCTTTTTTAAGTACCTTGCCGACGGTCTCGCTAGCTTTGATCAATGGCGTCAAATCAGGACGATTCGCTTGGTCGATTGGTGTTGGCACTGTCACAATGAAGACTGAGGCTGTTCGTAGCACATCGATGTCATCAGTATATGAAAGTTTTACTGCCGTCTTGAGATCCTCTGGCGTAACTTCCAGAGTGTGATCCTCTCCTGCGCGCAATTCGGCAATCCGCTTTTTATTGATATCAAAGCCAATCACTGACCTGGTTTTCCCAAATTCCACCGCCAAGGGCAAACCAACATATCCCAACCCAATGATAGCTATTGTCTTGTTGTTCAGATTCATTGAATTCTCACCATCCCTTTTTAACTTAACTGCTGTTTCAAACTTAACATCTTCAAACGTTCAGATACGTTTATTCTTTACTACCTCAGATCTTAATTCTTCGATCATGGTTTGTAGCGCTTTATATTCTTCAGTCTTGGATTTCAGGAAACGCACGGTAATCGAAGCTTTTTCTTCAATACCCTTGGGCGTGAGAATATACATGTATGCCATTTTGTTCTTATTATTGCGAAAATTATTGACCTTTATCAAACCGACTTGCACGAGTGCTTTCAGACAGAAATTGGCTTTCCCCAAACTTATACCCAAATGCCCGGCAAGTTCACGCTGACTGATTTCCGGATTAGCCTCAATCATTTTGAGAATTTTGTAACGATACTCATCGGTCAACATTGGGCGTACACAGTTATTTGCGTTCAGTTAATGAACGAAGTTTATCAACATCTTGCCAATACTGGCAAGGCGTTTCCCTGCGTCATAACCGCATATCCAGAAGATATTTATTCAAATAACTCCGCGCTCTTGAAAGATATGGCATTCATGTCTTTTGACGACAGCGACGGGGCGGCTTCGAGAGGCCATTTGATCCCTATATCCGGATCATTCCAGATAATGCTGCGCTCGTATTCCGGCGCATAATAATCTGTTGTTTTGTATAAGAAATCGGCCACTTCGCTAAGGACCAAGAAGCCGTGTGCGAAACCTGCTGGCACCCACATTTGCCTGGCATTCTCTTCCGATAGCTCTGCACCCACCCATTGCCCAAAAGTGGCCGAGGATTTTCGTAGATCGACAGCCACATCAAACACAGCCCCACGTACCACCCTGACCAGCTTGCCCTGCGGCTGCTGTATCTGATAATGTAAGCCGCGCAGTACGCCCCTGGAGGAGCGGGAGTGGTTATCCTGTACAAACTGGACATTTAGGCCGGTGGCTTCATTGAAAGCCCGCTGATTGAAACTCTCGAAGAAAAATCCGCGTGCATCGCCGAACACCTTGGGTTCGATAATGAGCACATCGGGAATGGCGGTTGGAATGACACGCATGGACTTAGTTACTTTCTTTCAATAAGCGCAACATGTATTGCCCGTAACCGTTTTTCGCCAGCGGCTGCGCCAGGGCTTCAAACTGGCCGGCATCGATGAATCCGTTACGCCAGGCGATCTCTTCCGGGCAGGCGATCTTGAGGCCCTGCCGGTTTTCCAGCGTGGCGATGAACTGGCTGGCATCCAGCAGGCTCTCGTGCGTACCAGTATCGAGCCAGGCATAGCCGCGCTTGAGGATTTGCACGTCCAGTTTGCCCTGTTGCAGATAGGTCTGGTTGACAGTGGTGATTTCCAGCTCGCCGCGGGCACTGGGCTTGACCGATTTGGCGATATCGACCACCTGGCTGTCGTAGAAATAGAGGCCGGTGACGGCGTAATTACTTTTCGGTTGCGCCGGCTTTTCCTCAATGCTGATCGCCTTGCCGCTTTTGTCGAACGCCACCACGCCGTAACGTTCCGGATCCTGCACGTGGTAAGCGAACACGGTGCCACCCTGCTGCTGACGATCCGCATCGCAAAGCAGCGTGGCGAAATCGTGACCGTAGAAGATGTTATCGCCGAGCACAAGCGCGCTGGGGGCGTTGCCGATAAAGTGTTCACCGATGATGAAAGCCTGCGCGAGCCCATCCGGACTGGGCTGGACGGCATACTGCAGATTTATGCCCCATTGCGATCCGTCGCCCAGCAGTTGCTGGAAACTCGGCAGATCGCGCGGCGTGCTGATGATCAGGATATCGCGCATGCCGGCCAGCATCAGCGTGCTCAACGGGTAGTAGATCATCGGTTTGTCGTAGACCGGCAGCAATTGCTTGCTCAGTGCCAGCGTGGCCGGATGCAGCCGGGTACCGGCGCCGCCGGCGAGTATGATGCCTTTTCTCGTGAGTGGTGAGTTGGGAGTGGCGAGTTGGGAGTTGGTCATGGTGGCTTTTTAGTGGCGAGTGGTTAATGGCAAGTAGTCAGCGGCGAGTAGTGAGTGGTGAACAGATAGTTAGTCGTGAGTAGTCAATAGCAAGTAGTAGCCGAAGAACGCCGAAATGATCGAAGTGAATACCCATCAGCTTGTGAAATCATGATGTGCCCGATTTTTTGTGTAATCCAGTTAATAATTTTCTTGTCGCCTCTACCAATTCAAACGCCAAATGATCGGATGAAGCAAAATCCAGCATCACTGCCAACTGCATCTGGGTTTCCAGCTCAGCCAACGAACCCCGAGCTATGCCTACAAAATTCAAGAATTCTCTGGGACCATTTCTGCCAGCACCTTCGGCTATATTGCTGGGTATTGAAACAGAAGCCCCTCGCATTTGCTGAGACTAGCCATAGCGTTCATCTACCGGGAAGAGCGATATCATTTCGTAAACGGATTTCACTAAGCTCATGGCTTGCTTCCAGACTTCAAGGTTTTCATGTGGTTTTGCCACCATCTACTCTCCACTGGCGAATACTGAAGCAAAGCGCTATTACACCTGCTGATGATCACCTATATTCACCAGAATAATTTCGCGCTCCGTTACGATCATTTCCAATGTAATTCGATATTTAAGATTGATTGAAATACTGTGCAAGCCTTCAAGCCTGCCTTTCAATGCATGCAATCTGAGCGAGGGGTGATGCGGGTTGAGCTGTAACAACTCGAGTGTTTTGGCATATTGAGCAACTGCATCGGGATGACGTTTTATAAAGCTCAGTGCTCTTCGTTGATATTGTTCAGTAAAAATGAGTTGCCACTGCATGTTACTGATTTTTTTGAAGCGCCTGAATGTGCTCAGCCACAGTGCATTTAACAAAACGTCCTGCAGCCATGTCTGCCCTGGATTCAGCCAAAGCCGCTTCGAGTTCACATTCTCTCAGGTGTTGATACTGCTCCTGGCTCATCACTACGTATTTGGCTTGCCCACGCACACTGACTAAAACCTCCGGTTCGGATATCAGTGCGTCTTCAATCGCTTTAACGCCTCTGGTTTTCAGTTCATTTGCGGAAATCATGTTTCCTCCGTATTAGAGTGTTATTTAAAATACTTTTAAAAGAACTATTAATAGCACAATAAAACAGGCGAAACAACTCTATATTTTGTAAACCATCGATCCTTGTATATCACGTGCAAGCAAAATTATCCGCCAACTCGAATATCGTCGAGCATTTCCGCTACCCCAGTCTGCCAATCCGGCAGCTTGATGCCGAACGCCTGTTCGAGCTTGCTTGTATCGAGACGCGAATTGGCCGGCCGCTTTGCCGGTGTTGGAAATTGACTGCTGGTGACCGGCCGGACATTCTCATCACTGACCTTGATCGCGACACCGCGCTGTCTCGCGCCACCGATCACGAAGCGCGCATAGCCATACCATGAAGTCTCACCGGCGGCGACAGCGTGATACAGGCCTGTAAGACCTGGATTCTGCATCGCCTTTGGAATGACGTCCGCGGTCAATCTAGCCAGCAATCTTGCGCCGGTCGGCGCGCCGATCTGATCATCCACCACCGACAGCGATTCCCGCTCCTGGGCGAGTCGCAGCATGGTCTTGGCGAAGTTGCCACCCTTTGCAGCATAGACCCAACTCGTGCGCAGAATGATGTATTTGCTGCAGCTGCCGGCGATATTGCGCTCGCCTTGCAACTTGCTGGCGCCGTAGACATTCAACGGATTCGGCGCATCGGTCTCTTTCCATGCCTCACCGCCAGAACCATCGAACACATAATCAGTGGAATAGTGAATCAGCCAGGCGCCGAGTTTCTCGGCTTCTTGCGCCAATATGCCCGGAGTCTGTGCGTTAACTAGAAAAGCCAATTCCGGCTCGCTTTCGGCCTTGTCCACCGCCGTATAGGCAGCCGCATTGACGATCACATCCGGCCTGATGCTGCGTATTGTTTCCGCAATGGCATCCGGTTTGGTGAAATCCCCGCAATGCTCCGTGCTGTCCACATCCAGCGCTACAACATTGCCTAGCGATGACAGTGTTTTCTGCAGTTCGCCGCCGACCTGGCCGTTGCAACCGAACAACAGAAAATTAAGTGTTCCGGCCATCTTCAACGGTTGCCGTAGTTGTTGGCCAGCCACTCGCGGTAAGCGCCGGTTTGCACGTTCTCGACCCACTCCTGATGTTCGAGATACCAGGCGATGGTCTTGGCGATGCCGGTATCGAAGGTCTCCTGCGGTTTCCAGCCCAATTCGCGCTCGATCTTGCGTGCGTCGATGGCATAGCGCCGGTCATGTCCGGGGCGGTCCGTGACGTAGGCAATCTGTGCCGCATAGGACTGGCCGTCGGTTCTGGGCCGCAGGGTGTCCAGACGCTCGCATATCAGTTTGACGATATCGATGTTGGCTTTTTCGTTCCAGCCGCCGACGTTGTAGGTCTCGCCCACTCTGCCCGCTTCCAGCACACGCCGGATGGCGCTGCAATGATCCTTGACGTAGAGCCAGTCGCGAATCTGCATGCCGTCACCGTAGACCGGTAGCGGCTTGCCCGCCAGCGCATTGACGATCATGAGCGGAATCAGCTTTTCCGGGAAATGGTATGGGCCGTAATTGTTGGAACAGTTGGTGGTCAGGGTCGGCAAGCCGTAAGTGTGCTGATAGGCCCACACCAGATGGTCGGAGGCCGCTTTCGAAGCGGAATAAGGGCTGTTGGGCTCATACGGATGCGTTTCGGTAAAAGCCGGCGCGTCGGGCGCGAGCGAGCCGTAGACCTCATCGGTAGACACATGCAGGAAGCGGAAATCCTGCTTTTCCTGCTCGGGCAGACTCATCCACCAGCCGCGCGTGGCTTCCAGCAGATTGAAGGTGCCGACTATGTTGGTCTGGATGAAATCATCCGGACCGCTGATGGAACGATCGACATGAGACTCGGCCGCGAAATTCAGGATGGCACGGGGCCGGTATTGCTGCAACAGGGAAGACACCAGCGCCTTGTCGCCGATATCGCCCTGCACGAACACATGTCGGCTATCGCCTTCCAGGCTGGCAAGGTTCTGCAGATTGCCGGCGTAAGTGAGCTTGTCCAGATTGAGCACCGGCTCATCGCTTTGCGCCAGCCAGTCCATGACGAAATTCGAGCCGATGAAGCCGGCACCGCCCGTGACCAAAATCATTGATTTTTCATCTTTCTATTCCAGGTGTTTTTAGGGTCGTTCAGGCTCAGCGTTTCAAATCACGATAAAAATTCTCATGAGGTCCGATTGCCTCAAGGTAGATCAGACGCACCTCCTGCTCCAAGGTATATCCAAGCAGGTAAAGTTGTCCTTGACTGCGAAATTTGTGAATCAGCAGCTTTGCGAGGTCGCCTTTTTTCCTGTCTCCAACTTCTGGATTCTCGGCTATCTGAGCTACAGCAATATTTACATCGACTGCGATATTTTCATGCAACTTCTTGTACTGCCGAGAGAAACGTCTTGTCTGAAGGACTTCGTAACTCATTCTGCGCGGCTACGCGGCACAAAGGGCGTGGCATCCTCACGTGGCTCTGCAAGCGAAGCCAACGACTCAGCGATAAAGCTCACGGGCAAATCGGGATTGTCCAGCGCGGCTCGCCCTACCTTCGCCCAATATTCCACTTGGCCGGAGATGGTGCGATGCTCTGCGGCAGCGTCCGCCTTTGCTTGTTCATAAAGCTTCTGCTCTATACGGATTGATGTGGTTGTTGTCATATTAGCACCCTGCTACATTTGTAGTAGAACTATCCTAACACAGCCTATTGGCGGGCGTAAACCCACGTCACGAACTTCGACCACAGAACGTGAGACTCTCACCAACCCTCAGTAAAGCCCTTGATTTCCCGGCGCTGCCGCTTGGTCGGCCGGCCGCTGCCGCGCTCGCGCTGCGCGTGTTCGTTGCTGCGGGTAACCGCCAGATCGGCACGATGCTGCCGGCTCGACTCCGTTTCCTCGTACAGGAGTTGTGCCTCAGGCGCGCCGCGCCGCTGGTTGGAAAGACCGCGCACATGCACTTCGATTTCGAAATCCTTGGTGCGGATATGGATCGCTGCGCCTATCCTGACTTCCTTCGAGGGTTTGGCGCGGTCACTGTCGACCCTCACCTTGCCACTTTCCACCGCCTCGGCCGCCAGGCTCCGCGTCTTGAAAAATCGTGCAGCCCACAGCCATTTGTCGAGCCGGCACTTTTCCTTTTCCTCGCTATTTTCCCGGTTAGCCATGGGCTTCAGTCGTCAGATTTGTTGCTGTCGTAGATCTTGCGAAAACCCTCCAGCACGCGCTGCACGCGCCCCATGACGCTTTCCGGCCGGTAATCGCCCTTCTCATCCAATTCACCCGCACTCAAGCCGGTCAGATATTCCAGGCCCTCCAGCACATGGGCGAAGGTCCGTATCTGGAACTTGCCGGCAGCGACAGCGGCAACAACCTCCTCGTTCAGCACCAGATGTGCGGCGTTACGTTCCGGAATCAACACGCCCTGCGATCCGTCCAGCCCGATGGCCTGGCAGACGCGGAAATAGCCCTCTATCTTCTCGTTGACGCCGCCGATCGCCATGACTTCGCCATGCTGGTTCATGGCGCCGGTGACGGCGATACCCTGTGGCAAAGGCAAGCCTGAAATGGAAGACAGCAATGCATAGAGCTCGGCGCAAGAAGCAGAGTCGCCCTCGACGCCGTGATATTCCTGCTCGAACACCAGCGAGGCATTGAGCGACAGCGGCGTCAGCTTGGCAAAGCTCGCCGACAGCCAGCTCTGCAGGATGAACAGGCCCTTGTCATGATTGGGCCCGGTCATCTCGACTTCGCGGTCGATGTTGATGACGCCTTCCTCCCCCGCAAAGCAGCGGGCGGAGATACGAACCGGCGAGCCGAAGCCGGCATCGCCGAGATCGATGTGGGTCAATCCATTGATCTGCCCCAGTTCGCGTCCCTGTACACTGATCATCAGATCGCCGTCGACGATGGCGCGCAGCATCTGCATCTCCGGATGGCGATGGCGCTTGTAGCTGGCATGCAGCACGGCCAGCACATCCTGCCGTTCCACCAAAACATCCGGCTTGGCGGACTGGACCCTGCGCCTGGTTTCAGCGGCAGCGGAAAGTATCAGTTGCTGCAGATCGGCCAGCCGGCTGCTGATACGCTGCTTGTCCTCCACCCAGCGATGCATGGTTTCCAGCACCTTTGCCACGGCTTCGGCGCTGAAATGCGGCAAGCCGAAATGCTCGCAACGCTCCGCGACATAAGCCGCAATCTGACGGTACAGTAGCTTGTCTGCCGGAAAATCGTCGGTGAAATCGACCTTGACGTTAAAAAAGCGGACAAACTCCTCCGCCTCGTCCTGTAAGCGATAATATTCTTCGCGCGAAGCGATCAGAACCAACCGGACTTCAACCGGCAAAGGTTCGGATACCGGATGCGTGATGGCGGCCTGACCGCCATGGCTGACGGATTCCTCGATCTGAACCCGACCGTTACGCAGGAAGCGACGAAGCTTTTCCAGAATCTGCGGGCCGTTGTGATGGTCGCCATGCAAATCGCGCAGATGCAGCATGAGCATGCCGCCGTCCGCCCGCAACAGATTACCGGCGCGTAGCCGCATGAATTCAGGCAGGTTGCCTGCCTGCTCGCCGGACTCATAGGAGCCGAACAGGCTCTGATAGGTGGGATCGTCGTCATAGATCACCGGTGCCGCAGCCTGTTGCCGATGATCGACCAGCAGATTGGCGCGGAAGCGAGCCAGGTAGGATTCCAGCATGCCCTCATTCTCGGCGTTCAACATCAGCTCGGTGCCGAGGTTCTGCGGCGCATTCTGCGCCTGTGCCTGAGCATGGGCGATGCTGTGTACCTGCAGGAAGAGGTCGATGTTGTCGAACACATCCTGTCGCAAAGCGGCCAGATAGGCTTCCAGCTTCTGTTGCTCGGCGCTCTCTGCCTGCACGACCTGCCTGATTTCGGCGAACTCCTTTTGCAACAGATCTTCGACCGCCGTCGCGTCACTGGCCAGCGTCGGCATGCAGCGGGCGAGGATGCGGATGAAGCGGTCCAACGTCTGCCGCAACTTGGCGCCGGTGCCAGCCGCCACACGCAACGCCATGGGCTTCTCCGGCTGTTCGAAGTTGTGAAGATAGAGCAGGTCCGGCGGTACCGGCAGGCCGGCGGCATATTCGTGCATCAGCTTCAGCATCAGCGAAGTGCGGCCGCAACCGGGCTCACCAATGACGATCAGATGGAATCCGGGCTGCGGCATGCCGAGGCCGAAACGCGATGCGGTTTCGGCTTCTGCCTGACCGATCCACTCGCCGTTCGGCTTGCGTTGTCCGACGAGTTCCGCAGTACTGGCGAAATCGAAGTTGGCAGGGTCTATACGGAGTGTGAGTTGTTGTGGGTCGAGTGTCTTGAGCATTGAATAAGGGTAAGTCAGGGTTCCGGGTGTCTGTTCAGGATTTGTTCCAGCGCTCGCGGGCGCTGTCGTCGCTGGCTTTGGCTTCCACCCAGCGCGCGCCGGATGGGGTCTGTTCTTTTTTCCAGAACGGGGCTTCGGTTTTCAGGTAGTCCATGATGAACTGGCAGGCGGAAAACGCCTCTTCGCGATGCGCGCTGCTGACCGCCACCAGCACGATCTGGTCCAGCGGACTGAGCTCGCCGATGCGATGGATGACCAAGGCATCGAAGATATCCCAGCGCTGTTTGGCCTGGTCGACGATCTGCGTCAGCGCCTTTTCGGTCATGCCCGGATAATGTTCCAGCGTCATGCCGGCGACCGCATCGCCTTCACTGAAGTCTCGCACCTGGCCGATAAAGCTCGCCACCGCGCCGATATCCTTGCGCGCACGCCTGAGCGTGGTGAGTTCCATCCCGACGTCGAAATCCTCGTGCTGTACGCGCACCGTCATGTCAGCCACCCGTTACCGGTGGGAAAAATGCCACTTCGTCGCCTGCCCGGACAAGCGCGTCGTTCGCGACCAGGATCTGGTTCAATGCGGCACGCAAGGGCTTGCAGCCGTCGAACTCCTGCTGCCACGGACCGCCGCGTGCTGCCAGCAAGGCCATCAGGTCGGCGATGCTGAGTCCGTCCCGCACCTCCAGCGATTCACCGGCGCTGCCGAGCGATTCGCGCAAACGGGCAAAATACAAAACCTTGATCATGTCCTTGCGTGCCTAAAGCACATCCTCGTCCGTCACCGCGCCGCGCCTGCCCATGATGGCTTCCGCCATCAGCTGCATGAGCTTCTTCTTGGCGACCGGGTCATCCATCAGTTTAGAACTGAAAGTGATACCGAACTTGCCGGCATACTGCTGCACCAGCATCACCACGCCGGCTTCGTTGTCATCGACTGATTCGATATTCATTCCTCGTTTCCTTCTGCAATCTCGTCCAGCAGAGGTGGGGCGCGATGGCCTTCCAGTTCGACCCGCTCGATGCGCGCAAAATGACTGCTGATCTTTCGGCTGCTGACCTGGACCTTTTCGGCATCCTCATGGGCCTGGCGGATATGGTCGGCGAGTTTCTTCATGCGGCCGTCGAACAGCGCGAAATCCTTGCCCAGTTTGGACAGCTCTTCCTGGATGATATGCACCTGCTTACGGGTTTCCGTATCCTTGAGCACCGCACGCGCCGTGTTCAGCACCGCCATCAGCGTGGTCGGAGAGACGATCCAGACGCGCTTCCTGTGGGCATACTCCACCAGGTCGCGATGGTGGGCGTGAATCTCGGCGAACACCGCTTCCGCCGGCAGGAACATGACGGCGCCATCGCTGGTGACGCCGGGGATGATATATTTGCCGGCGATATCATCGATGTGCTTCTTGACGCCGGTCTTGAACACGGCCGGACTGATGCGATCCGGCCCTTCGGCGAACATGCCCTCGTAGTTTTCCAGAGGGAATTTTGAATCAACTGCCACCAGGCCGGTTGGCTCCGGCAGCTTGAGCACGCAATCCGCGCGCGTCTTGTTGGCGAAGGTGTACTGGAATTCAAAGGCGCTCTCCGGCAGCAGGTTGCGCACCAGCCCTTCCAGCTGCACTTCGCCGAAGGCGCCGCGCGAGCGCTTGTCGCCCAGCAGCTCCTGCAGACTGACGACGTTGGTCGCGAGACCGTCGATCTTCTTCTGCGCCTCGTCGATCTTGGTCAGATGCGTCATGACGTTGAGGAAGGTCTCGTTGGTCTTCTTGAAGCCCTCGTCCAGCCGCTCCGACACTTTGCCACTGATCAACTCCAGACGCTCCTCCACCGTCTTGGTCAGCGCCTCGATGCGCTGCGCCAATAGCTGTGTCGCACCGCCCATGGTGTTCTGGATCAGGATCTGCTCGGCCTTGCTCTGTTCGGCCAGCGTCTGGTGCATTCTTTCCAGGATGGTCTCGCGCGTGGCGGCCAGGCTTTCGACCTGGCTCACCTGCAGCTTCTGCATGGCGTCGCGCGTCTGACTCAATTCCTGTGTCACCTGCGTACGCAGACGGTCACTGTGTTCGTTGGACAGATTGATCAGCCGGTCACCCAGATTATTGAGACCGTTGTTGAGGTCGACCAGCATCGCACGATGCTTGTCTTCGAGTTGCACGAGCAGGTTCTGGTTGGCCTGTTCGGCGCGCAGCGAACGCAAGTTCTGCCAGAGCAGGAGCAGCAGAACGGCAATGAGCAGAACCAAGAGAATTATGTCAGTCATATGAGGCGAAATTATACCTCATGCGCCGACGGCAGAACGCTCGGACGCTATCTGCGCAATCTGTCGCTGCGGCAGCAGAAGACAGCACTGCTGCCAGCGGCTAGCAACTGCTAGGCGGCGCTGACGGTTTCCGATTGATGGTACTTGCCGACGATATTCCTGGCAGACTTGGCAAGCGATGCCGAACCGCTGCTGACCACAAGCTCGATCAGCTGTTTGCAATAGGCGGCATCCCTGACAATGGAGGAAGGCTTGAAGGAGAAGCCCTCCTTGCGCGCATCGGCTACGAAGGCCGTGAGTTCGGCAAGAGACTGACGATTCAATGCTGCAGACTGCATGTGACATCCTGATTCATATGCGATGGCAGGCAGTCTATTCTGGATTTATGTCACTTTGATTAAAGCGCGCCCCGGCTGGATCGGAACGCGATTTCTCCGTCGGTCGCCCACCGCACTGAAGCGCAATTCTACAGACAGAAAAAAGCCGGCGGTCGCCGGCTTTTTCATTTGCGTCTATTCCTTGGCAGCGCGCTTGCGCTCGTGCTCCAGCAGGTGACGCTTGCGAATACGGATATTCTTGGGCGTGATTTCCACCAGTTCGTCGTCGTCGATAAACTCCACCGCCGACTCCAGTGTCAGCTGCACCGGCGGCACGAGACGCACGGCCTCGTCGGTGCCGGAAGCGCGCACGTTGGTCAGCTGCTTGCCCTTGATCGGGTTGACGACCAGGTCGTTGTCGCGGCTGTGGATGCCGATAATCATACCCTCGTAGAGGCGGTCACCCGGACTGGAGAACATGCGTCCACGGTCCTGCAGCTTCCACAGGGCATAGGCTACCGCCTCGCCGTGTTCGGCAGAGATCAGCACACCGTTGCGACGGCCCGGCATATCGGCCTTGACCGGCGCGTACTCGTCGAAGATGTGCGCCATCAGACCGGTACCGCGCGTCAGGGTCAGAAACTCGCTCTGAAAACCGATCAGACCGCGCGCTGGAATTCGGTATTCCAGACGGGTACGGCCGTTGCCGTCGGATTCCATGTTCTGCAGTTCGCCTCGGCGACGGCCCAATTCTTCCATGACGGCGCCCTGGCAATCGTCTTCCAGGTCGACTGTAAGGATCTCGTACGGCTCGCACTTTTCGCCGTCGATCTCGCGGAACACCACGCGTGGCTTGCCAACTGCGATCTCGAAGCCTTCGCGGCGCATATTTTCCAGCAGAATGGTAAGGTGCAGCTCGCCCCGGCCGGAAACGCGGAAGACGTCGGCATCGGCCGTATCCTCGACGCGCAACGCGACGTTGGTCAGCAATTCCTTGCTGAGGCGGTCACGGATCTGGCGGCTGGTGACGAACTTGCCTTCGGTACCGGCCAGCGGCGAGGTGTTGACCATGAAGTCCATGGTCAGGGTCGGTTCATCGACCGCCAGTAGCGGCAGTCCGACCGGATTGTCGCGGTCGGCGATGGTCACGCCGATGCCGATCTCCTCGATGCCGGAAATGATGACGATGTCGCCAGCCTCAGCTTCCTCCACCGGCACGCGCTCCAGACCCCTGAAGCCCAACACCTGGTTGATGCGGCCTTGAGCGGTCTGCTGATCGCCGTTCATGACGACCACGACCTGACCCGGCTTGATGCGGCCGTTACGGATGCGGCCGACGCCGAGACGGCCGGTATAGGTCGAATAGTCCAGGGCGGAAATCTGCAGTTGCAGCGGCGCGTTGCTGTCACCTTGCGGCGGCTCGACATGCTTCAGTATGGTCTCAAACAGAGGACGCATGGTTTCGGACGGCGCATTCATGTCCAGCGTGGCGAAACCGTTCAAGGCCGAAGCGTAAACCACGGGGAAATCCAGTTGTTCGTCGGTCGCGCCCAGATTTGCGAACAGATCGAAAGTCTGGTTGATCACCCAGTCAGTGCGCGCACCCGGGCGATCCACCTTGTTGATGACGACGATGGGCTTGAGGCCGAGCGCCAGAGCTTTCTTGGTGACGAAACGGGTTTGCGGCATCGGGCCTTCCACCGCATCGACCAGCAGCACCACGCCGTCCACCATGCCCAGCACGCGCTCCACCTCGCCGCCAAAATCGGCGTGTCCCGGTGTATCGACGATATTGATATGCGTGCCTTCGTAATTGACCGCCGTATTCTTGGCGAGAATGGTGATGCCGCGTTCTTTTTCGATATCGCCGGAATCCATGACGCGCTCGGTCACGGCTTGGTGGGAAGCAAAAGTGCCCGCCTGCTGCAACAGCTTGTCGACCATGGTGGTCTTGCCGTGGTCAACGTGGGCGATAATGGCGATGTTTCTGAGATTTCTGGACATGGGATTGCGGTCAATCTTATTGAAAGGGCGCGATTCTAACATACTAATCAACTATTTATTTCGATAAATGCTTTGACAATTCCGCATGGATGCGTATACTTCGCGGCAGATTCAATCCTCATCGATTGATGATTCATCGCCCTAGCCTCTCGAAGCCCGCTGTCATTTTGTGGCTCTCTTGTATTTGTTACCGGTTAGTGGCTATGCCCGTGCGCCGGTAAGAATACTGAATACATTCATTTAGTTTCGCGCTCATCCAGTCTGGACTCATTCAATTGGGCCTGCTGCGACCATGCGTTTGCTTGCGCCTTTCAGCCAGAACGGCTGACTATCATTACATTTAAGGAAATACTACGTGTCATCTGAAAACACCAGTTTTGAAGCTCTGGATCTGCATCCTGCCATTCTCCGCGCACTGGCAGAAGCCGGTTATGTGAACCCGACGCCGATCCAGGCACAAGCCATCCCTGAAGTACTGGCGGGCCACGACCTCATGGCCTCGGCCCAGACCGGTACCGGCAAGACCGCTGCCTTTACCCTGCCCGCTCTCAACCTGCTGGCAACACCACATCCTTCCAAGAGCCGCGGCCCACGTATCTTGGTGCTGACACCGACACGTGAACTGGCTGGCCAAGTCAACGATGCTGCTCGCAAATATGGCAAATTCCTGCGTGCCCGTGCCGTCAGTATCGTCGGCGGCATGCCCTACCCGTTGCAGAACAAGCTGCTGAGCCAACCGCTGGATATTCTGGTCGCCACGCCCGGCCGCCTGCTGGACCACATGGAACGCGGCCGTATCGATATGTCGCGCCTGCAGATGCTGATCCTGGACGAAGCCGACCGCATGCTGGACATGGGTTTCATGCCGGATGTCGAACGCATCTGCAACGCCCTGCCGGCAGAACGCCAGACATTGCTGTTCTCCGCCACGCTGGACGGCAACATCGGCAACATCGCCCGCCAGATCCTGCGCAACCCCAAGACCATCCAGGTTGCCGCACAGAAGGAAAAACACGCCAACATCGAACAGCGCCTGCACTTTGTTGACGACATGAACCACAAGAACAAGCTGCTCGAACATCTGCTGATCGGCGCTGAAGTGAACCAGGCTATCGTCTTCACTTCGACCAAGCGCCACGCCGACCTGCTGGCCGAAGACCTCTACGCCGCCGGCCACAAAACCGCCGCCCTGCATGGCGACATGACCCAGGGCGCGCGCAACCGTACGCTGACCAAGCTGCGCCACGGTGATGTGCGCGTACTGGTAGCGACCGACGTAGCCGCGCGCGGTATCGACGTGCACGGCATCACGCACGTCATCAACTACGATCTGCCTAAGTTCGCCGAGGACTACGTCCACCGCATCGGGCGCACCGGGCGCGCCGGCAACATGGGCGTCGCCGTCTCCTTCGCCTCGCATGCCGACCGCTATCAGGTGCGCAAGATCGAACAGTTCACCGGTCAACGCATCGAACCGACCGTGATTGAAGGCTTCGAGCCGAAGCGCCCCGCACCGCGCATGGACAACGACCGTCCGCGCAGCGGCAAGAAGCCGGGTGGCGGCTACAAGGGCCGTTCACAAGGCGCTCAGGGCTATCGCGGCGACAACCGTACGGCCAATCCCGGCCAGAACTTCGGCGACCGCAAGCCGTCCGGTAACGGCCGTGACAATGGCCCGTTCAATGCCCAGAAACGTAACGATGGCGGCCGTAGCAGCAACGCAAGACGCCCGCGTACATTTGGATAAACAATGACTGTGAACACGGAAAAAGTAGCGACTGCCGAACAGGTCACGTTCGAATCGCTGGGGCTCGCACCCGAGATCCTCAAGGCGCTGAGCGAGTTCGGTTACACGACACCGACGCCGATCCAGGGGCAAGCCATCCCCGTCGCCCTCGCGGGCAGGGACCTGATGGCGGGCGCCCAGACCGGCACCGGCAAGACGGCGGCCTTCTCGCTGCCGATGCTGCAAAAGCTGTTGCCGCAGGCCAATAGCAGCGCTTCGCCGGCACGTCACCCGATACGCGCCCTGATCCTGACGCCGACGCGTGAACTGGCGATCCAGGTCGAGGAAAGTGTCAAGGTCTATGCCAAACACACCAATCTGCGCTCGCTGGTGGTCTTCGGCGGTGTCGACATCAGGACACAGACGCCGAGCCTGATGCGCGGTGTCGAGATCCTGGTGGCGACACCGGGGCGTCTGCTCGACCATGTCGAGCAGCGCACGCTGCAGCTCGGCCAGGTACAGATGCTGATTCTGGACGAAGCCGACCGCATGCTGGATATGGGCTTCATGCCGGATCTGAAGCGGATTCTGGCTCTCTTGCCGAAACAGCGCCAGAACATGATGTTCTCGGCGACGTTCTCGAACGAGATCAAGAAACTGTCGGAAGATTTCCTCACCCATCCGATCCTGATCGAAGTCGCACGCAGCAATGCGACGGCTGAAAACGTCACGCAAAAAGTCTATCTGGTCGAACAGGCTGCCAAGCACGCGCAACTGGTCGAGATTCTGCGCGGCAGCGATGCCTCGCAGGTGATCGTCTTCACCAAGACCAAGCTGGCTGCCAGCCGTCTGGCGAAACAGCTGCAACGCGAAGGTCTGCAGGCCGACGCGATTCATGGCGACAAGAGCCAGAAGGAGCGCATGGAAGCACTGGATGCGTTCAAACAGGGCAAGGTCACGGTGCTGATCGCGACCGATGTCGCCGCCCGCGGCCTCGATATCGACCAGCTGCCGATGGTAATCAATTACGAGATCCCTTCGGCGCCGGAAGACTACGTACACCGTATCGGCCGGACCGGCCGCGCCGGCGCCTCAGGCACCGCCATCTCGCTGGTTTCCCCCGAGGAAGAAAAATACCTGAAGGAAATCGAAAAGCTGATCAAGCGCGAGATCGACAAGGAGAAAAGCGCCGTCAGCGGTACGGCAAGATCGCCGCGCGACAGTCACTCGCGTGAGAAACGCCAGGATCGCGGCGAATCGATGAGCTCTGCTCCCCGCGCCTTGCCCAGAAACAAGAGCAAGGATCCATGGTTCGACAAACCTTACGAACCGGCGCAGAACGCTGCACCAAAACCGCTCAACCGCCCGGCGACAAGCCGCTCCAAGGCACCGGTCGCGGCGTTGCTCGGTGGCCTGAGACGGCAAGATTCTTAACAAAAACAAACGCATCAAGCAAAAGAGCCTCCGGATGGAGGCTCTTTTTATGCTAAACCGTCATTCAAACGCCAGTGTCAGAGTCAAGAATCACGCTCTGGCAATAGCCTGATTGCTCTGTGAAGCCTGTGTGCTCTGTGGCTGACCGATTCCAGTTTATCCCGAACGGTTCCGCATCATGTCCGCCAAGTCATAGAGCAAGGACGCAAGTTGCGTCAGCACCGGCTCCTCCACCCCGCTCTCGTGCAAGGACTTGATCATGCAATACATCCACTGATCGCGCGCCGATTCGTCGATGGGAAACGGAAGATGCCTCGCTCTCAAGCGTGGATGACCATACCGCTCGATATAGAGTTGCGGTCCGCCGGTCCAGCCGGTCAGATACATGAAGAGCTTTTCCCGCGCCGAAGTGAGGTCGGGCGCATGCATGGCACGGATGCCGGCCGCACGCGGGTCGCTATCCATGATATCGTAGAAACGCTCGACGATATCGCGGATCTTCTCGGTGCCGCCGAGCAATTCAAAAAAGGTCCTGCTTTCGCTCGCGGGCTCCTGCGGTTTTTCAATCATGCAGTTACCTTATTCCGCCGTGGTTCTGACCAGACCGGCTGCCTGCTTCGCCCGGCTGCGCGCCTCGTCTACATCCTTGCCGGCGGCGAGCGCCACACCCATGCGGCGCCTGACAAAGGATTCCGGCTTGCCGAACAGACGCAGATCGGACTCCGGTACTGCCAGCGCCTTTTCCACATCCTCGAACGCCAGTTGCGTGCTGTCCGCGCCACCATAGATGACGGCGCTGGCGGCAGGCCGCTGCAAGGTTACATCGACCGGCAAGCCGAGGATGGCACGGGCATGCAGCTCGAATTCACTAAAACGCTGGCTGGCCATGGTCACCATGCCGGTGTCATGCGGCCGCGGGCTGACCTCGGAGAACCAGACCTCATCGCCCTTGACGAAGAGTTCGACGCCAAAAAGACCCAGTCCGCCCAGGCTGTCGGTGACGGACTTCGCGATATGCTGCGCTCGCTGCAGTGCGAGTCGGTTCATGGCTTGAGGCTGCCAGCTCTCGACGTAGTCGCCCTTCTGCTGCAGATGGCCGATAGGTTCGCAGAACCGGGTTTCGATCTCGCCCTCCGCGTTTCGCGCGCGCACCGTGAGCAAGGTGATCTCGTAATCGAAATCGATCTGGCCCTCGACGATGACGACGCCCTGATTCACACGTCCGCCGCTGGCGGCATACTCCCAGGCGGCTGACACTTCGGAAGCGCCGGTGATACGCGACTGGCCCTTGCCGGAAGAGGACATGGTCGGCTTGACGAAACAAGGGTAGCCGATACCGCCGTCGATCGCCCGTTGCAGGGCTTGCAGACTGTCGGCGAATGCGTAGGGCGAGGTCGGCAAACCGAGTTCCTCGGCGGCCAGCCGGCGGATGCCTTCCCTGTTCATGGTGAGTTGCACGGCCTTGACGGTGGGAATCACCTGTGCTGTGCCCTGCGCCTCAATAGCGGCCAGCGTGGCAGTATTCAGCGCCTCAATCTCCGGCACGATGAGGTGCGGTTTTTCCTGAGCCACGAGCGCACGCAACGCGGCATCGTCGGTCATGTCGATCACATGCGACCGATGCGCCACCTGATGACCGGGCGCATTGGCGTAACGGTCGACCGCAATCACTTCGACCCCCAGCCTTTGCAAGGCGATGATAACTTCCTTGCCCAACTCGCCGCTGCCGAGCAGCATCACGCGCGTAGCGTTGGGGCTCAAGGGGGTTCCGATTTTCATGCCTGACTCCTGGTTGAATTCAGGCCGATTTTAACATGGTGGGCGCAGACGGGCGCGGGTCTGGTTTTGATGCGGAAAAACTTGAGCAGTCGCTGAGAGCGCTGAGTTCACAAAAACAAGAAGCTGCAGAAATCGTGACTTCCACCTATCGTGGCAATTCTATGAACAGGACGCAATCCGCTTTCCGCTGCGCCTTATAGACTCGGTGGCTTGGATTACGGATTCAGGTTGAGCTCAATCGCCCTTGATACCATGCTTGTCCATCCGGTAGCGGATGGCCATGCGCGTGATGCCCAACAGTCGGGCGGCTTCGGAAACATTGTTGTTGGCTTGGGCCAGAGCATTCTCGATCAGGATCTTCTCGGCCTGATCCAGCGTCACGGTCGCCGCATTGCTGTCGAAACTGATCTTGGCGGTACTGGGCTCGATGGCGACCGCGAGATCCTGGCCGCTGATGACATCATCCCGGCTAAGCAGAACGGCTCGGCTGATCTGATGTTTGAGTTCGCGCACATTGCCCGGCCATTGGTAACGGTTGATGACCTCGATCGCCTCTTCCGAGAAACGTCTTGGTTGCAGACCGTAACGGCGCTCGGTCTGACTAGCGAAATGACGGGCCAGTAGAAGAATGTCCTCCCCACGCTCGCGCAGTGCGGGCATGACGATATTCAATACGTTCAACCGGTAATAAAGATCCGAGCGGAAACGACCTTCCAGCACCATCTGTTGCAGGTCGCGATTGGTAGCCGCGATGAAGCGGGCCGCCACCGGCCGCTCCTTGGTGGAGCCGACCCGCCGCACCATGCGGCGTTCGAGCACATTCAGCAACTTGGCCTGCAGGCTGAGCGGCAGTTCGCCGATTTCATCCAGAAAAAGTGTGCCGTCTTCCGCGGCCTCGATCAAACCACAACGTGAGGATTGAGCGCTGGTAAAGGCACCGCGCTCATGACCGAACAGTTCGCTTTCAATCAGTTCCGCCGGCAACGAGGCGCAATCGACATGCACGAAAGGCCGATCCTTGATCATGCAGGACAGATGCAGCATTCGGGCCGCGACATCCTTACCGGTACCGGTTTCGCCATTGATCAACACGGTGGGCGGAGGCACCGCCGTCTCGACCGACGCCAGTTGAGCAACGCGCTCAATCTGCTTGCGTACGCGCTGCATGACCTGGCTGTTGCCGATCATTTCAACGCCGATCGCAGTCGCATCATGCGAATTTCGCTGCCGTGAGTAATCCAGATGGTGTTTGAGCTGGCTGGCTTTTTCAGCCTTCTCGATCACCAGCAACAGTTCCTCGAGATCGACCGGCTTCTTCAGGTAGTCGGTCGCGCCCTGCTTCATGGCGCTGACGGCATCGCTGAGTTCACCAAAAGCAGTCATGACGATCACGGACATGCCCCTGGTAACGAAATCCGGTAACAAGTCCATGCCGCTACCGTCAGGCAGGCGCATGTCCAGCAGGACGATATCAGGCATCATCTGCTTGGCCAGCGCACGTCCGTCCTTGATATTCTCGGCGTGCTCGCAATCATATCCCGCCTTCTTCAGGCGTTTGACGACTGCACGCGCAAACAGCGCTTCATCCTCGATGACAAGCACACGCGCCTTTTGTTGGAGCGCCTGATGATGGACGACTCCCTCAAATGTATCCGCGTGTGCCTGCATCATGAAGATTCCTTACTTCTTTGCGGCAAACTCGTAACGCACGCCCAGCCAACCCGCGCGCGGAGCACCCGGCAGAATTCCAAGCATCTTCTGCTCTTCGCCAAATTGACCATTGGCATCGAACAGGGTCTCTGCCAAGCGACCGCTGACGTCATACTCCTTGTCGAACAGATTGGTCACCTTGGCAAAAGCCTTCCAGCCGCTACCGATGTTGTACTGGGTATCCAGGTTGACTAGGAAATAGCCACTGACCTTGCCATCACCGGTGGCACAATCATCTCCACCATTGCAATTTGCGGAATTGGACTTATGCTTGTTGTTCTCATTACCCATCACATACTGATCGGAATAACCGATGATGTTCGCACCGATGGACCAGTCCGGAGTGACCTGATACTGGCCGCGCATCTTGATCTGATGTGCCGGAATCGAGGTGATGCGGTCACCGGATTTGACCTGGATGATGCCGTCGGCATCAGCCGAGGAGTTTGACGGGCTGTTAAACACCATATCGCTATCATAGGTGGCGCGGATATAGCTATAGGACACGTTCCAGCGGAACTTGCTGATATCGCCGCCCAAACCAAGGTCGATACCCTGACGTTTGGTGCGACCGACATTCTGGTAATAACCGGCGCCATTGACGGCACCTGCAGCAGTGAACTGGATGTCGTCGTGATTGACGGCCTGATAGACACCGGCATTCCAGCGAATCGACTCGGTCAGATTACCGCGACCGCCGATTTCATAGGTCTTGGCGACCACTTGGTTGAGCGGAGGATCGTCTGCCATGGCAGATGGCAAGAGGCATGGATTCTCCGGATTAGAGCAGCCCAACTCGATCGATGTCGGTGCGCGGCTGGACTCGCTGTAGGAGGTATACAAGGTCAGCTGATCGCTCGGGGTATGGCTGAGACCGATCATCGGGTTCAAGCGCGTGTAGCTGTCCTTGGCAGTCAGGGACTGGTCGGAAGCGTCACCGCGCAAGGTATCGACATTGTCCACACGCGTGAAATTCCAGCTTGCGCCTGCCGTCACATGCCACCTGTCATTCAGCGACAAGGTATCGGTAGCGAACAGGCGAGCCGTATATTGCTTGCCGGTCAGACCGGTGCTCTGGCGGCTGTATTCGTAGGGCCCGATCGGTTTGCGCGTGCTATCGAACACATCCTCAAATCCATCGAAATCAACACCAGCAAGACCGCCTTCCATTTCAGCGATATTGATGTTCTCCGACTGCTTGTATCGAATCAATGAATAATCATATCCGGCACCGACAGTCAGCTGGTTCTGCATGCCCATCCAGTCCTGATTGAAGACGAACTGACCGGTCAAGCCATAGTTGTCCTGACTGGTCTTGGAGGTATTGAGTGCAGAGCCCGTGGCTTCCAGATCATCTCCCGAACCGTCACCTACCCATCCATACGGATTGTTCTTGTTAACGGATCCAAGATCATCATCCTCGATCTCGGCTTCGTAAAGGTCTCCGTTCAGCGTATGACGATTGGATTTGCGATAGTAGAGGTTGCCGGCGAACATGGTCTCATCGTTGAACCAGTGCGTACCGTTCAAGGCAAGATGATGGTAATAGTTGTTGGTGAAGTCTGGCCGCGTATGGATCTGGTCACGATCGCCGTGAAGCAGATTTTCCGGGGCAAAACCGTTACCGGTCAGATTATTGTCGGTATGGATATAGCTCAATTCCAGACGGGTGGCATCGTCTTGCCAACCCAACTTGCTGAACAACTGATTGACGTGTGAAGGGGAGTATCTTCTCCAACCGTCTTCGGTCGTATGTTGCAGACCGATGTAAAAATCCACGGCGCCGCTGTCCGACACCATGCCATATTCCGCCAGTGCGCGCTGTCTGCTCCAGGAACCGAATTCGTATTCAACGCCGACACCTTCGGCATCGCGACCGCTTTTTGTCTGCACAGCCACGGCACCGCCCAGCGTGTTCAGACCATACAGAGGATTGGAACCCGGCACCAACTGCATGCCGCCGATGGCGAAGCTGGGAATCTTGTCCCACAGCGTCACATCACCAAATGGCTCATTGACGCGTACGCCGTCGACATAAGTGGACAAGCCCTGCGCGTTACCCAACAGGGATGAAGCGGAATAGCCGCGGAAATTGATCTCGGGCTGATAAGGGTTGCCCGCCATGTCGGTCACGGTCACGCCCTGCATGTTGTTCATCATGTAATCGGCCAGAGAGGTCCCGGCCTGATTGTTGATTTCAGCCGGCACCGTTGTCTGCACATTGGCCGGCACCTTGTTTGCCGGCAAACCGATACCGGGCAAGGGGGTCGTGCTGATGACCTCGATCTTGTCGGTACGGGCGACATCCTCGGCCGCAAGCACCGGCGTTGCTGCAAAGGTGCTGGCAACCGCGGCCACTACCAGTTTCAAACGGAATGGATTTGAGTTTTGCATGTAATCTCCCCAGATTATTAAAGTTTTGAGTGCGCAAAGATTACATCAAGATCTGTGCCAGAACTGGCTTGAAAAAAATTACTCAATAAAATCAATGAAAATCTTGTGCGAGAATGAACTGTCGCACAAGTTTAATCATTAAATATGGTTGTATACAACCATATTTTTGGTTGTAGTGGTTGTATACAACCACTTTTTGTCACGTCGCCGTCACCATCGAACAATTGATAACTGATCAGGCGCTCTGCAACAACTGCCGTGGCGGCTGATTAATATAACTACGCATGCCGATCCAAGCCGCGAACGGTACCAACAGAGAGGCGCTGACCAGCGCCATCAACGCCAGCAACAGATTGAACCGATAGGGAATGTTAAGGATGGAGGTGCTGACATACCAGGCCAGTGCACTTGCGGCCAGTGTCGCCACCAGCCCGGCCAACAGGCCGATGCAGGCGAACTCGGCGAGGCTCGCGGCGATGACCTGCCGCCTCGAAGCGCCGAGCACTCGTAGCAAGGTGGTCTCCCGTACACGCTCCTCGCGCGTGGCGACCAGCGCGGCATATAGCACGGCCAGACCTGCCAGCAGGCTGAAACCGAAGACGTATTCGACTGCATGCGTCATCCTGACCATGATGCCGCGCACCTGTTCCATCAGTGCCGCGACATCGATCACGGTCAGATTGCTGAATTCGCGCACCAGCGCATTGAGTGCCTGATCACGCCCCAGCGGCAGATGAAAACTGGTAATGTGGCTGGCCGGAAAATCCTCGAGCAACCCCGGCGGCATGACGGCAAAGAAATTGGCACGCATGGTATCCCACTCGACCTTGCGGATACTGGTCACCTGCACCTTGAGCAGGGTGCCGGCGATGTCATAGGTCAGCCAGTCGCCCATTTTCAGGCCTAGCGTCTCGGCCAAGTCCTGCTCCAGCGACAACTGCGGCTGCCCATGCTCTTCAGGGGTCCACCATCGCCCTTCCAGCATCTGGTTGTCGGCTTGCATGTGCGCCGCCCAGGACAGATTGAATTCGCGTTCAGCCAGCCTGCGCGCGCGCTCATCTTCGTATCGACTGGTATCCAGCGGCATGTCGTTGACAGCAATCAGACGGCCCCGCACCATGGGAAAGACTTCGGCATCGTCGATGCCGGCCTCGGCGAAAAACGCCTCCACGCCGGCGATCTGGTGCGGCTGGATATTGATGATGAAACGATTTGGCGCATCCGGAGGCAACGAGGCCTGCCAATTGCCGAGCAGATCGCCACGAACCAGCGCGAGCAGGATCAGCGCCATCAGCCCGAGGCTGAAACCGGTCACCTGCGCCAGCGCCATGCCTGACCTGCGCTTGAGGCCGGCCACGCCGAGTTTCCACATCGCCCCCTTGCCTTCCGGTAAACGATGCAGTAGGCGCTGACCGAGCCATGCCAACAGGGCGATGACCAACAGCAAGACGCTGAAAATCAGGATGGTGGCAGTACCCAGTCTCAAACTACCGGCATACCAATAGATCATGCCGGCAATCACGGCGACTGCCGGCAGAAGAGCCACCCAGCCTTGCCGCTTCGGATCTCCCAGATCGCGACGCAATATGCGCAGGGCCGGCACATCCGCCAGCCTCGTCAAATGCGGCCAGACCACGGCCAGCAGGGTCATGAACCCCAACAAGACCCCCGTCAGTACCGGCCACCAGCCGGGCGCCGGCAGATTCTCGAGAAACAGAGTGCCTGCCAGCCCTGCCAGTCCGGCCTGTGCCAGATATCCGAGCAAGACACCCAGCACACTGCCAAACAGGCTGATGATAAAAGTCTGCCAGAGCAGTATCTGCATGATAAGACGGCGCGAGGCTCCAAAGCAGCGCATCAAGGCATAGGCATCCAGACTGCGTTGCACATAGGGCAAACTCGCCAGAAACATGGCGACGATGGCCAATATGACGCTGACCATGGCCGAGAGTCCGAGGAATTGGTCGGCCTTTTCCAGCGCACTGCGGATCTCCGGCCGCGCCGCGGAAACATCCTGCACCCGTTCGCCCTTGCCGGCATTGGCTTGCGCCCATTCAGAATAGGACGCCATCTCCTGGGCTTCCCCCGCCACCAGGAACTGGTATTTGACGCGGCTACCGTACTGAACGAGGCCGGTCGATGGCACATCGTCCAGATTCATCATCAGCCTTGGAGCGAAGCTGAACATGTCGCCGCCGCGGGATGCCTCGCGCTCCAGAATGGCATCGACCCGCATCTCGCGCTCGCCGACTTCCAGCCGGTCGCCGACGCCGACTTCGAGCAACGCCGCCAGTCTCGGTTCCAGCCATACGCTACCGAGGGGTGGAATGTCGGTTGCTGCTCGCGCGCCTTCGCTGACACCGGCGATCACCGCCTGATCGGAGATGACCAGTTCCCCGCGGAGCGGAAAGCCTTTGCCGACCGCCTTGATCTCGGCCAATTGGCTGAGTTCTCCGCGCACCACCATGCTGGGGAACTCCATGGTCTGCGTCGACGCCAGCAGCCGGCGCTGCGCTTCCTGTCGATAGGCATCATGCAATGGTTTGGCGGATGAGATCAGCAGGTCGGCGCCCAGCAGCATGCCGCCCTGCCGGGCCAGGGCATTTTCGACACGGTCGGTAAAAAAGCCGACGGCAGTATTCGCTGTAACGGCCAACACCAGCGCCATAAACAGCACACGCAAATCGCCGGCCGACCATTGACTCCTGAACTGGCGCCAGGCCAGTGACAACGCCATCATGCCGGAGCACCCGCCGGTACTGCAGCCTGTTCCGTCAGCTTTCCATCGCCCAGCAAGAGGCAGCGTTGGCAGCGGGCGGCCAGCGCATTGTCATGGGTGACCAATATCAATGTGGTACCTGCCGCCGCATTCAGTTCGAAAAGCAGGTCGATGATCTGCTGTCCGGTCGCCGCATCCAGATTGCCGGTCGGCTCGTCAGCGAACAGAATGGCAGGCCCCGGCGCAAAGGCGCGGGCAATGGCAACGCGTTGCTGCTCGCCACCGGACAATTGCTTGGGATAATGCGACAACCTCTGCGCCAGGCCGACCCGTTCCAATGCAGCGGTCGCCAGCACCCTGGCATCTTCGCGCTCAGCCAGTTGCAAGGGCAGCATGACGTTTTCCAGCGCCGTCAGAGATGGCAGCAGCTGAAAGGACTGAAAGACAAAGCCCATCTCACGGCCGCGCACCTCGGCGCGCCCATCTTCATCCAGGCTGCTGAGCTCGGTGCCATCGATCAGCACTTTTCCGCCCGTGGGACTGTCCAATCCGGCGAGCAGCCCAAGCAAGGTCGATTTGCCCGAGCCTGAGCGGCCGACGATGGCCACGCGCTCGCCATGGGCGACCGCCAGATTCAGATCCTGCAATATCGTTAATCGAGCCTCGCTACTGCTAACATGTTTGCTCAAGGCGACGGCTTCAACAGCAAAAGGTTTATGCATGCTTAAAAACTTTCAATCCAGATTCATTCGGTTTTTTCTGATCATGGTGATGTCATTGATCATGACGGCCCTACTGGCCGGCCCGGCCACTGCCGAAACCGGTGCCAGAGTGCTGGTTTTCGGCGACAGCCTGTCCGCGGCCTATGGCATCCCGCGCGAACAGGGCTGGGTCGCCCTGCTGCAACAACAACTCGACCGGCAGGCGCACAGGCGCGAGGTCATCAATGCCAGCATCAGCGGAGAAACCACGAGCGGCGGCTTGACCAGGCTGAAACAGCTGCTCGACCAGCACAGGCCGGAACTCGTCATCATCCAGCTCGGCGCCAACGACGGTCTGCGCGGCTTGCCGGTGAGCGATATGCGCCGCAACCTGTCGGCCATGATCGAGCTCTGCCAGAAATCCGGCGCCCGGGTCGCTCTCATCGGTATCATGATTCCGCCTAACTATGGCCCCCGCTATACGCTGGAGTTCAAGGAAAGTTATCCGCTACTGGCAAAAAAATACAAACTCCCTCTCGTACCCTTCCTGCTGGACGGCGTCACGGAAACCCCGGAATTGATGCAGGATGACGGTCTGCACCCGAAGGCCGATGCACAACCAATGATTCTGCAAAACGTCTGGAAAGTGCTGGCACCCTGGTTCAAGTCCAGCGCGGCCTGATGCACCCACGAGCCGGCAGCGACGCCGGCTAGACGCGACACCAAGTGACGACCAGACCCGTCTCCTGCGGTTCCGCATGCAGACCTGCTGCTACGCCGATACCGGGCACCGCAGCCAGTTCATCATCCAGGTAGACGAGCGGCAAGCGCTGACGTTCCCAGGGCGGCATGTTGGCTTCCTGCAGCAGATGCTTCAGCGTACGCGTCGGTCTTTGCGGATGTGGCTTGAAACGCTCGCCGCCCTCGCGGCTAACCACGCGCAGCTTGTCGACATTCAATCGCTTGCATGCGATGCCTGCCCCCAGACTTTTCTCGAAATGCAACCGGCTGCCATCCGGCAGCGCCAGAACCGGCTGCCCCGACCAGAGCAGGGAAAACGGCTGATTGTCGCCATGGCTGTCGACATACACCGAGTCCCGGTAACGCTTGATATGCGCTTCATTGCCCAGCTTGATGCTGATTACGGCATCCTCCCGAGCACTCAGTAGCTGCGTCAGCATATCGGCCAGCCGCGCGGCGCTGGGCATCTCCAACCGCTGCAACGACAACCACCAGCGCAGTAGGTTGCGGGCACGAGCTTGCGAGATCCGCCGCAAACAGCCCAGCGGCATCCTTTGCCTGAGCTCCCGGATGGACAACGCACTGCAGGCGGCATCGATCTGCGCCAATTCATCCAGCAGCATGGCGCTCTCCGCCATATGGCCAGCAGTCCTCGCCAAGACCTTCTTCGCACCCGTGAAGCGCGTCTCGATCAGCGGCAACAGTTCGTGCCTCAGATAATTGCGGTCGTAGCGGAGATCCTGATTACTCTCGTCCTCGATCCAGTCGAGGTTGCAAGCGACAGCGTACTGCTGCAATTCGGAGCGCGAGTAATCCAGCAGCGGCCGCAGCAACCGTCGTTCGCGATCGAGCACGGCCATGGCCGCCAACCCCTTGACTCCCGCCCCCCGCAGCAACTGCAGCAGCAAGGTCTCAGCCTGATCGTCCTGATGATGGGCCAGCACGATGAAATCGGCTTCAGTTTCGGACAGCGCCTGATAACGGGCGCGGCGGGCGGCGGCTTCCACCCCGTTTCCTTTGTCCGCAGCGACGCGCACATGGGCGACACGCAACGGCACATCGAGGGCGGCGCAGGCCTCTTCGCAAAAACGCGCCCAATCATCGGCATTGGGGCTGAGACCGTGATGCACGTGCAAGGCGTGCAAATCGAATCCGAGTTCGCCGCGTAAATTGGCAAGCAGGTGTAATAGAACGCAGGAATCGAGGCCGCCGCTATAGGCCAGCAGGAGTCGCTGGCCCGGACGGATGAGTTCGCTTAATCGGGCATTCAGGCCGGCGACCAGCGGGCTGCTGCGGTTGATTGCAGCCATGGCCGCGGCTACAGGTTTTCTGACGGGGTCGCGCTGATCAGCCAAGGCAGGATTCAGCCCGCGGTCGCATTACTTGACGCCGGCCTCTTTGAACTTGCCGTAACTCATGAGCTTGTCCACACGCGCTTCCAGGAGATGCGGAATCGACTTCACCTGCAGGCGCGCCAGTTCGTCGATCAATGCGCGGCGCAGCGTCTGCATCATGGCATCCGGATCGCGATGAGCACCGCCCATGGGTTCGGAGACGACACGGTCGACCAGGCCCAGGGCTTTCAGGCGGCTGGAGGTGATCGCCAGCGTCTCGGCAGCGACTGAAGCCTGTTCGGCGCTCTTCCAAAGAATGGAGGCACAACCCTCCGGCGAGATGACCGAATAGGTCGAATATTGCAGCATGATCAGATGATCGACCACGCCCAAGGCCAGGGCACCGCCGGAACCGCCTTCGCCGATGATGACGCCGATAATCGGCGTCTTCAGTTCTGCCATCACATAGAGATTGCGGGCAATGGCTTCGGATTGACCGCGTTCTTCCGCGCCGATGCCAGGATAGGCTCCCGGGGTGTCGATCAGCGTGATGATGGGCATACCGAATTTTTCCGCCAACCGGTAGAGACGTAGCGCCTTGCGGTAACCCTCCGGCCGCGGCATGCCGAAATTGCGGTACTGGCGCTCCTTGACGTCGCGCCCCTTCTGATGGCCGATCACCATGACCGGCTGACCTTCGAAGCGGGCGATCCCGCCGACGATGGCCGGATCGTCGGCATAGGCGCGGTCGCCGTGCAACTCCTCGAAATCGGTAAACAGACCGTTGATGTAGTCCAGTGTGTAAGGACGTTGCGGATGACGGGCGACCTGCGAGATCTGCCAGGCAGTCAGCTTGCTGTAGATCTCCTTGGTCATGGACTGATTCTTTTCCTGCAATCGACTGATTTCCTCGGAAATGTCGACAGCGGAATCTTCCTGCATATATCGCAGTTCTTCGATCTTGGCCTCTAGTTCGGCGATCGGTTGTTCAAATTCCAGAAAACTGGTTTTCATAGCGTTACCTTTATTGCGTATGTCTCAAATTATAGTGGATTCGCATCCGCCTCTGCCAACCTAAATGCAAGGAATCCGGCTAGTTGTACAACACGCGGACGTTGTCCTCGCTCAGCCAGCGGCGCAATCCGGCGAGCAGTTCATCGTGCAGTTCGACCCGCCAGGAATCGCCCAGCATCAGTTCCACGCGGGCGCCATCGTTATGGTATTCGACCTTGACCGCACAGCCCCGGCGTTCTTCTGCATTCTCGCGGCGACAGTATGGCGCCAGCAGCTCTTTCAGCTTGCCCGCATCCGACTGGCCGTTGCAGGAAATCTTCAACATACTCGCATGCGCGCTTCTGGCAGAGGGCAGATCGTAGAGTTTACGCGCGTTGACGCGGATGCCGCCGCTGAAATCATCGTTGCTGACACGGCCTTCGACCACCAACAACATGTCCTCCTTCACCAGATGCGCGTTCTGGTTGAGCAACTCGTTACCGACAACGATCTCGATGCGCGCGGTGGTATCGTCCAGCGTCACGATCGCCATCTTGCCGCGACTGGTCATGCGGATGCGGATGCCAGTGACGACCCCGGCCAACAACTGCAGCTGATCCTGCGGCGTCAGGGTAGCCAGCGTAACTCGCACGAAACTCGACAACTCTTTCTGATAGCCGAGATAAGGATGGCCACTGAGATAGAAGCCCAGCGCGGTCTTTTCCTGCTGCAGGCGCTCCGCATCGCTCCATTCATCCACTGTCGGCAACACATGCGCCATGCTGTCCGAAATGGCGCCGAAAAGGCTGTCCTGTCCACTGGCCGCCCCGCTCTGTTCGGCGGCACTGATGGCCAGACTGACCCCTGCCAGCAAGGCGGCGCGGTTGGGCTCCAGTTTGTCGAATGCGCCGGCGCGTATCAGAGATTCGATGACGCGTCGATTGACCTTGCGCAGGTCGAGGCGCTGGCAGAAATCGAACAAATCCTTGAACGGACCATCCGCATCCCTTGCCGCGAGGATCACTTCGATCGCGGCGAGACCGGTGCCCTTGATGGCGCCGAGACCGTAGAGTATCTGCCTGTCGCTTACCGGCTGAAAGCGGAACTCGCTCCGGTTGATGTCCGGCGGCAGTACCTCGACGCCGTTCTGCAGGCAGTCGTCATGGAAAACATGGACATTGTCCGTATTGTTCATGTCCGCCGACATGGTGGCGGCAAGGAAAGCCGCCGGATAATGCGCCTTCAGGTAAGCTGTGTGATAAGCCACCAGCGCATACGCCGCCGCGTGGGACTTGTTGAAACCGTAGCTGGCGAACTTCTCCATCAGGTTGAAGACTTCTTCCGCCTGGCGCTCGCTGGTACCGTTCTTGACCGCGCCTTCGACGAAGATGGCGCGCTGCTGGGCCATTTCATCCGCCTTCTTCTTGCCCATGGCGCGGCGCAGCAGATCGGCGCCGCCCAGGCTATAGCCGGCCACGACCTGGGCGATCTGCATCACCTGCTCCTGGTAGACCATAATGCCGTAGGTTTCCTTCAGCACCGATTCGGTCGCCGGATGCGGATATTCGACACGCTGCAGGCCGTGCTTGCGCCGGCAGAAGTCAGGAATCAGGTCCATCGGACCCGGCCTGTAGAGCGCCACCAGCGCGATGATATCCTCGAACACGTCCGGCTTGGCCTGCTTCAGCATGTCCTTCATGCCGCGCGATTCGAGCTGGAAGACCGCGGTAGTATTGGCAGCTTTCAACAGATCGAAGGTCGGCTTATCGTCGAGCGGGATGGTCTCGAACGCCAACGGCTCCTGCCCCAGCGCGGCGCGCTGCCGGTTGGCGTGTGCAAGCGCCATGTCGAGGATAGTCAGCGTGCGCAAGCCGAGGAAGTCGAACTTGACCAAACCCACGGCTTCTACGTCGTCCTTGTCGTACTGACTGACGACGCTTTCGCCGCCAGCCTGACAGTAGATCGGGGAGAAATCCGATATCTTGCCCGGCGAGATCAGCACGCCGCCGGCATGCATGCCGACATTGCGCGTCAGCCCCTCCAGCCGCAGTGCCAGCTCCATGAGCTCACGCACTTCCTCCTCCTGCTCGAAGCGTTCCTTCAGCTGTGGTTCTTTTTCCATCGCCTGCGGCAGCGTGATGCCCAGTTCGTTCGGGATCAGCTTGGCGATACCGTCGACGAAGTTGAACGGCAGGTCAAGCACGCGCCCGACATCGCGGATCACGGCCTTGGCCGCCATCGTCCCGAAAGTGGCGATCTGCGACACCGCATCGAGTCCGTATTTGTAGCGCACGTACTCGATCACGCGGTCGCGGCCTTCCTGGCAGAAGTCGATATCGAAGTCGGGCATGGACACCCGTTCCGGGTTGAGGAAACGCTCGAACAGAAGGTTGTAGCGCAAGGGGTCAAGGTCGGTGATACCGAGACTGTAAGCCACCAGTGAACCGGCACCGGAGCCGCGTCCCGGCCCGACCGGCACGCCGTTGTTCTTGGCCCAGTTGATGAAGTCGGCCACGATCAGGAAGTAACCCGGGAAACCCATCTGGATGATGATGCCGACTTCGAATTCGAGCCGCTGCAGGTACTCCGGCTGTCTGGCCCGGCGCACCTCGGGGTCCGGATACAGAACCTCCAGGCGACGTTCCAGCCCGGTCCGCGCCTGAGCGCCAAGATATTCCTCCAAGCTTTCCTGATTGGGGGTCGGGAATTGCGGCAAATAGTTTTTGCCCAGCGTCAGGGTCAGGTTGCAACGCTTGGCAATTTCGACGCTGTTCTCCAGAGCCGATGGAATGTCAGCGAACAGTTCCGCCATCTGTGCCTGTGTCTTGAAATGCTGGTCTGGCGTGAATTGTTGCGGGCGTCGTTTATCAGCCAGCACATAGCCCTCGGAAATGCATACCCGCGCTTCATGCGCCTTGAAATCGTCGGGTCCGAGAAACTGAACCGGATGTGTCGCCACCACCGGCAATTGCAGTTCCGCCGCCAGCGCCATGGCGCGGTTCACGTAGATCTCCTGCTGGACATGGCCGCAACGCTGCAACTCGATGTAGAAACGACCCGGGAACAGCTGCGCCCATGCCTGTGCCAGCTGGATGGCAGCCTGCTGATTGGTCTGCAGCAGGGCCTGGCCGACGTCGCCTTGCATGGCGCCCGACAAGAGGATCAAGCCCTCGGTGCCCGACGCTTGCAACCACTCTCGCTTGATTTCTGCACGCCCGCGGTGCTGGTTCTGCAGGTAGGCCTGGGTCAGCCATTGGCACAGCTTCAAATAGCCGGCATGCGACTGACACAACAACAGGATACGGGAAGGCTGGTCTCGGTTGAGCGGGTTCTCCAGCCACAGGTCGCAGCCGACGAGGGGCTTGATGCCCTTGCTGCGCGCCGCCTTGTAGAACTTGATGGCCCCGAACAGGTTACCGAGGTCGTTCAGCGCCAATGCCGGCATATGGTCGCCGGCAGCCCGCTCGACATACTCATCGATGCGGACAGTGCCGTCCACAATGGAATACTCGCTGTGGCAACGCAGATGAATAAAGGAAGGCTGTTGCATACGGTGCAATTTTACCTGATTCGCACCACCAGTTAGTGCGCCAGCATGAAGGATTATCCGGCAACCGGATCAGGACGCTGGACGCGCCCTGATCCGAATGCTAGGCAGTGACAGCGGATTGGCTCAGCTGCCGGCCGATTTCCGCCAACAGATCGTCGTCCTGCACCGGTTTTCCAAGGAAGGCATTGACGCCGATCTCGCGCGCATGACTCTGATGCTTTTCGGCCGTGCGCGAGCTGATCATGATGATCGGGATACCGGCCGTATCGGCATCGCCACGCACGTTGCGGGCAAATTCGAAACCGTCCATGCGCGGCATCTCGATGTCGAGCAGGATGATGTCCGGCCTGGTTTCCTGCAGGATCTGCAAGGCATCCATGCCGTCCTTAGCAGTCACCACCTGGTAACCTTCCCGCTCCAGCGTCCGGCTCAGCACCTTGCGCATGGTCAGCGAATCGTCGACGACCATGACCGTGGCCTTGCCTGCTCCGGCCTGCTCCGTTTCCTGCGCACGGCTATGGCTGACCACGACGACTTCGCGGTTGGCCATCTGTACCGGATTGACGATCAGAATGATCTTGCCGTCACCCATCACCGTCGCACCGGTGATGCCGGGCACGCGCGCAAGCTGCATGCCGATCGGTTTCATCACCACTTCCTGGTTACCGATGATCTCATCGACATGCAGCGCGATGCGGTTGGTACCGCTGCGCAGCAGCAGAATCGGCGTATAAGCCTGCTGCTCGGGCTCAGAATCGGCCTCGCCGATCAGCTTGGAGAAATAATGCAGCGGATAGTCGCGCTCTGCCCAACGTATGGACTTGGCCTCGTAGGCGGCCGCCAGCGGCGCCGTTTTAAGCTTCTGCAACTGCTCCACCATGATGGACGGCAAGGCATACTGATGTGCGCCGGAACGAATGAGCACAACCTGCGCCACCGATAGGGTCACCGGCAGATAGATGGTGAACACCGCGCCGCGATCCGGCGAATTGAACACTTCGATACGGCCGCCGAGCGCCGTGATATCGCCACGCACGGCGTCGAGGCCGACGCCGCGGCCGGAAATCTGGGTGATATCGGTAGCGGTCGAGAAGCCCGGTTCGAAAATAATCGCCAGCAGGCTTTGTTCCGTAGTTTCCTGATCCGCCTGGATCAAACCGTTCTGGATGGCTTTTTCCCGCACCTTGTCGAGCTTGATGCCGGCACCGTCGTCGGCGACGGTAATGACGATTTCGTCGTTTTCGCGCTTGATCTTGAGTTGGACGCTGCCTGCTTCCGGCTTGCCGTGTTTCTTGCGCTCCGCGGTCGCTTCGATACCGTGACCGACGGAATTGCGCAGCAAGTGCTCCAGTGGTGCACCGATCTTGTCAAGCACGCTACGGTCGATATCCACCGACTCGCCGTCGATGGTCAACTCGACCGGCTTGTTCAACTCATGAGCGGTCTGCCGCACGATGCGATGCAGACGTTCGGAAATCACCGAGAACGGCACCATACGCACGTTCATCAGGCCATACTGCAGTTCGCGATTCATGCGGGCCTGTTGTTGCAATGCGGATTCCGTCTCGTCCAGATTGCCCAGCAACCCGTTCTGGATGGTGGAAACGTCGTTCACGCTTTCCGCCATCATGCGGGTCAATTCCTGCAGCCGTGTGAAGCGGTCGAATTCCAGCGGGTCAAAGGCTTCCTGCGTTTCCTGCAGCAGGGTCATGCGCGACTGCATCTGACTTTCCGTTTCGATTTCAAGTTCGCGCAAGTAGTTGCGCAAACGGAACACGCTTTCGGTCAGATCCAGAGAAAAATGCTTGAATGCCAGCATTTCCTGCTCCATGCGCGATCGCGCAATACTGACTTCACCCGCTTCGTTGATCAACCGGTCCAACACATCTGCACGCAAGCGCATGAACTGGGCACGGCGGCCACCGCCACGAGCATCCGGCGTCTCTGCACGGCGACCGGCAGCCGATTCCCCGGTCAACTCTTCCAGGAAGACACCGATCTTGTCGACATCCTGGAACAGCGCATCGAAATCAGCGGGCGTGACCTTTCTCTTCAACGCCTGAATCACACGGTCTTCCATTTCGTGCACGACGTTGCCCATCTCAGACTGGCCCGCCATGCGTGCACTACCCTTCAGGGTATGCAGCGCCCGCTGCATGGCATCCGGATGACCATTTTCACCAGGCGCCTTGCGCCACGCACGCAGCTCATTGCCGATCTGCGGCACCAGCTCGCGGGCTTCTTCCGTGAAGATCGTAAGCAACTCCTGGTCCAACGGACTGCCGACTTCAATGGAACTGCCGAGGTCAGGGATTTCGGCCGTTTCCGGCTGGGGTTCAGCAACTGGCGCCAGCACAGACTCCACAGGTTCCGCGCTTGCCGCTGTCGGCGAAATGAGGTTTGCTTCAGCCACCTCAATCACCTCCGCGCCCGCAGCGGCTTCCTCACCCCTGGGGGCTGCTTCGCCGGCTTTTTCCGTCGCTCTCTTCAGGGCCGTCAACAGCGCTGTCGCGCGTTTCGGCTCATCCAGCGCCTCCACCTTCTCCAGCATGCTGGTCAGCGATTTCACAACGTTGCCCAGCAAGGTCAACGATTTATCGTCCCAATCACCAGCATAGACATCCAGCCAGTTCTCCAGGGCGCGCGCGAGATCGGACAAGGCCTTGAAACCCGTCGCACCGGCATTGCTGGCAAGTGTATGAGCTGATCGCAACAAGGACTGCGGAGGTAGCCCTGCCGGTTTGGCCTGCAGCTTTGCAAACTCGTTACTGATGGTCTGCAGGTGTTGCTTGGCCTCGCCCAGAAAGATATTGAACAGCCCGCGGCTGACTTTTCTGGTACCTCCGATCAATACCTCAGCGACTTCAGCAGCCGGCTTCTGCTTGGATGAACCGCTTTCCAGTGCCAACGCCTCCTGCTGCCACTCGGCAAAGGACGGCTCGCAGCCACCCTTTTCAAGCAACTCCACCACCCAGCCCGAGAATGCAGCGCTGGCCTTCTCGATGAAAGCCAGCTGATCCGTAGTCGGCACCACGTCGTTCTCAATGACGACATTCAGCAGTTTCTCCACCGCCCAGGCGATCTCACCAAGCGCATCGAGACCCACGGTACGGCCGCTCCCCTTGAGGGTATGGTAGCCGCGACGCACTTCGGTCAGCGCCGCACGGTCGGTTGGATTCACTCGCAGAGCCTGCATGTGCTGGGCAACACTGGCCAGCACTTCTTCAGCTTCGGCAATAAATATCTCAAGGATTTCAGGGTCGACTTTCTTTGCCGGCACTTGTGCAACGGCTGTCTCCTCCGTACGACCTTCGACGGCTTCCTTGCCAGCCGTATCCGGTATTTGCTGCACGGGTTCTATTGTTGCGGGTTCGGCAACCTGCCGCCCCAGGGACTGTTGCTCGGCTTCCAGTCTAGTCAGTGCGGCCCCAAGCGCCTCGACCGATTCAGGCCGGATGCGCGGGAATTCGTCGACGAAAAAGCCCAGCATACTGAGACTTTCCGCCACCAGTTCGAACTGCTTCTGCTCCCCTTCGCTCACCTGCTCCGGGTATTCATGAAAATGGGCAACCACTTCGGCCGCGGTCGCGGCAATCTTGGTCGGAACCGGCATGTCCAGCATGTCGAATGCGGCGACCACCTGCTCCAGCGGCTTGCCGATCGCATTCAGCACGGCATGATCCGCAGGATTGCGGAAGAAGGTATCCAGCGACTGCTCGACCTGTTGCAGCGCGTCCTTGATCTGGCTCGCCATCGCCAGCAACGTACTCTCATCGAGCTGCGCCGATATCGGTACGGCACTGACATCGCCGCGCAATATATCGCGCATGCGCTGACTCTGCGCCGCCATCTGTTGTACTGCCTTGCGATCGAACATCTGTTCGTCAGCCAGGACATCCTGCAACAGGTTCAGACTGGCTGCGACTTCCACATATACTTGCTCCGGATACTTCTCCGGACTCTCCTGAATGGCCGATGCCAGACCATGCACGGTCTCCAGCAATTCTGGAAGTACCGGTTCGCTCAATTTCTGCGAATCGATCACGGCCTCGCCGAGTTGGTCAAGGAATGCCGACAACTCCTGTTTTTCGCCCTCACTGATAACCGACCAACTGTTCTTCATATTGGCCACCAGTTCCTTGAGCGCGGCGAAGATGGCGAGATCCTCGGCACTCAATTCGACCAGGGCGTTGGCCGCATCCTCGCCTGCAGGCAACAGGCTGTCCAGTTCGAACAGGGATTTGACCTGCTTGATACGTTCGCTCGCCGGTTCACTCTGCGCGATATAGAACAACAGATCGCGCAACAGATTGCCGGTAGGCTTGCTGCTGCCCTGGCTAAGATTGCGCAATTGCTGGTCAATCTGCCGGCACAGCAGTTTGACCGCATTCCGTTCGGCAATCGACTTCTGCGCCAGGGTCTCGGTGAAGATGCTGCTCAACCACCAGAAGGTCTTCTGTGCTGCCTGCTTCTGGGTCTTCTGGACATTGTCGAGCGCTTCGCGCATGGCAGTGAGACTGTCGTCACTGGCTGTCTTCAGCCATTTCAGCAACGCGGTCTGAAAGGCAGTACGTTGTTTGGCAACGACGGCGGGTATTTCAACGTCGGCGATGTCCTCGGTAGGAATATTCCTGGGTGCACGGATGGAGGTATCCGGGAAAAACAGCTCCGCTTCTTCGACCGCCAATCCGTGCAACTCAGCCAACGACTTGAGCATGGGGAACAGCAGCATCGGCGTATCCGGTGCGCCGTCAAGCAGTCTTTGCAGGTAGTGGTCGAGCGTGTGGACTGCCTGCTTGATGGTATCGATAGTGTCGCTTGACGCCGGGACGAGATGCTGTTCGAGCTTGCCGATCAGTTGTTCGATTTCTGCGCAATAACGCTTGCACCCCTGCAACCCGACCATATCGAGCGCACCACTGACCTGGAACAGATGTGTCTTGGAGAAACGCAAGACCGAAGTATCCGCAGGATTGGCCGCGAATGATTCAAGATTCTCCAGCACGCTCTTCAGCGCCTGATCGATCTCGTCCTTGACCCAGGTAAGTGGCCCAATATCGAATTCTTCAGCCAAAATTACTCCACATATTCGTCATGATTCAGCACGCCACGCCCACCGGCATCAGGACAGCTTGAAGCCGGCCACAGAACCCCGCAGTTCTTCGGCCAGACCAGTCAACTGACCGATGGAACTGGCTGTCAGCTTGGTGCCTTCGGTCGTCTGCGAAGTGATGTTCTGAATCTGTTGCATGTTGCGGCTCACGGTAGCGGCCACTTCTGTCTGCGCAGCCGTGGCAGTGGAGATCGCGCCGATCAGTTGCGCCAGGTTGTTGGTAACGGTTTCGATTTCGTTCAGTGCCTGACCCGCCGCATCCGAGAGTCGCGCCCCTTCAACCACACCCTCCGTACTCTTTTCCATAGCTGCCACGGCACTGTTGGTGTCGGTCTGAATGGTCTTCACAATCGCACTGATCTGTTTGGTCGCTTCGGATGAACGTTCCGCCAGGCGCTGCACTTCTTCCGCAACCACGGTAAAGCCTCGGCCTGCCTCACCTGCCGATGCCGCCTGAATCGCCGCGTTCAGCGCCAGAATGTTGGTCTGCTCGGTAATATCTGAAATCAGTTCCACAATTTCACTAATTTCCTGCGAGCTTTCGCCCAGCCGCTTGATTCGCTTGGACGTTTCCTGAATCTGTGTACGAATTTCATTCATACCGGCGATCGTGTTCTGCACGGCCTGCGCGCCTTGTGTCGCCGCTTGCAGGGAGCGCTGCGCCACCTGGGCTGCCTGTCCGGCATTGCTGGACACTTCCAGAATCGAACGGGTCATGTTGTTGACCGCCTCACCGGTATCGACAATCTGCCTTGACTGCTCTTCAGCAGCGGCAAGCAGCGAGGTAGAAGTTTCCTGCGCCTGCGCGGTCGCCTGGTTCACCTGCTCGGTCGCCCGGTTGATCTCGGTGACAAGGTCCCGCAAGCTGTCGATCGTGTAGTTGATGGAGTCGGCAATCGCACCGGTGATGTTTTCGGAAACCTGCGCCTTTACCGTCAAGTCACCATCGGCCAGGTCGCCCATTTCGTCCAGCAGGTTCAGAACCGCCTCCTGGTTCTCCAGGTTGGCCGCTTCAATACGTTCGGAACGCAGACGCTCAGCCTCTGCCTGTTTTCTACCGTTCAGCACAATCAGGATCAATGCTGTCAGACCGGCAACGAACGCCGCGAGCAGCCAGCGTACGGCCAGGCTGGATTGGTTGTGCTGATCGACGATGTCGCGGGAAATCGCAAGGATGCCGTCACCCTGTGTCGCAAGCCCCTCCAGCGCGCTCTTGTCGGTCACCTGCTTCATGTCGACCGCCTGCGCGCGCAACTTGTCCCAGGCCGCACCCAGTTTATTCAGGTTCGCGGAGGAACCACCGAACGACTGCCCCATGGTGGCGATACCCTGAGTCACCCGGGATTCGGCCGCCTTGATGCGGCTCTCCGCATACTGGTCGCCCTGATTCAGCAGCAGTACATCGCGCACCATCTGCTGCACGAACACCTGCACGTCGCTGACGCCCTTGGTGAAATCCGCATCCTTGCGGGTTTGTGTAAAGCCGAGCACTGCAGTGACGACGCTGACAACAAATGCCAGCACGATGAAGATCGGAAGCAACCGCTTGCCGCCCGCTTCTGTCGAACTGGCTGGTTTAGAGCCCGGCTTGAACCAGGATTTCAGCTTTGCTACCAACTCGCCAATTTTTGCCTTATCGAGGGCCATCTGCATTACTCCCAAATATGAATTTTTATGTTAGTTCGTGATATCCGGCGTCAAGCCGCCACCTGCATGAACTCGTTCTGCATCAGCAACCTGCCGATATCCATTTCATGCCAGGTTTCGTTGTTTGCGTCTTTATACTGATTGATGTACCAGACTGCCTGCTCACCGATCTCATCCTGCTTGTCCATTTCATCGGTGGAGCGCAAACCGATCAGACGCTCCACCAACAATCCGGCATTGACATCGAATTTTGGGTGAGCCAGCAGAATGCGGCTATTCGCATCCACTCTGGTCGCCGGATAACCGAGATACGCAGCAAGGTCGCTCAATGCATAGAGATTGCCGCGGACATTCGCCATCCCCATGAACCAGGTCTGCGTCTGCGGCACGCGTGTGATTTCAGGCAGCGGCAGGACTTCACTGACGTCGTCCAGAGCGATCAGCCAGTTTTGGCCGTTAATGCTGACCCCGAGTTTGGAAACCGCCTTGACACTGCCACCCTCGGCCGACTCTTTCAGGCGTGCAAGAATCTCCTGCTGATATGCATGGAGATTGAGCCTGGTTCTTGCCATCTAGCCGAGTTCCTTGATCTTGCCCAACAACTCTTCGGCAACGACCGGCTTGATGACACTGTCCTTGGCACCTTGGCGCAAGGCCCACATGCGATCGGTGGCCTGCTCCTTGCCGGTACAGACGATGACCGGAATATGTGCCGTCTGCGGATTCTTGGAAAGCGCCCTTGTAGTCTGAAAACCATTGAGCCCCGGCATAATCACGTCCATCAACACCATGTCCGGTGGAGTTTCTTCCACCTTGGCCAGACACTCCTCACCGCTGTTGGCGGTTATCACTTTATAGCCTGCTGATTCCAGCATTTCGGTCAAAAGGAAACGATCCGTTTCGGAATCATCAACTACCATGATGGTTTCAATCGCCATAAGTTACTCCGCCTCTTGTGAATTAGATCCGGTGGACGCATAGGTTCTGACTGCGTCCACCAGCGACTCTTGGGTGAATGGTTTAGTGAGATACTGATCGGAACCGACCATGCGTCCTCGCGCACGGTCGAATACGCCATCCTTGCTGGATAGCATGATGACGGGTGTGGATTTGAAGCGTGAATTGCGTTTGATGAGGGAACAGGTCTGATAGCCGTCGAGACGCGGCATCATGATGTCGACAAAGATGAGATCCGGCATCTGACTGGCAATTTTTGACAGTGCATCGAAGCCGTCTTCTGCCAGTATGACTTCACAACCGGTCTGTTTGAGGAAGATTTCAGCGCTACGACGAATGGTGTTACTGTCATCGATCACCATTACCTTGACGCCATCCAGACTGTCTAGACTCACCCTGATCCCCTTTTATTATCGCCCCTCTGCCGTGACAGGGTAGCGTTTATAGTCGGCACTATTCTATATAGAGTTTCAAATCGTGTGCAACTTTGTAAAAAAATAATAGCATCAAGTTGTCAATCTTGTAACAAAGGGGTTAAATATACGCAGTTTTCATTGGAGAGGTTTTCTTCAGCACCCGCCGAATCATGCTGAAGCTGAATCATTACATATAACGACTATAGATAATAAAGCCGTGCCAAGTCGCGGCATCGAGGGAAAAATCGCATGCTCATTCGTCAGGAATCCGTTTCTCCTAAAATGACCCTTAAAGATTTGCCGAACGCATCTCCATTACCCAATGCCAATCTGGTAATGGTTTTCGGCTCGGTCAAACGCTTTTCCGAGGGCAAACTCGCCAGCTTCCTCAAGGAACGCTACCCGACCGCCCAAATCATCGGCTGCACGACTTCCGGCGAGATCAACCCTACGGGCGTTTTCGACGACAGCATACAAATCACAGCCATCCTCTGGGAAAAGACCATGCAACGCGTGGTGCACACAAAGATGAGCGGCATGCAGAACTCCTTCGAAACGGCCGCAGCGCTCGCCAAACAACTGCAAGCTGACAGTCTGCGTACCGTGATCGTCCTGTCAGACGGCCTCAACGTCAACGGTTCGGAACTGCTGCTCGGCTTCCAGAGCGTACTCGGCGAAACGCCTATCGTCGGCGGCCTCGCAGGTGACGGCGGCGCCTTCGTCAAGACTTTGCAACTGTTCAACGACACCATTTCCGATGGCTTGGTCATTGCCGTCGGTCTTTACGGCAACAATCTGGTCACATCCAGCGGCGCGCTCGGTGGCTGGAAACCCTACGGCCCACCACGCAAGATCACCCGCTCGGTCAAGAACGTCGTCTACGAAATGGACGGCAAACCGGCCCTGCCGCTCTACCGCATGTACATCGGCGACGCCTATGCCAAGGGCCTGCCCGGTACCGGCCTGAAGTTCCCGCTGGCCATCATCGAGGAAGGCAAGCGCGATGTCGAAAAGATCAGAACGCTGCTGGCCATCGATCCGGCCAACAACAGCCTGACCTTCGCCGGCAACGTGGAGGAAGGCGAAACCGTACGTCTGTGTCAGACCAATCACGACCGATTGGTGGAAGGTGCGGGCGGCGCTGCACAACTGGTCACCGGCGGCCTCAAGCCCGGCGTCACCAGTCAGCCCGGTCTCGCACTGTGCGTCAGCTGCGTCGGTCGCAAGGGCGTGATGGCCGAGCAGGTGTCCGACGAAATCAAGACAGTACAGCAGATTCTCGGTCCGCAGACCGCGCTCACCGGCTTCTACTCCTACGGCGAGCTGGCACCGCGCCCCAATACGACGGACAGCGTGCTGCACAACCAGACCATGACCATCGGCTATCTGACCGAGAATCTGCTGGGATGACAGACTAGACTTAATAAGCAACCAGACCTCTCAGGAAAACGCTCTCAAACGGGAGCGTTTTCCATTTGTACTTTCAATAACCCTATCCATGAAAAGGAGATCGCAATGGCAACCGTCACACTCAAAGGCAATCCGGTCAATATCGGCGGCAACCTGCCGCAACCCGGACAAACCGCACCCGATTTCCAGTTGGCAGATGCCAAACGCAACCTGCTTTCGCTCGCTGATTTCGCCGGCAAGCGCAAGGTGCTGAACATCTTCCCGAGCATCGACACGCCGACCTGCGCCACCTCGGTTCGCACCTTCAACCAGAAGGCCGGCGCACTGAACAATACGGTCGTGCTCTGCATTTCGGCCGACCTGCCGTTCGCCCAAAGCCGTTTCTGCGGCGCCGAGGGCATCGACAATGTCGTCACCCTGTCCACCTTCCGCGACACCGCCAAATTCGCCAGAGACTATGGCGTGCAGATCGTCGACAGCAGCCTGGCCGGCCTGACCGCACGCGCCGTGGTCGTCCTGGATGAAAACAACAAGGTGCTGCACAGCGAACTGGTCGGCGAGATCGCCGACGAACCGAACTACGAAGCTGCATTGTCTGCGCTGAAATAAGGCGGCATTGATACAAATGCCGCTGAAACCGGCGGCAAAAGGGGCGCTTAACAGCGCCCTTTTTATTCAGCGTCAGGTGCCTGCTCCGCGTTTACCACCTGTTTACTCCCGACTCGGTCACCCACCTGCTCAGCCGATAGCAAAAATCAGCACGACTTCACTTGTTAAACCGAATCTCATCAAGGTGATGCCGTTTTTTGCTAAGGCGCAATACCCACAAAAATTATATTGATATTGCATTCAATTGAATGGCAATTCACTCACGGTCGCAGAAAGGGCAAAGATCATGCAGCAGTCCAGGGAAGAGCGCTCACTCGAGCAGTTGACGAACGAATTGAAGAAAGGTCCGGAACACTGGAATATCGGCGGGGCATATGGCGGCTTTCAGCATGTGACCGCCGCCAAGGCTGCGCTGGATGATCTTGGCGTCGAAGGCATCACCTTCACCGTTTTCGACATGCATTTCGGCATGAAATGGGCCGGAGGCCGACCCCATGCGTTTGCCGGCGGCCAGACGAAGGAAACCTTCGCGCGTCTGGTCGAGGAGTACAACCGTCGCGGCATCCAGTTCAATCTGGTCTTCAGCAATCTGTTCATTGAAGAACAGCACCTCGGCGACAAACGCTGCAACTGGATGCTGGAGCATTGTCATCGCACGGGCAACGGGGTGATTGTCGCCAGCCACGTTCTCGCACAGTACATACGGGAAAATTTCCCCGACTATCGTATCGTGCACTCGCTGACGCACTTCAACAAGGATCCGCAATATTACTACGACCTCGATGAACTCTACGACGTCTTCGTGCTGCCGCCCCACCTCAACTATCGGACACCCGTGCTGAAGGAGATGCTGGAAAAACTCGGCCCGGAGAGGATCGAAGTCCTGGTCAATGAAACCTGCTTCCGCGAATGCAATATCCGCCAGGAGCACTACGAACTCATCAGCAAAGCCTGCCTGGAAGACGACTGGGATCTTTGGGAGCAACTGTCCAACGGTTATTGCCAACAAGCGCACGCAGAGCGCTTCATCCGCATCGGCGAGGCCAAGAACGTCAAGCGCATCAAGAACTTCACGCTGTCACAAGAGGAAGTCGACGGCCTCAAGGCGCTCGGCATCCAGAACTTCAAGCTCGCCAACCGGCAAGTGCCGAACCAGCAATATGGCAAATGGATGGACCACTATCTGTTTGACCGGTTGGGCCTGTCGACGACGCTCTACGTTTACGAGAATTACTACAAGCCTGCAGCCTATTTCGCAGGGCGCTAGCGTAGCGTTCGATTCAGCTCATGCGGGGCGCAACACTGGCCTGCGTCCCGCACGGACTTGGGAGCGAAGAGCAGGCATGAAGGCTGACAAAGTACCCGTCCAACCTCGGGTCAGTCTTCGTATGCCGTATATTTCGCATTGCTGCCTTTCGCCTTCTCGACCGGATATTTGCGTGCATTGAGGTCGATCTTGCGGTTGGCAGCCTCGATCAGATCGATACCGGTGACTTCGGCGATGCGCAGCAAATAAACAAAGGTATCGGCCAGTTCGTGGGCGACCTGCTCGCGTTTGGTCTCGTCCAGTTGATGACTTTCTTCCAGCGTGTCCCACTGAAAGTGTTCGACCAGTTCCGCCGCCTCGACAATCATGGCCATGGCGAGATTTTTAGGCGAATGAAACTGTTCCCAATCACGCTCTTTGACAAATTGATTGATTCTTGCACGCAATGCAGCCAGCGAATCGCTCATGATTTCTCTCTCCGGTTCGAGCCCGCCACCATCCTGATTTCAAACAACCGGCATTCCAGCGGACCGTTGAACAACGGTGTTCGCTTCGAGGGCGCGAGGCGCATCAGCTTGGGCAGACGCATGTCGTTGGTCAGAAAATAGGTGTTCCAGCCGGCGAAGCGCTTCTTCAGGGCTTCCGCCATTTTCGGATAGAGCGCCGCCAGCGCCTCGTCCTCGCCGATGCGGATACCATAGGGCGGATTGGCGATCAGAACGCCGCTTTCCGCCGGTGCCGGCACCTCAGCCATGTCGACATGGCTGAGGTGCACGGCATCGAGCAGCCCGGCCTGCTTCAGATTCTCGCGGCTGACACGCACAGCGCGCAAGTCGGCATCGCTGCCGTAGATCTTCTGGAAGCCGACCGGCTTCGCCCTGCCCAATACCTGACTGCGCAGCTTGTCCCAGCCTGTCGCATCGAAATTGCGCAGCTGCTCGAAGCCGAAATGGCGGTCGCTGCCCGGTGCGATATCGAGCGCCATCATGGCCGCTTCGAGCAGAAAGGTGCCGCTGCCGCACATCGGGTCCAGCAGAGGCGTTCCGGGTTGCCAGCCGGACAGGCGGATGATGCCAGCCGCCAGATTCTCGCGCAGCGGCGCTTCCACACTGGCGCGGCGCAGCCCGCGCTGATAAAGCGGATTGCCGGAAGTATCGAGATAAAGCTGATATTCCTCGGCAGCCAGATAGGCGTGCACGCGCACATCCGGTTCTCGCGTATCGACATAGGGCCGGCTGCCGACCTTCTGGCGGAAACGGTCGCAGATCGCATCCTTGATCCGCAGCGTGGCGAACTCCAGGCTTTTCAACGGGCATTTGACGCCGGTCACCTTCACCATGAAATCGCGCTTGACGTCGAACCACTGCGGCCAGTCGAGCTTGAACACACCCTGATAGAGGTCTTCTTCGTTGACATAGCGACCGCGCCCGACCTGCCAGAGAATGCGGGTGGCGATGCGGCTTTCCAGATTGGCCCGGTAGCACAACAGCATGTCGCCGCCAAAGGCGACGCCACCATCGGTCGGCTGAATGTTTTTGGCGCCGAATTCGGCGAGCTCGCTGACGAGCACCGCCTCAAGTCCGCGCGGACAGGTTGCAAAATATTGGTTCAAGGCTCGGCCTTTTCGTTGACGCCCAGAAACAGGCGATGGTTGCTGCATGGATTGCGGTCGCGCAGGGCTTCGACAAAATCGAGGAACTCGATCTGATGCTCGGCTTCCAGCGCCTTGGCCCGTTCACGCAGACTGGCCCAGCGCAGATCGTCCGGCTCGCGCTTAAAGCCGAACACCAGAATGTTGCCGGGGCGACCGGTAGCCAGCACCAGCACCCGGCCGTCGAAACTCTGCTCGATGCGCGACAGATAAAGATCGAAACGCCTGTCGCTGCCCCACAGATTGGCGATCAGCACGCCTTCCGCTGTCAGCGCTTCGGCACAGCTGTCGAAGAACATCTGTGTACTGAGCTCGTCCGGCAGGCCGTCGCTGCTGTAGGCATCGAGAAAGAGCACGTCCGTGGTTTCCGGATGCTGGCGGATGTATTCGGCGCCATCGCCCTCGATCACCTGCAGCCGCTCATCGTCGTCCGGCAGGGCAAAATGACTGCGGGCGATGCGGATCACCTGAGGATTGATCTCCACCACGCGCTGATGTATCTGAGGCAGATGATGATGCACGAATCGCGCGACCGAGGCGCCGCCCAGCCCCACACCGAGCATGCTCGCCGCTTTCGGCGCGAACAACAGGAACATCATGACACCGCGCGTGTAGCGCAACTCCAGAGAATTCGGGTCGCTCAGACGCATCGCGCTCTGGATCGTATCGTTCCCCAAATGCAGATAGCGCACGCCGTCGCTCTCGCTGACATCGACACTGCCCTCGTCGGCGAACTTGCGATGAATGCTGCGTGCCAGTCTGTGACCGATGCGGAACATGTTCAGACTTCCTCCTCGAGCAACTCTGCGGCCGGCGCCACGGCATCGGCTTCCTGCTGCAGAAAGCGCGCGTCCAGCTCCATCAGCAACGTGTCGACGCGCTTGACCTGCAACCGCACGCGGCTACCCGGCGCCAGCTCCGGCAGATTGTAGACCTTGGTGATATAAGGGATGCGTTCCAGCCGCACCAGATTCTCGCGCCAGACCGTTGCCGTGAGCTCCTCCAGCCCTTCCTGAATCAGGTACTGCAGGCACCAGTAGCGCTCCATGCGCGTCTGGAATTCGTTGTAGGCATTGTAGGTAAGGTCGAACTGGCGCATGACGTCGGTCAACAGATCGGCCGATTGCACGCGCTCGGGCGCCTGCAGCACGGCGATCAGCTGACGCTGATTGATGAGATCCACCGCGCGGCGTAGCGGAGAAGTGCACCAGCTGTACTGCTTCACTCCCAATCCCTGATGCGGCTCCGGTCTGACCGTCATGTAGACCTTGCCGCCATTCTGCGCGCGGTAGATGCCGGGCACCTGATGCTGCGCCAGCAGGCCACCCCACCAGGCATTGGCTTCGATCATCAGCTCCGCCACCAGTTTGTCCAGCGGCGACCCACGCTGGCGATCGACGATGCGGACGATACCGTCATCGACATAGAAGTTGTAATCGATCTGCGGCGCGCGGTTCGGATCGTACTTGCCGCGAGCCTTTTCCAAGGCTTCGGCGAGCTGGAACAGGAATGCCAGCCGACTCCAGTAGGGATGTTCGTTTTCCTGCTGCCAGCTGGTTTCGTTGAAGAAAGGCTCCAGTGCGTCATGGCGCAAATTGTCCGCCACCTTGACCTGTTCCAGCCGGGTCTCGCGTTGCAGGATTGTCAGATCAGGCGCCACCTCCAGATAAATCGAAAGCGCCGGACGCCACTCGCCGGCATTCAGGCTGAACGGTTCAATAGCCGCATCCGGCAGCATGGTGATCTTGTGGCCAGGCATATATACGGTAGACAGGCGGCGCCTGACGACCTGGTCGAGTTCGCTGTCGACCGCTATCGCAGTGGCTGGCGCCGCGATATGGATGCCGACCCGCACATGGCCGTCATCCAGCGTCTGAACCGAGAACGCATCGTCGATCTCGGTGGTCGTGCTGTCGTCGATGCTGAACGCCGGCACCTCGCTGCGCGGCAGGTCTTGCGGCGCGACCGGCGGCTCGAAATCGGGAAAGGCATCGCCCTTGGGGAAATACTCGCGCAGGAAGGCACCAAGATGATAATCGTGCACGGATGAGATGGCGCCGCAATCGGCGAGCAGTCGGATATAAGGCCGATTGAGCTCGGCCGCCGTCTGCTCCAGCGTCTTCCACTCCGGGCTGTTCTTGTCCGGTGCGTAAAGCAGCGCTTCCAGCTTTGTATCGAATTCTGCCGGCAGTTCGTTGGCCTTCAGCTGCTCGGCCCAGAGCGCCATCTGTTCCGCCTGCAGGCGTTTGCGCTCCAGCGCGGCCAGTGCCGCCTTCAGCGTTTCTTCCGGTGCGGCTTTGTAGCGACCCTTGCCCTTGCGATAGAAATACACGGGCGCGCCATGCAGGCTGAGGGCGACGGCAGCCGCCTCGGTCGGCGTCGGTGCGCGGCCATAGTAATCCGCGGCCAGTTCCTCGAAGCCGAATTCCGCCTCACCGCAACACTCCCAGAGAAAAGCGGTCTCCAGCGTATCGGACTCGGCCTGCGCCGCCTCCATGAAACCTGCCATCGGCGCTTCGAACCGTAGCAGGACGTTGGCCGTCTTGATCTTGGAGCGCTTGCCGCTCAGGGCCTCGACCTGCAGGGAGCCAGGGTTCTCGGCCTTGATCGCGGCGACCTTGAAATGCCCCTCTTCTTCGTAAAATACATTCATTGAATTGTTTCTGCAGTTGACGCGAACTGCCTCTAACCTTTATTTTCCAAGCCATGATGACCGCAAACGAAATTATACAGGAGGCCGGCCTGAGACCGACGGCAAACCGTGTCGCCGTGCTGGAGGCCCTGCTGCAATCGCGGCAGCCCCTGACGCACCAGGAACTGCTCAACACCCTCTCGGCCTCGCACGATTTTGACCGCGTCACGCTCTACCGCGTGCTGGACTGGCTGCTTTCTAACGACATCGTGCACAAGATCGCCGGCGACAACCGCGCCTGGCGTTTTCAACTGAACACCAATGACAGCAGCCACCGGCATGCGCACTTCGAATGTACCGGCTGTGGCAGAATCTATTGCCTCGATGACATCTCCCCGCGCGCGCCGAAATTGCCCAAAGGCTTCCGGGCGGAAACCATCACACTCAACATCAAGGGTCGCTGCGACCGTTGCAGCGCCTGACCTCATCACTGCAACGAATGGATTTTCATGGATAAACGCATCCCGGTCACGCTGCTCACTGGCTTTCTCGGCAGCGGCAAGACCACGCTGTTAAGCAAACTGCTCAATCATGCCGGCATGAGAGACACTGCCGTCGTCATCAACGAACTGGGCGAAGCCGGGTTGGACCATATCCTGGCGCGCAACGTGGAAAGCCGTCACATCGCCGACAACACAGTACTGCTGGAATCCGGCTGCCTGTGCTGCACGCTGACCAACGAGATGGCGGACACCCTGCGCGACCTGTTCTTCAAGCGCGCGCTCAACGCCATCCCGCAATTCGAGCGGCTGGTGATCGAAACCACCGGCATGGCCGATCCCGGCCCGATCATGGGCAGCCTGATGAACGAACCGGTGATCAACTCGACTTACCGCCTCGATGCCGTGGTCGTCACTGTCGACAGCGTCTACGGCCTGGAGCAGATCGACCGGCATGAGGAAGCGCGCAAACAGGCTGCGGTTGCCGATGTACTGCTGCTGACCAAAACCGATCTGGCCACCGATGCGCAACTGCAAGCATTGAGCGAGAGATTGTCCATGCTGAACCCGGGTGCCACCATGCATCGTATCCGTCACGGTGAAATCGACCCGCAAGCCATCGTCAATGTCGGACTGTTCGACCCACAGACGAAGCAAGCGCAGCCGCAACGCTGGCTGCGCGAAGTGAAGAGGCCGGCTGTCGGGCTGCGTAGCGGCCTGTTCCAACAGGCGCATGACAATGAAATCTCAAGCTTTACTGTCACGCTGCCCAAACCGCTGACCTGGGAACAACTGGAACCGGTTCTGACATGGCTTTGCACCACGTTCGCGGAGAAACTGCTGCGCATGAAAGGCATCATCCATGCCGAGAACCTGCCGGCGCCGCTGGCCATCCACGCCGTCCAGCAGACACTTTACCCGCCGACACTGCTCAACGGCTGGGATGAAGAAGAGCCCATCTCGCGTATCGTCCTGATCGGCAAAGGTCTGGACGAAGCGGCGATACGCAAGGCGCTGATGCAGATCTAGAGATTCCTGCGATCTGAAAAAAATACCTGCGAGCGGGCATTGCCTACTGGACTTTGCCCGGCCCAAAGACCGCATCACATCGACCTGCTCTACTGCACAGCGATCGTGCGGCGTTTTGAACCTTCGGCCTTGGTCAGTTTGATCTCCAGCACGCCATCCTTCAGCGTCGCGCTCGCTTTCGCCGCATCGACGTTGCCCGGCAACGCCACGGTGCGGGCAAAGGAGGAACGCGAAATCTCGCGGCGGTGATAATTGCCCTTGTCGTCCTTCTTTTCCTTTTGCGTTTCGCCCTTGATGGTCAGTAAATTATCGGTCAGTGCGATACTGACATCCTTTTTGTCGATGCCGGGGATCTCCGCCCTGACAACGATCTCGTTTTCCTGATCGATGACGTCGAGATTCGGCGTGCGCTGGCGTTCGAATTCGGCAACCAGCGTATCGAATGAGGGGAAATCATTACGGCTCCAGAATGCAGGCCAATTGCGATTGAAGAAACGCTCGAAAGCCCGCTCCATTTCGCCCAGCGGATGGAAAACGGAAGTCGCGCCCTTGCTTTCAGTCTTGTTGACCGGAACGCTGACCGGCTTGTCCTTGGCCATGCCCTGCTCCTTTCTTTGCTATGGTTCTTATTGAAAATGGTATCGGATCATTTCACGCTGAACATTCGCTGCACCGGATGATGCAGACTGAGGATCAGCCGGAAGGCATACGGCGCCGGCTGCTCGACTTCACTGAAGAATAACTCCGCCTCATAACGGGTGCCGCGCACACTGAATACCTCGAAGCGGTGGCCGAGATGAGCTATATAGCGCAGATGCGAATTGAGATGGCAGCCTTCATTCAGCTTCATCTCTTTCAACTGCGGTAACAGTGCCGTCACATGCAGCGGTTCGCCGGACTCGGCAGGGCAACCCAGCACCTTGACCGCCGTCAGATTGCAATCGTTGATGTAGCCATCGGCATCCAGCCACAAAATGGCCCGTTGCGGCTCCAGTTTTTTGACAGAAGTCTGTGCGATTGTGGAAAAGTCGGCGATGGTCGCCGGGCCTGTTTGTCCCGTCATCACTGGTTGTGCTGTCAGATAAGCTTTCATGTCAGTGCCCACCCTTTTCCTGTTGCTCGGCATTGAGCCAATCCTCCAATTCGTGCCCGGGCTCGAATCCGCGCTGCTCGGCCATGAAATAAGCCCGCACGGCGATCGCCGCCTTGCGTTCGGCTTCTACCGGTTTATGACTGCGTCTGGCTACGGCTTGTTGTGCAGACCGGCCGGCCGTTTTCTTCTGGCTATGGGAATGGACTGCTACAGACATGGGACTCTCCTTTTTGGGTGTTTAATATCACCGGTAGGGTTCCCGGCGAACCGGGTAGACTTTTTGTCACAACCGCTCAATCCAGGTTGGTAAATTACCGAAACGGGGGCATCATAAAAATTCGTGCAAGCACGTAAGGGCTAGCCCTTATCCGTCGTCGATGGCTGGAGACCCTGCACAGCTCTTGCTATGCTTGCATGGACGGGCAAGTCGATACTTGATCATGCGGTCTATCAGGGGGCTGGCATTGGGCAATCCACTCGAAGGTCTGGATTCACGCGCTTTTTTCGATGCAGCTGCAGACGCCATGCTGCTGGTGGATAGCGGCGGCGATATCCTGCTCGCCAACCGCGCCTTCCGCCAGATGCTGGGCTATCACGACACACAAAGCCTGATCGGCAGTTCTGTCGAATCACTGATGCCGGAACGCCATCGCCAGCGCCACCGCAACTACCGCCGGCAATATGCCGAGAAACCTGCGCAACGCGCGATGGGCAACGGTCGCAATCTGGTAGTACTCAACAGCGACGGCCAGGAGATCCCGGTCTATATCGGCCTCAGTCCGCTGCAGAACGGCGAACGGCCACTGGTCCTGGCGACCTTCCATTTTCCGGACAGCGCGCTGTTGTCGAGCAAGGTTTTGTGGGAAAGCGAGGAACGTCTGCGACTCGCCAAATCCGCTGCCGGTCTTGGCGTATTCGATTTCGACCTGCTCAACCGGAGCGCGCTGTGCGACGAACGCATCCGCGAGATCTGGGGCTTCAGCGCCGACGAGACCATCACCTACGGCATGCTGACCGACGGTTTGCACCCGCAGGATCTGCCGCTCAGAAACGCCGCCATCCAGCATGCCATCGATCCGGACGGTGACGGCGAGTACCAGGTGGAATACCGCGTCATCAACAAGAAGGACCGATCCGAACACTGGGTCGCCACCACCGGCAAGGTGTTTTTCTCCAACGGCGCAGCCATCCGCATGGTCGGCGTCGTTCGCGACATCAGCAAGCAAAAGAAACTCGAACGCGACCTGCGCAGACAGCAGACGGAAATGGAAGGGCTGCTCAAACGCCAGATGGCCGCACAAACGGCCGCTGCCATCGCCCATGAGATCAACCAGCCGCTGGCGGCCATCTCCGCCTACAGCGAAGTGGCCCTGCATGCCCTGTCGTCCGGTCATGCCGATACCTCGCAGCTGACGCACGCACTGAATGGCTGCTTCACTCAGGCGCAACGCGCCGGCAACAGCCTGCACGAACTGCTGGCCTTTCTGCAACGCAGCGACATGGAGATGGAAAGCATCACCTTCGACAGCCTGTGGCAGGAATTGCTGATCAGCCTCAAACACGACGACCTGCACGATTTCGAGCTGAAAACGGAGCTGGCAGAACAGTTGCCGGCCTTCAGCGGTAACCGCACGCAAATCCTCAAGGTGCTGCTCAATCTGTTGTTCAACGCGGCGGAGGCCATGCATGATGCCGGCATATCGCCAGCCACTGTCACCCTCAGTACCGCGCTGACCAAGGACCGCAAAAACGTCCGGATTTCCGTGCGCGACAAAGGGCCGGGCATTCCAGCCGAAATCGCCCGGCAACTGTTCGAGCCTTTCTTCAGCACCAAACCCAACGGCATAGGCATGGGGCTCAAGCTCAGCCGTGCAATGATCGAGAATATGGGCGGCAAGCTCTGGCTCGACGAAACGGCAGGAAAGCACACCACCTTTCACTTCACATTACCCCGGGCACCATGAACCAGACCGACATCACCGTTTATATCGTGGACGACGACCCCGCCGTGCGGGATTCACTGACCCTCATGCTGCAACAGGACGGCTACCGGATACGCAGCTTCGAATCGGGAGAGGCCTTTCTTGCCGTAGCCGACACGACAACCCACGGTTGCGCCATCATCGACATCCGCATGCCGGGCATGGACGGTATCCAGTTGCAGGAAGAAATCCTCCGGCGCCAGATTCCCCTGCCGGTCATCTTCCTCACGGCGCACGGCGACATCCCGAAAAGCGTCAAGGCGATGAAGGCCGGCGCCGTCGACTTTCTGACCAAACCGGTCACCCGCCGCGACCTGCTGGCGGCACTGCAGGCGGCTTCCCGCGAGATTGCACGCATCGAGACCAGCGCCGCCAACCGCAGCCAGGCGCAAGCGCAGCTCGAGACGCTGACCGAACGCGAACTGCAAGTGACCCAGCTCGCCATCCTCGGCCACAGCAACAAGGAAATCGCACGCAAACTCGGCATCAGTCATCGCACCATCGAAATCCACAAATCCAACATCATGAAAAAGACCGGTGCGCTCAACCTGCTCGAACTGGCGAGAATCGCCCACGACGCCGGTCTGTCGGATTGACCTCGTCAGTACCGCATCCGGCAGATTAGGTGTTCGCACGGATTATCCGCTCCCGGCAATATTGATACCTTGAATCGACGGCAGGCCAAAGCTTGCGCCCTGCCGGGTTCAAACAAGGGCGTGTGCATGCAGACTTCAGCCACAGAAATGGGGATATTCCAGGCGATACTGGCCAGACGGTCGGTGCGCAGCTATACCCAACAGGAAGTACCGCAACATTGCATCATGACCCTGCTGGCCGGCGCGGTGCGTGCGCCGGCCGTCATGCACGAAGAGCCCTGCGCCTTCGTCGTCATCCAGAACCGGACGCTGCTGCAAGCGCTGTCCGCAGAAGCCGGCGCCCTGACGATGGCACAACAGGATCTATTCATCAATGGCAATGGTCACGGCAACGGAAGACACATGGAAGCCGACGCCAATCTGTTCCATGACGCAGGCACGCTGATCATCATCTGTGCCAGAACCGACTCACCCTTTGCCGAAGCCAATTGCTGGCTGGCCGCCGAAAACCTCATGCTGGCAGCCTGCGGCATGCAACTCGGCAGCTGCATCATCGGCGCCGCCCTGCCCGCCATGCAGTCAGCGGAATTGAAAGCCAAATTCGGCATCCCGCCCCAGTTCGAAGCCATGGTGCCCATTGTGCTGGGCTGGCCGCGCGGCGAAACCCGGGCCGTGCCGAGGAAATCACCGGTGCTGCTGAAGGTGATCACATCGCTCGCGGCTTGAGGCGCATGAACCCGCAGACCATCGAGCACGAACAATCATTTACGGAAGAAAGGAAACCATCATGGCCATGAGCGAGTTATGCAATCGCGATGTCATCACCGTCGAACGCAACAGCAGCGTGACCGATGCCAGCAAACTGATGCGGCAACAGCATGTCGGCGCAGTCGTCGTGACGGAAAGCCGCCAAGGTAAAACAGTGCCGGTCGGCATCGTCACCGACCGCGATGTCGTCGTCGAAGTGGTCGCCACCGGCCTCGCGCCGGACGTCATCACGGTGGGTGACATCATGGTGCCGACCCTCGCCGTGATCAGTCAGGATGCCGGGCTCTATGAAGCGATCCGGCTGATGGCGGGAAAGGGCGTCCGCCGCTTGCCGGTGGTGGATGAAAAAGGCGCGCTTTACGGCATCGCCACCCTGGATGACATGCTGCTACTGCTGGTACAGGAGCTCGAAGCCCTGAGCAAACTGATCCAGCGCGAACAGAAAAGCGAAGCGAAGAAGCGCCGCTGACAGGCTAGGTTTATGATAAAAAGATCATCGACGCCCACTGCAATCGAGCGAAAATAGCAGACTTACTAAAGACGCCTGTCCCAGGGCCGTTTTATGGCAGCGATCGCCCTGTAGCCAACACGGTCGCTGCCACATCGAAATCAAGCCGGAAATCAGTTATCAGCCGCGAACGTACATGATTTTTTTCGTGCCGCCGTCACAGGTGCCGACCTGCCTGCCCAGTTCGTCGGCGTCGATCGGCACGATTTTCAGGCTATAGCTCGGTACACCCTTGGCATCGATCTTGGCGGCGATTTCTTCTTTCAGCTCTTCGCAAGGTTTGATGGCGGCTTGTGCATGACCGGCGAGCGCCAGCAGCGACAGCATGAGTACGGTCTTCTTCATTTGATATCCCCTGAATTGCCGGTGTCGGCGTTCCCATCATACACCTTAAACATCAATTCAGAGTCATCCGGCCCGATCGAAAAAAGCCGGGTATTCCCAAAAATTCAGCAGCTTGCAGTTAAAGACAATGGCCGTGCCTAGCGTCCGAGTTCGTCCCAGATCTTGTCCAGCCGCTTGAGCGATACCGGGAACGGAGTCTTCAGTTCCTGCGCGAACAGGGAGACGCGCAGTTCCTCGATCAGCCAGCGGTAATCGGCCAGCGCAGGCAGGATATCCTGCCCCGCCTTGCGTCTCGCCTGCACGCGTTCGCTCCAGCGCTGCCAGAGTTGCTGGATCGCCTGCGCGTGGCGACTGTCGCGCTCGCTGTTGCTGGGGTATTTCTCCAGCCGCAGCTTCAGGGCCTTCAGATAACGCGGTAGATGTTGCAGCCTGTCCCACGGTGTCTGTGTCATGAAATGCCGTGGCAGCAACTCCGCCAACTGCCCTTCGACCTCTTTTTTGATTCTGGACATGGCCGGCGGCAGACCCTGCACTTTCTGTGTCAGCGCCTGATATTCGGCCGCGATTGCCTGCACCAGCCGCGCACTGGCCTCGACCACTGCCGGCAGACGGGTGCGGGCGCGCTGTTTCAGCGCCATGAAGGCGGCATTGTGGCGCGGCAGTTCGTCGTCGGCGATGAAGGCGCGGTCGGCGATCGCGGTCAACATGTCCTCGCGCAGGTCGTCCGGCGCGATCAGATTGCGCAGCAGCAAGGCATACTGGTTGAAACCGGGCAGGCCTTTCTCCAGTTGCTTGATCTGCTCTTTCAGTTCGAAGCGCATCAGGCGACGAACACCGGCGCGGTGTGCTTCCTGCGCCGCCGGCGCGGTATCGAACAGCTTGATGGAGACGCTGTCCTGCTGATCTTCCAGTGCCGGATAGCCGGTCAACTGCCGGCCGTCGCGGACGAAACTGAGGGTTTCGGGCAAGTCGCCGAAATCCCATTGCTTGAGTCCGGCCTTTTCGATATCGGGCGAAGCGTTGCGGAACGTCAGTTGCGCCGCCTGGCCGAGTTGCTGTTTCAGCGCGCTCCAGTTACGACCTATGCCGAGCTCACGCCCCTTGTCATCGACGATGCGGAAGTTCATGCACAGATGTTCGGGCAGCTCACCCTGCCAGTCGTCGACGCCGATGCGCAGGCCGGTGCGCTGCTGGATGAAGGTCGCCAGTTGCGGCAACAGGGCACCCTCGGGCCGCGGGTGTGTTTCGAGGAACGCAGTGACGAAATCCGGCACCGGCACGCAGACGCGGCGATAGGTCTTGGGCAATGCCTTGATCAGCCAGGTCAGCTTGTCGCGTATCATGCCCGGAACCAGCCATTCGGCACGCGTCGGATCGAGCTGGTTCAACAGCGCCAGCGGCACGGTGGCCGTCACGCCGTCGAGCGCATGTCCGGGCTCGAAGCGGTATTCCAACCCGACCTCGGTGCCGTCCAGCAAGAGTTTTTCCGGGAACTGCTGCTCGGTCACGGCATCGGCACCGTGGCGCATGAGGTCGTCGCGCGTCAAGAACAGGAGCTTGGGCTGTTCGCTTTCAGCCTGCTTGCGCCAGCTTTCGAAACTGGCGCCGTTGAACACTTCCTGGCCGACGCGCTTGTCGTAGAAGGCGAACAGCACATGCTCATCGACCAGCACATCCTGCCTTCTGGCCTTGTGCTCCAGCGCCTCGATCTCGGCGATGAGCTGCTTGTTGGCGGCGAAGAACGGCGCACGGGTGTCGAACTCCATGTTGGCGAGCGCCTCGCGGACAAAGATTTCCCTCGATTCGACAAGATTGATCGGACCGTAATGCACGCGGCGTTTCGGCACGATTGTCAGGCCGTAGAGACTGACGCGCTCCCAGGCCACCACCTGCGCTGCCTTGCGGTCCCAGCGCGGGTCGGAATAATGGCTTTCGGTCAGGCCGCGTGCGCCGCCCTCGTTGGCGATCGGCTCGATCCAGTCCGGATCGATCTTCGCCACGCAGCGCGCATAGAGCTTGCTGGTATCCATCAGCTCGGCCGCCATCACCCACTTGGGCCGCGACTTCTTCAGCGCCGAGCCGGGGGCGATGGTGAAGCGGATGCCGCGCGCACCGAGATAGGTCTCTGCCTCGCCGTCCCTGAAGCCGATGTTGCCGAGCAGACCGGCCAACAGCGCACGGTGAATCTGCGTGTAATCGGCGTCCTTGTCGTTGAGGCGGAACTCCATCTCCTCGACGATCTCGCACAACTGGAAATACAGCTCGCGCCATTCCTTCAGGCGCAGGAAGGAAAGGAAATGCTGGTGGCAGCGGTTGAGCAGGTCGCGATTCGACTTCTTGTTTTTCAGCTCCTGCTCATAGAACGCCCACAGCTTGAGGAAACCCATGAAGTCGGAATTCTCGTCGGCGAACTTGCGATGCGCCTGGTCCGCCGCCTCGCGCTTGTCCATCGGCCGCTCGCGCGGGTCCTGGATGGTCAGCGCACTGGCGATGATCAATGTTTCGCGCAGACAGTGCTCGCGCTTCGCCGCCAGAATCATGCGGGCCATGCGCGGGTCGACCGGCAGCCGCGCCAGCTGCCTGCCGATCTCGGTGATCTGGCGCTGCTGGTCGACCGCCCCCAGTTCCTGCAACAACTGGTAGCCGTCGTTGATCAAACGCGAACTCGGTGCTTCCAGGAACGGGAATTCGGCCACGTCGCCCAGCCGCAGCGCCGCCATGCGCAGGATGACGGCGGCCAGCGAGGATCGCAGGATCTCGGGATCGGTGAATTCGGGCCGGTTGTTGAAATCCTCCTCCGAATAGAGCCGCACACAGATGCCGTTGGAAACACGGCCGCAACGGCCGGCGCGTTGATTAGCGGCCGCACGCGATATCTTCTCGATCTGCAGCTGTTCGACCTTGGCGCGTGGGCTGTAGCGATTGACCCGCGCCAGTCCGGCATCGATCACATACTTGATGCCGGGCACGGTCAGCGAAGTCTCGGCCACATTGGTGGCGAGCACGATGCGCGTGGTGCCGGAGCGGCGGAATATCTTCTGCTGGTCCTCGATCGAAAGCCGGGCAAACAAGGGCAGCACCTCGACATGACGCAGCTTGGCCGAGCGGCCCTGGTATTTACGCAGGTGATCGGCGACATCGCGAATCTCGCGTTCGCCCGGCAGGAACACGAGGATATCGCCGTCGGCCAGCCGCAGCAGATCGTCGGCCGCGTCGAGGATCGCCTCCTCGATCGCTTCCTCTTCCTCGTCCTCCTGCAGCCAGCGGGATTCGATGCGCGCCTTGCGCCTGACGCCCATCAGATCCTGGCCCAGCAACTCCAGGTCGTCTTCATCGTCAGGAACCACCACCTCTTTGGCCATAAAGCCGGGCTTGCCCAGGGGACGATAACGGATCTCGACCGGATAAGTGCGGCCGGACACCTCGATCACCGGCGCATCGTTGAAATGTCTTGAAAAACGCTCGGCATCGATGGTGGCGGAGGTGACGATGACCTTGAGGTCCGGCCGCTTGGGCAGCAACTGCTTCAGATAGCCGAGCAGGAAATCGATGTTGAGGCTGCGCTCGTGCGCCTCGTCGATGATGATGGTGTCATAGGCATTGAGAAAGCGGTCGCCCTGCGTCTCCGCCAGCAGGATACCGTCGGTCATCAGCTTGATGACGCTGCTTTCGGAAAGCTTGTCGTTGAAACGCACCTTGTAACCGACCGCCTGTCCCAGTGGCGACTGCAGCTCCTGCGCGATGCGCGAGGCGACCGAGCGGGCGGCGATGCGGCGCGGCTGCGTGTGGCCGATGAGGCCTGCCGCTCCGCGTCCGAGTTCAAGGCAGATCTTCGGCAGTTGGGTGGTCTTGCCAGAACCGGTCTCGCCGCAGACGATGACGACCTGATGCTTTGCGATGGCGGCGGCGATCTCGTCGCGGCGGGCGCTGACCGGCAGTTCATCGGGATAGGTCGGGCGCGGCAATGCCGCCTGCCTGGCTGCGCGCCGTGCCGTCGATTCGCGGATACGGCTGGCGATATCGCCGAGGCTGCGCTCCACCGGCTTGTTCTGCTGCAACAAACTGCGGGCCTGCTGCAACCGGCGTCCGAGCACGTAGCGGTCGACCAGCATGCAGCCATCGAGCTGAGCCTGCAACTGGGCGATGAGGCGGGCGGCGCTATCCTTCGGAGTCGTGGAAGTGGTCAAAATGGCTTGGCAATCAACATGAAGGGCGCGATTTTAACACGCGACCGAGCACGAGCCGCCGGGTGAATTGGTGCGAACAACATGCACACCGACGCTGAGTGAGGAATCTGGAAAACTAGAGATAAATCCACTGATTGAGCAGCCAGCGCGCCTCGGTCATGACCTCGCTGGCCGACAGGCCGACCGGGCCGTTGCCGCGTTCCATCAGCCCGTCGGCGGCGGCACCGTGCAGGTAGGTCGCCAGCTGCACCGCCTCCTCGGCCGGCAGCCCTTGTGCAATCAGCGCGCCCATGATGCCGGCCAGCGTATCGCCCATGCCGGCGCTGGCGAGCCCCGGATTGCCGCTGTGGTTGATGAACCAGCGGCCGTCCGCCAACGCGATGACGCTACCGCAGCCCTTGAGCAATACCACGGCGTTGTAATCCGCCGCCATCCTCAGTGCGCTGACGATGCGGTCCTGCTGGACATCCTCTACTGTGCAGCCCAGCAGCCGCGCCGCTTCGCCCGGATGCGGCGTCAGCAGCGTCGGTGCGCTGCGCTGCCGCACAGCTTCACGCAAGTGCGCATCGGCCGCCAGCAAGGTCAGCGCGTCCGCGTCCAGCAACAGAGGTACTGGCAAATCCAGCATCTGCTTCAGCAATTCGGCCGCAACCCGGTCAGTACCCATGCCCGGCCCTGCTACCAGGCAATCGAGCTTCAGCGCCAGCACCTCCTGCGGCGGGCGCAGCATCAGTTCAGGCATCACGCTATCCAGCGTCGGCGCGTCGGCGTCGAGTAAGCCGAGATAGACGCGGCCGGCGCCGCTGAGCAGACCGGCCCGAGCCGCCAGCACTGCCGCGCCAGTCATACGCGCAGCACCGCCGATGACGCCCAGATTGCCGTAATCGCCCTTGTTGGAATTGCGGCGCCGTTTCGGCAACAGCTTGCTGACGCTTTCCTGCTCCAGCAGGCGTCCCTGCCCGCTCTCCGCCACCGGAATGTCCAGCATGTTCAGCATTACCTCGCCGGCATGGTCCGGTCCATCCAAGGTGAACAGTCCGGGCTTGAGCCCGATGAAGGTCAAGGTCCACTCCGCGCGTATCGCGCAACCAAGCACCCGACCGCTGTCGGCACAAAGACCGCTCGGCACGTCGATGGACAGCACCGGCACGCCGAGCTGATTCGCATCCGTCACCAGCTTCGCCGGCTGGTCCGTCAACGGCCGTTGCAGGCCGATGCCGAACAGACCGTCGATCACCAGATCCCATTGACCGGCAGGAATCTCCTGCAATAGCAGACCGCCATCCGCGCACCAATCGCGATAGGCAGCGGCGGCATCCGGTGGCAGCTTGTCCGCCTCACCGCAGAAGACGACGCTCACCGGGTATATCTCTCGCAACAGACGTGCCGCCACCAGCGCGTCGCCGCCATTGTTGCCGGGGCCGGCCAGCACCAGGATTCTGGTCTGCACGTCCGGCAGCACATCCTGCACGAACTGGCTGATGGCGATGGCAGCTTTCTGCATCAGCGACTCGCCTGCGTGCCGCTGCTCGATGGCGCGGATTTCTGCGGTCGTGTGTAGCGGTCGATAGAGTTTCATGGTCATGTCTTGAGTTTAGCTTGCTTGTATCTTGTGTGTTCAGTAGACAAATCTGCCGCGCAGATCTTCCAGATTGAGTTCCTGCAGTATCTGTTCCAGCCGCAGCTGCGCGTTCTTGCGCGGACTGTTCTTGTAGCGTGCGATGATGAGTTCGTTCTTCATCGAATGTTCCCAGCCCACCAGCTCGGTCACCGTGACCTGGTAGCCGTGCGCTTCCAGCTGCAGACAGCGCAGCACATTGGTGATCTGACTGCCGAACTCGCGGGTGTGAATGGGATGGCGCCATATCTCGGACAGCGGCGTCTTGCCGAAGGATTCGTTCTTGTGGCGGCGCAGCACTTCCGCCACCTCGGCCTGGCAGCACGGTACCAGCACCATGAACTGCGCTTCCTTCTCCAGACCGAAGCGTATCGCGTCATCGGTCGCCGTGTTGCAGGCATGCAGCGCGGTGACGATATCGACCTTGTCCGGCAACGCTTCCGATTTGATGGATTCCTCCACGCTCAGCTGCAGGAACTGCATGCGTTCGAAACCGAGTTTCTGCGCCAGTTCGCGCGACTTCTGCACCAACTCGGCGCGGGTCTCGATACCAATCACCTGCCCGCCGGCATGCTGCTTCATGAAGAGGTCGTAGAGAATGAAGCCGAGATAGGATTTGCCGGCCCCGTGGTCGACCAGCACGGCGTGCTCGTTCTCCGCCATCACCTCCTCCAGCAGCGGCTCGATGAAATGATAGAGATGGTAGACCTGTTTCAGCTTGCGCCGCGTATCCTGATTGAGCTTGCCATCGCGCGTCAGGATGTGCAGTTCCTTCAGCAGCTCGATCGACTGGTTGGGCTTGATTTCCGGAATGAGTGTCATGGCGTTAGTTTAACCGAGGCCTGCCCGCCTCGCACGATGTTAGAATGGGGCTTGTATACCTTGTCTGGCCTTTTGGTTTTAGAAGAACTCCAATTCAATGGCTTTCATCTTCAAAATCGAAAAAGACGCGAAGGCAAGGCGAAGACAGTACGCTTTAGTATGGCAAGCCGTAGCCGACAAAGTATTTTTCGATTTTCAAGAGGAAAAAATGGCGATTCAGTGGTATCCGGGCCATATGACCCAGGCGCGTAAAAAGGCCGCCGAAACCATGGAATTCATCGATGTCGTCATCGAGGTGCTGGATGCGCGCGTTCCGGAAGCCAGCCACAATCCGATGATCGAAGACATGCGTCTGTTTCGCCAGCGCCCCAATCTGAAAATACTGAACAAGGCCGATCTGGCCGACCCGGACATCACCCAGGCTTGGCTGCAGCATTACAACCAGCAGGAAGGCGTCAAGGCGGCGGCCCTCTCCTGCAAGAAGCCGGGCGATGCCAAGAAAATCCCAGGCCTGTGCCAACAACTGGCTCAGCACCGTGGCACTCACCTCAAGCCATTGCGCATGATGATCATGGGCATTCCCAACGTCGGCAAATCGACGCTGATGAACGCCCTGCTCAATCGCCGCATTGCCAAGGTGGGTGACGAGCCTGCGGTGACCAAGTCGCAGCAGCGTTTCGAACTGAGTGAAGTGATGACCATCACCGACACGCCCGGCATGATGTGGCCGAAAATCGAGCACGAGTCCGACGGCTACATGCTGGCAGCGAGTCACGCCATCGGCCGCAATGCGGTGATCGACGAGGATGTAGCGCTGTTTCTGGCCGACATCCTGCTCGAACGCTATCCGGCTCTGCTCAATGCCCGCTACAAGATCGACGTCAGCGGCATGGACAAGGTCGATCTGTTGGAAGCGGTCGCCAAACGTCGCGGCTACCTGCTCAAGGGCGGACGCCCGGACATGGAAAAGACCGCCATGGCCTTTCTGGTGGATTACCGCAGCGGCGCACTGGGCCGCATCAGCCTGGAAACCCCGCAGTCGCGACAACTCATGCTGGAACGGGAAGCTGAAAAAGAAGCGGCGGCCGAGGAGCCGGCCGCCAGTGATTATCTGGACTGAACCTATCGCGCTACATGCCCCAGCGCAATGCAGCCGTATGCACCGGGCTGTCCCAGTGCCGCTTGATCTCCTCGTCCAGCACACACACCGTCACCGAAGCGCCCGCCATGTCCAGCGCCGTCGTATAGTTGCCGACCAGCGAGCGCGTGACCTTGAAGCCGTGAGCCGCCAGCAGCTTGCTGGCGCTGTTATATAGCATGTACAACTGCATCAGCGGCGTGGCGCCGAAACCGTTGATCATCAGCAGCACCTCGCTGCCTTCCACCGGCCGCAGGTCGTGCAGAATCGCCGTCACCAGATCCTTGACGATGTCATCAGCCGGCCGCATGGGCTCGCGCCGACGGCCCGGTTCACCGTGGATGCCGACGCCCATCTCCAGTTCGTTGTCGCCGATATCGAAAGTCGGCCGGCCGGCTGCCGGCACCGTGCAACTGCTTAGCGCCACGCCCATGGAAGCCGTGCGCCGGTTGACGCGCTCGCCCAGTGCCTTGCAATGCGCGAGATCGGCACCGGTCTCGGCCAGGCTGCCGACCACCTTCTCGACGATGACCGTACCGGCCACGCCGCGGCGGCCGGTGGTATAGGTCGAGTTCTCGACCGCCACGTCATCGCTGGTCAGCACCGTCGCGTGGTCGCAGATAATCATCTCGCCCGCCATCTCGAAGTTCATGACATCGCCGGCGTAATTCTTGACGATGAACAGCACGCCCTTGCCGCACTCCACCGCCTCGGCAGCCGCCATCATCTGGTCCGGCGTCGGCGAGGTGAACACATGGCCGGGGCAGGCCGCGTCCAGCATGCCGTGACCGATGAAACCTGTATGCAAGGGCTCGTGACCGGAACCGCCGCCGGAGATGAGCGCGACCTTGTTCTTCGCCTTGTGCGCCCGCGTGAGGAAATGCGGGTCCAGATTCAGGCTGACCAGGTCGCCATGCGCGGCGGCGAAGCCGGACAGGCTCTCGACCAGCAGGTTGTCTACATCATTGACGAAAATCTTCATGCTTCCTCCTTTGCGGATTATTGTTGATTTGCCAGCAGATCGCACACCGCCGCGATCATGACCTGCGTGCTCTTGGCGCCGGCATCGATATGGCCGATGGCGCGCTCGCCGAGAAAGGCCGCACGACCCTTGGTCGCCAGCATGTCGCGGGTGCTCAGCATGCCCTGTTCGGCGCTGGCCTTGATGGCCTCTAACAACACCGGTAGCCCGGCACCGGCCTCCGCCTGCTGGCGCAAGGTCTGCGCGACGGGAATCAGCACATCGAGCATGGTCTTCTCGCCGACATCGGATTTTCCGCGCTGCTTGATCGCCTCGACGCCATCGGCAAAGGCGGCAGCGATGCCGGCCATGTCTTCGGCCCCGCCCTCCTTCAGTCGCTTGGACATGGCCAGGAAAAAACTGGCGAACAACGGGCCGGAAGCGCCGCCTATGGTGGACAACAGCTTCATGCCGATGCGCTGCAGCGCGACATCCGGGGTCAATGGCGCCAGCTCGTCGCGCATGGCGGCGATCGCCGTCACGCCGCGTTTGACGTTGATGTAATGGTCGCCGTCGCCCAGAGCGCGATCGAGCGATTCGATCTCGGCTTCATGCGCCTGAACGGCAGCGCTGACAGCAGCGACGGCTTGCAGGATGGTTTCAGTTTTCATGTCGGATTCCGCGTACTCGAAACGAGCGGTGATGATAACCAAATTTGTGCGATTTGGCCGCTCCAGCATTGCGTCAGACCGGAGGCCGATAGCCGCGACAGAATTCGGCGAACTCGTCTGCCGTCAACGGCCGGCTGAAGTAATAACCCTGGACCTCGTCGCTGCCGGCCTTTTTCAGGAACTCCAGCTGATCGGCGGTCTCGACCCCTTCGGCAATGGTCTTGACACCCAGGCTCTTCGCCAGGTTTATGATGGCACTGACGATGGCGCGGTCATCGGCATCGGTCATGATATCGCGGACGAAGGTCTGGTCGATCTTCAGCCGCGAGACCCGGAAGCGCTTCAGGTAACTGAGCGAAGAATAACCGGTACCGAAATCGTCGATGGACATCTGCACGCCTAGTTCGGCCAGCCGGTCCATCATCTCAATGACCGCCAGCGGGTCATCCATCGACACACTCTCGGTCAATTCCAGCTCCAGCATCTGCGGGTCCAGCCCGGACTTGCGCAGCATGCTGGCGACCTGATCCGGCAACTGCGGATGGCGGAACTGCGCGGCCGACAGGTTGACCGCCATCCTGCCCAATTGCAGGCCCTCCTGCTGCCAGGCCTGCAACTGGGCGATCGACTGTTCCAGCACCCAGGCGCCGATGCGGTAGATATCGCCGGTATCCTCCGCGATGGGGATGAACTCGACCGGCGAGACGGCACCGAACTCCGGGTGTTGCCAACGCAACAGCGCCTCGGCGCCGACGATCGCCTTGCTGTTCAATGATATCTGCGGCTGGTAATGGATCGAAAGCTGCCCCTGATCGATGGCGTGATGCAGGGCGTTGGTCAGCTGCAACGCGCGTATCGAATCCTGCTGCATCTTCAGCGTGAAGAACTGGTAATTGTTGCGGCCGCTCTGCTTGGCCCGGTACATGGCGATGTCGGCCGACTTCAGCAGGTTGTCGAAATCCTGGCCGTCTTCCGGGTAAAGCGCGATGCCGATGGAAGGCGTGATGTTGATTTCGTGGTGCTGCACGCGATACGGTTCACTGACCGCGCTCATGACCTTTTCCGCTACATGCGTGGCACCTTCGGCGCTGGTGTCGAGCAGCAACAGCACGAATTCGTCACCACCCAGCCGCGACACCGTGTCCTGCTCGCGCACCAGTTGCAGCAAACGCTGTGATACCTGCACCAGCAGTTCGTCGCCGATACCGTGTCCGAGCGAATCGTTGACGTTCTTGAAGCGGTCGAGGTCGAAGAACATCAGAGTCAATGGCTGGTCATTGCGCTGGGCGAAGTTGATGGCCTGATTGACACGGTCGGTCAGCAGCGTGCGGTTCGGCAGGCCGGTCAACACATCGTACTGGGCCAGCTGCAGGATGCGCGCTTCGGCCTTCTTCTGCTCGGTGAAATCGCGCAGGGTGACATAGATGACGGAACGTCCCGCCAGCGTGATGGCGACCATGCTGACCTCGGCCGGGAAGTCCTCGCCGCTGAAACGCCGTCCGATCCACTCGAAGCGGCTGCTGCCGTCGAGACGGGTCGCTTCCAGCATCTCCAGCACACGCTCGCGACTGGGCGTGCCATCGGCCTGATGCGCCGGCGCGAAGCTCCAGAACGGCCGGTGCAACAGGTTTTCCGGATGGTTGGCCAGCAGGTTGAGTGCGGCCGGGTTGCATTCGATGATTTCGCCGCCTTCCATGATCAGGAGGCCGTCCGGACTCTGGTCGAACAACAGGTGGAACTTGGCCTCGCTATCGGCCAGATTGTGTTCGGTCTGCTGGCGGCGCGCCTCCCGGTCGAAGTTGTCGAGCGCGAAACCGATATCGAAAGCCATCTCGATCAGCAGGCGCTTGACCGCGTCCTCGAAAGCATGGGGCTCCCCGGCGTAGAGGTTGAGCGTACCGGCCACGTTGCCGCCGCGCAGAATGGGGATGGCGGCCGAAGCGCCCCAGGCGCCACGGCTGCGTTCATGCCAGGTGGCAGTCTCACCGGCGCTGGCGTAATCCTGGCACCAGTAAGGCTTGCGGTTGCGGATCGCCTGCCCGGTCGGCCCTTGGCCATGAGGACTGTCCGGCTTGGCGGAGATGCGGATATCCTGCAGGTAACCGAAATCATCGCCGTAACTGGCAGCCGGGTTTACCATGCCGGTCTTGTCATCGACCATGCCGATCCAGGCCATCTTCATGCCGCCGAAAGTGACGGTCACTTCACAGATCTTGCTGAACAGCTCCTGCTCGCTGGTGCAGCGCACGATGGCCTTGTTGCACTCGGACAATGCGGCATATAGATGGGTCAGCCGCTGGATCTTGGCCTCGTCCTCCTTCTGCTTGCTGACGTCCTGCACGGTGGCGAACAGATAATCGACGCTGCCATCGGCCTTGCGCACGCATTTGGTGTCGACCACGGTGGTGATGACGCTGCCATCCTTGCGGAAGAAGCGGCGCTCCATGATGTAACCGGAACTCTCGCCGCTGAGGATACGACCGAGTTCCCGCTCGTAGGCTTCCAGTTCTTCCGGCATGGCGAAATCGGTGCAGCGCCGGCCTTCCAACTCCTCGCGGCTGTAGCCGGTGATGGTGCACAGGTGGTCGTTGAACTTGAGCAGCGTCTTGTCCGGCGAGATGATGGCCATGCCGACGAAGGGCATGTCGAAGAACTGCTGCAGCAGCCGTTCCGAACGGGTCTTGTGCGCCAGCACCAGCAAGCCTTGCAATCGCGCCTGCTGACGCCAGAGCAGAAGCAGGGTCAGGCTGATGATGATGACGAAGACGAACGCAACGCCGGTCACCAGCAGCGTCATGCGCCACAGCGGCGCCAGCACCTCGTCGCGGTTGATCTTGGAAACGATGCGCCAATCGGTGCCGGCGACCGGGTGGTAGGCCGAAAGCACGTCATGGCCCAGATAATCATCGCCGCGCATAATGCCGGGCACAGCGCTTGCCAGCGCCGTTGCCGCAGGCAGAGCCGCCTGCTGCATCGGCAGGCGCAGCGTCAGCGCCGTACCCTCGACATGCTTCAGTTCGCTCAGATACAGCACCTCGTCACCGTCGCGACGCACCAGCATGCTTTCGGCCGTGTCGCTGACCCCGGGCCAGGTGCGGATCAGAGGATAGAGAAACTGCTCCGGCGACATGCGCAGCAGCGCCAGAGCGATGATGTCGTGCGGCGCCTGCGGGCTGCGCACCGGTGCCAGCCAGTCGATGAAGATGCGGCCGTCATCGACCCGGTAAAGTTCGGTGCGTGTCACCTCCCCGCTCGCCAGCGCCGCGGCCGCCGCCGCACGCACGTCCGGCGCGATGCCGGTATATCCTCCGGTAGCCGCCAACGTGCCTGAATCACGACCTATCAACAGCACCGATTCATAGTGGTAATGATTGCGCAACGTGTCGAGCCGCATCTCGATATAAGCACGCGTATTGCCGTCCGCATTCTGCTGGCGAAGCAGTCGGTCCACGCTGTCGACGAAAGCGGAACCCGGCTGAACCAGCACCCTGCCATCGGCCTGGCGCTCGTCCATCCAGCGCTCGATTTGCGTGGCCTTGCTGCGCGCGACGATGGCGAGATTGTCCATGGTCTCGACCTCTTCGACCGGCGTGCGCAGGTGCAACAGGCTGTAGCCGATGAGCGGCACGACCAGCACCAGCAGCGAGAACAACCCGATGATGCCGGCCTTGCGCAGCGGACTGTCGAGACCGCCGATCTCGCGGTTGAGATCGTCGGCCGGACGGCCCAGTCGCAACAGCAGGTAGAGCAGACCGCTGGTGACGAAGACGAACATCAGGCCCTTGAGCAGTTCAAGGCGCGACAGTGTTTGCGGATCGTGTACGGTAAAACTGAGGAAATGCGAGGAAACGAGTATCCACAACGTGGCCAGCAGCGCGTAGGCAAGTGCGAGACGGAACGGCCCGGCGCGTTTCAGACCGGCACGCACTTTCTTCAAGCTCATGTCCTGCTGCCCTCTCGCTGCACTTGTCGCCCCCGATACCCGTGTTGTTATTGCGTTCTTTCTGGGCTAGCTATCCGCCCAGATTACCCCCATCTGCCGAACCAGCGCAAGCGATGTATACGGTCGGCCGCGCGCGCCCGCTTCTTGCGCTAAATGAAGCGCCAGTGCGGAATCATGGCGGCCTGCCCCTGCAACTCACCGGCGGCGTCGACCAGGTTCCAGACCGTGGCGTTCTCGATCAGGAAACGGGTGCCGTCTCTGGCGATGCGTACGCCGCTGTAATCAGCGACATAACCTTGCTTCGCCACGCGCTCGAGAAAACCGGCGCGCTCCTCTTGCAGCATAGGTTCCGCCGATGACGCGAAGGCAGCCGCGTGATCTCGTCCCAGTCCATGCCGAACAGGCGCATGGCGGTGCGGTTGGCGTAGTTGAATACCGGCTCAGGACGGGTGTCGTGCGACAGCACGGCAAAACCGGCGTCGAACAGCAGGCTGGCGATATCTGCATCGGCTTCCTGCAACAACCGGCGACCGGTCCAATGCGTGTAGCTGCGGCAGATCAATGCACTCTGCCGCAGCAGGAAATCAACAGCCGGCACTTGCTTGCTGTCCATCACCAGTAATGCTCCACCGTGATCTGCCCCGGCTCCTTGCGTCTATGCTTGCGCAAACCGCGGGCTATCAATATCTGCATCGTGTCTTCGATCATCTGCGGGTTACCGCACAGCATGACCTGGCTATCGGCCGCGTTCAGGGCCAGGCCCGCTCTCGCCTCCAGTCGTCCGTCGGCGATGGCCTGCGGTATGCGGCCGCTGATGGCACCGCTCACCACTTCTCGGCTGACAAACGGGATGAATACGAACTGTTTGCCGTGCTTCTGCTGCACGGCGGCGATCCTCTGCTGATGGCTCAGTTCGGACAGCGTGCGCACGGCATAGACCAGCACCACGCGCTCGAAACGCTGCCACGGCTCGGCGGTATCGAGGATGGAAAGGAAGGGGCCGACGCCGGTGCCGGTCGCCATCATCCACAGATGCCGTCCTGCCGGCACTTCGTCCAGAATCATGAAACCGTTGGCACGAGGCGCCACCAGCAATTCGTCGCCGGGATTCAGCCGGGAGAGCGCTGGTGTCAGCTCGCCGCCCGGCACTTCGATATAGTAGATCTCCAGCGGTTTCGCCTGCGGCGCATTGCACAGGGAATAGGGTCGACCGACCAGCTTGCCGTCGATCTCGAGGCCGACCTTGACGAACTGTCCGGCCTGAAACGGCTCGATTTCGGACTCGACAAAGAGACTGTGCAGTTTGGGGCTCCACTGCCTGTGTTCGACCACGACGCCTTTGTTCCATGCCGCCATTTGCCTGCCTTTCACATCGTTTCGCTGATTTGCGGGATTCAGAATCACAGTAGTCAAAACACCGGCAAAATGCAACGTGACAGGCCGCCCCCTGAACGGCTAAACTTGCACGCTGCTCAGATTCGGTACGTCATGCTTTCCACACTCAATTCCCCGCAGCGCGAAGCGGTCAAATATCTCGATGGTCCCCTGCTGGTGCTGGCCGGCGCCGGCAGCGGCAAGACCCGCGTCATCACGCAGAAGATCGCCTACCTGATCCAGAAATGCGGCTACGCGCCGAAAGAGATCGCCGCCATCACCTTCACCAACAAGGCCGCGCGCGAGATGCAGGAACGCGTCGGCCATCTGCTGGAAGGCAAATCCGGCAAGGGCCTAACCATCGCCACCTTCCACTCGCTCGGCCTGCAGATGCTGCGGCAGGAGGCGCAACTCTTGGGCTACAAGCCGCAGTTCTCGATACTGGATTCGTCCGACAGTTTCAAGATCCTGGCCGACATCCTCGCCACCACCGACAAGCAATTGCTGCGCAAGACGCAATGGCAGATATCCAGCTGGAAGAACGCCTTCATCAACCCGGACCAGGCCAAGGTGACAGCCGACGAGGAGCTGTCGGTCGCTGCCGCACGCGTCTACCAGCTTTATCAGCAGACGCTGAAAGCCTATCAGGCGGTGGATTTCGACGACCTCATCAAGCTGCCGGTGGAACTGTTCGAGCAGCATCCGGAGGCGCTGGAACGCTGGCAGCGCAAGCTGAAGTACCTGCTGATCGACGAATACCAGGACACCAACGCCTGCCAGTACAAACTGGTGAAACTGCTGACCGGCGTCGAGGGCCGCTTCACGGCGGTGGGCGACGACGACCAGGCCATCTACGGCTGGCGCGGCGCCGATGTCGAGAACTTGCGCCAGCTGACGCAGGATTTCTCGCGGCTCAAAGTCATCAAGCTGGAACAGAACTACCGCTCCACGGTGCGCATCCTGCGCGCCGCCAACCAGGTCATCGCCAACAACCCCAAGCTGTTCGACAAGAAACTTTGGAGCGAGCACGGCACCGGCGATCCGATCCAGGTCAGTGCGGCCAAGGACGAACTACATGAGGCGGAATCGGTGGTCATGAAGCTGATGGCGCACAAGTTCGAGCACCGCACCAAATACCTGGACTACGCCATCCTCTACCGCGGCAACCATCAGGCGCGGCTGTTCGAGGAAAAACTGCGCGAACACAAGATTCCCTACACCGTCTCCGGCGGCCAGTCCTTCTTCGACAAGGCCGAGATCAAGGATCTGGTCAGCTACCTGCGCCTGATCGCCAACGAGGACGACGACCCGGCCTTCATCCGCGCTGCGACGACGCCGAAGAAAGGCGTCGGCAACACCACGCTGGAACGGCTGGGCGACTACGCGCGCCAGCACCATCTGTCGCTGTTTGCAGCCGCCTTCGAGGGCGATTTCCAGCGCGAGGTCGGCCACAAGCAGCTGGAAGACCTGCTGCGCTTCTGCCAGTTCATCACCCGCGTGCAGGAACGCGCGGCGAAGGAGCCGGCCGGCGAACTGCTGAACGAACTGCTGGAGGCCATCCAGTACGAGCCCTTCCTCTACGACACGGAAGACCCGCGCGCGGCCGAAACCAAGTGGAAGAACGTGCTGGATTTCACCGGCTGGCTGTCGAAGAAGGGTGAGGAAGACGAGCGCAACCTGCTGGAGCTGACGCAGATGGTGTCGCTGATGAGCATGCTGGAAGGTCGCGAGAACGGTGAGCCGGACGCGGTCAAGCTTTCCACGCTGCACGCTGCCAAGGGCCTCGAATTCGGCCACGTGTTCCTGGTCGGCGTCGAGGAAGGTATCCTGCCCCACCGCGAAAGCGTCGATAACGGCAAGATCGAGGAAGAACGGCGGCTGATGTATGTCGGCATCACCCGCGCGCAGAAGTCGCTACACATCTCCTGGTGCAAAAAACGCAAGCGTGCCGGCGAGACCGAGGTCTGCGAACCGAGCCGCTTTATCGAGGAACTGCCAAAGGATGACGTGCGCCATTTCGGCAATCCGGCAGCCGACCCTGCAGCCAGCAGGGAACACGGCCGCGAACGCATGGCACAGATCCGTGCCATGCTGGGCAAGACCTGAGTCAGGCCCTCAGATCACAGGGCTGCGGGCGCTGATTCACTGGCGCAAATTCCGGCTTCAGGCATCGGGTACCGTCTCCGGATCGAAGCGCCCCTGACGCTGACGGTACCATTGCTCGAACTCTGCTGCCGGCATCGGCGGCGAGACCAGATAGCCCTGCACCATGTCGCAGCCCGCATCGCGCAGATAATCCCAGGCCGCCTTGCTGTCCACCCCTTCGGCGATGACTTCCATGCCCATCTTGTGCGCCAGCATCAGCGCCGCCTCGACGATATGCACCGAGCCCTTGTCGGCCGGCAGAGCGCAGACGAAGGACTGGTCGATCTTGATGATGGAGATCGGCAACAGGTGCAGATAGCGCAACGATGAATAGCCGGTACCGAAATCGTCGACCGAGATGATGACTTTCAGCTCCGACAGTGCGGCCAGTTCGTGAATGGTGTGCGCCATGTCGATGGCAAGCGCACCTTCCGTCACCTCCAGCTCGATCTTGCTGCCTTTCAGCTGGTAGCGCAGCAGATGGCCGATGACCACTTCATCGAAATCCGGCTGCAGCAGATTGCGAGTAGAAATATTGATGGCCATGGCGATATCGATGCCGGCCTGTTGCCAGGCGGCTAACTGCCCCATGGCCTGATCCAGCGCGAACTCCGTGACCAGATTGATCAGCGTGCTCTGCTCGGCGCGCGGAATGAAGCTATCCGGCGGAATGCGGCCGCGCTGCGGATGGTCCCAGCGTATCAGCGCCTCGACACTGACGACCCGCCCGGTCGCCATCTCCACCTTGGGCTGGTAGTACATGCACAGCTGCCCGGTATGCAGCGCATTGCGCAGATCGCCGATGATGGTCAGGTTGTCCTGCTTGGCCTTGATGAACTCCGGGCTGTAGGCGACCCAGTCCTGCACGCTCTCGACCGCCGCCGACATGGCCTCCTCCGCTTCCTGCAGGCAGGTCGCGGGTTGGCCGTGAAGGTGTCCGATGACGCTGTAGCCGATGCGCACATCGATATGGATGAAAATGCCGTCGATCGGGAACGGTGCATGAAACGCCTCGACCAGCGCATTCAGGAGGTCGGCCCGGTCGCGGTCGCCCTCTTCGATCAGCACCGCCATCTGCGCCGAACTGATGCGGTAGACCTGAAACTCCCGCCGCAGTGCGGCGACGACACGTGTCGGAAATTGCGCGAGGACCTGATTCACCACCGTGTCGCCGAACGAGGCATTCAGCTCGCGCTCGTTTTCCAGATAGATGACCGCCAGCAACCAGTGTCCGGCGCTGTCGCCATCGAGTTTGGCGATCTGCTTGAGAATGGCGTTGCGGTTAGGCAACTGGGTCGCCTGATCGTGCTCGGAGACCCATTGCAGGCGCTCGACGTAGGAACGGGTCAGATGGCTGGCGAGCCCGCTGAGAGAACCGATCAGCACGAAAAAACCGGTGCGATAGAGCCAATTGACCGTCTCCTGCATCTCGCCGGTGACGACGTCGATCGGCATGAAGTGCCCCAGCACCAGACCGGCGAACAGGCCGAACAACGCACCGCCTGCCATACCGAACAGAAAGCCGGACAGCAGGATGGGCACATACATGGAATGCGAGTAAACGAACTTGATGCCGCCGGTCATATGGACCAGCAGATAGATGCCGAGGGCGGAAGCGACCAGCGAGGCTGCAGCCAGCAGGCGTAGCGGACGACGATATCGGTAAAGCCATTGGTATTCTTGTTGAGCTTTCATCCTGTTTTCCCTAGAACCCGTCTTGCGGCTGTTGTCATGCAAATCCGAAGCGATTCCTTACGGCATGGCGTACTCCTGAAAACCCGTCGTATCAACCGGCTTCAACCGTTCGAAGTTCTTGTAAAAACGCTTCATGACCGCCGCTCGCGCTCCAGCCGGTCTTCCAGTTCGCCGATACAGGCCGCCAGCGAGTTGACCGATTCTTCCATGCTGACGCGCAGGCCGGAACCGAGCTGCGCGACCTCGGCCGTCAATCTGGCCTCGAACGCCTGCTGCCGGCTCTCCTGCTTCTCCGCCGCGGCCTCAAAGGCATGCCGCAACTCGCTCAAGCGTGAGGCTTCGGCTTTCTCGGCAAGTTCTCGGCAGGCCTGCAGTTCGCGCGTATGACGCCGCACTTCGAGCAGCGCACCGGTCTGCACATAGATCGCGAACAGGATGAAAACCAGGGTCACGGCGACCAGCAGGCCCAGCATCAAGAGACCGAACGGCAACTGCAATGTCGCGATGCCGAACGACAGTTCGGCGGGCTGAACGAATACGCCCCAGTTCAGCGCGGTGAAGGCCGCCAACAGGAAGATGAGCAACAGCAAAAGCAAGGTCGGGAGTTTCATGGTCTTTATCCTGAAGCATCGAACGGCGATGTCACATCATAAGGTGTTATCCGATGCCGGCATAGCATTCATGCCGGCGCCGGCGGAGCGACCACCGAATGCTGGCCGTTGGCGAACTGGATGCCGTTGCGGCCGGATTCCTTCACCGCATACATGGCCTGATCGGCGCGGCGCAGGATGTCCTCGGCACTCTGCTCGTCCGAATGGAACAGGCAGACGCCGATGCTGGCCGTGCAATGGTGCTCGATCGCCATCAGATGGCCTTTCTCGTCCTTGAGATGCATACGGTAGGGTTCGGACAGGGTGGCGTGGATCTTTTCGGCGATGATGCCGATCTGCGCACTTGACCTTTCTGCGTCGGCATCCAGGTTCTGGACCATGACGACGAACTCGTCGCCACCGAGGCGAGCAACGGTATCGACTTCGCGCACGCATTTTTGCAGGCGGCGGGCGACCTCGATCAGCAACAGGTCGCCGGCCTCGTGCCCACGACTGTCGTTGAGCGGCTTGAAGTTGTCGAGATCGATGAACAGCAGCGCACCATAGAGTTCGCTGCGGCGACTGGCGGCGATCGCCAGGTCGAGACGGTCGAACAGCAGGCGCCGGTTCGGCAAGCTGGTCAGCTCGTCATGGAAGGCCTGCTGGCGCATCTCCCTCTCGCGGGACTTGTAATCGCTGATGTCGGTCGAGATGCCGCACAGCGCGTAGACATTACCGGCTTCATCGCGCAACGGCAGCTTGATGGTGAGGAAGGATTGCGGCTGCTTGCCCGGCCCTCTCAGATTGACTTCCTCGGTGCGCACGACCTTGCCCTCGTCCAGCACCATCCGGTCATTCCTGCGGATCTGGTCCAGCGACTCGGCATCGAAGAAGCGCGCGTCGGTCTGGCCGACGACCTCCTCCAGCGGTGCACCGAACATTTCGCAGGTATAGCGGTTGGCGAACAGGTAGCGCCCCTCGGTATCTTTCAGGAAGACATGCGAATTGATGTTGTCGAGGATGGTCGACAGCTTGTGCTCGGACTTGCGCAGTTCGCCCTCGCGCTCGGCGACCACATGCAAGAGCCGGTTGAAGCCAGCGATCAGCCTGCCGATCTCGTCGCCGCGCCCGACCTCCAGCGCCTGCAACGGCAGACTCCCTTCCGACAGCATGGTCAGCTGGCTGATTGCCTGATGTACCGGCCGCAGCTGACGACGCATCAGTTGCCAGGTCAGCACGCCGACCAGCAACGTCATCAGGATCGCCGCCAGTTCGTTGCGCCGCTCCAGCTTGTAGAACGGTGCCAGCGCTTCCTCGGTCGGCATGGCGACGACGACATACCAGTCGTTGACAGCCAGCTGCCGCGACGAGGCAAGCACCTCGATGCCGTGCGGATTGACGGTGGTGCCGGTCTCCTCGACGCCCGAGATATAGCGGTCGATCAGCGGATTGACACCCGGCTCCGGCAGCTTTTCCATGATACGTTTGCGATCGGAACTGGTGATGATGGTGCGGTTGCGCGCATTGACCAGCAGGATATAGCCGCTCTTGCCGAAGGCATTCTGGGTGACCTGGTCGAGGAAATTGGCTTTGTGCAACTCGGTGACGCCGGCCAGCGCCCCGACCACCTCGCCTTGGGCATCGAGGACAGGTACCCCCATGCCGAACACCGGAGCCGACAATGCACGCCCCATGACCGGCGTGCCGACGGTCGGCTGGCCTGCCTGCAAGGCACCGGCGATATAGTCGCGATCCCGGTAATTGATGCCGGCACGGCCGGCGCTCGTTGGTAGCGAAGCCAGCGTATCGCCGTCGATATCGGTGACATAAACGCCGGCGTTGAACTGATGCAAGAAAGCCGGCTGGCTATCCAGCTCATGCTGCAAGGCTGCGCTGTCCTGCATGTAGGGCGCCAGCCTGTCCGCCACTCTGGACATCACGACAAGCCGGTCGGCCAGTTCGTGATTGATCTCCAATGCGATATAGCTGGCGACCGATTGTTGCTGATAACCGACAGAACGCAGCATGTCCTCCTGCAGGATCTGGCGCATATAGAGGGTGTAGCTCCAGATGCCGAGCGTGAAAACGGCCAGCGCGAGCACGGTAATCCGTGTCTGCAAGGACATGGCAAGAAACTTCTGCCGTATATTCATCGCAAGCCGCCGTTCATGACCCCGGTCCCCCTGACCCGCGCCGGCCACCGAAGCCGCACGCAATAGCATTTGATGACGCCTACCGCATTAAACACCGATTTATCGATTGTGGCGAGCCTCCTCACCTCGCAGCCAGCGCTGGTTGCGCTTCACCGTCTGCTAACTAGCCTCAGTCAGCATGCCCGCCAGCCTACGCTTGAACGGGGTCAGGCGATTGCCCAACCGCAAGGCGGCAACGCGCAGCAAACGGGCCGGCGGCGATTCGTCGCTGTAGAGCTTGGCGATGAAATGGGTGGCGACGTACAAGGGATGTGTCGCGCGCCGATGCCCACGTTCATATGCAGCCAAGAGCTTGGCAGCCCCAATGTCACTGCCACCGGCGTGGGCATTCTTGATGGCGGTCGCCAATCTGTCGGCCCCGCGCAGACCGAAATTGAAGCCGTGCGCCGTGACCGGATGCATGCCGACCGCAGCGTCGCCGATCAGGGCGAAGCGCTGCTTGACGAAGCGGCGCGGATAGACCGTCACCAGCGGGTAGGCATGGCGCGTCGAGTCCAGCTGCATGGCGCCCAGCCGCTGCTGAAAGCGGCGTTCCATGTCGCGATTGAAATCTTCCGCCGGCATCTGCATCAGCGCATCGACCTCGTCCGCCGGCAGGGTCACCACCACGGACGCACGTTCACCGTTCATAGGCAAAAGCGCCAGCGTCTGGCCGTAATCGAACCACTCCCAGGCGACGTGGTGGTGCGGCACTTCGTGCCGCATGGCGCAGACCATCATGACCCGGCCGAAATCGTGCATGGATGCGGCGATGCCCATGGCCCGCCGCGTTTCCGAGAAACGGCTGTCGGCCGCCACCAGCAGATCGGCGCTGATGCGCTCGCCGCTCTCCAGTACGATATGCGCGACATCAGCGTCGGTCACCAGACTGGCGATGCGCGCGCCGCACATCAGCGTGACGAGCGGCGCAGCCTTGACCGTTTCATAGGCTGCCTTGCGGATCAGGCAATTGGAAACCAGATAACCCAGTTGCGGTTTGCCGCTGTCGCGATGATCGATCTGCATGGCATACAAGGACAGGCCGTTCAGCACCCGCGCATCGCGCAGCGGCGAGATGGCGTCCGGCGCGATGCGCTGCCACACGCCCAGCGATTGCAAAATGGAGACTGAATGATGCGTGAGCGCGATCTCGCGGCCGTCGAACGCCGGCTCCGCCAGAGACTGTTCAGGCTGCCGCTCCAGCAGCAGCACGCGCAGACCGCCTTCGGCCAGCGCACAGGCGAAACAGAGTCCACTCGGACCGGCGCCGATGATGGCGACATCGAAATGTTGGGCTTGTCGGTTCAAGACGTTTCTCCATACGATTCTTATATCCCGCATGTTATGCCTGCCGCCGCGCCAGCGGTTTGACCTCGGTCAAGCAATCCGGCGAATGATGTGGATACGCCATGAACATGGTGGCCGGGACGGCCTGAGCAAGAGGATTTTCCGCGGCCACGCGGCCGCGCCCTGTTAAAATGTCGACATGCCGCTGATCACACTTGAAAACGCCAGTCTGGCCTATGGCCATCATGCCCTGCTCGACCACGCCGGCTTCCAGCTCGACCCGGGAGAACGCGTCGGCCTCATCGGCCGCAACGGCGCAGGCAAATCCAGTTTGCTGAAAGTCATCGCCGGCGACAGCAAACTCGACGACGGCAGCCTCTGGCGCGCGCCAGGCGTCGGCATCGCATACGTGCCGCAGGAGCCGTCACTCAATCCGGAACACAATATCTACGAAGCCGTGGCCGAAGGTCTCGGCGAACTGCAAGCCTTGCTGGTGGCTTATCACCAAGCCGCGCACGCCATGAGCGAAGCCGGTGCCGACATCGAACAGCTCATGCTGCGCCTGCAGCAACTGCAGCATGAACTGGAATCGAAACAGGGCTGGCAGACCCAAAGCCGCATCGAGATCGTGCTGAGCCGTCTGCATCTCGATGCCGACCAGCCGGTCGCCCAACTCTCCGGCGGCTGGCGCAAGCGCGTGGCGCTGGCGCGGGCGCTGGTGCTCGAACCGGAAGTGCTGCTGCTGGACGAACCGACCAACCACCTCGACCTCGAAGCCATCGAGTGGCTGGAAGAACTGTTGCTCGGCTTCAACGGCAGCGTGCTGTTCATCACGCACGACCGCCGCTTTCTCGACCGGCTGGCGACGCGCATCACCGAGCTCGACCGCGGCCGACTGACCGACTTCAAGGGCAACTTCAGCCAGTATCAGGCAAAGAAGGCCGAACTGCTGGCGGTGGAAGCGCAGCAGGCGGAGAAGTTCGACAAGTTTCTGGCTCAGGAAGAAGTCTGGATCCGCAAGGGCATCGAGGCGCGGCGCACGCGCAACGAAGGCCGCGTGCGGCGTCTGGAACGATTGAGGCTGGAACGTGCCGCCCGTCGTGACCGTCAGGGCACCGTACGCCTGACGCTGGACAGCGGCGAGCGCTCGGGCAAACTGGTGGCGGAACTGGAGCATGTCAACAAACGCTACGGCGAACGCGTCATCGTGCGCGACTTCAGCACCCGCATCATGCGCGGCGACCGCATCGGCCTCATCGGGCCGAACGGCATCGGCAAAACCACGCTGCTGCGCATGATCCTCGGTCAGGAAGAAGCCGACAACGGCCGCATCGAACGCGGCACCAACCTCAACATCGCCTACTTCGACCAGATGCGCGAGCAGCTGGACGAGGAAGCGACGCTGGCCGACACCATCAGCCCCGGCTCCGACTTCGTGCAGATAGGCAATGAGCGCAAACACGTCATCTCCTATCTCGAGGACTTCCTGTTTCCGCCGCAGCGCGCGCGGTCGCCGGTCAAGTCGCTGTCCGGCGGCGAGCGCAACCGGCTGCTGCTGGCGCGCCTGTTCGCGCGCCCGGCCAACGTGCTGGTGCTGGACGAGCCAACCAACGACCTCGACATCGACACGCTGGAACTGCTGGAACAGTTGTTGCAGGAGTTCGAAGGCACCCTGTTCCTGGTCAGCCATGACCGCGCCTTCCTGGAAAACACGGTGACCCAGGTATTCGCCTTCGAAGGCGACGGCGTCATCACCGAGTTCGGCGGCGGTTACGACGACTGGCAGCGTTTCAGCGCCCAGCGCGCGGTGGAGAAGGCAGCCATAATTGTAAAAAACGCACCGGCGAAGCCCGCGGCGCCGGCCGCTGCAAAGAACCGGCCGGACAAACTGAGCTTCAAGGAGCAACGCGAGCTGGAAGCCCTGCCCGGACAGATCGAACAGCTGGAACAGGAGCAGGCAGCCATCCATGCCACGCTGAGCGACCCGGCGGTCTACCGCGACAGCCCGGAGACCGTGAAATCCTCGCAACAGCGGCTGAGCGAGATCGAAGACGCGCTGATGCAGGCGCTGGAACGCTGGGAGGCACTCGAAAGCCGCCGCGGCTGAAACGGATGGAATTTTTTCGGCAGACATGCCTCATACAGATTGTGCCCCAGTCATGGACAGGACGATGCAAACCCTCATCCGCAAGGCAAGTCTACTCATCCTGCTGCTCGCGCTCGGCGGCTGCCATGCCGTCCGCGTCGGCTACAACAACGCGCAGGAACTGAGCTATTACTGGCTCAACAGCTATGTTCAGTTCACGGCCGAGCAGAAACCGGTCATCAAGGCTGAACTCGCCGCGCTGCACGACTGGCATCGCTTCAACGAAATCCCGACCTACATCAAGATCCTGCAGACCGCGCAAAAGAAAGTGCTGCAAGACACCAGCAACAAGGAGGTCTGCAGCATGGTGGAAGATGTGCGCGAACGCCTGCGCATCTTCAACCTGCAGACCGAACCCATCATCGAGAAACTGGCGCCGACGCTGAGCCATGAACAGCTGGAACACATGCAGCGCCACTTCGACCGCAATAACGAGAAATGGCGCAAGGATTGGCTGGAGGGCAGCCAGAAGGAGCGCGACCAGCACCGGCTGAAACTGGCCATCAAACGCGCCGAGATGTTCTATGGCAGCCTGACACCGGGGCAACGCAACATCCTGGAGGAGAATCTGCGCATCTCAACCTTCAACCCCGACACCAGTTACACCGAACGTCTGAGAAGACAGGCGGACGCCATCGCCACCCTGAAGAAGATCATCGACCTCAAGCTAAGCGCACCTGATATCAAACTCGAGATCGCCGCCTATTTCGACCGTCTGCAGAACGGCGACGACCTCGCCTACCAGAACTACGTCGACCGGCTCACCGTCGACAGTTGCGACGGCTTCGCCAGGCTGCACAACAGCACCAGCCCGAAACAGCGGCAGCGGGCGGCGGACAAGCTGGGCGGCTACATCAAGGACCTAGAAGCCCTGAAAAGCTCCGCCCAGATCGAGTAATACTTACCGCACACCCTACCAGGCCTCGCAATCTACAAAACCTCAAACCTACCAGGCGATCTCCTTGCCGTCGTAGGCGACGAAACGGCCGCTGTTCTCCAGCGTCAGGTTTTCGATCACACGGCGCAGACCGGCCACGCTCTCCGGCGCGTCGATCAGGCCATTGGGGCCACCCATCTCGGTGCGCACCCAGCCCGGATGCAGGATGGTGGAAGCGATGCCCCTGGGCTTGAGGTCGATGGAAAGACTCTTCATGACCATGTTCACGGCGGTCTTGGTGCTGCGGTAGATGTAGCTGCCGCCGCTGGTGTTGTCGTCCAGGCTGCCCATCTTGCTCGATAGCGTGACGATCTTCTTCAGGTTGCTGGCGGCGACGTGGCCGACGAACGCCTCGACCATCTTCATCGGCGCCATGCTGTTGATGTGGAAAGCCTCGGCCCAGGCTTCGTAATCGATGTCGCCGAATTCACTTTGCGGATAGACGCCGGCGTTGTTGATCAGCAGGTCGATCGCCCGACCCTGCAATATCAGCGCCAGCGCGTCGATCTCCTCGAAATTCGCGACATCGAGCTGATGCACCTCGACCTGCTCGGCGTGACGCTCGGCCAGCGCCTGCAGCGCCTTCGCCTCATCCGGCCAGCGGCAGCAGGCGATCACCTGCCAGCCAGCCTCGGCATATTGTTTGACGAATTCCAGACCGAGGCCGCGATTGGCGCCGGTGATCAATACGGTTGCTTGTGACATGATTCCCTCTGACTTACCTAAAAATGAAAAACACCACCATTATGCTGCTGACTACGGCTGCAAGAACAGCAGATACAGCATCAGTCCGAAATACAGACAGGCGAATATGGCCACTATGCCATAAACCAGCATGAGACTTTTACCGATTTTGACCAGCTCGGCCCTGATTTCCGCCAACTGCTGTATGACCCGTTCGTCTGTTTGCATTGTTCGCTCCATGATTCTCTCCTGAAATTGTTGAATTGCGCTTTAACCTCCCCTGCTTTGTCAGCTATCCTGCCGTCATGGTTTCCAGCACCGGCAATCTTTCTCAACGGGCGACCGATGCCCTCGCGCTCGAGCACTTTCCCGCCACCTATGCGCTGGCGCGCAGCCTGCAGCGGCGCATGCATTTCAAGATCGGGCCGACCAATTCCGGCAAGACATACGAGGCGCTGCTGGCATTGCAGCAGGCGCGCTCCGGCATCTATCTGGCGCCGCTGCGGCTGCTGGCGATGGAGATCCGCGACCGCCTGACCGAGGCCGGCGTGCCCTGCAACCTGGTCACCGGCGAGGAACGGGTCATGGTGCCGGGCGCCCGCCACACAGCCTCCACCATCGAGATGATGAACCCGCACGAGGAAGTCGAAGTGGCCGTCATCGACGAGATCCAGATGCTGCAGGACGAGCACCGCGGCCATGCTTGGACCGCCGCCATCGTCGGCGCGCCGGCCCACGAGGTCTTTCTCTGCGGCTCGCATGCCGTCATGGAAGCCTGCACCCGCCTGCTGGACGCGCTGCACGAGACATACGACATCAGCCATCTGGAACGCAAGACGCCGCTGGTGCTGGAAGAGATGGCGCTGTGTGGCGCCCGCTACAACCGCTGGCTGCTGAAGGGAAAATTGCAGAAAGGCGATGCCGTCATCGCCTTCACGCGCAAGGACGTGCTGACGCTGGCAGCGCGTATCCGACAATGGGGCTTCGGCGTCGCCACCATCTACGGCGCGCTGTCGCCGGAAGTGCGCCGCACCGAAGCACGGCGCTTCAACAGCGGCGAAGCGGACATCCTCGTCGCGACCGACGCCATCGGCATGGGTCTCAACCTGCCGATCCGTCGCGTCATTTTCTCCACGGTCGAAAAGTACGACGGCATCGCCAGTCGCCGCCTCAACCCGACCGAGGCCAGGCAGATCGCCGGCCGCGCCGGTCGTTACGGCATCTACCCGACCGGCTTCGTCAACGCCTTCGAGCAGGATGACCTGCTGCATCTGGAGCATGCGCTCTATGCCTCGGACATTGCCGACCTGCAACGCCTGCCCATCTCGCCTTTCTTCGGCCATGTCGAAGTGCTGGCCGGCATGCTGCACAGCGAGCGGCTGGGCGAATTGCTGGCCTTCTTCGCCGAACGCGTGCGGCTGAAGAGCAGCCTGTTCCAGACCGCCGACATGTCGACCCAGATCGAACTCGGCCACTGGATCGACCGCCAGGCGCCGGAACTGCCGCTACGCGACAAGTTCATCCTGTCATGCGCGCCGGTGGCGCTGGACAAGCCGCACGAGTCCGATTATTTCCTCGCCTGCGTGCAGAGCATCCGTCGGCGCCAACGCAGAAGCCTGCCGCCGGCACAGGACTGGCTGAGGTCGGACAGCCCGAAATACCTGGAAGAAGCCGAGGCACTGAGCCAGGACATCAGCCTCTATGCCTGGCTCGCCGGAAAGTTCCCGCAGATCTTTGACCAAGCGACGGCGGTGCCAGCCTACAGAAGCAGCGTCAGCCGCTACATCGAACGCGCGCTACTGACCCAGGCCGGCTACGGCAATATCTCGCGGGAGCTGCTGTACCAATACTGAACGCCTCACCGACCGCCGGACGTCCTTTCCAGCAACAGAGGGCACAGAGTAAAAGCATTGCTCGCCATGCCCGGCCAGAGCGTGAGTCCATTCGCATTTGGATCAGGGTTTGATTTTCATCTGTGCGCTCTGTGTCCTCTGTGGCTCAATCGATTTCAAGCCCATTCATCGACCCACCCGGCAGATACATTTGCGCAAACTATATTTGCATAAATGTATTTTATGTGGCATCATGCCCGGCATGCAAACCTCGGCCGAAACATTACCCATGCAAGCAGACGACCAGCAAGCGCTGGCTTCCGCCACGCTGAAGAACTTCCGCATCATCTTCAACTCGGTGAAGAAGCACTTCAAGCAGGTCGAAACCCAGTGCGGTGTCAGCAGTTCGCAACTCTGGCTACTGTGGGAACTGCACAAGACACCCGGCCTGAAGGTGTCGGAACTGGCCGGCAAGCTGGCCATCCACCAATCGACGGCCAGCAACCTGATCGAAAAGGCGGTGCGCAAGGCACTGATCAGCAAGAAACGCGAGGATCAGGACCAGCGCGTGGTGCGCCTCTACCTGACCGCCGCCGGCCGGGAAATCATACTGAAAGCCCCAGAATCGCCGCGCGGTGTCTTGACCGAGGCCATCGAACAGCTGTCGGCCGCCGAGCTTCTGCAACTGCAGGCCAGTCTGCAGACCCTGATCAGCCGCATGAAAATCAAGGACGAGGCAGACGCGCTGAAGCCGCTCTCCTCGCATTAAACCCGGACGCTCGACGACCGCGCTTACTGCACGCGGCGACCGCAAGACCGTCCACCGCGGAAAGGAGCATCATTGACAATCACAGCAGCAAACGGCCAGACCCACACCGTCGCCCTGTTCGGCGAGGTGCTGGCCGACATCTTCCCGGACCAGAGCGTGCTGGGTGGTGCGCCGTTCAATGTGGCGCGCCATCTGCAAGCGTTCGCGCTGCATCCGGTCATGATCAGCCGTACCGGCAACGACGCCCTGCGTGACGACCTGTTGCGCGAGATGGACCGGCTCGGCATGGATACGCTGGGCATCCAGTGCGACCCGTCCTACCCGACCGGTCAGGTGCAGGTTTACATGGAAGACGGCGGCCACCGCTTCGAAATTCTGCCGAACCAGGCCTACGACCACATCCACGCCGGCGTCACCCACATGATGATCATGTCGCTGAAGCCGTCGCTGGTGTATTTCGGCACACTGGCTCAGCGCGGCATGGAATCACGCCTGGCGCTGGACAAGTTCCTCGCCGACAGCAAGTGTCCGCGCTTTCTCGACATCAACCTGCGCGCACCCTGGTACAACAAGCACACCATCCGGCGCTCGCTGCTGCGTTCGGACATCGTCAAAATGAACGAGGACGAACTGGAAATCGTCGCCCATGCCTGCAAGGTCGACCGCCGCACTCCGCAGCTGAAGGCAGAAGCGCTGCTCGATCAGTTCGAGTTGGAACTGCTACTGGTCACCTGCGGCGAGAACGGCGCCTGGCTTATCAATAAGCAGCACGAGATGTTCAGTACCGGGCCCGCCACCGCGCAGCAAACCATCGTCGACACGGTCGGCGCCGGCGATGCCTTTGCCGCCGTATTCATCACAGGCCTGCTACGGCAATGGGAGTTGCCGCTCATCCTGCAGCGCGCCAACGAGTTCGCTGCCGCCCTCTGCGCCATTCGCGGCGGCGCGCCGCAAGACCTGGATTTCTATCGCCCTTACCGGCAGGAGTGGGAGCTATGAACGCACAACAAGACGCGAAGCGCGCACAAAAGACGGAAAACCCCATCTACATCCTGATGATCAGCCTGCACGGTCTGATTCGCGGGCATGAAATGGAACTGGGGCGTGATACCGACACCGGCGGCCAGATCACCTACGTGGTCGAACTGTCCAAGGCACTGGCCCGGCACCGCGATGTGGAAAAGGTCGACCTGCTGACCCGCCTGATCGAAGACCCGGCAGTCAGCCCGGACTACGCACAGCCGGAAGAAACGCTGGACGCAGGCGCCCGCATCGTGCGCCTGCCCTGCGGCCCGAAGCGCTACCTGCGCAAGGAGCTGCTGTGGCCGCACCTCAACCAGATGGTGGACAAGACCCTGCACTTCCTGCGCCAACAGGGCCGGTTGCCCGATCTCATCCACACCCATTACGCCGATGCCGGTTATGTCGGCCAACAGCTTTCGCTCCTGCTTGGCATCCCGCAGGTGCATACCGGCCATTCGCTCGGGCGCCCCAAGCTGGAACGCATGCTGGCCAGCGGACGCAAGGCGCATGTGCTGGAGAAACAGTTCAACTTCGAGCAGCGCATCCATGCCGAGGAAGAGATCATCAAGAACGCCTCGCTGATCGTCACCAGCACCCAGCAGGAGATCGACCAGCAATACGGCCTCTATACCAATTTCAACCACACGCGCTTCCGCGTCATCCCGCCCGGCACCGATACCTCACGCTTTTCGCCGCCGCTGCGCCGCAAGATCGAATCCGCCGCGCAGCCTCTGGTGGACAAATACCTCGCAGAACCGGACAAGCCGCTGATCTTCTCCATCAGCCGGCCCGATGCGCGCAAGAACCTCAAGGGGCTGGTCAAGGCCTACGGCCAGAATCCGGAACTGCAGGCGGCCGCCAACCTGCTGATCGTCGCCGGCACCCGCCACGACATCCGAGAACTGGAGGAATCGGAACAGAAGATCATGAGCGAACTCATGTTCGACATCGACCGCTACGACCTCTGGGGCAAGGTCGCGCTGCCCAAGCACGTCATGCAGGAAGAAGTGCCGGAGTTCTACCGGCTGGCAGCCCGGCGCCGCGGCGTCTTCGTCAATCCCGCCTTCACCGAACCGTTCGGCCTGACCCTGATCGAGGCGGCCGCCAGCGGCCTGCCTTTCGTCGCGCCGGATGACGGCGGTCCGCGCGACATCGTCGCCAACTGCCGCAACGGGCTGGTGGTCGATACGCTGCACAGCGAGGAGATCGCCGGCGCCCTGCTGGAAATCCTGCAGGACCGCAACCGCTGGCGCCAGTGGGCGAAGAACGGCATCGTCGGCGTCTGGCGCCATTACAGCTGGGCCGCCCATGTCGAAAAGTACATGAAGGAGATACGGCGCCTGCTGCGCCGCGACAAGAAGCGTCTGCGGCGCCAGCACGCCATCATCCTGCACGGCGAAAAGTCCTACATGCCGCTGGTCGATCAGGCTCTGATCAGCGACATCGACAACACCCTGCTCGGCGACCGGCGTTCGCTCAAGCAGCTGACCGACTGGCTGCAGACCCGGCGCAGCAGCCTGGCGTTCGGCATCGCCACCGGCCGCAGCGTCGAGAGTGCGGTCGCCGTCCTCAAGAAGAACCAGGTCAAGATCCCGGACGTGCTGATCACCTCGGTCGGTTCAGAGATCCACTATGGCAAGAAACTGGTGCCCGATCTCGGCTGGGCCGCGCACATCCGCCACCAGTGGCGGCGCGATGCACTGGCCGAGGCGCTGGCGCGCTTCTCCGGCCTGCGCCTGCAGGCGCCGGAGAACCAGCGCGAGTTCAAGCTGAGCTACCTGGCGACGCCGGACAGCATGCCGCCCCTGAGCGAGATCCGCGAATACCTGCAGGACCTCAAGCTGCACGCGCAACTCATCTACTCGCACGAGGAGTTTCTCGACGTGCTGCCGGTGCGCGCCTCCAAGGGCCACGCCATCCGCTACCTGGCCTATAAGTGGGGTCTGCCGCTGGAGAACTTCCTGGTCGCCGGCGACTCCGGCAACGACACCGAGATGCTGGTCGGCGACACCCGTGCCATCGTCGTCGGCAACCACAGCCCGGAGCTCGCCGCCCTGCGCAATCAGGAGCAGATCTATTTCGCCCGCGCCCATCACGCGGCCGGCATCATAGAAGGCCTGCAGCATTACGGCATGGAACTCGACCATGACCTGCAACCGGCCGCCATCGGAGAACTCACGCATGTATGAGCAGGTTTCCCACTCGCTGCTGAACGACATCCTGATCAAGCTCGAACGCGACATCAAGGACAAGAACCTGCAGCATTTCTACATCCGGCTCGGGGCCAACTTCTACGCCATCTATTCGCTGTTCCACCAACTTTACGGCCATCGCCCCGACTTCAAGCAACAGATGCAGCGGCTGATCACCAGCCTGACCTGCGCCTACATCAAGCGTCCGCAACAATTGCGCAAGCTCGATCTGGCACGAGAAAAGGACCATAACTGGTTCCTCAGCCAGAAATGGGTCGGTTACGCCCTCTACTGCAGGGAGTTCGCTGGCGATCTGGCCGGCCTGCAGAAACGGCTGAGCTATCTGCAGGATCTGGGCATCAACCTGCTGCATGTCATGCCCATACTCGATTGTCCTAAAGGCAAAAGCGACGGCGGCTATGCCGTGCGCGACTTCAAGAAGATCAACCCCGATGTAGGCACCACCCGCGACCTCGACAACCTGGTCAAGAACCTGAAGAAACGCGACATACTGCTGGCGCTCGACGTGGTGGTCAACCACACGTCGAACGAGCATGAATGGGCCGCAAAAGCGCGCGCCGGCGACAAGACCTATCAGGACTATTACCACGTGTTCGTCGACCGCGAACTGCCGGACCTGTATGAAGAGACCATGCCCGAAGTGTTCCCGGAAACCGCGCCCGGCAATTTCACCTGGGACGAAACGATGGGCAAGTGGGTGATGACGGTCTTCAACGACTACCAGTGGGACCTCAACTACAGCAACCCCGCCGTCCTCATCGAGATGGTGGAGATCATCCTGCACTGGGCCAACCACGGCGCCGACATCATCCGCCTCGACGCCGTCGCCTTTCTCTGGAAAAAGATCGGCAGCGCCTGCCAGAACGAACGCGAAGCGCACCTGATCCTGCAGCTGATGAAGGACTGCTGCCAGGTCACGGCGCCCGGCGTGCTGTTCATCGCCGAGGCCATCGTCGCGCCGGTCGAAGTCATCAAGTATTTCGGCGAGGACGCCATCAATGCCAAGGAATGCGAGATCGCCTACAACGCCACCTTCATGGCGCTGCTGTGGGACGCCGTCGCCACCAAGAAGGCCGGCCTGCTCAACCTCGGCATCCGCAGCATTCCGGACAAACTGGAACGCGCCACCTGGCTCAACTATGTACGCTGCCACGACGACATCGGCCTCGGCTTCGACGACAACGATATCCGCAGCGCGGGCTACGACCCCAAGCTGCACCGCAAATTCCTGATCGACTACTACACCGGAAACCACAAGGTATCGCCGGCGCGCGGTCTCGCCTTCGGCGCCAACAAGAAGAACGGCGACGCCCGCATCGCCGGCTCGCTGGCTTCGCTGGCCGGACTCGAGTCGGCGATCGAGAACAACGATCCGGCCGCGATCCAGGAAGCGATCGACACCATCCTGCTGTTGCACAGCGCCATCATGGCCTTTGGCGGCATCCCGCTGCTCTACTACGGCGACGCCATCGGCACGCTGAACGACCGCTCCTATCTGGAGGACGAACACAAGCAGCACGACAGTCGCTGGCTGCACCGGCCGCGCATGAACTGGGACCGCGCCGCGCGCCGCAACAAGCATGGCAGTATCGAGAACCGCATCTTCATGCCATTGAAAAAGATGATCGCCGTGCGCAAGGAGATCCCGGCCTTCGCCGATCACAACAACCGTGAGCTGCTGGATACGGACAACCCCCACCTGTTCGTCTTCTCGCGCTTCGACTACATCAACACGCAATCGCGCGTGCTGGTCATCTGCAACTTCGACAACCGCCCGCAACAACTGGATATCGCCGGCCTGTGCAAACGCGGATTTTTCCAGCACGGCAAGGCTCGGGATCTCTACAGCGGCAACGACATCAACATCGACTGCCAGCAACTGGAAATCCCGCCGCTCGGTTTCTACTGGCTGCAGACCTGAGCCGACCCGCATTCATCCATCAAAGACAGGAGTACCTATGGAAAACCTGCTCGCCACCCTGGGTTTGAGCGACCCGCAGACGCTTTGGCTATTGATCAAGACCTCGCTGCGCATCCTGCTGATCATGGTCATCGCCGCCATCCTGATCAAGATCAGCAGCAAGCTCATCATCAAACTGAAACAGCACCTGAAAGAACGCGCCGACGGCGATGCCGAGGAGCTGAAACGCATAGACACGCTGGGACGCGTGTTCCGCTACATCGCCAGCATCCTGATCGTCGTCATCGCCATCGTCGAGGTGCTGCATCAACTGGGCATCTCGATCGCGCCCATCCTCGCCGCCGCCGGTGTCGTCGGCGTCGCCGTCGGCTTCGGCGCGCAAAGTCTGATCAAGGATTATTTCAACGGCTTCTTCCTGCTGCTGGAAAACCAGATCCGCCAAGGCGACGTGGTCGAGGCCGGCGGCAAGGGCGGCTTCGTCGAGGAAGTGACGCTGCGACACATCAAGATGCGCGACTACGACGGCAACGTGCACTACGTGCCGAACGGCATCATCACCACGGTCACCAACATGAGCCGCGGCTTCGCTCATTCTGTGATCGATATCGGCGTCGCCTACCGCGAGAACGTCGATGAAGTGATGCAGATCATGCGCGAAGTGGGGGAAGACATGCGCACCGACGAGGAATTCCAGTTCAAGATTCTGGATAACCTGGAAATGGCCGGTATCGACAAACTGGGCGATTCCGCCGTCACCATCCGTTGCCGCTTCAAGGTCAAGGCACTGGAACAGTGGACCGTGCGACGCGAATTCTTCAAGCGCATCAAGGAACAGTTCGACAAGCGCGGCATCGAGATCCCCTACCCGCACCTGACCGTCTATCCAGGTCAACTCAAGGACGGCAGCGCCCCCGCGCTCAACATCCGCGGGCTGAAATAATCAGAACGGCGGCTGGTCGCCGCCTGCCTCAGCCGGCCTGATCGAGTTCGGTCGGGCGCGGCTCGTAGATCACCCAGCAGTTCTTGCCGATCTCCTTGGCGTCATACATCGCCGTATCGGCGCGACTGATGAGGCTGTCGCCATCCAGTCCGTGCAGCGGGAACATCGAAATGCCGATACTGGCACTGACTTCGGCCTGTTTGCCACCGAGATTGAACGGCCGGTTCATCGCCTTCAAAATCTTGTCGGCGATGCGCTCGGCGCTGGATTGCTGCTTGAGGGAACTGAGGATGACGATGAACTCGTCGCCGCCCAACCGCGCCAGCGTGTCGGTTTTGCGGATGCAGCCGGCCAGCCGCTGGCTGACCTCGACCAGCAGTTCGTCGCCGGCCCGATGGCCCAATGCATCGTTGACCAGCTTAAAGCCGTCAAGGTCGATGAACAGCACCGCGAACATCTGGCGACCGCGCGTCGCGCGTGCGATCTCCTGCGTCAACCGGTCGAAGAACATGCGGCGGTTGGGCAGGCCGGTCAGTGCATCGAAATTGGCCTGGCGCCAGATCAACTCCTCGCTCTGCTTGCGCTGGGAGATATCGGTATGCGTACCCACCATGCGCAATGGCTTGCCGGCTTTATCGCGCTCCACCACCAGGCCGCGCGTCAGCACCCAGAGCCACTCGCCGTCCTTGCGTCGGACACGGTATTCGATGCGGAAACTCTCGGATTTTCCCTCAAGATGCGCCTGCAGACGTGTCATGGTCTTGTCGATGTCTTCCGGATGCACGATCTCGCGCCAGGCCTTGTAACTGTTCGGGAACTCCTGTTCGGAATAACCCAGCATGGCCTTCCAGCGCTTGCTGAGGAACGCTTCATCGCTCCCCACTTTCCAGTCCCAGACGCCGTCACCGGCGCCTTCCAGTGCAAAGCTCCAGCGTTGCTCGCTCTCGCGCAAGGTCTTGTAGATGCGGTCCAGTTCGGCCAGCAACTCTTTCAGCCAGTTGCGTTCATGGCGCAATTCCAGCAGCGCCATGACCTGGTTGGCGAGTATCTGCAGGATATCGATCTCTTCCGGCGTCAGCGCACGCGGCATGCGGTCCATGATACAGAAGGTGCCGATCGCCATCTTCTCGGAGTTCAGCAGCGGCACGCCGGCGTAGAAACCCAGATGCGGGGAATCGACTACCAGCGGATTCTCGGCGAAACGCGGATCGGTCTTGGCGTTCTCGACGATGAAGGGCGCGGACTGCTCGATCGCATGGGTACAGAAGGAGATATCGCGGGCCGTTTCCCGCACGTCGAGACCGAGCGCCGACTTGAACCACTGACGGTGCGCGTCGAGTATGGTCACGGTGGAGATCGGCACCTTGAAGATCATCGCCGCCAGCCTGACGATATCGTCAAAATCGGTTTCCGGCGCCGTATCGAGGATGTCCAGCTCGTGCACGGCCTGCAGGCGTTTTGCTTCTTTTTGTTCCCAGTTGTCCGTCATTGTTGGAAGTCCTGTCGTTGATGGTAGGCCTTGAAGCCACCCGTGTTAAGACTACCCGCCAAGCATTAAGTTGAGCTTAATTCCACCATGCGGACCTGACAAGCCCCGGCAACCCTGCAACGACCACGCGTTCAGCGCGCGTCATCTGCCGGTTTCAGCACTTCGCGCGCGATCTCTACGCTCTGCACACCGTCACTGAGCCAGACCTGACCGTCCTGTATCGTGCACTGCAACTGCATGGTGCGCTGCGTCAAACCGGCCAGCGCAGCCGTGCTCTCAGGCGTCAGGTTGATCACCGTCAGGTTCTTCTGTCGTTCGAACTGCGATTTGTTCTGGGCAAACCACATCTCCGCCGTGCGGCCGCCATAGCAATAGACGACGACCTGATTCGCCCGCCCGCAGGCCTTGCGGATCAACCGCTCGTCCGGCAGGCCGACATCGATCCAGACTTCGATCGCACCGGTCAGGTCTCGCTGCCAGAGGTCCGCCTCGTCATCGTCGGTCATACCCTGGCCGAACTCCAGATAGTCACCGGCATGCAGGGCAAAGGCCAGCAGTCGCACCATCATGCGTTCATCGGTCTCGGAAGGATGCTGTGCCAGGGTCAGCGCATGATCCTGATAATAATGCCGGTCCATGTCCGCGATCTGCAGATGAGCCTTGAACACCGTTGCCTTGATTGCCATGGATACTTTCTTGTTATTTGCTCAAGGCCTCTATCGCCTTTTTGTCTTTTGCTTGCGCCCGTTTCAGCTTGTCAATTTCAGCCACCATCTCCTCCAGCAGAACCAGCGCCGCCAGCAGCGACACCTCCGCCGCTTCCGCCTTGCGGAACATGGAAGCCTCTTTCAATGCCTGCAGGGAGGCGCGCAACTCGATCAATCTGTTTTTCATATCGCCTTCGGTTTCATCTAGGTTGATTCGTCACCTTCAGCGCGGTAGCTGCGACGCTGGTCAATGCCAAATCAAGCAAAATTCGTTGTGATCAGATAGGCAGTGTAGCCGATGTAAGCCGCCAACAGGACAACCGCCTCCACCCTATTTATGCGCCCCATGCCGCGGAATCCGTAAGCGAACACGAACAGCAGGACAGTGAGTGCAGCCATCACCAGCACATCGCGGCTGAGGACAGCGGACTCGACTGCCATCGGCGAGATCATGCCTGCGATGCCGACCACCGCCAACGTGTTGAACAGGTTGGAGCCAAGGATGTTGCCAAGCGCGATATCGTGCTCGCCCTTGCGCGCAGCGATGACCGAGGATGCCAGTTCCGGCAACGAAGTGCCGACGGCGACGATGGTCAGGCCGATGATGAGATCGCTGACGCCGAAGGCCTGGGCGATTTCAACCGCGCCCCAGACCAGGAAACGCGAACTGACGATCAGGAGCAGCAAACCGACCACCAGCCAGATGATCGCTCGGCGCAGCGTCATGGCATGGGCGATCAGTTCCTGCTCGATCTCGTCACCCAGCGCGTCGGATTTCTTCTGCATACCCTCGCGTATGCTCCAGGCCATCAGGCCGGCGAAGACTGCCAGCAAGCCCAGCGCATCCATCCGACTGATCTCGCCATCCCACAGTTGCCAAGCTGCCAGCGCGGTCACCGCCAACAGGATCGGCAGTTCCTTGCGCAGCACCTGCGAATGGACGGCAATCGGGCTGATGAGCGCAGTCAGACCTATGATCAGGGCAATGTTGGTGATATTGGAACCATAGGCGTTACCGAGCGCGATACCGGGATTGTCCTGCATCGCTGCCAGCGCCGACACCGCCATCTCCGGCGCCGAGGTGCCGAAGCCGACGATCACCATCCCGATCAACAGGGACGGCATGCCGAAGTGCCGGGCCGTGAAGGCTGCGCCCTCGACAAAACGGTCCGCGCTCCAGACCAGCAATATCAGGCCGAATACAATCGCTATTATCGGTAAGGTCATCTTGTTTCCATTCCATCGCTCAATTGATACCACTCTGCCGGGTGGTGTGTTCAGTCGACCGGAACTGGCAGTAGTTCCGTTTCCGCCCAGTCATCCGGGCAATTGCATCAAGGTGATTACATCCAGGGTTCAATATCCGGCGTCCCTGTACGGCGCGTTTGACCATGCCGGGCACTGCGCATTCCAAATCTGCGAAAAAATTCCGGCAACGCTGATTGTGACAGCTTGCCGACGAAGTCTCGCCCTACCGGGCCCATCACTTCAGATCGAGGAAGTTCTCGGCGCGCAAAGCAAGCTCGAACGTCTCCAGCGCCAGCGGCTGGCCGAACAGATAGCCCTGAAACAGGTGGCATTCCTGCGCCAGCAGAAAATCCAGTTGCTCCTCGGTCTCCACCCCTTCCGCCACCACTTCGAGATCCAGAATCAGACCGAGCGAAATGATAGTGCGGACGATGCTGGCATCGTTCTGGTCCAGCATCACGTCGCGTACGAAAGAACGGTCGATCTTGACCTGGTCGAACGGCATGCGCTTGAGATAGGAGAGCGAGGAATAGCCGGTGCCGAAATCGTCCAGCGCGAAGCCGACGCCTTGCGCCTTCAGCACGTTCATGCGCGTGATGATCTCCTCCACGTTGTCGACCAGCACGCTCTCGGTCAGTTCCAGCATCAGACGTTGCGGATTGGCACCGGTCGCACTCAGCAGGCCGAGCACTTCATTAACGAAATCCGGCTGCAGGCACTGGCGCGCACTGATGTTGATGGAAAGCACCAAACTTTCGGTCAGCGGGTCGGCGGCCCAGCGCACCAGTTGCTCGCAGGCGGATTCGATCACCCAGTGGCCGATAGGCAGGATCAGTCCGGACTCCTCGGCCTGCGCGATGAACTGCACCGGTGAGACCAGCCCGTGCTGCGGATGACGCCAGCGCAAAAGCGCTTCCGCCCCGATGATGCCGCGTTGCCGGTCCACCTGCGGCTGATAATAGAGCTCGAACTGCTGTGCCACGATCGCCGCGCGCATATCCTCTTCCAGTTGCACGCGTTCTTTGATCAGCATCTGCATCTTCTGGTCAAAGAAGCGATAGCAGTTCCGGCCGGAATCCTTGGCTTGATACATAGCCAGATCGGCACGACGCAGCAGCTCATCGACCGAGGTCTGCATCCCGCCGTTGAAGAGAGTGATGCCGATACTAGGCGTAGCGTAGTGGACATTTCCCTTGAGCAGAAAAGGCAGACGGAACGACTCGAGGACCTTGTCGCAGACAATGCGCACCTGCGCCGCCGCCTGCTCAGCGATTTCGTCCAGATCCTCGATGATGACGACGAACTCGTCACCACCCAGACGGCTGACCGTATCCGACTCACGTACGCAGGAAACAAGACGCTGCGCCACCTCGATCAACAAGAGATCGCCGGCATCATGGCCGTGCGTATCGTTGAGCATCTTGAAGTTATCAAGGTCGATGAACAGGATGGCTTCGTACTGCCGGCTACGGGCGCTCGCTGCCAACCGCTGGCCGAGCCGGTCCATCAGCAACTGCCGGTTGGGCAGATGGGTCATCGGGTCGTAAAAGGCCAACTGCTCGATACGCTCCTCGGATTGGTGCCGTTCGATCGCGATGCCCAGAGTTCGCGCGTAATCGTCGACCAGTTCCTTTTCCTCCTCGGCCGGCGCGAACGGCTCACGGTGATAGAGCACCAGCGTGCCGAGCACCTTGTGCGCGCTGGATAGCAGGGGGGTGGTCCAGCAGGCGCGCAGACCGCAGGCCAGTGCATGATCGCGGAAACTGCCGCCGGTCAGTTCAAGCTCGATATCGCGGATGATGAGCGTGCGGTTCTCGCGCGCCGCCACGGTACAGAAACCGGTACCGCCTGCTTCCTGCATCGCATCGAGCGGGCCGAGATAATCGTTGCTCAGGCGGTCGGCAGCACCCAACAGCAGCTTCCTGCCCTCCTTGTCCAGCAGCATGACGCAGCACAAAGACTTGGGAAACTGGCGTTCCAGCGTGACCACCACGCCGTGCATGATCTGCTCCAGCGGCTGGCGGGTCGCGATCTCCTCCAGCAGCGTACGCAACCCGTTCTTGAAGGTCTCCAGCCGCTTTCGCAGGGAAATATCCTGGAACGAGCCCTGCAACCGCACGATCTCGCCCTTGCTGTCGCGCACCGCCTGACCGATGGTGCGCACCCAGATATGACGTCCGGTAGCGGTAATTTTCTCTAGCTCCAGATCATACGGTGTACCGTCGCGGCGGCAGGCTTCCATCGCTGCACGGATGATGGGTTGATGTTCAGACACATACATCCGGATGCCTTCTTCCGCGCTAGGCACATCGCCGGGCGCCATGTCATGCAAACGCGAGACCTGATCGGTCCAGCTCATGTGATTGCTTGCGATATCCAGTGCCCAGCCGCCGAGCCTCGCCGTCGTACCGGCGATTTTCAGCAGATCCTCAGCCGCTTCGCGCCGGCTCGCTTCTATTCCCAGCGCCAGCGTACGTTGCCGCACCTGCCGGTGCATCTGCAGATTCCACAGCAAGACCAGCACCAGTATCAGCAGACCGGCCAGCACGGCATGACCGATGTGGCGCACCAAGGGAGTCAATGCCGTCGCCGCCGGATCATGGATAAAGCCATCAAGATCATAGTCTTTCGGCATCAGGCCCAGTTCGGCCAAGGTCGCAGCGATGGCCTGCCAGCGCCCGATGTTCATGTGACCCGGCTCGACTACGTCCGCCAGCACATAAGGCGCCATGTCGCGCGCCTCGTTCAGCAGCATCTCGTGCGTCACACCGCGCTCGGCGACTCCCGGCAGTGTCAGGATATAACTGGCGATCTCCTGCGGATTAGCAGAGGCATAAGCCCACCCCTTGCGCGTCGCGCGCAAAAAGGCCTCTACCCGCTCAGGGTGATCCCTGACCTCCTGCTCGGTGGTGAACAGCGTATCGCCGTAGAAGTCCACACCGTAATCCTGGCTGTGCAGCACCACCGGCTCATAACCACGGGCGCGCAGGTAGGCAGGTTCAACCGTGGCATAAGCCGAGACGGCATCCACCCGCCCCTCGATCAGATCATCAAGATTCCAGGAATGCGGCAGGATCTCGACATTCTCGAGGCCGATGCCCTCCTTCATCAGAACGGCACGAAACTGCGCCGCCCCCTGATCGTTCGAGAGCATCACCCGCTTGCCGACCAGATCGCCCGGATGATGGATACCACCCTGCTGCAGGCTAAGCAATATGTAAGGTGAGTGCTGGAAGATGGAAGCGAGAGCGACGAACGGTCTGCCTGCAACGCGCGCCAGCAGGATATCGGCATCGCCGATACTGTAATCGGCTACACCCGACAACACCTGCTCGCTCGGCGGCTTGTCGGCACCGCCTTCGATCAGTTCGACATCAAGATTCTCATCGCGGTAAAAACCCTTGATCTGGGCGGCGTAGTAGCCGGCAAACTGAAACTGGTGATGCCATTTGAGTTGAACGCGGATATGTTCCGGGCCATGTTCGGCAAAAGCAGCGCCGACCAGGAAAAGACAGAGAAAAATCCCGAGCACCAACCTCACTGGAAAATTGCCGTATGCGGCGCTGGCACGATAGGTCCCAAGCGGGCGGTACATCTGATGACTCCTGAAACAGGTAATGGAGTGTTGCACAGGATTCTAGCAGCCCCACTGCACAATAAAAACCATGCATAGATAGTGGGAATAGTCAGCCACATCATGCAACACCAATTCAGAATCTTGGCACCGGAATCAATAACGTCAGGACACGGGCGATAAAAAACCCCAACCGTTTCCGGTTGGGGTTTTTTGTACTTCTTGATACAGGTAAATGGTGGGCCGGCGTCACCCTTATTAATTAATTAAATGTTTATTTTATATATATTTTTAATTAATAAAAACGGAAGGGATACACCAAGGGATACAAATAATATGTTTCTTGAATAACTATAAATTTGTTGTTTATCAATCAAAAATCAACCAATATTTGCATTCACTAGGTCGCAATATCCAAGAAAATGATCCACAAACGCAACACTCAGTTCCTTTGCCATTGAATACCTATTTTGCATTCGATGAGTTAGAGCAATAGTTCCCAAAAGAATATAACTTCTACAAGCAAGCTACCTGGATACCTTTATTGCAATTGCCGAATCAGGCTTAAGCATCTAAGGCGCGAGCATCTAGCCAAGTGCGGGGTACAGCCCCCTCAAGACCTCAACCTCATTTACTTTCCAAATATCACCAGCTTTTCAGCACAAGAACCGTCGACAACCCCACTCCCCATATAGACAAAGAATCAATTACAAATCGCCGCTGCCTCTATTGCAAGCCATATGCATTGACAATTTATCATCACAAGCCTAAATTTAATTTGTGAAAAAAATAATAAAAACAATAATTCACAACTTCAATGAAGGAGGCGTGATGTTTCCACATGGCGAACTCATTTACAGGCCAGGCAACAACAACTTCCGGCAACTCTACGAGGAACACGGCAGAATCCTCGAACTGCGGGATGATCTGAAAGCAACATGCGTGCAAATGAGTCCTCTGCATGCATGCAACGGTTGTTCACGTGAGCAGGAAGCCTTGTGTGCAGGCCGATTGCCATCCTTTTTCCATGATTTGATTGATCTTTGCAGTGTGCATTTCTACCGCGAGGAATGCATGATCGAAAACGAACTTGCAGGCAGCGCGGCACACGCTGCACTCAAACAACATCACCAAGCCCATGGCTTGCTGCTACGAAACATAGGCAAATTGATTACTGAATCGCGCGCCCTGCTGAATCAGCAAAAGACGGGCAGCGCCTACCGGCACTTTCACATGGAACTATTTACTCTGATGGATGAGCACGACCAGCAGTTTGATAATGAACTGACGTTGGCCATGAGCATGGAAATGCTCAGAGAGACCATTTGAAATAAAGACATACGATTTTGCACTTGGGCTATAAAGGCGATCATAAAATGCAAACCCCGATCAAATTTGTTTTCAAGGTCAAATGCAGGAGCGGTGTTATTGTCAGCGATCTGAAAATTAACGGCATGGATTTGGATCACGCCAGAAGCCGGCTTGAACAGATGTACCCCAAATGCACTTTGCTCGCCTATCATGCGCTGGATATCTATGGCAGGCCGCTCTCAGTGAAAGCGAGCAATGCATCCAGACAATCGCCAGGCCCACTGCCAAAATCCAAAAAATGAAGCCTTGCTATTCCGCAACCTAGTGCTCAACCAGTTTTTTGTGCACTTCTCGGGTCAGGCGCCAGACCGCCCATATCACCAGCGGAATCAGCGCGCCGGTCGTCATTTCAACATGAATCGGCAACCCGGCCGCCTTGCCGGCTTTAGCCAGATAAATCAGCAAACTGACAACATAATAAGAGATGGCGGCGATCGAAAGCCCCTCCACCGTCGCCTGCAAGCGCAATTGCAGCGCCTGCCCGCGCGTCAGCTTTTCCAGCAGATGCTGGTTTTGCACTTCGGTCGCGATATCGACCCGTGTTCTCAACAAGGAACTGACCCTGGCCACGCGCTCGGAAAGCGAGTTTAACCGTTCTGAAGTCGAAATGACGGTCGCGATCGCAGGCGAAAAGCGTCGCTGCATGAATTCACCAATGGTCTGGGTGCCGGGAATCGGCCGCTCACGCAATTCTGTGATGCGTTGATTGACCAGCGCCGCATAGGCACGGGTCGCGGAAAAACGGTAAATATGCTCGGTGGTGGCGCGTTCGATCATCGCCGCCAAAGCAATGAGGGATTCCAGCAAAGTCTGGTCGGAGGTATTCTTCTGTTCCAGTTTTCTGGTGATTTCGGCCAGTTCATTGTCCGCGCGCAATAATGCCGGCCCAAGCGTCTTGGCCAGCGGCAAACCCTTGAGTGCCATCAACCTGTAGGTTTCCAACTCCAGCAGCCGCTGCGAAATACGGCCGGCGCGCGTTTCAGTGGTAGCTTGCGGCGCCAGCACCAGCATGCGTTCAAAACCATCCTCATGCAACGTGAAATCAGTGACCGCCAGCGAATGGCCACGCGTACCCATCACCGAAGCGACCAGGGTTTTGCCGTTGAACAGGCGCCTTGCCTGCTGCAGGCATTGTTCCTCTGCTTCAATATCCGCATGCAACATGGCGAGCTTGATCGCGGCCAAGGTTTTGCCGGGGATATTTCGCAGCCAATGCGGGGGTGGCGGATTATCAAACAGCGCCGCTGCATCAATCGACGCCCATTCCAACCGGGGCAGTGGCACAACAAAAGCATAGCTGCTGAATTCGCCATGCCGCTCCCAGGTCAGCGTGATGCCATCTTGCAGGTTCAGGCATGAGAAATTCACGGACGTTTGATCGCTGCCTTGCATACCCCTGGCAAGTCGCTCCGCACTGGCATCTGCAGATAAAAGCCCCTGCAGATAAGCTATTTCGGTTTCCACGCTGACATCGCGATTGAGTACGGCAACATAAACGACCATGGCAGGCAGCACAATGCGGCTGCTTGGCCGCGCATGCACCTCGTCATGAATCAAACGGCGCTCCGCGTCGTCCTCCGGTAAAACTCTGTCATCGAGATCTTCTAGCGCCAGATCAATAGCGGGCAGGGCCATATGGATTTCCAGGACTCAAGGCTGATATGCCGAATATACAAGAAAGCCGCCGGCTTTCAAGCGAAAGGCGACGGCTTGGCGACAAGCCATGGCTTTAATTGAAAAGTGGCACAGCCGACTGGTCAATTGCCGATACGGTAATGCACGGTTTCGAAGCCAGCCAGTTTGCCAGTTACTGCATCCACCTCGATCTCGATGGCCTCGCCACTGTTGGTGGCAATAATGAACTCGTAGGAAATCTCGCCATCATCTTCGAGGTCATATTCGATATTGACGACATGACCCGGATATTTGTCCAGCGCAAGTTTCATGGCCTGGTCCAGCCTGATCTTGGCTTTGGATTTGAACTCGTCAGAATCCGGCCTGACCTCCTGCTCAATGCGGTTGATCTTGCCGGTCCCGGCGTCGCACTCCGCCTCCCAGTTGCGCTCGTCGTTGCCCTTTATATCAAGCTCAAACTGCTTTTTGCCGTCTTCTGTCTCCGAAGCCAGAGAAACGATCTTGCCCGGATGTTTTGCCAGCGAAGCGCCGACACACGCATCCAGAGGGCTGACCTCTGCCGCTTGAGCTGCAATAGAGCCACTCATCAAGACACCCGCCACTGCCAACCTGATCCATTGATTTGTCATTATTCTTCCACTTTGATTCATCGTTAAAAAAAAACGACACGCCCAGCGTGTCGTTTTTCTTGATTACAGTCGCTGATTAGCGATTGCAAACGTACATGGTCACTTCAAAACCGAAACGCATTTCAGTAGCAGCTGGCTTGGTCCACATAATCGTTCTCCTGTTTGGTTAATGACAACAACAAGTTGTTGTTGATGAGAAGAATCATGCGCTCACCAGGCAAAATGCACCATCATATGTATCATTATTATCATCTAAGGATTTTCATGAGTGGCGCTCGTCCTGAACATCCTCTGACATTTATAAATTTTTTTCAATTTATTTATATAGATATATAAAAAAGGGGCCGAATTTCACGACCTTGCTTGATAATTATCAATTCAACCTTGGTTTATTACTTTTCACTGACCATCTTCAAATGCTTATATAGCTGGTCTTTCAGCAGCAATTTCTCTTTCTTCAACCGCTCGATCTCCTCATGCGTACCATGCTCAATATGGTCTTCCATATTCTTGATGCGGTGATCGAGGGCGTTATGCTTTTCAAAAAGGTTCATGAAATGCATGTCATGATGCTTGAGCTCCGAAATCAGATCGCGAAATTCAGGGAACATAATTTATCCTTATAAAGTTTTGAAAAAAGTTCTAACCAAGCAAATAGAAGGCAACTACAAATAACAGTCTTTGCAGCATCAATAGTCCATAACGATCAATTCAGCACTTGGCTCAGTTCACTAATATCATCTTCTGCAAGCAGACCAGTAGATGCTTTTAATGACACCATGCTCAGTAAATATTCAACCCGACTTTCTGCCAATGAGCGCATAGCAGAAAACATCTTTTCCTGCGCCTCCAACACGTCTGCCTGCGTGTTAAGGCCCTTATCAAAGGCTGTCGAAGCGGCCCGATAGGCAACGTCAGCGGATTGCACGGCAGATTCATAAGCAGAAACCTTGGCCGCCCCGCTTGTGACACCGTTCACATAGCGTCGGATTTCAGTACTGACCTCGCGCGATTTCAAATTAAGTTCCTCCATCGCCTGCACTTTTAAAGCTTGTGCCTGTCTGATACTTGCATTTACATAGCCGCCGGAAAACAAGGGGACATTGAGTTGCAACATCAGTGATGTCGTGTCGTAGGTAGTACCAATCGAAACATTGGTGTCACTTTGCGATCTGGATCGCGATGCAACCAAATCAAGCGTTGGAAAATGGCCAGAGCGATTACGTGCGATTTCCTGTTCTGCTACGAGTATCTGCTGCTTGGCCGCCAATATTTCCGGATTATTTAAAACAGATGCATCAATCAGCTGATCGGCTATCTCGAGATA
>JADHED010000127.1_pt1 | contig 105061 bp, 96 predicted proteins | sample 8952041 | NCBI WGS metagenome assembly JADHED01 (sample SAMN16124423, study PRJNA663239) | bioreactor sludge metagenome | isolation source: sludge (control) | place: India:Bengaluru | collected 2018-09-08
GCATCCATGCTCAGTTCAACTCATGTTCGACCTTCAGTTAACCGGACAGCAGTGGGATGGTATTGGATGTTCAAATGGCACGGATCCAACTCATTAAGCGTCACATCGGATCTCGGCTGGACCGAAGGGAGTCGTAGAAGGACCAAATACCAATTCGCCATGGGAGCCGCCCGATCTGCGTGCTCCTACCCCGCATACCTTCTCTGAAGGGACCGCACCGGAGGCTCCGATGCGCTGCGGTCTGTTCGTATCGGCCCGCTCATGGATCACGGTGCAGCTATGCATGGGCGAAATGGTATAAAAGTCGAAACCCCGGCATATGCCGAGGTTTCGGGTTGGTGGGGATGCGTCTGCTCCGAACGGCCACCCACCAATGATATCTCAAAGGTCCATACCTGGCAGCAGGTACATCAACAGCAGCAGCGTCACTGAAGCGATGATCAATGCCACTCGGGTGAGTAGCTCCTCTCCCTGATATTGTTTGTTCGTATACATCTTCTGGACGACCGCTCAAAGGTGGACTCCGGGTGCCCCGGTCACAATACCCACTTTCCGTGATTTTTCGGTCCGAGGGTATCTATATGGCAGCCCCAGGATCGCCCATCGGTATGGATCTGCCCCCAAAAAGGGCGGGGCCGCCCATAGGGCGGCCCCGCTCGTAACGAGTGGTCAACGATCAGCGTTGCACCACGATGCGTTCCGTCTTCACGAAGGACCCTGCGGTCACGCGCATCAGATAAACACCGCTCGGCACTTCGTTCAGCTCCAAGATGGCTGAAACACTGCCGGCCTCCACCGTCAGGGTCCGATCAAGGATCCGCTTGCCGGTGAGATCGTAGATCTCAACACCCATCTTCTCCACGTCCGCCTCCAAGTGATCCACCTTCAATGACAAGCGATCACCACGGTTAGGATTGGGCCATGCCGTGATCTCTACCGGCAGGACATCCGCACCAACCTGGGCCGGCGCTTGAACCATCCCCGAATTGGAAGGGTTGGCAATGGTCACGTAGCATACCTCGCCCCACGGGCACCAGGTGGCACCTTGATCCATGCTTACGCGGACACGGACGTTGTAGGTGATGCCATTCACCAAGGGGGATGCCGTCCAGTTGAGGATGCAGACGTTGTTATTGCTGGTCACCACCTTGAGGAAGTTACCCTCGCCCGGTACCGTGAACTCGTACTGGTAGCGGTTGGCGCCAGGACGCGACCAAGCGTAGATCTTCGACGTGTTCGTGCCGAAGGGCTTGAGCACACCGCAGGAGAATTGGGCCATCTCAGGGGTGTTCACCAAGGTGGTCGGGGGGCATTGCGCCAAAGCCGGATCGATCTTGAAGCGACTTGCCGGACCGAAGGCCAATGCCTGTCCGTTCACACGGCCACGCACCCTGATGTTCATGAGCACACCCGTGGGGATATGCGGGGTGAGCACCGTGTTGGCCCAGCCATTGATCTTCATGTGGCATGCGCGCAACGCATTGGCCGGAGAGAATCCATCGCTCACATTATGGCTGCGGAAACGACGGAAGCTGTATGTGCCATCGGGATCGTAGATCCAGAATTCATAACCGCTGTTGGACGGTTGCGCACTGTTCGCGCCACCAAGCACCCAAGTGCTGCTCACCGCAACGTTCTCCACCGCTACCAAGTACTGGTTAGCAAGCCAGAACTCCTTGTCCCTGTGCGGGTAGATCACATCATCGGTCCCCAGTGGCAGGCAGAAGCCTTGTCCACCACTGATCGCACTCAAGCTGGAGAAGACACCATCCCGTGCGTTGTCGATGATCCTGCGCCCGGTAGCATCGTTCATCTTGAGGACATAGCCGCCAGTTGACATGCCATCACCTGCGCTATCGTACACCCGCAGTGTGTAGCAACCATCGGCCAGGCAGCACTGCTCACCGAGCACCTGGTTGTTCACCCCAAGGTATGGACCACCCTGGCAAACCACGGTGTTCGCGCCTTCCTGCAGGATCTCCCAAGTGGTCTCACCACCTTGTGCATCCGTTTGAATGATCAAGTTGACCGACTGTGGGCAGCCAACAGGCTCACCGACGCAGGTGCAGTTCTGGGATAGCTGGTCGTTCGTCGTAGCAGGGTTACCGTCGTCACATGGGGTACCCGGAATGGAAAGGGTGAGCACCAACTCCTCGGTCACGCAACCGTTCACTGCTGTGTAGGTGCCGCTTTGGGTGTAGGTGACGCCATTCATCGACCAGGTGTAGGAGGTGCCGCACACCGAAAGGGAAGTGGTGTTGCTGCTGCTCGGAGTGATCGTCAACACCAGAGTCTGGGTACCGCATCCGCTCACGCTGGTGTAGGTACCGCTTTGCGTGTAGGTCTGCCCGTTGATGTTCCAGGTGTAGCTGTCGCAGGCCGATGCCGTGGTGGTGTTGTTCGTACTGGTCACGATCGTGAGCACCAAGGTCTCGGTGTGGCAACCGTTCACGCTGGTGTAAGTACCGCTCTGCGTGTAGGTCTGGCCATTCACGCTCCACGTGTAGCTGTCGCACTCGCTCACCGTGGTGGTGTTGCTGCTGCTCGGGGTGATCGTGAGCACCAGGGTCTGAGTGCCGCATCCGCTCACGCTGGTGTAGGTGCCGCTTTGCGTGTAGGTCTGCCCGTTGATGTTCCAGGTGTAGCTGTCGCAGGCCGATGCCGTGGTGGTGTTGTTCGTACTGGTCACGATCGTGAGCACCAAGGTCTCGGTGTGGCAACCGTTCACGCTGGTGTAAGTACCGCTCTGCGTGTAGGTCTGGCCATTCACGCTCCACGTGTAGCTGTCGCACTCGCTCACCGTGGTGGTGTTGCTGCTGCTCGGGGTGATCGTGAGCACCAGGGTCTGGCAACCGCTTACGCTCGTGTAGGTACCGCTCTGCGTGTAGGTCTGGCCGTTCACACCCCACGTGTAGTTGTCGCATTCGCTCACCGTGGTGGTGTTGCTGCTGCTCGGGGTGATCGTGAGCACCAAGGTCTCGGTGTGGCAACCGCTTACGCTCGTGTAGGTACCGCTCTGCGTGTAGGTCTGGCCGTTCACACCCCACGTGTAGTTGTCGCATTCGCTCACCGTGGTGGTGTTGCTGCTGCTCGGGGTGATCGTGAGCACCAGGGTCTGAGTGCCGCATCCGCTCACGCTGGTGTAGGTGCCGCTTTGCGTGTAGGTCTGCCCGTTGATGTTCCAGGTGTAGCTGTCGCAGGCCGATGCCGTGGTGGTGTTGTTCGTACTGGTCACGATCGTGAGCACCAAGGTCTCGGTGTGGCAACCGTTCACGCTGGTGTAAGTACCGCTCTGCGTGTAGGTCTGGCCATTCACGCCCCATGTGTAGCTGTCGCACTCGCTCACCGTGGTGGTGTTGCTGCTGCTCGGAGTGATCGTGAGCACCAGGGTCTCCGTGTGGCAGCCGCTCACGCTGGTGTAGGTACCGCTCTGCGTATAGGTCTGGCCATTAACGCCCCAGGTGTAGCTGTCGCAGGCCGATGCCGTGGTAGTGTTGTTCGTTGCGGCCGTTACCGTCACCGTGCGTGTTGCCGTGGCATTGCTGCATCCGCCGGTGCCCGCTACCGTATAGGTCATCGTGGAGGTGGTGCTGCCACCCACGCAGATGTTCTGGCCTCCGCTCAGGCTACCCGCAGTTGGCGCGGCCGTTACCGTTACCGTACGCGTTGCCGTGGCATTGCTGCATCCGCCGGTGCCCGCTACCGTATAGGTCATCGTGGCCGTACCCGCGCCCATGCCCGTGATCGCTCCCGTGCTGCTGTTGATGGTGGCCACGCCCGTGTTCGAGCTGTTCCACGTACCACCGCTCACCGTGCTGCTGAAGGTGGTGCTGCCACCCACGCAGATGTTCTGGCCTCCGCTCAGGCTACCCGCAGTCGGCGCGGCCGTTACAGTAACGGAAACGTTTGCCGTCGCATTGGTTCCGCAACCATTCGAAGCGGTGACGGTGTAAACCCCGGTAGCCGCTGTGGTGGCGTTCGCGATCGTTGGGTTCTGGATCCCGGAGGTGAATCCTGGTCCGCTCCAGCTATAGGTGATCGTACCGCTTCCGGTGGCTACAGCGTTCAAGCTCAAGGTGGACCCGGCACAGATCGGGGAGTTGCTACCGCTCGATGTGATCGACGGGCCAGCGATGGCGGTACCCACACATTGGCAGGAAACGTTCCAGGTATCGTTGGTCGTGCAAGCATTATTGTCGTTGCATGCCGTACCAGGTAATGCGCTACCGCCGATCACACCCAGACAGTCCGTGGTGCAGGCCCCCAACTGGGCCACGGTGGGTTCTATGACCCCGGTCTTCGGGTCCCCGCCCAACGACACATAGAAATTCTTGTTGTTCGCAGCGGTGTAAGCGTCGTTCACGACATTGAAGTTCGTGCACTGGTTCACGTTATCCACCTTGATGCGCATGATCAGATTCCAGGCATTCTGGACCCATGCCCGATCGGGACATTCATTCTGGATGAGCGCTGCACCGAACGCATTATAGGTCCGATAGGTGTACGCCCCGTTGTCGATCTCCCCATCGCCGGATGCACTGATGGAGAAAGCCTCCGGACAGAACTGCGTGCGCGACACCAAAGTCGCGTTGGATGCAGCTTCCCAACGGATGGTGAAGGTGAGGCCACTGACCACCTGGGAGAACCCTTGTCCGTTCGGCCGAACATAAAGCAGGAGTGAATCACCTGTGGCATTCCTTCGCAGGTCAATATCCACACTCGTGGGTTGTGCCATAGCGGCACCTCCTCCTGTCATGGCGAGCAGGAGCAGACCCACTCGGCTGATCATGTTTCTAAGTAAGGTCAAGGGCATGGGATTCTGGTTGTTTGCTTTGTTCAAGGACGGGTAACGGAAGATGCCTTATGGAAGCTGCTCAAAACGGGATCCCGTTGGAACCGTGGCACCAATGTTAGTCAAGATCGGGTCACGGTCGTTGGCACCACCGGTGTACTTGACCGATCCATCCAAATTAACGTCGGACGGCAGATATCCTTCGACCACATTCGTGGGCACGGTACCTCCGATGACCTGGAGTATACGGTCACGGTCGTTGTTGCCACCTGTATAGGACACCACCCCATCGCGTACTACCTCGCCCGACCACAGGCGCATGACCCCATTGGACGCACGCTGAGCATCGGTACCCCAGGTTGATGTGATGCTCGTTCGTAGGTCGATCGTGGTCGTGGTCACACCCAATTCGATCGGGCTTGCGGTCATGACCCCCAAGTGGTTCCGGTGCCTCAGGACCACATGGTAGCTACCGGCAGGCACGCCGATGCGCATCGGAGTTCCCGATGCCGAAAGGACCTGGCCGGCCCGGGTGATGACACCACTCTGGGTAGCGATGATGGTGGATGGCGTGGAGGCCGAACGCAGTTCCACACGCACCCAATCCACTACCGCATCATCACCGATCACGGTCAACCGAGAAGCGGGGATCGACTCACCACCCGTACCCACTTGTGGGAAACCCATGGCCGCGTATGGTTCGGTCAGTGGGATCAGTCCGTTCACCCGCAATGAATCGTGCATCTTACCGGTATTCGCATCGTAAGGACCATCGAGGAACGCCTTCAGGTCGAGCATCACACCGGTGACCACTTCGGCCACCACCGGCACACGAGCGCTCTCCTGGACAACGGTCTCGGTGGCAACTTCCCAATCGTAGAAGAACAAGTACACCGAACCACCCAAGGTCGAACCTGTGATCGAACCAACGGTACCTATGGCGTAAGGATAGGAAACGCCCGTGGTACTATAATGCATATCCTGGAACACGAGTTGGGTCCCACTGCTTTGCGCACCACTGTCGTACGCCGAGATCTTGTGCTGAACGCCCTTGGGGATATTGAAGTTCAACTGCACGATCTGATCACCGGGCAACAGCTCGATCTGCTTCTCGGCGATGAGGTTACCCACATTATCCACCACAATGAAGTGCCGGTTACCGACCCCTGAAGCCACCACGCGAACGGACTTGATGGTGAATGGTTCATAGGCATCGAAATACATCCACTGCCTTCCGTTGTAGTTGGATCCGTGCGAGGCATTGTACGTCTTGCCAACGGTCCACGTGTTCCCGGCCGTGGTGTTCCGATCGCTCACCCAATACGTGGTGGTCTCGGAGAGCACCGGTGTGGTGAGATCGTTGCCTGAACCGATGGCCGTACCGCCACTGGCGGCGGTATACCACTGCGGATCGTCACCTGTGGCATGCAGATCGGCCGTTGCCGGGCCCAGTACCACCGCCCCGGTGGCGGTGGGTGCTGCGGGGGCTTCCATGGCGGTGACCACGATGGTGCCGGTCTGCAGCGAGGTGCCACAAGGGGCATTCACCGTGCAGGAGTATGAACCCGCTTGCGCCACGGTGATGCTGCGTGTGGTGGCACCGGTGTTCCAGAGGTAGGAGTAGCCCGGTGCAGCGGTCAATGTCACCGTACGGCCATTTCCCACGATGGGGCGCTTGTTCGCACTGATGAATGCGGAACCACCGCTGTTCGCGGCGCGTTGCAGAGCCAAGGTGAATGGCATGGCCGTCCAGTTGTTGGCCTCGTTCTCTTCTTGGAAAACGTTGGTGGGATCGACCTCGGCCACGATCCAATAGTTGCCGTTGCACAGATTGGGCAGCAGGTTGATCCACATGCCTTCGAGCCACTCACCATACAGGTCGGTACGGCCCGTGGAGATCCCTTGGTAATCGGCACTACAGTTGTACCCGTTGCCCATGCCCCGGTTGGGGAACTGACCCTGGGTATTGAGCACGGTGCCCTGTTGCCACTCCTGACTGGTACGGCAATGGCCATTGGCGCTTGCGGTCCAGCAGGTGTAATAGTCCATAAGGCAGAAACCGATCTTGGCACCGGTGGCCACGATCGGCCATTTGGTCGGCAGCGGCTCACTGGGATCCTGGATACGCAAGGTCATCGTGGTCCAATCGTCCACGTGGTAGTGCGCGTGATTGGGGTGATACGTCATGGTACCGGTCTTCACATCCTGGTACGACATGGCGTTCCCGTTCTTATGGTAGATCCGTTGGTAGAGGATCTGCTTCGGGGAGATACCTCCCGGACAGGTGAAGCTCTGCTGACCACTTGATGCGTAGATGGTATCCTGGCCGCAGATGAATGCCCTGATCCCTCCCGACACCCCGCGCACTTCGAGGTTACCCTTGCCGATGTTGGGCGTGGATCCAGAGATCCGCAATCGGCCGGGATTGGAGCCATCGTTCTGCGCGTATTCTGAAGGGCCTCCACTCACCGTGGACAGCCCATTCCAACTGATGGTCATGTCGGGCAACAGATCACAATCCGTCTGCCCTGCCGTGGCGCAAACACAGCTGGTGGCGTTGGTCAAGGTACACTGGGCGGTCGTGGTGGTCGTCAGGACCATCAGTACCACCGTGGCCGCGATCGAGGATAGGTTCGACTTCATGCGTGGACGTAGTTTTTCACCCAAAGGCGTGTAAAACTATACTACCCCCACCACGCAGGTCAAGAGGTCAGCCCAAAATGAATATGAATTATCTGGCGACGAACACCCGGATCCGCTCGACCGAATCTGCTCGGCGCAACTCCACCAGGTACATGCCCGAAGGATAGCCACTGACGTCGAGGTGCAGGTTCTCGTGCTTGCTACGGCCGCTGTTCACCATGGCCCCATGCGCCTGAAAAACAGACCATTCCATGTTGAGACATCCAGTTGGGCAACTCACGGTAAGCCGATCGCGGGCAGGGTTGGGATAGGCGAATGAAGTGGGGCGCTCCTTTTCCTGAACACCGGCGGCCGCCATGTATCGTGCCAGCCCGCCGGTGAAGGTGCCCGCCCAGAGGGCCCCATCATCCGTCGCCAGCACACTGCGCACGGTATTGTCCGGTAGGCCGGAGTTCTCTTGCGTGAACTGCTGGTAGGTACCATCGGCCCTCACCTTGATGACGCCCGCGATATGCGAACCCACCCAGACATCACCATCGCCGTCGATGGACATCGACGTGGTCGCGTTGGTGGGGAATCCAACACCGCCATACCATTGGGTCCAAAGCCCCCCGACCAATGGGCCTTGCTGCCGAAGCAAGCCTGCCGCTGGTGTGGCCACCCAGCGTTCACCGGTGCTGGGATGAAAAGCCACATCCACGGCCGTGTTATCAAAGAAGTTGTCCTCGAAGGAGGTCAGGACATCCACACTGCTGCCTTGGATGAAGTGGAGCCCTCCATTGAAGCTCCCCATCAGGATGGCTCCGTCTTCGCGCACCGCAACGGCATTGGTGTTGGCCGTGTTCAGGATCGCGCCATCGTGGCTCTGGGGTGTGTCATCGTAGATGATCCAGTCCGCACCATCGAACCGAACGAGTCCACCTGCGGTACAGATCCATACCGCATTGTCGTGCGCAATGAAGAGATCGCGGATGTCATACTCCGGAAGGGGTGAGTTGGTGGGCAGGTAGGAGGTCCAGGTGTCTCCATCCTTCACCTGCAAGCCCATGGATTCGGTTCCTATCCACAACCTGCCATCATGGTCCAGCGCCAAGCAACGAATGTCGTTCTCGGCTAGGGGGCTATTGTCTTCCTGGTGAACTGTCCACGCCGCCACCCCATCGAAGTGGCACAGGCCCCAGTCGGTACCCACCCAGAGGCCTCCATCGCCATCCGCCACCAATGCCTTCACCGTGGTGCTGGGGATCGGACTGTTGTCCATATTGAACACGGTCCACTCCTGAGCGAGCACCGTTCTGCCGACCAGCGAAACAAGCAGTGCCAGCGCGATGACCCTGGCTGTCATCAGTGTATGATATTGACCCGTGTGCTTTGGCCCCACTCTTCGGCTCGCACCTGAAAGGCGTACGTTCCAGCGGCCGGGCGGCCAATATCCATGGTTCGCGTGGACCTGCCTTCCGGTACGGCGAAGACCCCTTCGCGGATCACGCGACCCCTCATATCGACCAATTGATAGTCCAACATTCTGGCCTCGCCCATCACTAGATCGACCTTCAGTCGATCACCCTCCATGGTGCAGCGTAACGCTTGGTCGACGGCCGTGCCGATCGCCGACAAGTCCGTGCTGGTGGAATAGATCTCGCCCTGGCGTTCGTACCCGTTCAACGAAAGATAGTAGTCTCCGTTGTTCGCATGGGTCCAATCATCGTTCGCGATCTGCAGATCGGCGATGCCGCCCAGTACCTGTACGGTGGCGATGGTCACCTCCTCCCCACCCTCCCAGCTCTGGCCTACACTGGAGAGGGACACGATGGACTCTGCGGTGTACGCCCCATACTTGTAGCCGTTGGAGGTGACAAAGGTGCCGGAAAGCAACGGATACAGACTGATGTCCTCCATATCCATGGTGGGGTCCAGGTCCAGACCGGTGGCCGTTGCATCGGCACTCCAACGCAGCGTGAACAAATAACTATGGAACAAGCCATTGAACGGCCCATCAGGACGAACACGGACATCATACCGATCCACATCGGTCTGGACCAAGGTGATGTCCACCATTGGCAACTCTTGTGCTGCGGCCATACCGATAGCTGTACCAAGGACCAGGGTGTGCAACATGCGTAGCATACGTCCACGACCGCCGCTGGAAGTGATCCGCCCAGGGCAGTCGCCATCAAAAATAGGACAGGCGGTGCTTTCCCGCATCAAAATCCTTCAGCCAGGATCAGCGTGCAACCTAGGCCGCTCTTGGTGGCTAACGGACGGGAGAACCATCGTGTCCCCACCGAGGTTCCACTCCGAAGCCGGTCTCGGGCCGATCTGGCCCTATCAAAGGATCGAGGACACGATCCGTTCCACGGTGACCCCTTCGGCCTCGGCCTTGTAGTTCCGCACGAGCCGGTGGCGTAGGATGGGAACCGCCACGGCCTGCACATCGCTGATGTCGGGGGAGAACTTCCCATGGGCCAATGCATGGCACTTGGCACCGACCACGAGGAACTGCGATGCCCGCGGCCCGGCGCCCCAGCTCACGTGATCCTTGATCATGGCCGTAGCGTCGGGAGTGCCCGGACGCGTACGTGTGGCCAGCTTCACCGCATATTCCAACACATTATCGGTGACCGGGATGCGCCGGACCAGGCCTTGGTAGGCGATGATCTCCTCGGCGGTGAGGACCGGTTGCAGTTGCGGTTTGGAATCACCGGTGGTGGCCTTCACAATGGCCAGCTCCTCCTGGTATGCGGGATAGTCGACCCAGATATTGAACATGAAGCGATCCAATTGGGCTTCTGGCAGCGGATAAGTGCCCTCTTGTTCAATGGGGTTCTGGGTGGCCAGGACGAAGAACGGCTCTTGCAGCGGGTGGGTGGCACCGGCGGCGGTCACCGCCTTCTCCTGCATGGCTTCGAGCAATGCGGCCTGGGTCTTGGGCGGCGTGCGGTTGATCTCATCGGCCAGGATGATGTTGGCGAAGATGGGACCTCGCACAAAACGGAAACGGCGATCCTGATCGAGCACCTCGGATCCGATGATGTCGCTCGGCATAAGGTCCGGGGTGAATTGGATCCTGTTGAAGGACAGGCCCAAGGCCTGTGCAACGGAGTTCACCAAGAGGGTCTTGGCCAGGCCTGGCACGCCGACCAACAGGCAGTGGCCGCGGCTGAATATGCCCATGAGCACGAGGTCCACCACCTGGTCCTGGCCCACAATGGCCTTGTTGACCTCGGCTTTGAGCCTGCGGTATTGCTCGCCGAAACGTTCTACTGCACGTACGTCATCCATGGTGAGGTCGATGGTTATTCACCCGCTGGCGCTTTCACCCACGGATGGGTGAATGGGCATTGGTGGTAGTCTTCGTTCAAACGCACATAGGTGGCATCCAGGTGGCTGCCGACCCATTCATCCACCGTGGCCGCTCGCATCTTTCCTTCCGCGGCCTGTTGCACCATGCGATAGTCATCCTTCAGGCTTGCACGGTGCGGTGGTGTGTGAGAAATGAGCTGAAGGACACGGTAGGCCTTGCTCCCATCGGGCATCACCACGAGCTGCGGTTCGCTCACCTCGCCGGGCTTCAGTTTATCGAGGACGAAGAAGGTCTGTTGATCCAGGGCGCTCATGTCCCATCTCGGCGAATTGGCGTTCGGCTCGATCACCAGACCACCGAGGTCCTTGCTTTCCGCATCGCCCGAATAGGTGGAAGCCAGTGCCGCGAATTGTTCCTTCTCCGAACGCACAAGGCGCACCAGGCTGTCCAGCAGCGTGCGTTCCCGTTGAAGTTCGACACTGCCTACCTGTGGCCGCATCAGGACATGCCGGGCGTTGTAGTACTCACCACGGCGCTCCACCATCTGCATGAAGTGGTAGCCATACTGGGTCTTGAACACCTGGCTCACCTCGCCATCTTTGAGGCTCATGGCCACGGCATCGAACTCCGGCACCATGGTACCCAGGGACACCAGGCCCAGCTCGCCGCAGTCCTTGGCCGATCCGGGATCCTCGGAATAGAGCATGGCCACGATGCAGATCTCCTTCTCGCCCTTCTGTACATTCTCGCGGTACTCCTCGATCTTGCGACGGACCCGACGTTCCTCGGCCTCATCGGCCTTGGGTTCGCGCAGGATCACCGCATACTCCACCTCGGCGTTGATCAGTGGCACGCTGTCCGCTGGTATGGCGTTGTAGAAACGCTGCACATCCTTCGGGGTCACGCGCACATCGGCCGTGATCCGCTGCTGCATGTTCTGCACCAGGAGCTGATCCTCCACCTGCTCCCGGAACTCGGCACGGATCTCCGTGATGGTCTTGCCGTAGAACTTCTCCAGCTTCTCGTCGCCTCCAAGCTGGGCGGAGAAGTAGCGCACCCGGCGATCCAATTCGGCGTCGACCTGGGCCTGTTCCACCACGACACTGTCGATGGCGGCTTGTTCCAGCAGGAGCTTCTCATAGAGCAGGTCCTCCAGTTCCCCGCACACGGCAGCCATATCCATGGGCGCACCTCCCTGGCGGGCCTGCTCCACACGAACGCTGAGCTGCGAGTGCAGGATGGCCTCACGACCCACCACGGCGATCGTGCGGTCGATCAAGGTTCCCTGTGGTTGCGCCGCTCCCATCAGGGGCAGCAACAGGAACAGTGCGTTATTGAGCGATCCTTTCCACATCCTTGTTCTCGATCGCTTGGGAATAGATGGTCGAACGCATGTCCTCGATCAACCGGATCTTGCGTTGGTTCAACAAAATGGAACGAATGTCAGCCTGGACCATGCCAACGGGTGAGATGCTGTTCTGTGCGCGAAGTTCGACCACATCGTAGAACCAGGCACCGTGGTCGCTCCGGATGACCTGCCGCCCTTCCTTGGTGAAAGCGGCCTCCGCCTCTGATGCCGGCAAGCCGAGCTCCGCGATGGCCGTGGACCTCGGTATCCAGCTCAGCGTGCGATCGGTGATGGACACGCCATTGTTGGCGAGCCACAATTCCAGTTCGTGCAGATCGTCCACGGTACCGCGCAGGAAGCGCTCCTCCATCTTTCTGAGCTCCCGTTTATCGAGCTCATTCACCTTGAACCAGCGCATCCGGATGATGGTCTCCTTCAACTCGAAGTTGGCTTCGTGCTCCTGGTAGTATCGTTCCACCTCGGCCAGGTCCACCACGGTGTCCAGCTTCTGCTCCACGAGCGCCTGTTCGTAGTTGAAGATCACCAGGGACCTGCGGTAATCCTCCAGCTGCGCTTCCATGTCGAGCCGTTCCGCGGCCAGGTTCTGCTCCGCCACATGCAAGACCACCTGCTGCTTCAACCAGGCCTCGATGTATTGATCGGCCATGGCGGTGCTATCAGCGACCGTGGCCTCCAGGGGCACCACCTGGCGCAGGTCGCTCCAGGACAGTAGTTGATCGTAGGCCCGGGCCACCGGTCGCTCCAAGCCGTCGTCGACCCCGCCGCATGCAACGCACCCCAGAGCAACGCCCACCGCCATGCCTACTGGCATCGGAGACCCTCCGAAGTTGCGCACCCCGTATCTCACTTGATGGAATGGAGCACGTCCGGATCCACGCTCACGGTGTACTTCGCGCGGAGTTCCTTGAGCCAGTTCTTCTCCAGTTCATCCTGGTACGCCGCGGTGATGAGGCCACGCGCCTCTTCCAAGGTCTTGGGTTCGGGCACACGCACCCCTTTGATGTCGGCCACCACGACACGGTCGTCCAGTTTCTGATCGGCCTGCAGACCGGGCTTGACGATGCCCTTCAGATAAGGCTTCTGCTCGGCGGTGAACAGGCCGCTCTCGATCGTGAGCGCAAGCGGATCCACCTTGTTCACCACGTTGGTGAGGTCGGCACCCCGCTTGCCCTTGGCCAACAGGCCCCGGACCTGCTTGGCCACCTGCGTATTGCTGCACACATAGAGGTCGCCTTCGTAGCGCGTATCCCACATGAAGTCGGCCTTATGGGCGCTATGGTATGCTTCCAACCCGGCGGTATCTCGTACGGCTTTGCCCCATACCTTCTGGTCCGTCAGTTCGAAGAGGAGGATGCCATCACGGTACTCCTTCATGAGGAGGCGGAAGTCGGCGTACTTCTCTTCGAGGTGCGCATCCTCGAACGCCATGATCCGCTCATCCACCATGGACTCGAAACGTTCGTTGAGGTAGGTGGCCTTGGGGATCACCCGCTCGCGACGCTGTTGCGCCTCCAGATGGTCGAGCAGATCCCTCTGGGTATAGGTGCCCCCCTTGAAGATGAACACCGGCTTGGTGAGTTTCTCCGCCTTCTTGCGATCGTAGGTCCAGCCTTCTGATACGGTGCGCACCACCACGGTATCATCCATGGTCTGGGTCATCTCATCGTACTGGCGGCTCTTCACGTTGAGGAGCTTGCCCCCTTTGATCGCCCCGAGCAGTTCGCGGCGGTACTTCACACCTTTCAACTCGACAGGCCCCTCGACCATGTTCTTCCGCAACAGGGTATCGCTGATGGCGGAACCCTTCTTGAAGATGTTGGTATCCACCAAGGCCTGCAGGGCGCTTACGTTCTTCGGGTAGGAGGTGTATCCGTACTCTGAACGCAAGCGGGCGATGAAGGCTTGCTGTGTGATCTCCGCCCTGCTGTCGCGTGCGATCTTGTTCTTCAGTTCGGACTTGGTCGCCTCGAACGAAGCGAGTGGCTGCTTCTCCACCAGGCGGATGATGTGCCAACCGTAGCGGGAATGGACCGGGGCCGAGATATCGCCCACGTTCTGGAGCGCGAAGGAGGCATCCTCGAACTCCTCGATCATCTTGCCGGTCCCGAACATGGGGAGCTCGCCACCCTTGGTGTTGGAGCTTTCGTCCTCGCTGTATTTGAGCGCGGCATCGTTGAAGGGGAGTTTGCCCCCCACGATCTGTGCGTGCACCTCGCGGATACGGCTTTCGACCGTGGCGCGCTTCTCCGGGCTATCCTGATCCGTGCTGCGCATCATGATATGGGCCACCTTCACCTGCCCCCGCGCCGTGCGCCGGTCGGCGACCTTGATGATGTGGTAACCGAACCGGGTGCGCACCGGCTTGCTCACTTCGCCCACCTGGGTCTTGTATGCCGCGGTCTCGAAGGGATACACCATCTGCAGGGCACTGAACCAGCCGAGATCACCGCCGTTCTTGGCGGCACTGGGATCGTCTGAGCCTCCGGGGCCTTTGGCCACCGAGGCGAAGTCCTCACCTTTCACCACCCGGTCCCGCAACACGTTGATCCGTTTCCATGCCGCGAGCGAATCCTCGGGGGAAGCTTCGGCATCCACTTGCACCAGGATGTGTGCCGCCCGCACCTCTTCCTGCATGCGTGCGTAGGCCTCCTTCATCAACGCATCGTTCAGTTCCCGATCGATCAGGTACGGACGTGCCAGTTGTTTGCGATAGCCATCCAGTTCGGTCTTGAACTTGCCGATGGTATCCATGCCCAACGCTTCGGCTTCGCGGACCTTCAACTTGTAATTGATGAAAAGGTCCAGGTATTCATCCAAGGCCTCCTTGGTCACCGGCGCGTCCTTGTTGTTCTTCTTGTAGATGGCCTCGAACTCACTGCGGAGCACGGGCTTTCCATCCACGTTCATGATCACCGGATCGGTGGATGTCGTTTGTGCCTGGGCACCCAACACGATACTGCCCATCAGCACGATGGCAGCACAATTGCGATAGATACGTTCCATGTTCACGTGATGATCCCCGCCCGGCGGATCGAGCCGGTCGAAGGGACGCAAATGTAACCGTTCAACCGTGCAACGCTCGGTTGTTCAGGACGTTAATTTGATCGAAGCACCTCCCCAATCCGCAAGTGCCATGGATCGCTGGTCCGATGGTCAGCGGTTGGAGTAGTTCGGGGCTTCGCGGGTGATATGAACATCGTGCGGATGGCTTTCGCGGACCCCTGCGGAGGTGATCCTGATGAAGCACGCCTTCTTCAAGGCCTCCATATCGCTCGCCCCGCAGTATCCCATGCCCGCACGGAGCCCACCGACCAGTTGGTGAACGACCTCGTCCAATCTCCCCTTGTACGGCACACGGCCGCTGATGCCTTCCGGCACGAGTTTCTTGATATCGTCCTCGGCATCCTGGAAGTAGCGATCCTTGCTTCCTTGTTGCATGGCTTCAATGCTTCCCATGCCCCGGTAGGTCTTGAACCGACGGCCTTCGTAGATCACCGTTTCGCCCGGGCTCTCCTCCACCCCGGCGAACATGCTGCCGATCATGACGGAGCCCGCTCCTGCGGCCATGGCCTTCACGATGTCGCCCGTGTAGCGAACGCCGCCATCGGCAATGACCGGAACTCCCGTGCCTTCCAACGCCGCGGCACAATCCAGCACGGCCGTCAACTGGGGCACGCCTACCCCGGCGATGACGCGGGTGGTGCAGATGCTGCCTGGCCCGATCCCCACTTTCACCGCATCGGCACCGGCCTCGACCAATGCGAGGGCGGCAGCGGCGGTAGCCACGTTGCCCACGATCACATCCACCCCGGGCAGCTGCCGCTTCACTTCGCGCAGCATGTCCACCACTCCTTTGCTATGGCCATGTGCGGTATCGATCACAAGCGCATCCACGCCTGCGTCCACCAAGGCCTTCGCCCGTTCCATGGTATCGCGGGTGACCCCCACCGCGGCCGCCACACGCAGCCTTCCCAACCGATCCTTGCAGGCATTGGGCCGCTGTTTCAACTTGATGATGTCCTTGTAGGTGATCAATCCGACGAGCTTCCCATCGGGATCGACCACCGGCAGCTTCTCGATCTTGTACTCCTGTAGGATCTCTTCGGCCTGCGCCATGGTGGTCTGTGGCTGGGCGGTGATGATGCGTTCCTTGGTCATCACCTCGGCCACGGGCCGCTGCATCACCTTCTCGAAACGCAGGTCGCGGTTGGTGACGATACCCACCAGACGGTCCTGAGCGTTCACCACGGGGATCCCTCCGATCTTGTGCTCGGCCATGAGCTTCAAGGCATCCACGACCTGGGCCTTCTCGTCCAGCTTCACCGGATCGAGGATCATGCCGCTCTCCGAGCGCTTCACCCGACGGACCTCGGCCGCTTGGGCGGCGATGGTCTGGTTCTTATGGATGACCCCGATACCGCCCTGTTGAGCGATCGCGATCGCAAGTTCGGCCCCGGTCACCGTATCCATAGCGGCCGATACCACCGGGACATTCAACTGGATGTTGCGCGTGAACCATGAACGGATGTCCACCTCGCGTGGCAGCACTTCGCTGTACGCTGGGATCAGGAGTACATCATCGTAGGTCAGCCCTTCGCCGATGATCTTTCCGGCGGTCCCATTGGACGAAACGGACTGTAGAGACTTCTTGTGCGGTGCTGCCGTTGAACGTTCCATGCACAAAGGTACGGCAGTGGTTCATTCCAGCGCGGTGAGCATGGTCACGGTCCCCCGTTCCTCCAGCTCGCGCCCTTCACCATTGCGGAACCTGCAGTAATAGGCATAGACCCCCAAGGGTACCTGCCGCCCACCGGCCGTGCCATCCCACCCCTGGTGCGGATCGGTGGTGGTCCAGATGACCTGCCCCCATCGGTTGATGATGGAAAGCTCGTAGGTGGCGACGTTGGCGTTGGAGAGGACCGGCCTGAAGATCGGGTTGTACCCCCCCAGGACGAAGGCGTTGGGTATGTACAGGAGCTCCTCCTGCACCGCACAGGCTTCGTTACTGCTGGACACCGCATCGATCCCCGACGGATCGCCCACCTCGAATGCCTCCACTCGATAGCAGAATAGACCCGAAACGGTGCTGTACATGCTCACATCATCCGCCATGGTCCACGGCGCAGGGGGCGCCACCTGCAACACCTGCTCCGGCCCCTGGCCGATCCGACGATAGATGGTATAGCCACCCACGGCGCCATTCCATTGCTGGTATCCGTTCCATGCCAAAGTATTCACCCCGTGAAGGTCCGGGGTGGCCGTGAGAACGATGCTGGAACCCGTGTTGCTGATGAGCGCATCGTGGCCACAATCATCCACCACCACCACCCTGTACCGGTACCCCGTGGTGCCGGGTTCCACGTCGGTATCCACATAGGTGATCACGCTCGCCCCGCCTGCGACCAGGAATGCGACCTCCACGAAGGGTGCGCCGTTCTTCGAGCGCTCGATCCGGTACCCCCTCACCAAGGCCATGGCATCCACGCTATCCACCACGGTGATCTCCTGTGCGCCCGTAACGGTGACCGTGCGCAGGTAGTTGAACCCCGGCAGGCCCGGATGGTCGGTGAACACGCAAATGCGGTTGGACATGGAGTTGGGCAGTCCGCCCCCCTGGGTGGCCACGACCGCGAAGCAATAGGTGTGGAATTGGGCCACGCTGATCCGTGCGGTGGAACTCCCTGCCCCCACCACCTGTACGGAGGCCCATGGTCCGGCATCCATTTGGACGTATACGGTGTACTCCTGTACCGGCCAGCCGACATAAGGGGTCCAGCTCAAGGTCACCGCACCGGCGCATGGGTCGTACGTGTGCTCCAGAAAGAGCGTGGTGTGAAAAGGCTGTGTGGCACTGGTATTCGGGCTTGGTGGAACCCCTGTCATGCAGGTATCGAAAGCCGCAACGGAATAGGACTCCGGCCCCATCCAAGGGGTGGCATCGCCCCATTCGTAACTGTTGCTGCCCCAGCCCCACACCGTGTCTATGATAGCCGGGCCTCCCGGTGCGTTGAACACGATGATATAACCATCGGTATCGGGCTGCGGGCTCGGGACCCAGTGCACCGTGGTCAATCCAGCACCAGCGGCACTGGTATCGACAGACACCAAGGCCATCACCGGGGTGGAGGGTGGCGTGACATCACGGAACACATCACCGGCCCAATTGCTCACCGAGGTGCACCCCGGACCTTCCCGTCGGATGTGGAAAGTGAGCGAATCCTCGCAGATGGAGATCTCGTGCCGGTGTGCGAAGTGGTCGCCTGCCACGGTGGCGATCCGCTGGAGGGTACCTACCGGGTACTCCATCCATACGGTGAAGCTATCGGCGGCGGCGGCGGCGGGAACGGCCAGATGGTTCCACGCGATATCCGCACTCCCCAACGGTGTGCTTTGGAAAACCTGTGCATGGATGGTGGATACCGTGTCGCCGGGTAGGGATTCCTGCCCTGGTACCGCGTTGGTCACCGTGGTGAGGTAGTAGAACACAGGCCCTACGCGGCCATCGGCCAGCGGATCGGTGAAGGATGAGCTCGCCAACGTAGGCAAGGTGCCCACTGGAAGGAACGGCCCCGTGGCGGACATCGCACTATACACCTGATAGTGATCGAACTCGCCGAGAGGATCGGCCGGTGGCGACCAGGTGATGGTGACCTGGCCGTTCTGTGCCACCGATGCACACCGCACATCGGTTGGCGGGAGCGTGGCCAACGCCACGTACGGCCGGAGGAACCCAAGGCCCACACCTATGATCAACACCGACCACCGGCTATGGAAAAAACGCACCACGGATGAAAGACGAAGAAGTGGCTGGTTTTGTTGCCGACGATCGAACACTCAGTGGCAGGCTTTCGTGTCTTGTACCAACCGCTCCAGCTCCTGGCGATACTCCGCCATGATCTCCTCGATGATCTCGGCCGCAGGCTGTATGCGGTCGATGGCCGCACTGACCTGGCCGATCTCCAGTTCGCCTTCGACCAGGTCGCCCTCGAACATGCCGCGCTTGGCACGGGCACGGCCGAGCAGCGCCTTCAGGTCATCCACCGACGCGCCTTTCCCGTAGGCCTCCCGCACCTTCGTGAAGAACGGATTATGCAACAATCTCACAGGCGCCAACTCCTTGAGCGTAAGTGTAGTACACCCTTCCCCTGCCCTCACCACCTCCTGCTTGAAAGCTTCGTGGGCCGAAGACTCCTGGGCACATACGAACCGACTGCCGACCTGGACTCCTTCGGCACCCAGGCACATGGCCGCCAGCATGGCCCTTCCACTGGCGATGCCTCCGGCAGCGATCACCGGAATGGAAAGCGCATCGGCCACCATGGGCACCAACACCATGGTGGTGGTCTCCTCGCGACCATTATGCCCTCCGGCCTCGAAGCCTTCGGCCACCACGGCATCCACTCCGGCATCCTGGGCACGCAATGCGAACTTCACGCTACTGACCACGTGCACCACGGTGTGCCCGGCATCCTTCAACCGGCGTGTCCAGGTGGCCGGGTTGCCCGCCGAGGTGATCACGATGGGCACCTCCTCCTCCATGATGGTGGCCATGTGCCGTTCCACGTCCGGGTAGAGCATGGGTACGTTCACGGCGAAAGGTTCGATGCAGGCCAGTTTGTACTTGCGGATATGCTCTTTCAGCACCTCGGGGTACATGGAGCCCGAGCCGATGACGCCCAGGCCGCCGGCCTTGCTCACCGCCGAGGCCAGGCGCCAGCCTGAACACCAGATCATCCCGGCCTGAACGATGGGGTACCGCACCCCGAACAACTCTGTTACCCGCTGCGTATGAAGCATCTTGATCGGGTGCAAAACTACCCGACCCGGGCCTATTCGCCGTTGTTCAACTGCGTTCGGTCCGCAATGTTGATATCCTTATCGACCAACGGGATGGTGGTTTGGGATCTTTGTTAAGTTTGCCCTTCGGCATGAGGAGTGCCATTGAACGCCATGAGCCTGAGAACACTACGCAACTCCATCCTCATCGGAGCGTGTACCCTGATCGGTAGCACGGCCTCAGCCCAATATGCATGGGATTTCGGCATGCACCTGGGTGGGGCGAACTACTTGGGTGAGATGGGGGGTACCAACCAACCACGCCGCGACTTCGTTTGGGATATGAAGTTGAGCCAAACGCGGTGGGCCGTGGGTGGTTTCGCACGTCGGAAGATCAACCGCTTGATCTCGGTGAACACGGGCCTGTTGTACCTGCGGGTGCAAGGTGCGGACGAGTTGTCCACCTACCGCCCTCGTCGGGGTCGGAACCTGAACTTCCGGAACGATATGCTGGAGTGGTACCTGCGTCCGGAGTTCACGATCTTCCAGGACAACGATCTCGGTGGCCGTGGTCGTTATCGGTTGGATTTCCGCCTGTTCGGTTACGTGGGCATCGCTGCGTACTACAGCAGCCCCAAAGGCCAGGTCAACCGGGAAGGGGAATTCTACGCACTGCGTACCATGCGCACCGAACTGGTGGACTATTCGTCCATCGGCGTCTCTGTACCCGTGGGGATCGGCTTCCACTTCACCCAACGCCGTCGGCACCGCTTCGGTATGGACCTGGGGTGGCGCACCACCTTCAGCGATTACATCGACGATGTGAGCACCACGTATAAGGACCCGGATGCGCTGCCCGATGGCCGCAGTGGTGTTGCTTTCCAATTGTACGATCAACGTCCCTTGGTACCCGCTGGTGTGGATGTGCCCTCGATCTACAACTATGGCTACCACGATACGCCTGGCCCTTCTGCAAAGAAGGAGAACCAACGCGGGGACCCCACCCACAACGATAGCTACTTGACGCTGACCCTTACGTACAGCTACGTGCTTCGCGGTCAATCCAACTTCTATCGCCAGCGGTACAACTGGATGCGCGGGAACAAACGCGTGGGCCGGAAGTCCCGTGCCAAGTTCTAAGCGAAAGAGCGCTTCACGGAAAGGCCACCTACATGGTGGCTTTTCCATTTTCGTGCCTACCCATACGCCAGATCGTTCGAGATCCGGTGGGCGAACATGAAGGACACCGATGTGGCCCTCTCCGAACTGAGGCGGCAATACAGATGAGTTCCGTTCCCCTCGATCGCGAGGAAGTGAAGAAGCGAGGAAGCTGCGCCCCTGATCACCGCTGCTCTTGTCGCCACCCGGATGCGCCCGTGCGGAGACCGTTCATTCACTTAGCGACTGTGCGACCTATTGCTGGACCCGGTGGACATTCACCGTTCCGGGTCGGTACCATCGTGGCTTGCTCCCGCCTGTTCGCCCGGCTCCTGAGCAACCTCGTCGGATAGGGCGATCCCGTACCGTCGCTTCACAGCAGCCCCTTCGTTCCGATCGGTGAATGACTGAATACCCCGCTTCGGACGAACCGGTGCGATCAACGCTGCACCCCAGCGATGATCCGAAGGAGCCCTTCGCGCAATGGCAACGGTTCGCGTCCGAGGAGTTGGTTCATCCGCGTCACATCGGGCATACGCCGAGTCATGTCCCCTTCTTCCAACGGTGGAAGGTGCACGATGCGCGAACGGCTATTGGTGAGTTCGATGATGAGCTCGGCGAGCGCCTTGATGCTGATCTCCTTGTCGGACCCGATGTTGACCACGTCGTTGATCACCCTGCCTTCGTGGAAAGCCGTGAGACAGGCATCCAGGTTATCGTCGATATAACAGAAGGTCCGCGTCTGCGAACCGTCCCCGTACAGCGTGATATCCTCGCCAGCCATGGCGGCACGGAGGAACTTCGACACGACGAAGTCGCGGCTCTGTTTCGGACCATAGGTATTGAAGAACCTGAAGATGGTGTACTCCAGACCATACTCCCGATGATAGGAGCGGAGGAATGCCTCCCCGATGTTCTTCACGATGGCGTACGGAACTTTGGAATTGAGCGGGGTGGTCAGTTCGTTCTGCGGGATCTCCACCGGCTCGCCGTACACTTCGCTACTGCTGCTGAACAACACGCGCTTCACTCCGGTGTTCTTGGAGAGGTCCAGCACGTTTCGGATGCCGTCGATATCCCGAAGCACCATCACGGGGTTATCGGTGGTCCGCTTCACCCCCACCACGGCGGCGTAGTGGAACACGAACTCTGGCCGATACGCGAAGAACACGCTGCTGATGTCCTCGAAGCGATTCACATCACACTTGATGAAATGGAGGTTGGCCATGGGCGGTGACTTCACCTTCACCGCGTCGCCCGTGAGGAGGTTATCCACCACAACTACTTCGTTCGCTGGGTCACTTGCCAGCTTAAGCGCCAGATCGCTCGCGATGAAACCCGCCCCCCCCGTGACCAATATCCTTGCCATGCTCGTGTATATGACGGTAAAAATACACAGCAGGTGGGAACGGCCTTCGTAGGGCAGTGGACCACCGGCTCGAAAACCAGGGTCGTATTCCGCACCGTTGTACAGCACGGCGCGCCCGAAATACTACCGCTTGCGGCGCAGCCACCACACCAACCCGAGGAGCACCAACATGGTCGCCGCGCCGTACCAGAACACGGAACTGGTCACGTTCTTGCGCACCAAATATGGTATACGCCGCCAGTTGAACGCCTCGCGCTTGCCCTGCCGAGCCTCCCACCATGCAGCGTCGTAGGTCGAAACCGGCTCCACGGGTTCTCCGGTGAGGGAACGCAGCGACCATTGCACGCCATCCGGTCCCACATCGGCCAGTAGCAACGCATCACGCAACTGGTCGCGCACGGCGCATTGGATGTACGTGATGTTCTTCTCATGGGGCTGGAAGAACACGCTGGCCGGAGCGCGCCCCGCCATGCTTCCGCTGATCCAGAACACCTCGGCCTGTGCGGCGGCCTGCCGCAGCAGCGGCAGCACCGTGCCCGTGTAGTTGCAGCCGGTGAGTGACCGTGTATTACCGGAGAACAAGGCGGCGTACCGCACCTCGTCCTCCGCCCACACCGGGCGGTGCGAGACGATGAACAGCCGTTTCACCCGGCCTGCAGCGGCCTCGTCCACCACGGTACGCAGCAGGTCCAGTTGATCGCCCTTGATGTCGCTGTTGTCCCGTTCCGTGTCGAAGAGCAGGATACGATCATTGCCCAGATCGATGCGCTGGGGCATGGGCGCACGGAAGGCCCTCCCCTCCAGATCGTGGTTCCCTGGTGCATTGAACAGCGGCAAGGCCAGGCGCGAGAAGAACGACGTGGCGTACCGTGCGCTATCCCGATCCGGTAGCAGGAAAAGGTCGCCGGTGCTGAGGAACACGTTGGCCCGCGTGGCGTTGATGGCGTCCAGGTTGGCCAGTACCGTGGCCGCAGGGAATCCCGAAGCGCTTGAACTGGCACCGTGGAGATGGCCACTAATGAGCAATCGGTAGCGGCCGGTACTGTCCGGGCCCGGGACCGGATGCCCGGTATAGGGCGACTGTTGTGCGCACAGCGACAAGGTCGCCATCGCCACCGCCGATGTGACGAGCTTCATTCTCATGGTACGGTCGATCCCATTGGTGCCCCACCATTGATCGTGACCTTGTTCCCCTTGCCGATCTTGGGAGGATCATTGGCCTCCACCACGGCTCCCTTGAGGGTCACTGTCGATGGACCGTGCCGCGCATGGAGTTGCTTGACCTCGATCGCGGACCCTTTCGCGGATGTGATACGGCCACCTTCCACGACGAGCGTTGCACCCTCCGAGACCTCGATCGCATCCTTCGTGGCCTCCAAGGTGCTTCGTTCCACGGTCACTGTCGCGGCCTCGTCCACGGCCAAGGCATCGCCAGAGGCCGCATATACCACCGCCTCGCTGATCCGAGCCGCCCCTCCCTTCACGAGGAGGGCATCATCGGCCGCACCGCGAAGCTCCACTTTCTCCAGGGAGGCATTGGTATAGGCCAGCTTCACCTGATCGGCGCCACCGGTGAACCGGCATTCCGTTAGGGTGACCGCGCCGCGCACCACCTGCATCAGGTCACGCGCCTGCACTTCGCCCAGGGTACACTGCACCCATTGGGACGGGGCTTCCTGCAACACGATGGCGGGCACCGTGGAAGCCGTAGGTCCGAAGCCTTCGATGCGCACATGCTCGAAAACACTACCACCGCCCGTGGATACCAATAGCAGGCCGCCACCACCTTGGTCGGAAGACAGCAAGGTGATCGGAGAATCCTCCAGGCCCTTCCAGTGCATGGGCGAACGCGAGACGATGCGGGCACCCTTGACCAGATCGATGCGCAGTGGTGCAACGGCCCTGACCGAATATCCCGCTGGGATGTACACATCCTCGGAAACGATGTGCGCTCCGGGCTTCACCACGATGGTCCGGGCACCTTCGTCCACCACGAGCCAGGCAACGGTGCGCACATCATAGCCCGAAGGTGGTGCGAAGGCCGGTGTCGACACACGATCGATATAAGCGTATGGGAAGACCTCGAGGGTCTTCTCCGTGGTGGCACCCAAAACCCGGTAGCGCAATTCCACCTTCTGCGGTGGGCTACTGCGCCATCGGTCGTCAAGTGGGATCCGTGCTTCCATCGGGGTCCCTACCGAGCCGGGTGGGCGGCAGGGCACGATGGTCCGCTTCGCCATGGGCAACACGCGCCCATCCGCGGCCACCGCGCCAAGCACTTCGATGGGCAATCCCTCGATGGGGACGATGGTGAGGCGTAGGCTATCGGTGGCCGGTGCGGCGTAGGCATGAAAACCCTTGGGCACATCGAGCATGCGCCGGATGATCATCTGGTTGTGTCGGTAGATGTCGCGATCGAGCTCCTTGTACGGGAACTCGCGGTAGATCATGGCAGACGCACTGTCCAACGCCGGTGCCAGCACGGTAAAGGCACTGTCGAGGAACTCCGGGCGTGATACACGTTCCAGGTGATGGACATACGCTGCGAACACGACCGTGTCGTTGAAGTAAGCATCATGCAGGTCCATGGACTGCTTGAACCCGCCCACATAGCGGTTGGATCCCGCCAACGAGCGGATGGGGAACGCGCTGAAACTCTCGTAGGCGACCGGCTCGATGCGTTTGAGCAATGGATCATAGTAGAACTTCACATCGCTCCAATCCATGCTGTGGTGGCCGCCCACGAGGTCGAGAATGGCGTGGCGCCGCGCGATCTTGTCCGCGTCGAAGACCTGCGCCGCAGGAAGAACACCGCGCCGGAAGGCATCCATCAGGGCCACCGCTTCCTCGAAGTAACGCCGCTGTACGGTATCCTTCTCCATGTCGCCGGACCCGAAGGCATCGAGTTCGGCAGCCTGATAGGCCGCGAATGGCTCGTTGTAACGCACCTTCTCGATCATGTTCAAGCGATGCTGCCAGAACAATCCGGGATCGAAGCGGAACAGCGGGCCTTTCAAGCGATCGTTGTTGGCCAACAGCTCCGGGCCGAAATGCTCCTCGTAGGCGTAGATGCCCAGGTCTTCGCCATTGAAGTGCAGCCGCACGAAGCCATAACGCAGCGCGATGATACCCTCGCCCTTCATCAGCCGATGATAGAACCAGTCGCAGAGGTAGTTCCGGGTGCCCGGGTGCTGCAGGGAGAAGCGCTGCATGCCCTTGAACCCATTGTCCTTACGGGCCTGGACACGGAACGACCACTTGTCGCCCTTGACGTGATCGGCCATCTTTCCTTTGATCCGCACCTTCACTTTGAAGGCATTGCCACCCGCGGTGAACTCGGCCGGCACATAGTCATTGCCTTCGCGCATGATCACCCCCCGGTCACGGGCGGCATGAACCACGTTCTCCAGCGCATCCAGGTCGGCCTGATCCACCTTCAGCTCCACTACCTCGGGCTCCACGGCGAAGGAAGCGGGATAGTTGACCCACCATTGATGCAGGAACTTCTTCAGCCCTGGGTGTCCCTTGCTTTTGAGCATGCGATCCCCCACATAGGATCCACCGACGATCGCGGCGACCAGCAGGGAGAGAATGATGATGAGACGTCGTTTCATGAGCTGTAAGGAGAAGGGGATCAATGGTTGATGACCACCGGATGAGGTGTGGCGGGCTCCTCTGCTTGGTCATCCGCCGAAGTGTGATCCTGCCAATTCACGATCTCTTCTTCGGTGACCACGGTGATGATGATGAGCAGGATGATGGTGAACGGGTTGAGCGAACTCACCAGCCACGATTCATACATGATGGAGAACATCACGGCGAACATGATGCCCAGGCTGAACGGCACGAGTTTGCTGGCTTTGATGAACACGAGGACGAAGCTTCGTAGGAAGATGAGCAGGCCCACGATCCCGAAATCGAGCCAGAACGAGAGGTAGGTGTTGTGCACCCCGCCCTGGTGTCCCATGCGTTCCAAGTACAGGCGGTGCTTGCGCATGATCCGTTCGTCGTTAGCGAAGCCACCACCGAAGACGAAATATTCCTGTATATGCCTCCAGGCGAACTCCCATGCGAAGTACCGGCCGCTACCACTCTCCAGCGTATTCAGACGGACGTACTCTTCGATCCCCAGGAAGTGCACGATCGGTTCAAGATTGCTCAAGATCACCTCCGATAGCCCGAAGATGGCGAACAGCATCATGAACCCGATGAACGGACTCGATGAGAAGAAGCGACCGAAGATCAGGAAGATGAGCACGGCCACCACGGACGACCGCGACCCGGACATGAGCAGGAAGTACACCGCCGTGCCGTACACGAAGAGCTTGTCCTTCCAGGTGAAAAGTTGGCGATTGAGCGAGTTCAACGTGGCGGTGAGCACGATGAGCAGGAAGCAGAAGATGGCCATACCATTGGGGTTTCCGAAGAGCCCTCGGAAACGCCCGATCATGTACGCATAGAACTCGCCGTGGAACCAGAGCACGAAGTATCCGGAGAGCAGGATCACTGCCATGAATCGCACCAGGTTCTTGAAGAAGTCCCATCCGAACATGCGGAAATTGTACAGCACATAGTTGGGAATGACCAGGTACAACAGCGCGTAGGAGAGGGTCTTCTGCACCGCGACCACCAGGTTATTGGAGAAGACCAGTGGGAACAGGCTGTAAAAGAAGAAGGGCACGAAGATCTTGAACACCTGGGAGAAGGGCACGAATCGATGGCGTTCCAACAGGAAGATCGCCGCCAACGCCACGATGTACATGTTCTTCGCGCCCTTGAACACCTGCATCTTGAAGAACCAAGGGGTGATGTCCGAAAGCACCAGCGTGATGATGAAGCCGAAGAGCATGTCCGCCCAGAGGTCGCGCGACTTCAGGAAGAAGACCGAGAAGGGCATCAACACGAACAGGAAGGGCTTCGCATACACGCCCACCACGATGTACAACAGGACCAGGATGTACAGCTGATAGTTTCGTGCGAAATAGTCCCTCATGGCAGGTATTCCTTCACGTTGAGCTGCTCAAAGGCCTCCAGTTGCTCCAGCACGGCGAGGCTGCGTTGGTGGGCGTAGGTGCGCATCACGTCCAAATGCGCCTTCCAGACCATCGGGTCGGCCGGTTTGCGCCAACGCGCGGTGTGGCGTCCCATTTCGGGTTCCATGTGTGCCGCGATACGATCCAGGACCTCCAAGGCCCGTGGCGTTGCGAGCGGGCCGTGAACCAGGCCCCGGGCAATGGCAACGAACCGAGCCTTGTACCGCGGTGCACGCATCATACCCCGGAAGAGTTGGGTCACGGGGACGTCCATGGCCTTCACCCGCAGGAACATGTCATCGTGCGGAGAACCCAAGGCACCATATCCCAGGTCCGAATCGCCCATGATGAAATACCAGCGGCCATCCAAGGGGCGTTCCTTGCGTGGCTCGCCGGAATACCGCCAGAAGCGTACGTTCTGATTGGGCCAATCCATATTGCCGAAGACCATTTGGGTGGCCATGTAGGTGAGGAAGCCTTCCACATCCAGATGCGCCTCCAAGGTATCCGCCCATGCGTTGGACGTTCCATCCCACGCTGCGGTGCGTCTGGCGAAGCGTTCGAACCACGGCACCTCCGCCGGATCACCGTGGTAGAGCCGGGCTTCGTCCTCCAGGATCGTGATCCGCTTCTTCTTGATCCCGTACCGCCGGGCGATCTCCTTCTCATCCATCCTTGGTCGCAGATGATGCACGCCCCAATACGCACCGTTGATGTACACCACACAGGTCCGGTGTCCCGAGGTCTCGAACGGTAGTCCTTCGCACAGCGCGTGCTGGAACACGTCGCGCAGCATGGCCTTGATCTGATCGTTCCCTCCTGCACGCAGGATAAGCGCCTCGTAGCCGCTCGTCGGTTCCTCATCGAAAAGATCGAAGGACAACGGATCATCGAAGGAGAGTCGGAGCGCATGCTGAGGGAACCCCCTGGTCATCTGTCCGTTCACCCGTATCCGCACCGGTCTTTCGAAGCCGGTGGTGCCATCGGGTTCGATGTACTGGACCCTACCCACCCGCTCCCATGCTTTGCCGCGCATGTGGAAGTTCCCCGGGTATTTCCACCACTTGGGATCACGCACCTCGGCCAACAGGACCTTGGCGGGGGCTTGAAGAATGGCATTGCCCACCACGAGCAGGCCGGAATCGGGACCCACCAAAGCATCGGTGGGCAACTGGATGGACACCACGGGGAGCCCACCATGGTGCTGCTGCAACAAGGTGTAAAGGCGCTCGGGACCACGACCTCCGGGCAGGGCGTCGGCCACGCGGAGGATCTCAGCCGCTGGCGATCCGATCAGCGGATGTCGCCAGTTGAGGGAGGTCGGTGTGGCCAACAGCCGGGCCACCGCGACCCGATCGACACCCTGTGCGACACTTTCGCCAGCACGGTGGAGTTCGAACCCACCATCGGCACCATGGGCCACATAGACCTGGCCCGAAGCTCCGGCCTTCAATACCACCTCTTCGGTGGACCGTGGATAGGCTTGATCCGGAAGCAGGTTCGCTGCCGGCTGATCCCGCACCACGCCCACCGGCATCGGCGCATGCCCCACCCAGGCCACACCGACGAAAGCCAAGACCAAGGCCGCAGCCATGGCCAGCAGCGTATTCCGGTCGCCTTTCGGGAACATCATCAACCCTGCTTCGCCCTACGATGCGCCCAGCGCATGATCGGAATGAAGACCACCAGGGCGATACCGACGATGACGGAAGCCCCGGAGCCACAGCCGATGCCGATGAGCAGCATGGTGAGCAAGGTGCTATCGCCCTCCTCACCACTGCGGCGCCCCACGAGCACGGCAGCGGCGAGCACGAGGGTGGCCAATGGGAGCTGCGAACGCACGAGCGCAGCGGCCATGGCCGCCGTACTGGCCCACAGGGCACTTTGCCGCACTTGGGCACCTTCCTGGCCAGCCCCCCAACGCGCGGTCACATAACCGAACACCAGCGAGGCGATCAACACGAAGAGCACGTTCGGGATATCGTATACCGAAAAGTGCCCCATGTGGTCGGCGATCGCTCCCTTCAGGTCCATGTGCTCTGGCTTTGGTGCCAAAACTAACCATCCCCCCCATTGCAATAAGGCGCTGGGGCTATCTTTGGGCGATATGGTACGCGCTCCATTCCTCTTTGCTCTGCTCGCCGCCGCCCCAGCCTCCTTCGCACAGCAAGCCACGCTTTCCAACGGGACCATGCACGTGCAGGAGGGCACAACCTTACGGTTCACGGGTCCGCTCCAATTCACCATCGGTCCGGCTGGCGCGGTGATCAACGATGGCCTGATCGACCTGGGCACCCAGGCCGTGGTGGTGGAGCCGGTAGGGTCCCCGATCTCCGGCAGTGGCGTGGAGATGGCTGTCACCGCCACGGAGGGACCCTTCAACGCCACGGCTCCCGGTGGTCTCGGACTTTCCCTCACCACCAACACCACCACCGGTCCCATCACTGTGACCCGCGGACACCTCGCACGGGTCTTTCCCGAAGGCGACCCGAGCATCGCCCGGTGGTTCAGGTTGGAGGCACCTGGTGGTGGTTCGGCAACTGTCGATGTGGTCCTCTCGTACGATGCCACCGAACTGAACGGCCTCTCGGGTTCGGCCATCGGCCTGTATCAGTCAACACAGGAAGACGGCCCGTGGTCTTCGCTCGCAAGCACCAACGATGCCGCACAGTACACGGTGAGCGCCACCCTGCCCGCACCATGGGACTTCATCACCGCCTTCGACCAGGATGCCCCTACGGCATCGCCATCCTTGGTGGCGAGGAACGGAGTGGAGGTCTGGCCCACCCTGACCCACGGCCCTCTCTTCATCCAAGTGAAGGACGGCGCGGCATTGGAGGAGCTTGACCTTTTCGACGGTCTGGGCCGCCTAGTGAACCCGGCCATGAACCAGCGGTCCGGCACCTTCGCCAGCATGGACTTGAGCGGTTTGGCAAATGGTCCCTACTTCCTCCGTATCGGGCAACGCACCACCATCAAGTTGCGCAAAGAATGATCCGTCCTCTCTTGTTCGTGGCCCTCACGGCCCTATCGCCTTGGTCCGCGATCGCCCAATTGGAACTACCGGTAAGGCTGGTCCTGAACGGCACCGAAGACACGGACCGCCAAGTGCTCGGACTGGCAGACCCCGTACAACTCGACGCGGCCGTGAACGTGGAAGCGGCCCGTAGCCAGGTGTTGACGACAACCACCACCACGGGCACGGACATCCTGGTCGGTGAGCTGCAACCTGGTCCCACCACCTTGGTACCCGGGATGCTACTCACCATCATCCCGCAAGCGGCGAACAGCGCTGGTGCCAGCCTCGACCTGGGTGGCACCGGAGCCTACCCATTGGTGAAGTGGGGCGAGGTCGCCGTGGATAGTGCGGACCTACCTGTAGGGGTCCCCAGTCGGGTGATCTTCGATGGCAGCAGGTACCAGGTCCTGAACTGGAATGCAAGACCGTGCCCAGCGGGCACCATCGCCGGCAGCGCCTTGTACTGCATCGATGCGGAGCCCCGTGGCACGGACACGTACTACAATGCCGTGAACACCTGCACCGCACGCGGTGGTCGCCTATGCACTTTCGGCGAGTGGTCCAGCGCGTGCCGTAGGAATCCGGTATTCCTACCCACGGTGGTCGCCTACGAATGGCTGGAGGATGCGGCGAACAACCCCAACGACGCCAAGGTGATGGGACAAGGATACAACGGGCCCGAAATCATGCAGGGCATCGCATGTGAATATGGCAACTCACACGCTCCCCTTAACCTGAACCTGATCCGCTGTTGCTACAACCGATGAAACCGCTCCTTACCAGCATCGCTGCGATACTCCTGTCCATGGCCCATGGCCAGGTGTCCGTGGACACCCGGATCCACTTCACGGGGCAGGACGCGGAACGAGCCGTGGAAGGGCTTGGTGCACCAGCGTCCCAAGACGCCGCCGTGACCGTATCGGCATCACTGATCGGCACCACCACCTGGGCCACGGCTACGGTTAACGGCATGGCCGTGACCCTTCAGCCTTCCGCCCCACTGACGGACCACCGTGATGGGACGGTACTGCGCTTCGTGGCTCCGGCCGCTGTCCATGGCCCGGCCACCCTGGCCTGTGTGGGACTGGCGCCCTCTCCCTTGCGTAGGCCGGATGGGCTCGACCCGGCACGCGGACAGATCGTACAAGGCGCCGTGGTGGAAGTGGTCCGTGCCGGTGATGGATGGATCCTCACCAACCTGGTCGAACACGGATGCCCTCCCGGTACGGTCGCCATCAGTGAACGGCTGTGCATCGAACGCGCGGACCAAGGCAACACCCTGTGGTTCCCGGCTGCCGATCGTTGCACGAACCTCGGGGGGCGGCTCTGCAGCTGGGATGAGTTCTATATCGCTTGCACCCAATACGCGGACCAGCTCACCGGTCTGCTCGATGCGTGGGAGTGGATCGACGATTCTTCCAATCACGCCAACTCGGCCGTGCAAGTGGGACTGAGCTCCTGTACGGCCGAGCGGTGGGCCAACCCCAACAACGTGACCCTCGGCCACTCCCGTTGCTGCTTCGTTCCGCGATGAAAATGCGTCTACCGACCTTCCTTCTCACCAACGTTCTCGCCGTTGCGGTGAACGCCCAAGTGGCCACCGAAAGGCCCGTGGTGCTTACCGGGGCTGCTCCTGAGGACCGCCAACTCACCGGCCTTAATATCGCCACCACCACGGATGCGGTGCTTACCGCAGAGGTGGAACGCACAGGTTCGTTCCGACTGGCCACACCGGCCATGGGTAACACCTGGACGATCGACCTCGATGCGCTCGACACGGCCCCTCCGGCGGGAACGCACCTGGTGCTCATCGCCCCCAACCCCACCGCTGGTGACGTGGACCTGATGGTGAACGGCCACGGACCCTATGCACTGCTGGCCAGGCCCAACGAGCGCGTGAACGGCGAGGACATCCCGGCCGGGACCGCCCTCTCGGTGGTGATGGACGGCGCCGCGTTCCAGCTGATGAACGGGAGCATCCGGCCACGCCGTCCGTGCATAGAAGGCACAGTGATGGTGAACGAAGCGTACTGTATCGAACCGGAGAAACATGCCGCCACCGATCTGTTCACGGCGATGACCACCTGTGGGAACGTGGGCATGCGCTTGTGCGATTGGGGTGAATTCGTCACCGCCTGTCAACGGGCCACGGAGATCGGGATGCTCCAGCCGACGAGTTCATGGGAGTGGACCGGCGATGCCTCCAACGAGAACAACTGTGCACGGGTGGTGGGTGTGGGCAGCTGCCTGAGCGCGGGCAACGCCTTCATCACCGGCAGTATCGACCGCACTTTCCGCTGCTGCTACTCGCGATGAAACCGATGCGCCGCGCTGCTCTCCGAGGGCGACGAATGGCAAACACCTCGTTGTACCGGAGGAGCGCCAGCGCCGTGTTGCTCGTCCTTGCTTTCGCCGGACATGGCCAATGGGAGCTACCCGGGCCGATCATCCTTACCGGACAGGCACCCGACGACAGGCAAGTGATCGGGTTGGAAGCCCCCGTTGCCGCCGGTGATGCGGTGAGCGTGGATGCGGTGCGAACGCAAGCCTACGCACGCGCCACGGTCACCGGAACCACCGCCTTGATCGGCGAACTGGTACCGGCGCCTTCGGAATACACCGCGGGCATGGTGGTGACGGTGATACCGGCTGCGGCCAATACCGAGGCCACCACATTGGAGTTGAACGGGCTCGGCCCCCGTTTCATCGTGAAACAAGAGAACACCCCCCTCCGGGCCGGAGACCTCCGCCCCGGCGTTCCCGTCCGGTTGATCTTCGATGGCACCTACTTCCAACTGGTGAGCGCCACCCATCTGCCATGCCCTTCGGGGTATTCCTCCCCCCACCACGGCTTGTGCATCGAGAACGATCCACGAACCACAGCCACGTTCTTCAACGCGGTATCGGCCTGCGTGGAGCAGGGCGCGCGGTTGTGCACCCTCAGCGAATGGAGCCGAGCATGCCACGTGCTGCCAGGGTTCTTCGGCACCGTGCTCGAAGCTGAATGGGTGGACCATGCGGCCAACTACAGCAATGGAGCCAAGCTCGTTGGTGTCGGGATCGACGCCGAGGGGAACGTCGGCTCCGGTTGCGATTTCGGAGGACAGAACACCCCCTCCACACCGGCACGTTTCCGCTGCTGTATCGACCGATGAAACGCTGGATCGCCCCACTCGTTGCGCTGTGCCTTCCACAGGTACTCTGGGCTCAGGTCTCCCTCGGAACGGGCATCCGTTTCACGGCGAGTGATCCCACAGCGCGGCTCTCCGGGCTGGCCGCACCGGTATCCGGCACCGCCGCCATCCCGGTCTCGGTGTACGCCGCAGGCACCGCACATTGGGCCACCGCTACCGCGCAAGGCAACATCCTGACCCTGGCTATCGCACCGGCCTTGGACACGCTCACGGATGGTCTCCTGCTCCGTTGCCTCGTTCCTGCGGAGAACCAAGGCCCCATGTCCATCGCCGTTCCCGGACACGCCACCCGGCCGCTCCTACGGACCGATGGCGAGGACCTCCCACCCGCTGCCCTACGCGCGGGTGCGGTGGCCGAGCTCTTGTTCGCCAATGGCGCGTGGTTGCTGTTGAACCCGAGCACATCGACATGCCCCCCGGGCACCTTGCGCATCGCCGGACCGCTATGCATGGAGGTGAATACCGTGCCCGGCCTCAAGTTCTACCAAGCCGTGGACCATTGTGCCGCACGGGGTGGCAAGCTCTGTTCCTGGGATGAATACGCCACGGGCTGCGCCATGCTTCAGGCGCAGCTCAACGGCCTGTTCGATGAATGGGAATGGATCGACGACGCCTCGAACCACACGCACTCCGCCAACCAGGCCGGCAGGTACACCTGCCAGAGCCAGCGCTCGGCCAACGCCCTGTCGCTGATCACCGGCGATACCCGGTGCTGCTTCAAGACCCGATGAACACGATCCCCTACATCTGCTCCATGTTGGGTCTGGTGGCCCTACCGTTGCACGCGCAGATCCTTGTGGACAAGCCCATCGAACTTCAGGGCGCGGTACGTCGGGTGGAAGGTCTCGCACCATCCACGGCCCCCAACGATGCCCTTACCGCAGGCATCGCCCAACGCGGTCCGATCCACTATGCCACACCCGTAGCGGCCACTCCTTGGGCGGTGGAAAGCGACGCCTTGGGCGGCACCCTCGCCAATGGCACCTACCTCGTGATCCGTGTGCCCGCCTCGGAAGACATGCCGGTGGCCATCGCGGTGAATGGGGCGGATCCGCTACCCGTGTTGCACGAAGGCGTTCCGCTCGTAGGCACGGCCATGGCCGAGGGCCACATGCTCTCCGTGGTGTATGGCGACGGTGCGTTCCATGTACTGAACGGCAACCACGACCTACGGCGGAACTGCCCGAGCGGCATGGTGGCCGTGAACGACCTGTACTGCATCGAACCCAACGAACGGGGCAGTGGCGACTATTTCCAATCGGGGTTGGCCTGCGCGGCGGTGGGCCGAAGGCTGTGCACCTGGGGCGAGTTCATCGGTGCCTGCCAACGAAGCCTTGCCCTCCAGCTCTCGGGCATGACCAACAGTTGGGAATGGACCAACAGCACGGCCAACGAGGACAACGTAGGGCGGATCGCCGGCCTGAACGGTTGCGAATCGGCGGGGACCTGGCTATCCACCGGCAATGCTCCGGTGCCATACCGCTGTTGTTTCAGCCGCTGATCCGCTCGGGGCGTCGGCCCACGGACTCGAACAGTTCAACGAATCCTTGGGTGACCATGGGCCATGTGAAACGCTCCGCACAGCGCGTGTACGAGGTCTCTCCCATCGCACGGCGCTGCGCCGTTGTGGACCCGATGAACGCCACCACGGCCGCGTACAAGGCATCGGCATCCCCACTCGGTAGCAGATGGCCGTTGGAGGCATCCACCAGCTCGGCGGTGGCTCCCACGTCGCTTACGATGATCGGTCGGCTGCGGGCCATGGCCTCCAACACCACGGTAGGCATGCCTTCGAAACGCGTTGGCAGGATGAAGGCATCGCACTCCGAATAAAGGCGGAAAAGTTCCTCATCCTCGACCCGCCCGAGCAATATCACGTTCGCCGGTACTCCTTCGGCCTGGATCGCAGCACGCAACGGTCCATCGCCGGCCAGCTCGAACCGCACCTGGTCCGCACGCCCTTCGCGCTCCAGCCTGCGCGCCACGGCCAACAGCAGGTCCAGCCCCTTGTTGAAGGCGAATCGGCCCACGAAGAGCATGCGCAGGGGGGGGCTGCCGGGTACGTACGCCACCGCGGGCGGCACATCCACCGCGTTGGGGATCACCTGGACGCGTGCCCGGGAGTTCCGTACTTCCGGTTGAAGGATGCCGGTGAGCTTGCCACCTAACGAGACCACCACCGCACTGCGACGCGCCATGTACCGCACCGCCATTCGGAACGGCGTTCCAAGCCAACGTTCCTTGCGGGTGAGACCTTGGTACATCTCCAACCCGTGGGGGTGCATGATCAGGCGATCGGTGAACCGGTCGATGCCCTTCCACACACAGAACCCTTGGGACAGGATCACATCGGGTCGCAGCCGGTCGAGCTCCCTGGCCACGCGGCCGCTGTACCTCCATAACTCGCCCAGATAGAAACGTTCGGTATCCAAGGGAGCGATGGCCACCTCCTCGATCCCGAGCCCACGGTCGAAGAGGCCCGGCTGATGCGGATGGATCACCGTGAGCCGAACGCGCCCTGTGGCGGCGAGGTGCTCGGCCAACAAGCGTGAATGCCGTTGCATGCCGCCCATCGCCTGCGGAAAGACGCCATCGGTGCAGAGTACGACGTGGATCACACCCGGTGCAGGATCTCTTCCTTCAGCAGCGTGGCCACGCCTTCGTCGATGCCCCAGCGGGGTTCCCAGCCGGTCACGCGTTTGAGTTTTTCCACGTCGGCCAGCAGGTGCATGCGCTCCACCTTGCGGACCCGTGCAGGGTCCACTTCGATCGTGAGCGGTTCGCCGAGCTGGCGCGCGAAGGCATCCACGATCTCGCGTACGCTGTACTCGATACCCCGGCCTATGTTGAACACCTCGTGCCCTCCGGTATGCGCGCGGAGCAACGCACCCATGGCGCGGCTCATGTCCTCGGTATGGATGAAGTCGCGCTTGGGATCGAGGTTGCCGAGCTTGAGCGTGCGCGCACCCGCCAAGACCTGCTTCTGGATCTCGGGGATCAGGTGCGGGTTGGTCTCGTTGGGGCCGAACGCATTGAAGAAACGGCCGATGATGGTGGCGATCCCCGTACGCAGGTGGAATTCGCTCACGAGCTTCTCCGTGGCCAGCTTGGTGATGCCATAGATGTCCATCGGACCGGTGGCGTGGGTCTCACTCATGGCGCCATCGGCGATGGGGTACACCGCTGCCGTACTGGCCACGAACACCTGTTCCACGCCCGCCCGCTCACACGCATCCAGCACGTTGATGGTCCCCAGGATGTTGATCTCCGAGGCCTCCACCGGATGCTGGTTGCAGTAGGGGATGAAATGGACGGCCGCCAAATGCAGCACGCGTGAGGGCGCCACGGCGGTGAGGGTGCGCAACACCCCTTCCCGATCGCGGATATCCACGTGGTGGAACCGATCATCGGGTACGGCGGCCAGATGTCGAAGGCCGAACGAGAGGTTGTCCAGTACATGCACCTCATACCCTTCCTGCTGCAAGTGGGTGCTGAGGGCTGAACCGATGAAGCCCGCTCCTCCGGTGATCAATACGCGTGTTCCGTTCGCCATGGCAGCCGCGAAAATACGGGGTATGGCGCCAACGAACGCGTTAGCTCAGCGCCTGCAGGATCCGCCGGTAGGCCGTATCGAAGGCGCTCTTGGTGAGGCGGTCGGCAGCATAAGCCCGCAACAGCGCCCGTCGGGCATCGCCGGTACGCTCCAGCGGGGGGAGCGCAGTGCCTTCGTCCCAGACCAGCCCGAGATCGTTCGCCCGTACCGTGGTACTGAAGTCGCCGATGTGGGCCGAGATGAGGACGGGCAGCCCCGCCGCAAGGTATTCGGCGAACTTGGTGGGCGACGCCACCCTGTTGGTGATCGTATCCTCGCGGATCATCAACCCATGGTCACATCCGGCCAGGATCGCGGGGACGTCAGCAGGTTTGGCCCACCGCACCTCCACCCTTCCCGGGAACAGCGTCTTCAGCGCTTGGTTGTTCGCATCGGGCTTGGACAGGAACAACACCCGCAGCCGAGGTTGCGCCTCAAGCAGAGGCACCAGCAGGCGCTTCAACAGCTCGAAGGACTGCCAGCCGGCCGTACTGCCGCTGTAGACAAGGACCACCTCGCTCCGCACCGCAGGGTCGCTTACGGCAGCCCCTGAGGAGGTCCGGAGGCCTTGGGTGATGGTCCGGGCATGATCCGTGCCGAGCGCACAGGGGATCACCACGTATTCCTCGCCCTTCCAACCGTACCGCTCGCGCCAATGATCCACCAGTGCATGGCTCACCGCTAGGCGCATGTCCGAGTGGTGGATGGCGCCATGCTCCAAGGGTCTGCACTGGGCGATCAGGGCATCATCGTCGATCAGCCGGTATTCTTCCCATTCCGCGGCATAGGCTCCACGCCCATCGAAGCATACCCGGCGGCACAGTCCCATGCCCCGCATCCGTTGGGCCATCCATGTGGCGAAGACCCCGCGCGCGATGATGCCCGATGGACGCGACCAACAACAGGCCCAGGCCAACAGCACCAGGTTCCAACGCCAGAAGCGCATCTTGGGCACCATGGGAAGTACCCATGCCGACGGTGCATGGGCATGGATGGCACGGCGCGTGGCGAAGTATCCTCTACCACTGACCAGCGCCACCAGGCGTATGCGTTGGCCATCCAAAGCCTGCATGTGGTCCACCACATCGGTGACCTGGCTCCAGTACACGCCCGAAGGCTGATCGTTGTAGGTGAAGTAGAGGATCACCGGATGGCGGACAAAGCTTCGAACACGCGTTCGGTGGCATGGCCATCCCATTTCTCGGGGATGCGCCCTTCCTTGAAGGTGCCGTCGTGGATGCGCGCGATCATGGCCCGCATGGCATCCACATCGAAGGTCATCAGTTCGTTGGTGCCCTCGGTCACCGTTACGGGCCGCTCGGTGTTGGGCCGCACGGTGAGGCAAGGGATGCGGCGGAAGGTGGTCTCTTCCTGGATCCCTCCGCTATCGGTGATGACGAAGGCGCACGTGGCGATGAGCTTCTGGAAGGCGAAGTAATCCATCGGCTCACCCAGATGCAGGCCCTTGACCGCCATGAGGCGCTCGTGCAGGCCGAAGCGTTGCAAGTTGCCGAGTGTACGTGGATGCACGGGGAACACCACTGGATGATCCTTCGCCACGTGTTCGATGAGGTGTACGAGGTCGTTCAAGCGATCGGGATCGTCCACGGTGGCCGGGCGATGGATCGTCATCAGCACCTGGCCTCCGCTTCCGAGACCCAGCCTTTCCAACACATCCGAGGCTTGGATCCGATCCTCGAAGGCCACCAGCGTATCGATCATGGTGTTGCCGGTGAAGTGGATCCGTGCGGGGTCCACGCCTTCTGCCAAGAGGTTGTCCGTGCCACTGGGTTCGGTGACCAGGAAGGTCTCCGTGATGCGATCGGTGAGGATCCTGTTGATCTCCTCCGGCATGCCCCGGTCGTTGCTCCGCAGACCGCTTTCGAGGTGAACCAAATGGATGCCGCATTTATTGGCGGTGATGGCTGCAGCAAGCGTACTATTGACATCGCCCACCACCATCATGGCATCCGGCTTCTCCTCCTGCACCACCCGCTCCAGACCGAGCATGATGTGGGCCATCTGGGTGTTCGGGGTGCCGGGGTGGATCCCGAGCCAATGATCGGGAACCAGCCCGAACTGCTCGAAGAACACGGTGCTCATACGATCGTCGAAATGCTGGCCGGTGTGCACCAGCTTCACCTCCCAATCGCCACGGGCAGCGGCCACGGACCGCATCCGGGTCACCTTGATGAAATTCGGCCGTGTCCCCACGACCACCAACAGTTTCTTCATCATGCGGGGATCGGTGCGAAGATGCGCAGACTAACGCGAACTCAGGCACGCTGATGCCGACCCCGATGGCGCAGCCGACCGAACGCCCGGGCCAATGTATCGGTGGTGCGGAAGCCCAGGATCCTGAACCAAAAGGTGTACAGGGCCGTGGTAGCCGACGCTCTGTCCGGCACGAAACCCTTGGGCATCACCGCATTGAACAAGGCATAGGCTTCCGTCGGCTCCTGCTTGGCCAACACCCGTATGGCCATGAACAACACTTGGTCGGCGGTGGATATCTCCTGCTGGTATCCCTGCGGGTCGGTGGCGTGCAGATGTTCCCTGATGGCCCGGCGCAAGGCGATGTAGCGTTTCCAATTCTCACTCAAGCCCGTGCGGCTGATGGAGCCCTGACTTCGTTTCAGCACCAGGCTGCTCACGTGCGGGTCCCAACGGACGGTGGCTCCGTTCTTCAACATCCGGAACATCAGTTCGTAATCCTGACTGCTCAATTGCTCCTCGTTCCAACCGCCCACCGCTTGTATGCTGGAGCGCTTGAACAGGTCGGCACTGGTGGTACCCAGCTGGGTCCGTAGGAGTGCCATCCACACCTTGTCGGCGGTGCTGGTGATCTTCTCCTCACGGCCGTCCTCGTACACATTGAGGAAATCGGCCACGATGATATCGGGCATGTCCGTGGCCTTGGCCAGGTCGACCTGTCGGAAGATCTTGTCGGTGAGGATGGCATCATCCGCATCGAGGAACTGAACGTACTCCCCCGTGGTGTTGGCCAATCCGATGTTACGCGCCGCACAGGCACCGCGTCGCGGCCCGCCCACCCATCGGAAGCGCCCGGGGTAGGACCGTTCCAGGGCCTCCAGCTTCGCCCGGGTACCATCGGTGGAGCCATCGTCCACGGCGAAAACATCGAGGTCCGCGTAGGTCTGGTCCATCACCGAGCGCACGGCCACCTCCACATGATCCTCCACGTTGTAACAAGGTATGATGACGGACACACGCATGGGCTCAGCGGTTCAAAGTACGGCCCCTGATCGGAACCGCACAAGCGCAGGCCCCCATGCTCCTTCAACGCAGAGGCGCAGAAGACGCCCAGGCACGCAGAGCAGGTGAGCGTAGCACCGACCACTTTGGAGGCAGAGGATCCGCAAGCGGATCAACGATCACGTAGCTCCCTACCGCTGTTCGGCATCAGCGAGGATGCGGTCCACGAAGCGGTGGAACACCCGCCGAGCCTCGAACCCCTCCGCCCACGCGGCCCGTACGCCCGCCCGGAAGTCCGCACCGGACATCGGCCCGGCCCTGAACCCATCCAGCAGGGCGGCCACTTCACCGGCCGTGGGATCCTGTGGAAGCAACAGGCCCGTGCGCCCGTCCATGAGGTCGCGAACGCCACCTGAATCGGCCGCCACCACCGGGATGCCGAAGCTCGCCGCCTCCTGCGCCGCCACGGCCACGCCACCCTCCAGCCGGGCGAGGTGTACGAAGACATCCACCGGATGCGTGCGGTACCACGCCATGATGTCCGCGTTCTGCGCCATGCCCTTGAACTCCACCTGGACGTGCGGCGGGAGTTTCGCCGCCGCCTCGCGCACCCGCTCCTCCTCCACCCCACCGCCGAAGTGGACCCATTCCACCGGCGTGCGCACCTGGGCGAGGGCTTCCACCAGCAACAGCACACGCTTGCGCGGGATCAGGAACGAACAACTGACCACCTTCAACGGGCCGGTGGGATCGTGCGGGCCGATGCCATGGTCGGTGGTGCCCAACCGTGCCAGGGTGAAACGATCCGCAAGGCGCGGATGCCTGTGCTGCAGATGCTCCATGCCCGTGCGCGATGCACAATGCACGTGCTCCACATGCTTCAACTGGAAGGAACGGAAGGGGATCCACCCGTTGGTGTTCTGCTCCTCGTAGATGTCGAAGCCATGCGCGCGGCTGAAGAAGCGCAGCTGCGGAAAAGTCCTGCGCACCACGCCGAGCACCGTGGTCCAGTCGTGCGTCCAGTAGGCGTACACCACCACGCGTTGCGGATCGTACTGCGGCATCAACTCACGCTTCAGCACCACGGCCCGGTGGATGAACTGGGCTATGCGGGCACGCAGATACGGCCACTGCGCCCGCAGCACACGCAACGACGGCGCATCCTTCAGCAGCGAGGCGATGAGTGCGGCCACCACGCCCGCATGGCGCACCATGCCCGCCGCGCCCGCACTGGCGAAGGGATCGCGCACCGGATGCCGCACCTCGGCATTGGGCGGAAGGTTCCGCAGTTCGCCGTCGGCATGTTCGGGGAAGATGACGACACGATGGAAACGCTCGCACAGCACGGGCAGTTCGTTCTCCAGGAAGGCTTCGCGGAAGCCATGCGGGAAACGGGTGGTGAACAGCCAGAGTTCCTTCATCGTCGCGTTCCTGTTCCACGGCCAGTGAGGACAGCGGACAGCAAGTAACGCCATTTGCCCCAACTCCAGCGCCCATCGCAACGCATGTGCTGCAAGGCCACGCCGAGGCCGAACGCCGGCAGGTGATAGAACAGGGCGTTCCAATGCTGCGCGAGCTGGGTGTCCAGCGCCGCCTGATCGAAGGTGCCGAACTCCCTGTTCAACTGTGACAGGCGGGCCAGCCAGTCGCGGTAGGCCACCACATCGGCCTGCGTGAACGGGCGCGGGAAGCACTTCACCGTAGCCAGGTGCAGGTCGCGCTGGGCATCGGTGAGCGGCCAGCCGAGGCGGTCGAACACGTATCGGGACAATGTGCGCTGATCGGCCACACGGTCGCGGCCGTGGGCGATGTTCATGCTGCCCTTGCGGTAGTGGATCAACGGCCGGTCCAGGTTCAGGAACTTCGTATGGCGCGCGAGTTCGAGCTGGTGCATCCAGTCCTCGCCGTAGCGGGGCCAGGCATCATCGAAGCGGACGTTGTGCTGGCGCAGCACGGCGCTGCGGTAGGCCGTGGCAGGCTGGTTCAACGGCACGCCGAAGAGCATGCGGGCCTTGGCGGCCTCGTTGGAAAGCTCCACGCGGTGCAGGGTGTCCGGCTCGCTCATCAACCGAATGTGGCCGCTGGTGGCGCCGATGGCGGGATCGCCGTCCAGCACCGCCACCTGAACCGCGAAGCGGTCGGGGTACATGATGTCGTCGGCATCCACACGGATGACGTACTCGCCCTGTGCGGCATCCATACCCCGTTGCGCGGCACCACCCGGCCCCACGTTGTGCGGCAGCTCAATGATGCGCAGGCGCGGATCGCGGAAGGAACGCAGCACTTCGAGGCTTCCATCGGTGCTCGCATCATCGACCGCGACGACCTCAAAATCGGTGAAGGTCTGGGCAAAGACGCTCTCCAAGCACTCCTTGAGCCAGGGCACTTTGTTGTACACGGGTATGACGACCGATGCCTTCATGCGGACCAAAGCCCGAGCTTTCGCCCGGCACGATACAGGTTCCAAGTCGGCATGGCCAGTCCACGCCGCATACCTTCCCACCGTTCGGCCAGGTCCCGCTCGACCAGGCCGGGATGGTCGCCGACCAGCGCGCGCAGCCGACGCAACAGCAGGAACCGGTGTTCGTTCCCCACGGTACCGTTCCACTTGATCAGGAAGCGGAACACCATGCTACGTACGAGGGCCGCGTGGTGCGGTCGTGCGTTGGAGGGGCGCACCTCCGGCATGTCGGGGTACCACGCCACGAGCAGCGCTTCGAGATCGGATTGTTCCGTGGCCCTGGCCATGGCCCGCAACAGTGCGGCCGTTTCGGTGACGAAGGCCTCCGTACCGCGCATGGTCTTGCTCTGGGGCTGAAGCCGGAACACGGCCAGGTCCTGCGGGATGGTGCGGACATGTTCCGTTCCGTAGGTGAACAGCACACGCCACCAGAGATCGAGGTCCATGGCGTAGTGGAGCACCGGATCCACCCCCCCCATGGCCTGCACGGCATCCATGCGGTAGAAGGTGGACTGTTGGTTCACCACCGGCGCGATGAAGAGCGCATCGGGACGGGCAGCATCGTTCAAGGGCGCACGTTCCTGCACGCCGTCGGGCGTCTCCAACAACCGGTGGCCTTCGAGCACCACGAGGTGCGGATCGGCGGCGAACGCATCGCCCACGGCCTTCAACGCACCGGGCAGAAGCCGGTCATCACTGTTGAGCCAGCTGAACACCCCACCGGTGGCGTGCTGCAACCCCTTGTTGATGGCGTGGCTCTGGCCCTGATCGGCCTCGCTGCACCACCAGGCCAACCGCTGCGCGTGCTTCTCGATCACCTCCCGCGAGCCATCGTGGCTGCCCCCATCCACCACGATGTGTTCGAGGTGCGGGTAGGCCTGCTCGTGCACGGAGCGCAGGCATTCCTCCAGGTAGGCGCGCTGCTGGTAGCTGGGGGTGATGATGCTGATGCGTGGCCCCATGGCGGATCATCCGTTGAGGACGCTTTCGTAGCGCGCCAGGGTACGCTCCAACATGGCTTCCACGGTGTAGTGGCCGGGTATGCGCGCCCGACCCGCTTCGCCCATGCGCACGCGCAAGGGCTCATCCTGGACCAGCCGGACCATGTGCTGCACGAGCCGCTCGGGCCGATCGTAGAGCGATCCGGTCACTTCATCCTCCATGAGCTCCGGTGTGGCTCCCGAGGCATGACCGATCACGGGCAGACCACAGGCCATGGCTTCCAACGTGACCCTTCCCAACGCTTCGTGTCGGGAGCATTGAAGCAATACGTGCGAACGTGTCATCAACGGGATGATGTCGTCCACGAAACCCGGGAAGCGCACCACCGCCTCCAGGCCCAGGCGCCGGACCAAGGCCCGCAGGTCGTCGCTGCGTCCACCGCCGGCCAGGCAAAGCCGTACTTGGGGGTGCATCCGGTACACTTCTGCGAAGGCCTCCACCGCCTCGGCCTGTCCTTTGGATGCGTGGAAGAGCGCGGCCAAGAGGAAGTGGAATCCGGCTTCCGGGGTCGGCGCCACCGCCTTGCCGCCCAGTAGTTGCCAACGCGCGGTGGTGATGACCCCATCGGGCACGAGATGGACATTGCCGATGCCGCGGGTGAAGGCCCGCATATCGTCCACCACGGCTTGGGAGATGGCCAGAACGGCCTGTGCCTGCCGCAGTTCGCGGGCATAGCGCCGCATGCCGCCATCCACGCTGAAGCCATAGTGCAGGAAGGGCAGTTCGCGGATGTGCCAGATGTGGGGCACGCCCAGCGCACGCGCCACCGGACCGCCCAGGCCGATCACCGCACTGTTGGTGTGGATGGCCTGCGCGCCGTGCTTCCGCCCAAGGTCCACGATGGCAGGGAGCAGCCCGTTGTTGACGCGGTCCCGCTCGCGGGCCTGCCTGCGAAAGCGCATGCGCTGCACCAGGCGGTGATGCGCTCCACCGGAGTACACCCGTTTATGCATCCAGGGCACGAAGGGCACCACGGCGTGGGCGATGTCCGCGCGTTCGAGTTCCGCACACAACGGACCATCAGCGGCCAGCACCACGAATGGTTCCACGGCACCCGTGTTCTTCGCCGCCACCAACAGGTCCAGCAGGGACCGATTGGCGCCGTAGAGTTCGGCGTAGTGCGTGAGGTATAGGATGCGGCGTGGGATCATGCGCGGTGGACCGCCTGATGCAAGATACCTTGCAGGTTGACCACCTGCACCTCCACCCGGTGCGCCTTTTCCGTGTACGCCCGGCCGGCCGTTCCCATGGCCAAGGCCAACGCGGGGTCGTCCACCAGGCGGATCATGTGCGCGGCCATGGCCTCCACATCATGCTCGGCGCATAGCAGGCCACGCTCTTCGTGCGCCACCACGTCGGCGATGCCTGCATGGCGAGTGGACACCACGGGGACGCCCGAGGCCATGGCCTCCAGCACGGCGAGCGGGGTGCCCTCGTGATCGTTGCTCGCAGTGACCACGCTGTGCTGCACGAAGGCACGGCTGGCGTGCATCAGGTCCACGATCGCATCGGGTGTCTTCACACCGCAGAGGTCTACGCTCTCCTGCAACCCGAGTTCGTCAACGAGCGCACGGCACTGCTGCCAGAGGCGGCCTTGGCCCACCATGGTGAGCCGTGCCTGCGGCCGTTGGGCCACCACCTGGCTGAACGCGCGGATGGTGAGGTGCGGTGCCTTCTTCTCGGCGAACCGCCCAACCGCCAGGAAATGCGGTGGTGCCAGATCGGGCCGCCCCGGTGTGAAGCGATCCACATCGATGCCGTAACAGTTGTACACCACTTTCTCGCGTGGCGCGCCGATCCTGAGCAGCTGAGCCTCCATGGCCCGGCTCACCACCACCAAGGCGCTCGCGTAACGGAACAACTCGCGGTAGTTGCCATACTGCGCAATGTAGTCGGTGCGGTGTGCATCAAAACCGTGGAAATGCGCCACCAACGGCACGCCAGCGCTCCTACACGCCTCCACGATCTCGGCTCCCATGTTACCGTACTCGGCCAGGACCACATCGGGCCGAAGCCGCTCCAACCGATGGGCGAGGCGGTGTTCCGCCAGGCCCGGCTGGCCGCCGAAGCGTTTGCCCACGAACCGGTCCCAATAGGCCAGGAGGCCATGGGTGCGCACCAATGGCCCGCCGTGCGAGGCATTGCGCGGGGGTACGCCGCCGGAGACCAGCAGTTCCACCTTCGACAAGCGGTCGATATGAGCGGCGATGAAGGTTTCGCTCCAGGCGTTCTCGGCCGGGGCCGCGACCACGATGCGGAGGGTGCCTTCAGTTGCCACCGGTGACACGCTTCACGACCCGCCCCAGACGTGCACGCACGGAGGTGTCGGGTTCCTTGTTCTTCTCGGCGAGCCGATGTTCGCTGTCGGCGATCACGTCCTTGGCGAAACCCGCGGCCAGCAACCTGTCGCGGAAGATGCGCAAGTGTGGCATCAGGGCGCCATCCACCCCCGACACGATCCCGTCGATCATGGAGCGGGTGAAGTGGATGAAGACGATGGGGTGGATCCCATTGATCGACACCGATCCGTCCGGCCCGATGGTGCGCGCGCATTCCACCATGTTCCAATTCGCCACGTTGCAGCCGCGGTGCTTCAACACACGCACCCCGTCGAAATACACGGGCAGCAGGTTGAGGTGGGTCTGATCCACGTACTGGCCCTGGGTGAAATCCTTGATGCAGACCTCGAGGCAGTTGCCTCCCCAGGCCTCCAGGGCCGGTTCACCTCCACGCGAAGCGGCCACGAAGCCTCCGTTGTAGAGCCCGCCGACGTACAGCAGGTCGAAGTTCGCACGGTCCACCGTGGCGGTGGCGCTTCGCCAGTGCGGGCTCAACAAGAGCGTGGCCGTGTCCAGTTCCTTCCACAGCCAGTCCGGTGTGCTGAAGAAGTGCAGATCGCAATCGCCGTACATGACCTTGCGCGCGCGCTGCAAGAGGTGGAGCATGAGCACCGGTTTCAGGCTCCACCTCAGTTCGTCGCTCTGCTCGGCGTACTTGGTACAGATGGCGCTTCCGAGCGCGGTGGGCTTCATGTCCTCCAGCAGCAGGAACTCCACCCCCTTCCTCCCCCCCGCATCCAGGGTGGCGGCATCCGCCACGTCGGAGACCAGGATGACGAAGGGCAGCTCGGCTTCCCACTGCCGCAAGGAATCGCACAGGGCCAACGCCCAGCCAAGGTGACTGCGCGTGATGATGGTGCAGAAGCAGTACTCGTGAAATTGGGGTGCCGTGACGTTCATGTTCCCTTCACCGTCGGATCAACCTGTCCCATGCGGCACGTAGCGCTCCTCGAACACCCATGTATCGATGTGCCTCTTCACGCAACAACATGTATTCCGTACGCAGTGTAGCCAGGTGGCGCAATGCCGGTTTGCCGAAGATATAGGCCGTTAGCTCCTCGGCGTTCCGGTTGGTCTCGCTGATCATGCTTCCCTCCCGGACCCGATAGTGGAAGAAGACCTTGCCAAGGTGTTTGAAACGCATGCCCAATACCGATGCACGCAGCCACATGTCCCAGTCTTCCCACCCCATGTGCGGCATGTGCTCATCGTAGCCTCCCAGCCTTTCCCACACACTGCGCCGGTAACATGCACAGGCATCGATGTAATTCTTCCTAATCAGCCTCTTGAAATCATGATCAGCAACCTTCCACTCGCCCTCCCTGGCCCCGAAGAATCGTGCATCACCGAATACGATATCCACATCGCTGTTCCGATCGAGCAGTTCAATGGCCGCACACACGCCCTCATGCTCCAATCTATTGTCGGCATCGAGCGGGATGATGTACTGTCCTGAAGCATGCGCGACCCCAATGTTCCGTGCCTTCGCCAGCCCCATGTTCGGCTGTACGATGACTTTGAACCGCTGGCGGTCCAAGCCATCGACCACCGCGCGTGTCAGGGGATCCTTGGAACCATCGTCCACGACGACGACCTCCACCGGACCTAGGGCGCTATCCCTTGGGATGCTCTCCAAGGCTTCGACGAGGTACGCCCCCAGATCGTAGCACGTCACGACTATGGAAACCTTGACACCCATTCGTGATGATCAATCCAACCACGGGTACCGGGGCGCGCCCCACCGCGAACCCACTCTTTTCAGGAACCGTGCCCATGGTCCCGGAACGCCTTGCTCCATGCGATCGAACGCGACCCGCAACATCTGCGCTGTTCCTGCCTCGAAGAACCCACTATGCCGCTCATGAAGTCGTTCATGCAATCGGCTCATCCGGTCCATATCCGCCGATGCGGCACCCGGATGCTTCCGATAACCGGAAGTGGGCTTCCGCAAGAACGCGAACCGCTTGCCGGCCTTGACCAGACGCACCCACAACTCGTAATCCTCGATATGTTGCAGGTGCGGATCCGTGGTGAATCCGCCGACCTCCTCGATCACGGATCGTTTCAACACGGTAGCCGAGGGTTGAATGAAATTGTGGATGGCCAAGGAGAAAGGGAAGTGGTCGACCTTCCAATCGGGAAGGAACAACTCGGTCCGGAACGACCTTCCGGGCGGGTCTTGGAAGCGCACCACCGGCCCTGTCGCCACATCCGCCTTCGATCCGTCGCCAATGAGTTTCAATGTCCGTTCCAGATGCCATGGTGCCCAAATATCATCGGGATCCAGGAAGGCGAGGTAGCGCCCCTTCGCAGCCGCCATCGCCGAATTTCGTGCTGCACTCACCCCTTGGTTGTGCGCATGCCGTATCAGCTCGACCCGGTTCTTCGGGTGCGCTGTGGCGAACTCCTGGACGATACGGGTGGTCCCGTCCTCCGGTCCATGGTCGTCGACCACCACGACCTCCCAATCCGCATGGGTCTGGCACGCGATCGACCGCAATGCACGACCGATGAAAGCCCCCATGCGGTAGGCAGGGAGGATCGCGGTGACCCGCTGTTCGGTGGACATCGGCAAGATCTCGGCTTAACGGCCACAAAGATGGACAAGATCACCGCAGATGCCCAGGCCCGATCGGGGATCTTTCTTGCCACTCCTGCCGCAGACCTTACCTACAGCATCCCTTCGCCAAGGCGACCGATGGACTCCATACCCGCATCAAGGCCAGTGATATAGGCTAAGACCACACCATGTGCAATTCCACCATGCCAAACCAAAGCCAGGATCCACACCTCCCTTGCCCTCAACACCCAATGCGCCACTTCGGGATCGCATCGGTCGACATTCCCTTCAACCTTCAGACCACAATGTCAAACAAGTCATGAACGCACCCCTGATCACCTTACCCCATGGACCGCTCGAACCGGATCAAGCCTTCGCGCCTGGCGCGTGCGAACTCACGGTGTATGGATCCCTTCGCAGCATCCTTTCGCCAAGTGCGAAAGGCCAACCATGCCCTACCCGGCCTGAGCTTCAGTAGCCAGGTCAACACATCTCTCAGAGTTCCAGGGACCTCCAGTTTGGGTGGGGGGTGCCCATGCACATGCAAGAGCAGTGCGGCCGAGAACGAATGACCCTCCGCAAGGCGAAGGAGATATTCCTTCTCCAAGCGCTTCGCCGCGATCAAGTGGGTAAGTTCCAATTCCCGGAACAACCCCTTACCCCATCCGGTCGCACACGCTACCCAAGAGAAATCATCATCTCCGCCGGAATTCAGGGCCGTACCCGAACGATCCAGCGCTTTACGCTCCGCTGAAAAGGAAACCTCACGCACCAATGCCTCTGCCACTTCGCGACGGACCACCAAGCCTGCCCCCCACGGCACTATATTGTCACGCGGGTCATTGGACCAATGATCGCGTGGCACATCACGCAAAGCCAACATTTCCAAATAGGGACCCAGTTCAGCAGCTGGTGGCACCTCGAACTCGGGCAATATGCGAGCTGCCCCGATGACACCGAGTCGGCCGTGCTCTGCCATCAACTTGACAGTAGTGGCCAGGTAATGCGGGGTCAGAACGTTATCGTCATCCACAAAGAGGATCACTGGTCCCAGACTCTCGCGTATCCCCCGGATCCTCGCCGGGGTCAGCCCAAGTTCATCTTCCCTTACGTGACGCCCGTTCGCATGCCAACTCAACGAATGCGCGTTGGCCACCGGTGGATCACTGGCATTGTCCACCACCAGTAACTCCCAGCGGTCACGTGCCAATGTCTGTGCCTGGAGACTGGCAAGCGTACGTTCCAGATAATCCTGACGTGGGTTGTGCGTGCAAATGACGACGGAAAGCTGAGACATGCAACGATATGTTGGACATTACGCCAAAAGCACGGCCAAAGGTAACGATGCTCAGCATCACGGGACCCAAGGAACACCCGGCCACAACGCCTTTGGGGCACACAGCACGTGCAAGACGCCATTCATGCTTGTCCGAACGACCTCCATCGTTCGATGAGATCGTACCATGTTTCGCGAAGCCACAATGCTTCGTACAGAACACGCTTCAACCGAGGATCAGCTGGATACCGCGCGGTGGCCTCGCCATCAAGTATCATCCGCCGTTTCCGGTCCAACAAACCTTTTTGGCCTGGAGAAAGGTATGTCCGTGCCACCCTATAGAACCTGAGCATGTTACGATCCTGCTTCTCCTTATCCAAGCTCGTCCAAGCCCCCTGACCTGATATCCGCCAAACCGCCATACTCTCCGGCAACATGACCATACGCCCATGAGTGCCAGCATGCATGTACAGTACAAGGTCACCGAAAGGGGACCGTTTGTTCCACGACGGCATAGGCAATATCGCACGTCGGAACATGGTGGTCGCGGTGTTCACGAAGTTGTACCTACGGAGCAGATCATCGAAACGGAAGTCCGTCGGATCCACGTCATCCGGGATCGGGAAGAGCTCCTGTACACCATCCTTCAAGGTGTGGGCGCGGTGGAAGCAGATGGCGACATCAGGATGGGCCTCCAGGAGATCCACCTGCTTCTGTAACTTCAGTGGATCGGTCCAGTAGTCGTCGCCTTCGCAAACAGCGATGTACTTGCCGCGGGCCGCACCATGGACGATCCGGGTCACACGCCCCTTCTCCAACTTATATTGGTTCTCTGCTTGGTATATCGCTTTGATCACCTTCGGATAGCGCGCCTCGAAATCGCGGATGATATCGGCAGAGCCATCCGTACTGGCATCATCGTGAACGATCACCTCGATAGCCCCATTCAACCGCTGGTCAACGAAACCCTGAAGTGCCCGTGCGATGAACGGTGCGTGGTTGTAACACGTACATACAACGCTTACCAGTGGTCCTGACTCTCGGAGCATCAACAACGGAGACTCTTCAAAATGAAGATCGGCCTATTTCGGAACTCCCCGAGCCGATCCTCCCGCATGATGTTCTCTGCGCTCAATTCCCGGTAGATCGTTCGCCCATCCTCCTCTCTCGCGATACCAATGGCCTCGATCACCCAGGTACCACGCACCCCCTCGCGGAACATCTCGATCATTTCACCCTTGGTGCCATGGGCGAACAACGGGAAGTCATAGTTCGTCTTCCAGCTGAACCCGATCTGAAGGATAAGATGTTTGGTCTTATCGGCCAGGTGGTTCAGATTCTTGATGATCTCGCGTCGCGCTCGATCGATCGTCAAGGACTGATCGCCAAAGTCATCTCCTACATGGTGAAGCACGTTCAGGAGCAATATGATATCAAATGGCGAGCCTGGCAGAGGACCGCTGAAATCCATGTACTCCTCCAATACCCTCACCGGTTTGTGGTAGATCTCTGCCGCAGTACGAAGGAACTCGGCATGCTCCCGATTCCCCTCATAGGCCACCACCTCCGCAGCCCCGGCCTGGGCCGATGCGAATGAGAAGTATCCTGTATTGGCACCCACATCCACCACCCTTGCACCTTGGAAGGGGACGTGCTTCTGAAAGTACTCCATGCGCTCCACTTCGTACCGGCTGTACCGCTTATTCAATGCAACAGGGTCCACCAGATCCGCAAGAAAGTCAGGCATGATCTGGTAGTGCGAATGTTTGGAGACCCTTCCATAAAGCTCCTTCAGTCGTTGGATCCCTTCTGCAGTAGGAGACATGTTCAACCCCATTGGTTCCTGAAATTCGTGGTATTCATTCCGTCCTGGCCAAAATTACGCAATACATGGGCCTTCGTAGCCGGTGAGTGCGGGTCCCCTCCCATGGTCGTCGGGTTGAGCACAGGTGCAAGATGTAAAAAAGCACCTCGAAGAAACTCGTTCCGGCCGCGTTCATGAGAAAGGAGCACAGCGGTCATCGCTTGCTTTCATTCGCCCATACTTTGTTGCACCTCAGTCGGATACTTCGATCCAGTATCCTCTCTTCGGAGCGCCTCGTCTGGACGAATGATAGCGGTGTGCGCCATCCGTTCGTGGTTCTTCGAGGCACCCATAAACTATGTGAAGATCGGCGTGCAGCTCCTACTTCTCCCCTTTCTCAAGACCGAGCCTAACCGCACACTTCTATATTGCCGCCTCAGTACCTTGGCCCTCCTATCGAACACCACATGAACATCCTGGGTAAGAAGACACTCTTGCGCGCCATTGAACCAGAGGACCTACCCCAACTCCTGGCATGGGCGAATGACCCAGACATCCAAGCGGGGCTGGGCGGATGGCATTTCCCATCGAGTGCAGAAGACCAACGAAAATGGTATGCCAGCTTTTCCTTGGGCTCCAGAGATCAGCGGTTCGCCATTGAAACCGCAGAACATGGGCTGATCGGCACGGCGAACTTGGTAGACATCGATTGGAAGAACCGCAATGCCTTCCACGGCTTGATGCTCGGCAACAAGGACACACGTGGCAAAGGCTATGGCCAGGATGCGGTAATGGCTGTGATGCGCTATGCCTTTGATGAACTTGGGCTGATCCGCTTAGATGGCTCCATGATCGCTTTCAACGAAGCATCCTTGAAGTTGTACCTGGGTAAATGCGGGTGGAAGGAGGAAGGTCGGCAACGGGATTGGTACTATCGGAAAGGTCGCCATTGGGACCGGATCATGGTCGGGGTGACCTGTGCGGATTACCGTCAGCTGGCGCAGCAGACCAAGTACTGGGCTGATTGAATCCGACAACGATCGCGTACAAAGGATCCGAGAACATGCAAGCCCTTGCTGCTTTGCTCAGGGCGGAACGCGGGCCTGACGCCTACTTGAGGCTGCCGTTGGCCGTACGGGCCATGCCTGACCAGGACGGTGTGCTCAATGAGCTGGCCGCATATCTGACGCGGTTCCCCGTTGATGAACTCGCTCGGATCCTTTACATCCAAGGGCTTGGCCGGGCTGGAAAAACGCAGCACGCAGAAGAGCAAGTTCAGAAAGTGCTCGGCAGGAACGATGGAAATGTCTTGGAGCGGTTGCAGCAGAGGCTCCTGGACGGGCAGGGGCTGAAGGGAGGGAGGATCCGATCGGAATATGCCTGCTTTCCGGATTCCATGATCCAGAATCTCGGCTTTTGGTCGCACCGGATCACCGCCCCCGGCGGAGGTGTGGTTGAGGCCATCACCAAGATCATGCACCAGGATCATTGCGGACGGGAAGTGGCGTTCTATTCGCGAATAAGAAGGGCATTCCCGAAGCTGGCCACGATCTCCCCTGATCCGCTCGACCTTTGGCAGGTCACGCCGAACATGGTCCTGCTCACCATGGAACGCGTGCCGGGCCGTAGTGCGGACTCGGGCTCGATGAGCACGGACGAGGTATCGGCCTTTGTCCGGAACTACCAGGCCATTGCGGAGATCCCATTTGGAGCGGTCGCGGGGGAGATCGGGGAGCGGAACACGGAGAACGGATTGAGCCATGGGTATCTGGCCAGTGCGCTTCATATGGTACATACGCCCGCAGGGTTCACACAAACCATGGAGTGGACGATCCGTACGGTGACGGAGCGAGGCTATTCGCAACCCGTGGTCGATGCCGTCGTGCAGGCGATGGAGCATTTGATGGAGCATGCCTTCCATACACGGGTGCAGCCAGAGAGACACTATTCGCTGCTCCACGGGGATATGCACCGCCACAATGTTCTCATGTCCGAGGAACGTACCGTCTTGATCGATTGGGCGCGCTGCACCACCGGACCCAGGGGCATTGATCTGGTCGTGCTGTTCCGCCGATTCGGTTACCAGCGGGTGCAAAACATGGTGCAGCCCCTCTTGCCTCGGCATGAACCTGTACCAAACATCCTTTTGGCGTGGGCCCATATCCTGGTCAGCCTTGAACTGGACCTGCCGGGAATTAAGATGGAGCCTGAGGAACATGTGTTCCTTCCGGCTTCGAAAACCATACTATCCGCGACTTGGTGAACCCTGGAACGAGCGCTCAGTTCGTGAAGAGCTCGTAACGGTCCAGCAGGGGGTCCAGTTCTTGGAAAGGCACGTGGAGTATCGCGTCAAGCATGGAAAGCCCAGGCATGAATGGACCGTTCCTCACATATTCCATACTAGTGGGCCGGATGAACTGGAGTGAAAGTCCGTGATCCTGCCAACGCTGTGACGAGTAAAGCACGGTACCTCCCTGCGCCTGTATGTAGTATCGGATCCTTTCCTGTTCGCAGATATGCATCAATCGCTCCTCGAACCGAATGTCGGTCCGCAAGCCCATTTCCGAGGTTCGTTGAAAATGCACAGACCGACCGAGTCGCTCCAAAAGCAATTGCACCGAACGTTGCGCCAAACTCGTGATCCTGTCGTCCGTCAACATCAATATCTCTTCCAGTAGTTCACGGCCCACCTGATAATTCAATGCCTTGTTATAATTCATATCCACAGTACGCAGAAAGCCCTTCTTCCAGCGCTCCCAACCAGTCATGTCGATCGTCACATCCTTGATCAACTTATTCTGGCTGGCACCTGACAATGGCACCGTGAAATACCATTCCTTCCCATTCACAAGCAGGCGATTACGATTGATGTATCCGCGGTTGATGAAATTAACATCATCGTAGATCAGAAAGCGCTCCACCGCAGCAGCCATCTGGTAATAACCAATATATGGAAAGAAATAGGGCTGCATGATCGCCGCCCGACCGTTCACCAATCCTTGGACCATGCTTTCAACCATCAGTCACGTTCACCACACTCCATACGATAGAACCCACTCGGCCCCAAGGAGCACACCTGTCCGAGACCTTCAGACAGGCCCACGAAGATAGACCGGACTGGAACGCCCAATGCCTGCCAGGAACGACATGATCACCCTATCCTGGTCTGCGGGTGAAAGATCCGGGTACAACGGAAGACACAATACACGGTTGGCGTAATCCTCTGAAATGGGAGAGGACCCGCCATTGACATATGGCAAGGTATTCAAGGAAGGATAGAAATAGCGCCTCGGATGGACTCCCTTCTCCACCATGGTGCTCATCGTTCGGTCGGTGGTAGCCGCATCCGGCAGGATCACCGGAAAATAAGCATGATTCGTGCGTGCATCAAAAGGAGCTTGTGGGCAATGAACCAACGTGGACAGGGCAGAGTCGTACACCCCGACCACGCGTTCTCTTTCCTCGATGATCCGCTCCACGTGCGGCAACACCGCCATGCCCATTGCCGCGTGCACCTCGCTCATCTTGGCGTTCATGCCCAAACAGAAGTGCTCATCGCCACGGTGTCCGAAGCTGCGCAGGAGCCGCAACCGATCATCGGCCTCCGCATCGTGCAGCACCACGGCGCCCCCTTCCACCGTATGGAAGAGCTTGGTGGCGTGGAAGCTGAGGGTGCTGGCATCGCCCCACTGCAATATGCTGCGCCCCTTGTATAGCACGTCGAAGGCGTGGGCCGCATCGTAGATCACCTTTAGGCCGTGCTTCTTGGCGATGGCATCGATGGCCTCCACATCGCAGGGGATGCCGTACACGTGCGTGGCCAGGATAGCGGTGGTGTCCGGCGTGATGGCGGCTTCGATCAGGTTGGGGTCGATGCAGCAGGTCTTCGGGTCGATGTCCACGAACACCGGCTCGCAGCCTTCCCACAGGATGGCGCTGGTGGTGGCCACATAGCTGAAGGGGGTGGTGATCACCTTGCCCTTCACCCCCAAGGCACGGATGGCGAGCTGGATGGCCAGGGTGCCGTTGGACATGCTCCGGAAGAAGGGGACCTCGAAGCGGCGCTGGAGGGTTTCCTCCAACTCGCGTACGATGGGGCCATTGTTGGTGAGCACGTGCGTGCTGTACGCTTTCCGCAGCCAGAACAGGTATTCCTCCTCGGGGGGCAGGAAGGTCTTGGTCACATGGATGGGTTCCATCTCCACGGTCGTTGATCAGGCGGGAAGTATGGTCGACACCTGCTCGCGTACGATCTTGGACCAGTTGACGCTTTGGGAGCGCACCCGGAACGGTCGCAAGCCTTGTACGCGACAGAGTGACAAGGTACTGACGAAGGACTTGACCCCTACCAGGATGGAGTAGGTGCCCATGTTCATCTCCAACTTACCCAGGGGGATACGCAGCCGATGCACGCCACCACCGAGCACGATGGGCCGCCCCTCCTGGTCCTTGGCGGTGACCGCCAGCACCTGGCTCATGGCGATATCGTCCACGAACACGCTCACGCCGGCTTGTTCGCCCTGATCCACGCGGACGGTGAGCTCGATCACACCTTCCTTGCCTTGGTCCACCACGGGTTCGGGGTCCTGTAAGGGCTTGTCGTCCACCAGGAGCTGAAGGTCGAGAACCTCGGCCCCTCCGGTGCCGGTGATCCGGCGATCCACGGTGAAGGCGCTCATGTACCGGTCCATGGCCTCACCCAGGTTGGTGGTATCCATCATCAGTTGGCCCTTCTGCATCACCAAAGCGCGGGTGCAGAAGGTGGACACCATGGGCATGCTGTGCGATACGAAGATCACAGCGGAGTGGGCCATGATCTCACGCACGCGGTTGAGGCACTTCATGGCAAAGCCGATGTCGCCCACGGCGAGCACCTCGTCGAGGAAGAGGATGTCGGGCTCCAACAGTACGGCGGCCACGGAGAATCCGAGGCGCACGTTCATACCCGAGCTGTAGTTCTGCACGGGCATGTCGATGAACTGCTCCAGCTCGGCGAAGGCCACCACCTCATCCAACCGTTGCCGTACCACCTGGCGTGGTATGCCAAGCACGGCGGCATTGACGAAGATGTTCTCGCGCCCGGTGAGCACCGGGTTGAAACCCGCGCCGAGGGCGATGAGCGCACCGATGCGTCCACGGAGCTCGATGCGGCCCTTGTCGGGCTTCATCAGGCCGTTGAGCATCTTCAGCAGCGTGGTCTTGCCCGCCCCGTTGCGGCCCAGCAGCCCAAGGCATTCGCCACGCCGCAGTTCGAATCCCACATCCTGCAAGGCCCAGAACTCCTTGGTGCGGAGTTCATGGTTCCTTTCCCGGCCGACCACTTCGGCCGCCAGGTCCTGCACACCATACTTCAGCGAGGTCCGCAGGTCGGTGCAGAACTTCTTGGAGAGTCCCTCCACCCGGATCAAGGGAGCTTCGCCACTCATGCGCTAAGGCGTTCGATGAGGATGGGCAGGGCCAGCCGATACAGCAACAGACCCACGAAGAGCAACGCGGTAGAGATGGCTACCACCGTTAGGAACGGAGACAGCATGGGGGTTTCGCCCCCCGTGAGCCAGGCCCTGCCGGTGAGGATGAGCGGTGTTGCGGGATTCCAGGTGAACAACTTGGCCATGAACCCTGCGGTCGGCATGGCGAAGACCACCGGGGTGATGTACATGAAGAACTGGGCCAACAGGGGGATCACGCGGCCCACATCGGTGTACAGCATGCCGATCGGCGAGATCAGCAAGCCCACGGCACCACCGGCCAGGATGATGGCCAGTAGCGCCAACGGGAACAGCAGCACATGCCAATCGGGCATCACGCCGAGGAGCATGACGGCCGGCACCAGGATCACCAGCTTGACCCCGAGGTTGAAGATCTGTTTGAGGAAGCCCGCCATGATGAGGGCCTCACGCGGGAAGTTGAGCTTGGTGAGGAACGAGCGCGCCAAGCCCACCTGCTGCAAGGGGCTCTGCACGGCCTCCACCAACATCTGCCACATCATGGTGCCGGTGAAAACGTATACCGGATAGGGGATGGACGTATCGGCCACCCGCACCACGCCGGTGGAGTTGAGCAGGATCCACACTAAAGTGTTGGACACGGGCATGATGAAGGCCCAGAGGTAGCCCAGATAACTCTGGCGGTACTGGGCCTTCACATCGCGCATGGCCAGACGCCAGGCCAGTGGGCCAGCGGCCACCATGTCCGCGAAGAGGGCGCGGACCAAACGCGCCGGGTTGCGCACGGCGGACCCGGGCAGGTGTACCACCACAGGGAGCGTTCGTTGGTTGGAGCTGGACATGGTCGTGACCGCACCGCCGGTCGCACGGTACGTTCGAGGGCTGGCAAATGTAGCCCCCCGCACGGAACGCTACGCAGGAATCCGTGGTGCACGCCCCCTGCCCTTTCGTGAAATGCACCGCATGGTGGCTTTCCCCGGTCCATGGCCGTATCAACCACGTGCCCCGTCCTGCCTCGACGCGCCTTCCGCAGTGGCCACGATGTGGGCCCGGCCGGGGGAATGTCCATCGAGCACACGGATGGAATATCCCAAGGGGAGGAGGATACGATCCACGGCCGACATGCAGGCCACGGAGTGCACCTCGATGCACAGGAAAGGATGGTCGCGACGCAGGATCGCTCCGGCTCCCTCCAGCACCAGTTGCTCGGCCCCTTCCACGTCGATCTTCATCAGCGCTACGCGGTCCCAGCGTTGTTCCTCGGCCAGGTCGTCCAGCCGCCGCACCGGCACCTCCATGGTTCGGAAGCCCGACCGCGCGTAGATCGCTTGTTCCAAGGGCGGGTCCACGCTTTCCAGGTAACCTCCGGAGCTCGTCTCGTCGTCCACATTATCCGAGGTATTGAACCGTAAGGAACCGTTGGTATCGCCCAACGCACATGCCATGAGCCGTACACGGGAGGCGAGCGCGGGATTGAGGTCGAGGTTCGCCTGTAAGCGTTGCCTGTTGGCCGGATTGGGCTCGAAGGCGACCACCTGTGCGGCCGGGTACCTGCTGGAGAACGCCAAGGAATGGTAGCCGATATGGGCGCCGATATCGAGCACCAGACCGTGCTGTGGAGGCGTTGGCAACGCCGTCCAGATGGGACCATCGAAGGTTCCGGCCACCATCTCGCGGAAGGCCTCCCTGCTCGTATCCACCAGCAACCGCGCCCCTTTCAAGGGCCCACCGGACAACACGTGCACGGCTGGCGCAGGAGCCACCGGGTCCGGGCGAGCGACCGGTGTTGGCCGCATCGCACGCCAAAGCAGCGGCGGCACCAGGTCCTTGATGATCGACTTCAACCGTGATGCACCCATGGTGAATGGTCCTGGCAAGGGTGCAGGTCCCCGTGCACGACATACCGGCGTTCAGGCCCGCGGGGTCTTGGCATCGGTATCGCGTTTGGCCTCCTCACCTTTCTTCTTGGAGCGTCGACCATAACCGTAGCCATACCCATAACCCGACCCGTAACCATAGGCGTAACGGTAGCCGTAGCCGTAGTTGGTGTTGTAATAGTACTTGCTCTTCTTGATCCGCACCCCGTTGAGGATGAAGCCGGTGTTCTTGGCGGGATTGGCCTGCAACACCTCCAGGGCGTTGAGCACGTGATCCTTACTGGCGAAGCGGGTGTTCACCACGAACAAGGTGGCATCGGCGTGGCGCATCATCAGCAAGGCGTCGGTGATCAGGCCCACCGGTGGGGTATCGATGAGCACGTAGTCGTACACCATGGCCGCCTCGCGGAACAACTCTTCGAGGTGCTTGCTCAGGATCAGTTCCGAGGCGTTGGGGGGAGTGGGACCAGAAAGGATCACATTCAGTCCCTCGAACTGCGTGGGGAGCACGGCATCGCGCCAATGGGCCTTACCCACCAGCACCGTGCTCAGGCCGACCTGGCTGGTCATACCCAGGCCTATGGCAACCTTCGGCTTGTGCAGGTCCAACTCGAGCAGCAACACCTTCTTCCCGGCTTTGGCCAGGATGGCGGTCAGGTTCACCGAACAGAAGGTCTTCCCCTCGTTGGGTCGGTAGCTGGTCACCAGCACCACCTTACCCCTGCCCGGCTCGCCCTCCACGTACTCCAGGTTGGTGCGCACGGTTCGGAACGATTCGGTGATCGCCGACTTGGGATCGCTGTCCACCACCACGTAGTTCTCTTCGGCCTTCTCGCTGCTGATGATCTCACCGAAGACCGGAAGCGTGGTGTGTTCCTTGAGCTGATCGGCGTTCTCGATGCGATCATAGAACATCACGCGGATGAAGACCACCAGCATGGACAGCACGCCACCACCCAGCATGAAGGTGTAGAAGATCTTCATCTTATCGGGGCGCACCACCCCCAGGCCACGGGCGCTCTCGATCACCTTGGTCTTGGGGATGATGCCCGCGCGGGCGATCACCGTGCTGGCCCGCTTCTCGAGCAGGAACAGGTACATGCGCTCATTCACCTGCATGCGCCGCTCGATGTTCAGGATGTCGCGCTGGCTTTTGGGCAGCTTGCGGATCAACGCCTCATAATCGTTCACCTGCGTCTGAATGTCACCGATCTTGCCCTTGATCGCATTGCGCGCATTCTTGATGTACGTGAGCAGGTTCAGCTTATTCAGTTGGATATTGGAATCGAGCCGTTGGACCGCGATGTTCTCGGTGGTCCCGGTGAACAGGTCCTCGATCCGGTCCATCTGCATGGAATAGAGTTGCTCCAGGGTCTTCTTCAGGAAAGCATCCTCAGCGATGAAGACCGCGGGAGGCAACAGTTTCCCATCGCTATTGTTCAGCACATAATCCTCCAGCGCATCCAGCGACTGCACCTCCAGCTCCCGCGCACGTCGTTGGTGGTCGAAGTCGACCATCTCCGTGAAGTACAACCCCTCCTGGCGACCGAGGTTGAGGATATCCTTGCTCTCCTTGTACGACTGCAGCTCGTCCTCGTGCTGCTCCAGGATCACCGTGACCTCGGCCAACTGCCGGTCGATATAGGTCATGGTGTTCTCGTTGATGTCGAACTCGCTCTGCAACGAATAGCGGATGTACTCCTTGGACAATGTATCCAGGAACATCTTGGCCCGCACCCCCACCTCGTCCTCCACGGTCACGTCCAGAATGGTGGTGAACTCCTGGTTCTCCACCTTGATCCGGCTCTTGTACTTCTTGACCAAGCTGCTCCGTTCGTGCTTGATGAACTGGTAATCCGTGGCCGTGGCCCGCTCCAAAGCGGCGCCGCTGAAGTAGGGCGATCGGTCGATCCGCAGCATGAACTGGTTCCCCGGATCCCGCACCTCCTCATCGAACCGGAACACCTGCTTCTCCATCTTGCCGCTGCGGTCGAAACTCAGCTCGTAGCGTAATGAATCCAGCAAGCGCAGGTCGAATGGCCGTTCGTATAGGCCAGGCTCCAGGATATCCATGTGCACCGTGAACGGTAACGCGGCATAGACCTGGGTGGTCTTGAACCGACCCACGATGAAGTACGAGACATCGAAGTCGAGTTTGGCCAGCGCGGCATCCACCAGGTCGTACGAGGTGAGCACCCGCTTCTGGTTGACGATGTCCGTGTACGACTGCTGGTAGCCCAAGGTCTTGTACACCTGGCTCTGGTAGTCGTACACCTCGTTGTCCTTCAGCATGATCTGCGTGGTGGCCCCGTAGATATCCGGCAGCTTGTAGCTGTACAGGTAGGACATCACCGCCGAAAGCAGCAGTGCGATCACCACGAAATACCAGTTCTTGGACACGATCCGGATGAAGTACCGGAGGTCCTTGGCATCGATGATACTGCCCCGTTGCTGGGGCTTGGGTACTGCCATGCGCCTGATTCACCGCTTCGCGCTCCGCACCTGTGACACCGTCAAGGCGCTTTTCCCGAAGGGTCGCAAATATAGCTCCCACCTTGTAGACGTAGCCCGGCCCTGTCCGATGTTGGTATCTTGGATATCCATGACGCTGGACCGTTCCGATCCGAAATAGTACGTTTGCCTATCTTTGACCGCATTCCGTATAACGGCACATGAAGAACATGCTTCGCTTCGCCCTGCTCACCGCCGCAATGGCCCTGCCGTTCGCGGGCATGGTGATGGCTCAGGGTGTAGGAGGCCCGCCCCCGTGCTGGCCCCCGCCCTGTATCCCGATCGATGGCGGCGTTAGTCTGCTAGTGGCTGCTGGCACCCTGTTGGGCGGCAAAAAGGCCCTTGACCTCCGTCGCGGCCGCAAGCGCTCCGCTTGATGACACGCCTGTCCGCCACGCCGCGTGCGGTGCTGGCCGACCCCGTGGTGCGTTTCCTTGGTACGGGCATCGTGCTGTACACCGCGTGGCACCTGCTGTATGAGTTGGTGCTCCACCCCAAGGGCACCCTCGACCTGGCCGTGATCGACTCCTTGGTGTGGCTGGCCGGCGGCCTCCTCCGGCTCTTCGGCCATGAGTTGCTTCCCGACCCCGGCTTCGATAGCAATCGGTACCTCGGCATCCAGGGGGGCAGCCATCTCTGGATCGGCGACCCCTGCAACGGTGTAAGTCTCTTCGCCGTCTACCTCATCTTCCTGGTGGCCTATCCCGGTCCCTGGCGCCACAAGCTTTGGTTCGGGGCTTTGGGCCTGCTGAGCATCCACCTGATCAACGCCATCCGTGTGGCCGTGCTTTGCGTGGTGGCGGCCATCGACTACGACTGGTTCAACTTCAACCACGACTATACCTTCTATGTGGTGGTCTACGGCTGGGTGTTCCTCCTGTGGGCCATCTGGGTGAAGCGGTTCGCGCCGAAGAGCGTTCCGTCCAAAGCATGAGGCGCAGCATAGGCATCGCCATGGTGTTGGCGCTGGCGGTACTGCTAGGAGCCGTCCGGGAGTTCTTCTTCGTGAACCTGAACTACGCCATCGACCACCTCCAGCACCACCGTGCCTACTCCTTCGCCCACAGTGCCTTCACCGCTGCGGTATCCGACTTCTCGTTGAAGCAGCTCGTGCTCCTGAAATGGGCCGCCGCCCTGGTCTTCATCATCGCCATGCTCGCCCTCACCATCGCCATGGCGCGTGTGCTTTGGGGCGACCACCGCTACCTCCGCGTACTCGTGGTGGGTACCACGCTGGTGGCCGCTCTGGCCCTGCTGCTGCAGCTGGCCGGCGGACTGCATCCCGCATTCGCCCTGGTCTCCGTGAAACTGTTGCACCTGTTGCAATACCCGGGCATGCTGTTGTTCCTCTGGGTGGCCTCCATGCTGGGGAAAAGTCCGAGGTAAGGCACGGTGCCCGTTACCTTTGGCGCCCTACCATGCAACGCGACAACACGATCTTCGACCTGATCGCCCAGGAGAAATGGCGCCAAACCAAGGGGCTTGAGCTCATCGCCAGCGAAAATTACGTGAGCGAACAGGTCCTGGAGGCCATGGGCTCCGTGCTCACCAACAAATACGCCGAGGGCCTGCCGGGCAAACGCTACTACGGCGGCTGCGAGGTGGTTGACCAGGTGGAGAACATCGCCATCGACCGGGTGAAACAGCTCTTCGGTGCGGTCTGGGCCAATGTGCAGCCCCACAGTGGCGCACAGGCCAATGCCGCGGTGATGCTCGCCTGCCTGAAGCCCGGCGACACGATCCTCGGCTTCGACCTGAGCCATGGTGGGCACCTTACCCACGGCAGTCCGGTGAACTTCAGCGGCAAGTTGTACCGCCCCACGTTCTATGGTGTACGCCAGGAGACCGGTCGGATCCACCTGGAGGATGTGCGCGCCAAGGCCGTGGCCGAAAGGCCCAAGCTGATCATCTGCGGTGCCAGCGCCTACAGCAGGGATTGGGACTTCGCAGGGTTCCGCGCCATCGCCGACGAGGTGGGCGCACTGCTCTTGGCCGATATCTCGCATCCGGCCGGTTTGATCGGCGCTCGACTGCTCAACGACCCGCTCCCCCATTGCCACATCGTGACCACCACCACGCACAAGACCTTGCGCGGCCCGCGTGGTGGCCTGATCATGATGGGCGTCGACTTCCCCAACCCCTTCGGGCTCAAAACCCCCAAGGGCGAGGTGCGAATGATGAGCGCCGTGCTCGATGGTGCCGTGTTCCCAGGCACTCAAGGCGGGCCACTGGAGCATGTGATCGCCGCCAAGGCCGTGGCTTTCGGCGAAGCCCTCACCCCCACCTTCGCCGACTATGGCAGGCAGGTGATGGCCAACGCCAAGGTCCTGGCCGACGGGCTGATCCAATTGGGCTACAAGGTGATCAGCGATGGTACGGACAACCACTGTCTGCTCATCGACATGCGCAGCAAGGGGATCACCGGCAAAGAGGCCGAAGCCGCACTGGGCAAGGTGGACATCACCGTGAACAAGAACATGGTGCCGTTCGATACACAAAGCCCATTCGTCACCAGCGGCATCAGGATCGGGTCTCCGGCCATCACCACACGCGGGCTGAAAGAGGCCGAATGCGCCCAGGTGGTGCAGCTGATCGATGCGGCCATCACCCACCGCGACAACGACGCCGAACTGGACCGCATCCGCTTCCAAGTGGACGGCTTGATGCGCCTGCGCCCGCTGTTCGCGCACTGAGCGAACTACGCCTTCCGCAACACCAACGCGTAGCCGAAGGGATGATCCTTCGCCGTGAGCTGGGAGAGCTTGGCCCCCAGGCCACCACGCACGAACCAGGTGGTGAAGTGCTGTGCCAGCTTAGCGATGGGGCGACCGACCACCGGTACGCCCCGCACCGATTTGGAGAACAGGTCCGCCATGATCTCCGGCACACCGCCGATGGGTTCCAGTTCCACCACGGCGAAACCGGCATCCTCGGTCATGGACCGTAGGGCGTGCTCCGTATACCGGTAGTAATCGAAGGGCTGCTCGTGCAGGCCGTAGTAGAACGGCACGTTCATGATCACCTGCCCACCTGGAGCCAGCACCCGGTACATCTCGCGCACCAGATCCTCCGGTCTCCGGATATGCTCCAGCACATCGGAAAGGATGATGGTATCGAACGAAGCATCGGGGAAGGCGATGGGCTTGTTCAAGTCCTGCTCCTGGTCCAGGTGCGGGTTGGGATGCATGCTATTCCCCCAATCCACGCACGTGATGCTGGACACGTGGGCCTTGTACGTGGCGTATAACGGCACCTTGCCACAACCCAGGTCGATCAACCTACCCCGGGCGTACTGCGGCAACGCGCGTTGGTAGAACCTGCCGATCAGGTCCACCATCACCCGCGAGGCGATGCCCACGGCCTTCGGATCCCGAGAGCCCTGCAAACGACCTTTCCGGTACACGAACTTGCTCGGCTTCCACTGTTCAACGTTGCGCATGGCCGCGAAGTAACGATCCTTTCATCGACCCTCGTTCCGAACATGGACCGGCAGACCCATCTCTCCGTCCCTGAACCAGATGGGATAAACCGCCAGGAAGGCCAACCCCATGTCCAAGATACCGAACGTGAGGCCCGTGGATAGATGGAAGAGGATGCCCATCGCCATCCACCAATGGCGGGTACGGCGCCACCAGACGGCGATGGGAAAGGTGAGCTGGAAAAGCAGTACGGCATAGTTCACGGTGGTGGCCAGCAAGGGGACCGCGGCAAGCCACGCCGGGCCATAGCGCGTATCGGTGGCAATGATGCCGACAGCTTCACCGGACGGCCAGTAAGCACCCATCAACTTCTCCAGACCGGTGACGGCATAGACCAGGAGCAACTGAAGCCGGATCACCCAGAACGCAACACGGTGCATCACGTCCTCCGGATGCCTCCTTGCGCTTTCCCCGGGCTCCCTGGCCGGTAGGAGGATCATCCAGAACAGCACGTTCGCGATGAGTTGGTGCCCTCCTGTGGAGTCGAGCCACGCGTAGTTCACCAAGCCGTTGAAGAGGCCCCATTCGACAAGGGTGATGTACCATCGCGAAGGCAGGAAGACCGAACGCAGGGCCAATACCATCACCAGAACGACCGCGATGATCGCGGTGCCCGGTGGTGCCCAGGTGCTGAAGGCATGGGTGAGCATCGCAGCGACTCCCGGTGGCGCAGGCAGTGAAGGCACCGCGGGATCCGTCCAGAGCCATTCCGCCGCTGGCAAGCTGCTCAGCAAATAGCCGAAGAGCCAGAGATGAACCAAACGCTGGAGCCAACGGACCGATCGCCAGGGCAGATTCATGGCACTGGGAGATCAAGGATGAACAAGTTGGTCATTCGTTGGGCCGGCTCGCCCGGATCCACGATGCAACGCTCCACCAGGCGGAAATGTAGGTCTGGCACCTCACGTCCAATGTCGCGCACCAGACCGCGCATAGCCCGGGCCAGGACCGGATCCACCGTGCGACCCGCACGAAGATCATCGGAGACCAGCTGCGCCAGTGGACGCGCCATACGACGCACCAGATAGGGTCGGTCCGCCGGGATCAGCGGCCTCCACGTGCCGTCGGGAAATCCTACTTCCAAGACTCGGTCGCAGTCCGCTGGGTCAGGTGCGAACAGGGCCCAACGTTGGTGGAACCAGGGTCGGGTGTATCGTTGACCCCAGGCGTACAGGCGGTCAGGCACCCATCCGCGAGGTAAGGTGTACGCAAGCACGAGGATCAGGTGTGCCGCAACGATCATGGAAATGATCGATCGGAAAAGTCGCGCGCTCATCACGTTGTCGGCGATATCATACGGCTTTCGATCCATGCGTCTTCGTGCGAAGGTGATGAAATCGACGATCAGGTGGGACCACCCCGATCGCGGCGGGGGGTGGTTCGATCGGGCAGAGGACGCAGGTAGTTCCCGATCCCCGACCGATCCCATGGGCACGTCCTCTATGGTCCGTTCTTCGCACCTTTGCCAAGCTTGGAAAAGATCACCACCTCGCCTGGACGTGCGAACCTCGGCCACCTGCCGTACCTGGACGGTCTACGAGGTGTTGCGATCCTCACCGTCCTATGCTTCCACTGCCTCCATCCGGCATTCGGATTCGACAAACTTCCTTGGGCTGGGCTAATGCGCGACTGGGGACACTCCTGGGAATTCCTGCTGGTCTATCCATTCTCACTGGGCTACCTCGGCGTGGCCATTTTCTTCGTCATCAGTGGTTATTGCATTCACTTGAGCCATATGCGCAATCCACGTGATGGCTGGGCAGGTTTCTTCATCCGACGCTGGTTCCGTATCTATCCGGCCTACCTGTTCGCGATCGCCCTTTTCCTGTTCATCCCACCGTGGGGTGGCCCCTGGATGAACCTCGAACGCCTGACCCAGCTTGTCGCCAACCTGTTCGCCGTTCAGAATTTATGGGAGGATCTACGCTTCGGGATCAACCCATCCTTCTGGAGCATCGCCGTAGAGATACAGTTGTATCTGATCTATCCACTTCTTCTAATGCTCGTTCGGCGCTCCGGCTGGAGAACAGCCTTGATCTTGACCGCTTCCCTGGAACTGCTCCTACGCATATTGCCATTCTTCCTTTCGCGAGCAGGTCTACCTCAGCTACCCTTCGCGTTACGGGGGTCCCCGTTCTTCTTCTGGGCCAGTTGGTCCATCGGCGCTTACCTGTCGGAGATCCATATGCAACAGAAGATCCCCCTGTTCGCCCGAATACGGTTCGACCTCGTTCTTGTCCTCACCGTTCTTTCCGCTCAATTCAAACCGACGCAACACTTGGCCTTCCCGTTGTGCGCCCTGGCCACCGCATTGGCCATGGACCGCATCCATCAAGGCCGGTGGAAAATAGCCACTGAGGGATGGGCCCATTGGCTTTGGGCGCATCTATCCAGGCTCGGTGTTGTCAGCTACAGCTTCTACCTCTTCCACCAGCCGATCCTGAACAAGGTGGGCAAAGGGCTCCGGGAGGCACTTCCGCCCCTGGCCATCGTTGGTTGCCTGCTGCTCCTCTATCCCCTCGTACTGCTTGTGGCTAGACTTGGTCATCGCTACCTGGAGGTCCCGTCCATCGCCCTCGGGAGATCCGCGATCACCTACCTCCGTTCCCGGAGAGGCCTGGGATCCTAGGTCCTCGCCCTGATACGGCCCAGGAGGAGCGCCCGTTGGCTGACATGACCGCGTTTATCTTCCGTGTCCCCAACTTTGCGGTCCATGTCCACGCATCCCAACCACCCCTCCCTACGCTCCTGGATCCCCGTTCCTCCGGATAGCGACTTCCCCATCCAGAACCTGCCGTTGGGCATAGCCTCCTGGAACGGGGAACCTCCCGTACCATGCACCCGCATCGGTGATACGGTGGTAGACTTGAGCATCCTGGCCGACGTGGCCCTGCTCGATGGCTTGGGCATACCGCGCGAAGCCTTCCTGGAACCCACGCTCCACGGCATCATGCGTGGCGGCAAGCCCGCCGTACGTACCCTGCGCCAGCGATTGAGCGAACTGCTGCGTGCCGAGACCCCCACCTTCCGCGACGACAACACCTTGCGCGAAGATGCCTTGCTGCCCCTGGACCAAGTGGTGATGCACCTCCCGGTACGGATCGGCGACTATACCGACTTCTACAGCAGCCGCCAGCACGCGTACAACGTAGGGGTGATGTTCCGCGACCCCGCCAACGCACTCCTGCCCAATTGGCTCCACCTCCCCGTGGGCTACCATGGACGCAGCAGCAGCATCGTGGTCAGCGGCACGCCGATCCACCGCCCCATGGGCCAGTTCAGACCGGCGCCCGATGCCGCCCCCGAGTTCGGTGCCTCGCGCCAGCTGGACTTCGAACTGGAGATGGGCTTCATCACCTTCGATGGCAAACCGATGGGCCAGCGCATCAGTACCGCCGAAGCCGAGGACCACATCCTTGGCCTGGTGCTCTTCAACGATTGGAGCGCACGCGATATCCAAGCGTGGGAATACGTGCCGCTGGGCCCGTTCCTGGGCAAGAATTTCGCCAGCAGCATGAGCCCCTGGGTAGTACTGCTCGATGCGTTGGAACCCTTCCGGGTGGCCTCACCTGTACAGGACCCACCTGTGCTACCCTACCTCCGACAAGGGCCGGAGCATCATTTCGACATCCAGCTGGAGGTGGCCATCACCCCGAAGAACGATGCGGAGAACGTGGTGTGCCGCAGCAACCTGAAACACCTCTACTGGAGCATGGCCCAGCAGCTCGCCCACCACACCGTGAACGGCTGCAATGTGCGGTCCGGCGACCTGATGGCCAGCGGCACCATCAGCGGCGACGAACCAGGAAGCTTCGGCAGCATGTTGGAGTTGGCCTGGAAGGGCACCAAGCCTCTGGTCCTGTCCAATGGCACGGAACGGAAATTCATCGCGGATGGGGATAGCGTGATCCTGCGTGGGCACGGTCTGGCCAACGGCGTGCGCATCGGGTTCGGGGAGGTCCGCGGCGAGGTGTTGCCCGCGGTGCCCTTTGAGGAATGACCACGTAGCGATGCACCTCCCGGACGGGATCGCACGCCGGAACCTTCACAGGGAGCCGGGCCAGCAGTGGACGCAGTAACTTTGGTAACCACATCCCGGCATCGACGTACAGGCACCAGGCCGCGCCCTCATCGGGCAGGCGCACTTGAGCAATGACCATGGATAAAGGCCCGCACACCAGCCCGACAGCCAACACGGAACCCTCCTCGCCCCCCCCCTCCATCGATCTGGAGAAGGAGCGCGCGGAGATCCTGCGTCGTTACCGTGGGCTGCTGCGCTCCATCCGTGGCGAACGCACCGCCGAAGAGAGCCGAATGATCCGCAAGGCCTTCAACGTGGCCGTGGAAGCGCACAAAGAGCAGCGGCGAAAGACCGGCGAGCCGTACATCTACCATCCCATCGCCGTGGCTCGCATCTGTGCCGAAGAGATCGGGTTGGGCGCCATCAGCGTGGTGGCCGCATTGCTGCATGACACCGTGGAGGACACCGACCTGACCTTGGATGATGTCAAGGATCTCTTCGGGCCCAAGGTCGCCACCATCATCGATGGCCTCACGAAGATCAGCGGCATGCAGTTCGGCACCGACAGCATCCAGGCGGAGAACTTCCGCAAGGTGCTGATGACCCTTGCGCAGGATGTCCATGTGATCCTGGTGAAACTCGCCGACCGCCTCCACAACATGCGCACCCTGGACAGCATGGCGCGCGACAAACAGTTGAAGATCGCCAGCGAAACCCTCTTCCTCTACGCACCGTTGGCGCACCGATTGGGTCTGTACAACATCAAAAGCGAGCTGGAGGACCTCTCGCTGAAATTCCAAGAGCCGGTCATCTACCAGGAGATCGGCGCCAAGCTGAAGAAGGGGGAGGCCGTGCGCAAACGCTTCATCAGCCGGTTCATCCTCCCCATCCGCGAAGCCATGGACAAGGAGGGCTTCAAGTACGAGATCAAAGGGCGTCCCAAGAGCATCCACAGTATCTACAACAAGATGCTGAAGAAACACGTGGCCTTCGAGGAGGTCTACGATGTGTTCGCCATTCGGATCATCGTGGACACACGGCAGGAATTGGAAAAGGCGGACTGCTGGAAGGTGTACAGCATCGTGACCGACTATTACCAGCCCAACCCCGACCGCCTGCGCGACTGGATCAGCACCCCGAAGGCCAACGGCTACGAAAGCCTTCAGACCACCGTGATGAGCCCCGGAGGCCGCTGGGTGGAGGTGCAGATCCGCAGTCGGCGCATGGACGAGATCGCCGAAATGGGCCTCGCAGCGCACTACCTGTACAAAGACGAACAGGAACACAGCCACGCGCTGGACAATTGGCTCGGGCGCATCCGCGAAATGCTCGAGGAGACCAGTGGCAATGCGGTGGACTTCGTCAGCGACTTCAAGCTGGACCTGTTCAGCGACGAGATCGTGGTCTTCACCCCCAACGGCGACATGCGCAACCTGCCCGTTGGCGCCACCGCACTGGACTTCGCCTTCGAGATCCACACCCAGATCGGGCGCCAGTGCATCGGGGCCAAGGTGAATCACAAACTCGTACCCCTGAGCCACCCCTTGCGGAGCGGCGACCAGGTGGATATCATCACCAGCCGGAAACAACAACCCAAGGATGACTGGCTGAACTACGTCATCACCGCCAAGGCCCGGCACCGCATCAAACAAGCCCTTCGCGAACAGAAGAAAAAGCTCGCCGGGGTGGGTCGCGAGGCCGTGTTGAGCCAACTGCGCGCCTGGGGCGCACGGGTGGATAACACCAACCTGAAGGCCCTGATCACCTATTTCGGCAGTTCCGATATCACGAACCTGTACTACCAGGTGGCCCGAGGCAAGCACCGCCTCGACACCATCGAAGGCCGACAAGTGAAGGCCGGACGCCTCCTGCTGCCCAAGGCCGTCACCACCGGCGACGAAAGATCATTGGAAGAGGTGGTGGCCGAGATCCGTGGCGGGGACAAGAACGCCGCACTGGTCCTTGGGGACGACCTGAAGAAGATCGACTACCAGCTCTCCTCCTGCTGCAGCCCCATCGCCGGCGATGACGTGTTCGGATTCATCAGCCCCGACGAGGGGATCAAGATCCACCGTGTGAACTGCGCCAATGCCGTACAGCTGATGAGCAACTTCGCCTACCGGGTGGTGAAGGCGCGGTGGAAAGGAAAGGACACCGTGGAGTTCCTCGCGGGCATCCGCTTCAGCGGCATCGATGATGTGGGCTTAGTGAACAAGATCACCACCATCATCAGCCACGAGCACAACGTGAACATGCGTGCCATCAGTTTCGAGAGCAACGACGGGATCTTCGCCGGGAAGGTGATGGTGTACGTACATGACACCGACCACCTCAACGCCCTGATGGAGAAACTGAAACGGGTGCGCGGGGTCCGTAGCGTGGAGCGGGTGGACCACGGGTAGTGGGCCAACGCCCCGGCCCGCCTAGCGGTCTTGGACCGGGCCATCACCACCACGGGTCCACGGCCTTGGAACACGAGACCAACACCCTACTCCAGGACCGACCCGCGTCGCTTACCTTTGGTGCCATGGTGGAGGCCGACCAACAAGCCAGGGTCCAGCGCATCTTCAGTGAGTATCTCGAACGCCACGGGCACCGCAAAACGCCCGAGCGCTTCGCCATACTCACCGAGGTGTATGCACACGACGGCCACTTCGACATCGAACGGCTATACGGCCGGATGAAGATCAAGAAGTACCGCGTGAGCCGCGCCACCCTGTACAACACCATGGACCTGCTGATCGACTGCGACCTGGTCCGTCGGCACCGCTTCTCCGGAACACAATCCCAGTTCGAAAAAGCGCACTCCTTCGGCCAGCACGACCACCTGGTGTGCAGTGATTGTGGTGCGGTGCAGGAATTCTGCGACCCACGCATCCAACAGATCCGAAAAACCGCCAGCGAAGTCCTGGATTTCGAAGTACGATACCATACCCTGCAGATCCATGGGACCTGCAAAAGCTGCATAGAAAAACGCCAACGATCATGACCGAGACCGACCGCCCGATGTTCGACCTCGCTGTTTCCAACGGACCGAATTGGAAAGTGTTCCACCTCAAGGGCCGACTGATGGACCAACAGCAGGCCGACCGGCTGATGGGCACCCTGGACAACGAACTGACCGGAGACCACAACACCGTGGTGCTCGACATGGGTGAACTCCAGTACATGAACAGCACCGGCCTGAACATCCTGATCAACGTGCTCACCAAGACCCGGAACGCCGGTGGGGATACGTTGATCGCCGCGGTCTCGCACAGTGTGCGCCAGTTGTTCGTGGTAACGAAACTGGACACGGTGTTCACGATCACACCGACGGTGGATGAGGCCGTGGCGAAGCTGAGCGCATGAAAGCACGCATGGATGTGCTCCTCGGTGCCCAATGGGGCGACGAGGGCAAGGGCAAGGTCGTGGACGTGATCGCTCCGAACTACGACATCATCGCACGGTTCCAAGGCGGCCCCAACGCGGGCCACACCCTGATCTTCGAGGGGCGCAAGCATGTGCTCCACACCATTCCCAGTGGCGTGTTCCGTGAAGGCACGGTGAACCTGGTGGGGAACGGCGTGGTGATCGACCCGGTGATCTTCCTCAAAGAGATCAATGCCCTCAAGGAAGTCGGGGTGGATGTGCGGAAGAACCTGCTCATCAGCCGCAGAGCCCACCTGATCCTGCCCACACACCGAGCGCTGGATGCGGCCAGTGAGGCCGACAAGGGCAGCGGCAAGATCGGCAGCACCCTCAAGGGGATAGGCCCCACGTACATGGACAAGACCGGCCGCAACGGCCTGCGCGTGGGCGACCTGGAGCTGCCTGACTTCCAAGCACGCCTGAACAGCCTGGTGATGAAGCATGAGCGCCTGCTGGCCCTGTACGACCGGCCAGGGGCGCCTGCGGAAGCCATGGAAGAATGGCTCGCGGCCGTGGAGGTGCTGCGCTCCATGCCCTTGGTGGATAGTGAACACTTCCTGGACCAAGCGCTCCGCAGTGGCCAACGCATCCTTGCAGAAGGCGCCCAAGGCACCTTGCTCGACATCGACTTCGGCACCTACCCGTTCGTGACCAGCAGCAACACCATCAGCGCTGGCGCATGCACCGGGCTGGGCATCGCACCCAACCGCATCGGAAAGGTGGTGGGCATCTTCAAGGCGTACTGCACCCGCGTTGGCAGTGGCCCCTTCCCCACCGAACTGCATGATGCCGACGGCGAGCACATCCGCCAGGTGGGCCGCGAGTTCGGAAGCACCACGGGGCGCCCACGTCGCTGTGGCTGGCTGGACCTGCCGGCATTGCGCTATGCCGTGATGGTGAACGGCGTGACCGAACTGGCCATGATGAAGGCGGACGTGCTCAGCAACATGAACACCTTGCGCTTTTGCACCGCCTACAAGGTGGGTGGATCACGCACCGACCGCCTGCCCTACGACATCACCGCGGATGTGGAACCCGTTCTGGAAACCGTACAGGGTTGGGGCGACCTGACCACCGAGGGCCCGCTGCCCACTGGCCTGGAACGATACATCCAGCTCATCGAAGAACACGTGGGGGTGCCCGTGACGTTGGTCTCCCTTGGTCCCGATCGAAAGCAGACCGTGTATCGACACGGCAGCTCGGCTCAGTGACCCATCCATGGGGCGAGCCGCGCACCACCGTTCGCGACGCGCGGTACCCGTGCCGATCACGGACGATGACCTCGTAGCGCGGCTGCGAACACAGCGGGGGCCTGAAGTGGATGGGCTGGAGAGGGCCTTGCGTTCACCATCGCCGGTGAGCATCCGCGTGAACACGACCAAATGGAGCGGACCGGCGGCGGCAAGGATACCGTGGTGCGCCACCGGCCATTACCTCGAAGAACGACCTTCGTTCACCTTCGACCCGCTTTTCCATGCCGGTGCCTACTATGTGCAGGAAGCGAGCAGCATGGCCCTGGAACAAGCCGTAAAGGCCAGCGGACTCGGAGGGGAGCGTATCGTAGCCTTGGACCTCTGCGCCGCACCGGGTGGCAAGAGCACCCATCTGCGCAGCCTGCTGCACCCCGATGCACTGCTGGTGAGCAACGAGATCGAGCCCAAACGACAACGGATCCTGGTGGAGAACCTGTGGAAGTGGGGCGCGGCGAACACCGTGGTATCCGGGGCTGCACCGGAAAAGCTCGCCCGGCTACCGGAGTTCTTCGACCTGGTGGTGGTGGATGCACCTTGCTCCGGAGAAGGCATGTTCCGCAAGGATGGGTTCGCACGGACCCAATGGTCCGAAGGACTCGTGCGGCAATGCAACACCACGCAGAGCCACATCCTGCAACACGCCTGGGATGGCTTGAAGCCGGGTGGTCTGTTGATCTATAGCACCTGTACCTGGGAGACCAGTGAGAACGAAACGCAGGTGGCCCAACTCTTGGCAAAGGGCGGGCGCTGTGTTCCGATCCCATCGGACCCGGCCTGGGGCATGATCCGGAGCACACGCGAAGGCGTGGATGCCCTGCGATGCTATCCGCATCTCCTGCAGGGCGAGGGCTTCTTCATCGCCCTGGTCCAGAAGAACGGCGATCGCGTGCCCTCTCCATCCTACGCGGTGGATCCTGACCGTTCCCATGCGGGTGGCGGGCTGGAATGGTTACGCCCCACCCATCGCTGGGTCGTCATGGACCATGGCGAGGAACGGTTCGCCGTGGATGGCACCTGGAGCCGTATGGTGGAACGCCTTCATGGCCTTCTGCCGGTGCTTTCCTCCGGCACTCCACTGGGCGAACGGAAGGCCGACAGTTGGCGCCCCCATGCCGCCCTCGCCCTGTCTCAAGACCTGGACCGCACGGCCTTCCAACAGGTGGCACTGAACCACGATCAGGCCATCGCCTATCTGCGCGGAAACTCGATCCTCGCCTCTCAAGCCCAAGGTGCGGCACTCGCCATGTACCAGGGCATTCCGATCGGATGGCTCCAAGGCGCTGGCAACCGATGGAACAACCGCTGGCCCTCCTCGTGGCGCATTCGCGTGCAACAGCCAGGTGCACCGTTCGTATCTTGGAAGCGTAATACCGATTCGCCCTAAGGAGTTGGCCGATACACGCGGTCCATTTCCGCATGACATCTCCGTTGTGATCGTTCCGTACCACCGGCCCTCGGTAGCTTCGCTCCCTGCGGTCCAAACCTTCGACGTTGTACCGACTTCGCCAGATCGTCCTTCGGAAAACCCCTTCGCATCTCCAGCCTACGCCTTCATGCGAACTGGCATCACCCATGAACCACTTCCGCGCCGCCTCAACCACTTGACCGCAAGGCCATGAACAGCTTCCTGGACTGGTTCGAGGATCATAAGTACGGCATCATCGGCACGTTGACCATCCACTCCGTGCTGCTCTTCCTTTTCACCATGGCCCAACTGCAACCCAAGTCGGCAGCGGAAGTGATGGGCGAGGCCAACGTAGAGGTGCTTCCTCCCACTGAAGCGGAACAACTCATCCAACGGATCGAACACCCAGAGCTTGCCGAACCGATGCGGGTGACCAACACCACCAGCAACATCACCGCGGAACGAATGATGAGCAACGCCGCGCAAGCACGCTTGGCAGAGCGGGTGGAAAGCGACCTGAAGGCCATGGAGCAGGCGGAATTCGACCGGTTGGCACAAGAGCGGCGCGACCAGGGGAAGGAGATCGTGATCCCCGAACTGGATCCCAGCAAGTGGAACAAGGAGCAATACATGAAGACCGCGGCCGAACCCGTGAAGGTGGAGGGCGCCACCACCGTTTGGCACGATCTGAAAGGGCGGACACGAACATCCGATGTGCCCGGCTATCTCTGTAAGGAAATGGGACGCGTGGCGATCACCGTACAGGTGGATAAGGCCGGCAACGTGCAGCGTGCAACGCTGGACCCGACCAAGAGCCAAGGTGCCGACGAATGCATGCTCGAACATGCCCTGACTTCCGCGAAACGCGGAAAATTCAATGCGCTCGGAACAGCGCCCGACCCGCAAACAGGCACGTTGTACTTTCTCTTCTTAGCCCAATAGCGCCATTATGTCGCTATCTTTTGTTATAGTGCGTCATTTTGACGCATGATCCTTCTGGGCATTCTCTTTGAACGAACATGGTCACCACAAAACACAGCTGACCATGCTTACCAAGTACCGCACCCCGCACACATCGGCCCACCCCTTCGGAGGTTTCTTCGGCCGCGATATCAGCCAGCTCTTCGGCCACGACGACCTGACCCAGCTCACTCCTCGCGTGAACATCACTGAAACGCCAGAGAAGTTCGTGGTAAGCCTGCGCGTGCCTGGATTCGCCAAGGAGGAGTTGAAAGTGAGCGCCGAGCAGGATATCCTCACGGTGAAAGGAGAAAAAAGCAGCTCCTCCTCCACGGAGAATGAACGGTTCCTACGCCGTGAGTTCCAAGCCAGCAGCTTCAGCCGAAGCTTTCAACTTCCAGAGGCCGTGCGCATCGAAGCCATTACGGCCGAACATGTGAATGGGGTGCTGAACCTCAGCATTCCGAAAAGCGAACCCGCAAAGCCGGAGACCCGCGAGATCAACATCGCCTGATCCCTGCGGACCATTCATGAGAAGATCGCCCACGGGCGGTCTTCTCTTCTTCATCATTGGTCGAAAAGCTGGAACCTCCGCAAGGCACCAAGCGTAGCAGAACCCTCAAGCCACCCCTGCCATGAAACGTGACCTCCTATCGTACTACCAGGAAGTGTTGGACAAGATCAGCCAAGCCGACCCCCGCGTGTTCCGCAAGGAGATGCGCAAAGCATTCAAGCGCCTTCTACCCGAAGAGCGCGAGCAACTGAAAGGATGGTTCCGTAGCACTTGCGTGTGCCGGATCTCACCGGCCGGGCACCCGATCCCCGCGACGACCGATCAGTTGAAGTAGCGGCTGTTCCACGCGTCAACGCTGAACTGGCCGAAGAAGGCGAACCACCCGAACACGGTGAAGCTGGCACATACCGCCGTGCACCAGAACATGGCGAACACACGGTGCGCTCCCCAGAACGCTGCTTCGGGAGCACTGGTCACGAGCGAGGTGGGGATCACCAACGCGAGCAGGCACGCCAACAGGATCACGGTGACCGCAAGGGTGGCCATGTTCCTCACCGGCCAATGCAACAGGGACCGCCAGGCGGATAGGTCGTTCCCCCATTTGTGCACGAGGTAATACCGATCCTCGCCCATGGGTACGAAAAGCAACGGGTCCGCTTCGCTATCGCACAGCCGGAACCGGTTGGATGGAGCCATGATCATGAAGCCGCTGAGCGGCGTGTCGACCTTCCTCTCCAACGATCGCAGCGCATGGACAGCGGTGTTGGGCAACCGCCCCTTGAACAGGCCGGCCGGGAGGAACCGCAACCGGTACCGCACACACATGGCACGGATGGTGTCCTTGTGATAGATACGGTCGGGGTCGACACCACTGATCCGCACCGGTCGCTCATGCATGGAACTGAGCACCGAAGCCCGGAGGATATCATCGTACTTCTGTTCAGCGCCTAGGAGGAGGTGCACCTCCTGCATGAGTTCCGCCTGCCCAAGGAGCAACTGCTCCAGCCGCTCCTGTTCCCTTTGCGTTGCCATGACGTTCTACGATGAATAACGCGTTGAACGCACGATCCTTGCTCAGCCCTCGCTACGCGATGCCCGGCTGATCTCGGCCGCGTGTTGTTCGGCATCCTCAGCGCTCGCCCGGTCCAGGGCGAACTGCCGGACCTCTTCCGGTGCATCCATGGCGATGGAGGAACGGACCAGTCCATTGGGAGGCAGGACATGGCACTGGGCTTTCACCTCGACGGGTGCCCGGTAGGTCCCCTTCTCCACCACGGCGGTCCACTGGCCATCATGGGGTATCACGAACCGGATGGGCGACTCCTCGAAGGTACCGCCATGGTACGAATAGGTCTTCCCCATGCGATAGGCCTTGAGGTCGCGGGCGGTCATGAACTTCACTTTGGTCGCCTGATCGATCTCCACTTCAAGGATCTCCTTACGTTTCACATCGAAGGTGCGGAACAGGAATTTCATGGATGCATGCTCGTTTGGCGTAAATATACATGAAGAGGCATCCATGGCGCCACGATCGGCGATCGGCCCTCCGGCCCCTCTCGTCCTCATTCGACAAGGGCCAAGCCTTCGGCAACGGGGTAGGAGCAGCAGGCCCAGTGTGCGTTCCTTGCTCCTTGGATCGCTGGTCCGCGCTGGATCGCCCCTCGCTTCGAACCCGCCTTCGGCGGGCACGAGGGGCACAGGATCGCCGCACGCTGGGCCTGCTGTTCCGGCACATCCTCTGTACTGGCGGTAGGGAGAGAGCGATTGCCCTGGCCTTCACCCCCACGCCCGTTCCTGGATCCCGATCCCTTGGCGCCAGTTCGGGCTCTTAGAGCCTGTTTAGGATCTCTTCAAACTCGTCCTTCGGTCTCTTTTCCGCCCATACTTCGCCCGAAAATGTTCCCGTAGTCACCGCTACGCCAACATTTTCAGGCTGCGTCTGGTCGAAAAATAGCTTCGAAGTCCATCGCTCAAGAGATCCTAAACAGGCTCTTAGAGTTTCACACTCAGCACGGGGAAGTGGGTATGGTTCACGATATCCTCGGTAAGGCTGCCATTCACCACATGGAAGAAACCGGTTCGGCCATGGGTGGCCATGGCGATGAGGTCCGCATCGATGCCCTTGGTGAAGTTGAGGATGCCCTCTTCGATACTGAGGTCGTTGTAGATGCTGGCCGTGTATTTCTTAAGGCCGTACCGCTGCAGGAAACGGTCGATGGCCCGGTTGCTATCGTCGGTGCGTTCGAAGCTGCGCGGTGTGTTCACCTTCAACAGATGGATCCGGGGGTCGAAGAGGGTGATGATCGGTAGGAAGGCATCGAACTTCTCCACGTCCTGATCCGTGAAGTTGGACGCATAGACCATGTCCTTCACATCGAAATCCTCGATGCGATGCTTGACCACCAGTACGGGCATGGGAGCTTGCCTCACGATCCGTTGGGTATTGGAGCCCACAATGCCGCGCAGGCCGGTGGCGCCATGCGATCCCATGACGATGAGGTCGGCATCCAACAGCCTTTCGTTCTTGAACATCTCGGTGAGCGAAAGCTGTCGAAGCATGAACTTCTTCAGCTCGATGCCCTTGAGGAAAGGCAAGGTGGGCACCTGCTCCAGCTTCGCCTCGATGTCTTCGCGTATGCGCTGGTTCTCCGTATGGAAATCAGTCATCTGCTCGTAGAGATGCACCACGTGGACGGCGGCACCGGTGAGGCGCGCCAGCTTCGCTGCCACCCGGAGGGCGTCGGTAGCACAATCGGAGAAATCGTATGGAACGAGGATGGTTCGCATGGCCATGATCGGTCTGTTACGTTCGACCGGTTGAAGCTACAAAGCATGAGCGGACCGTTCCAAACGATCGTCAGTCATCGGATCATTGGTCGGGACCTGCCGGAGCCGACCCCGGGTGATCCGGCACCCCATGCCGTCGATCAACACGCGGCTTCGATCGGTGCAGTACATTGGCCCACCTAACATGGATCCGATCCTGGAACTCTCCCCCACGGAAAAGACCCCCGCGGTGACCATCGATCCGGGTCGGGGGCTCTTCGTCATCACGGGCTGTTCGATACCCGAGAACGCCGACCGGTTCTATGGTCCTATTCAGGACATGGCCGAACGGTACGTGCTGGCCCCCGTACCGACCACCACCCTGCACGTGGAGCTGACCTATTTCAACTCAAGCTCATCCAAGTACCTCCTGGACCTGATGAAGCTTCTGGCGGACCTGAACGCCAGCGGTCGATCCAGTGTGGTGCTGGAATGGTGGTACGCCAAAGGAGACCTGGATATGAAGGAGGCAGGTGAGGATTACCGATCCTTGCTTGACATGCCCGTGAAGCTGAAGGCCAGGGACATGTGAACCGGGCGCCCCGCTTCGACGTGCCGCATCCGATGGATGCCACCTCCTCTTGATCGGACAATGTTCGTGCGACCTGGAGGTGGCCTTCTATTTCCCCAAGGCTGACCGATATGCGTGGCTCGGGATGGAATTGCCTTCGCGGAAGTAGTGCTCCTCACCCCATGGGTGCGACACTTTACGGTAGCGAACCAACCGCCCCTCCTCCACCACGGTGGTCTCCACCACGATGGACCGGCCCTCCTTATAGATCCGTTCTCCTTCCTCCAACGGCAGCGCGGTGTCGGGGACCGGTCGCACGGGTTCTCGCTTAAACACCTCGGTGGGGGTAAGGACAGGCCTTTCGTGCCGTACGGGGATCGGACCGGGCTGTGCGGCTACCTCCACCGCAGGCGGCGGGGGCGGCTCCTCCACTGTTCCGGGGGCTTCCGCGGCGGCTGCCGGCACGATCACCGGCGGCGATACCGACTCTTCGGGGGCGGCCGGGGGGTGGGGGGCCGGGGGGGACGATCCCACGACCTGTGCTTTCTGCTTGTCCTCTTCGGCCCGCTGCTTGATGAGGACCTGAAGGTCCTGGACCTTGACCTTCGGATACACATTGTAAGGCCGAAGGGCCCGAGCCTCTTGGTACTTGCCCATGGCCGCCTCGAATTCCCCCTTGCGGAACAACTCCTCCCCTGCTGCCATCAACGCCTGGAACACCGGATCCTTCACGGCGTTCTCCTCCTCTTCCTTAGCGATCCGGGCACGTTCCTTGGCACTCAACTTTCCGAACTCCTCGGTGAGCTCGTCGGGCTGGGCTGCTACGGGCAATGCCACGGCCAGCGATAGGCCGAGCACGAACGTGGTGATATGCGTTCGTAGACTCCACATGGAACCAGCTTCGCGGGTGTGCGCCCGCGGTGTACGAAGGTACCGGAGCGCGTTGTACGAAGGTATCCAAGCACTGGTTCCGCTGGCGCGCAACCACCCGTGCCGCGATGCGAACGAAAGCCCACCATCCCTACCCCTCATACCGATCGGTTCCATTCCATCCTCTGGCGTTGGGCCGTTCTGCGACCGCGCCTATTGAAGCGCACGAATGCCGCCTTGACGGAGAAAACCGTAGTGCATCCTGGACAGTCCTGCTCCGCGATCGCGACATCATCGATCTATCTTCGCACGGGGATCAGCACCTACACTCCCCAACAAGACCAATGCTACTGCGGAAGATCGGGATACCTGCAGCCCTGTTGCTGCTTCAGGCCTGCACCCCGGAAGACCCCAAGACCTCCGAACCGTACAAACAACTGGAAGAGGATCAACGCCGCGCGGTGCAGTCCGTGGCCGAGCGCGATTCCACCATCAACGAGCTCTTCGGCACCTTCAACCGGATCAGCGAGAATCTGCGCACGATCCGGGCCAAGCAAGGTGGTCTGGTGGCGCCATCGGCCGGGAACGACGGTAATGCCGATATGGAGCAGCGCATCATGGACGACCTGACCCAGATCGATGCCTTGTTGGAAGAGAACAAGACCTTGATCGCCAAGTTGCGCGGCCAGGCCAAAGGTTCGGCAGCACGGATCACCGAGCTGGAGCGCACCATCGCCGAGCTGGAGTCGACCATCTCTGCCAAGGATGCCGAGATCGATACCCTGAAGGAAGAGCTGTCGAGCGCGAACAAATCGCTGGCCACCTTGATCGACATGTACCGCGACAAGTCGCAGCTGGCCGATATGCAACGCGGTGAGATGAATGCGGCGCACTACCTGATCGGCACGTTGAAAGAGTTGAAAGAGAAAGGAGTGCTGACCAAAGAGGGCGGTGTCGTGGGCATCGGTTCGGTGAACAAGTTGAACATGACCGCCCTTCCCAAGGAGCAATTCACCACCGTGGACCTGACCGGCACCCCGGAGATCGTGATCGGTGCGAAGAAGGCGAAACTCACCACCTCGCACCCGGATGGCAGCTACCGACTCGAAGGTGGTTCCAAGCTGGTGATCACGGATCCCGAGAAGTTCTGGAGCGTATCGAAATACCTGGTGATCGAGGTCGAACGGTAGGCTGACCGCTCCCCTGCGCACGTCCGCGACCCTTCGGATCACGGTGCGTTGGACCGTGGTTTGGCGGGGTTCGCCGGTGCGTTGGCCGGTGGCGCGGCAGGTGTGTCGGGCACCGGTGTCGGCGCCGGTGCCGGATCGGTCGTGGCACAACGTTCACGCACGAGTTCTTCCACCTCCGTGCCATAGGTGAGGGTGAAACCAAGCTCCAGGGCCCGATGCAGGTTACCGCAACCCTTCACCGGATCACCACCCTCCAGGTCGATGATCCCCAGACTGCGGTACGCAAAGGCATTCCTCGGGTTCTTGCGCACAGCTAAGACCAGGTCGCGACGGGCACGATGGGGATCGCCCAATCGGTAATGGCACCAGCCCCTGTTGCTGAAAGCGTAACCGTAGTTCGGATCCTGCTTGATGGCCCGATCCATATCGGCCAAGGCCTTGGCGTACTCCCCGAACACCATGTACCGGTAATAGCCCCTACTGTTGTATCCCGCCGCATCGCGTGGCGCCAACCGCACCGCTTCATCCAGGTCGATGCGCGCACTGACCGAATCACCCAACATGGCATGACACGCCCCTCGTTCGCGGACCATTCGTGCGGAGTTCGGGTAAAGCGACAATCCGGTATCGAAGAAGGCCAGCGCCTCCGGCCAACGCTGGCGGAGCGCCAATACGCGACCGGCACGGTACAAGTACTCTTCCGTCGTCTTCGGATCGGTCGGTCCGGTGATCAGGGCTTCGGCGCTATCCAACCGACCGATGCCGGTGTAGCTTCCGATGAGGTTGGCCTGGTATTCCACCTCTCCCCGCAGTTCCGGCACCATCCTCAACTCTTCCATGGCCTTGGTGTAGCTGCCGATCCGGTTGAACCCTTCGGCCCGCAACACATGGAAGATCCCTGGGGCGCCTTGCCGTGTGGTGGCCCTTTCCGATAGAGCCAACGCCCGATAGGGCTTATCCACGGCCAGGGCTTTGCGCACCTTGGCTTCCAACTTCTCGTACTGTGCTTGCGCCACCAAGCACGTCGCCCCCATGAACAATGCGGTGATCCTCTTTCGCATCCGGCGAAGATACCGCCCGGCAACAGCCGTAGGCCGTGGTACCTTCGTAGCCCAACGGCATGAAGACCGAATACCCCGCCAAGATCCTGATCGCCTGGGGTGAGGCCATCGCAGGGAACACGGACCTGCGCGACTGGCTCATGAAGAACGGCTATCCCGAGCTGGGGTTGTTCACCTTCGCACTGCGCAACAAGCCCGAGGCCCGCGACTGGTTGTTGAAGAACGGCCACCCGCACCTGATGGCGATCATCACCGGCATCGAGGGCGACGAACGCGCCTTGGATTGGCTGGAGCGGAACGGGATGAAGGTGCTACGGCATGTCGCACTGACCGGCGATGGCAGTGAGGAGGATCTCCAGTGGTTGATGGAGAACGGACACAAGGAGCTCGCCGTGATCGGCCACAAGATGCACCAGGTGAAGCGCAAGATGGACGAGGAGTTCAGCGACTATCACAAGATGCCGAAGATCTGATCACGACCCGCTTGCACCGGCCGGAGGCCCACCGCCTATCGACCAGGGCCACCCGTAACGCGCAGCGCCCCGTGGATCCCACGGGGCGCTGCGCGTTACGGATCAATGACTACTGGCGCACCAAGCGTTGCGTTGCGGTACGGCCATCCTTGGTGTGTACACGCACATGATACACCCCGGCAGGAAGCGCGGAGAGGTCCAGCGCCATATCCTGGCCCGTGCTGTTCGCTCGTCCCATGACGATCACTGCGCGCCCCGTAGCGTCCATCACTTCGATCTGGCGAACTTCAGCGGCCGAAACCCGCAGATCCACTACGCCCTGAGTGGGGTTCGGATACGGGGAGAAGGTCACCTGGTCGGCCGCAGCCTCATCGAACCCCAGACCTCCAGGGCCGCCCATCCACTTGGCTTCCCTGGACACACTATACCCTCCATTGTTCACGGAGAACGAGTCCACGGAGAGCTTCAAGATCGGCCACGGGGTGGCCTCTCGGAAGAAGTAATAAGTATTGGTGATCCGGCGGGTGGTGGCCACTGCGGCCACATCACTCAGATCGCGATGCACCTTCACCCGAAGTATGTTGGGCTCATACAGACCGGAGATGCCCAAGGCGCCATAGGCATCAGCATGCCCGGTGATGGTGCCCGTACGGCTGGCCTGACCCAATGGCGTATTGTACGTGGCCACGGTCACATCGCTCCAGGTGGTCCCATATGTGCATGGATACTTCAGCTCCAGAATGGGGTCGGTATAGTTGGAGGTGAGCTCTATGCTCGTGCGTGCGCCCACTTGGTACAACCCATCCGCCGCATAGTTCCAAAAAAGCGTGTCGTTGCCTCCGTCCGTGGTGATCATATTGGCCGACGGAATGGAAGCAGAGGTCGGGGTGGATGATGCGGCGTGGGTGTAGTAGGTCTGGTTCCCGGTGCTGAACAGGTCGTAGAAGGCGTAATCGACATCCGCCCCCGCAGGGCCTTCCCAGGTCCACGCGCTCAAGGTGCGTACCGGGAATTGCTGCCCATCCACGGGTTTGTTGTTCTGAAGGTCGATGGTGGGCTGTGCCATCGCGGGTAGCGACAGGCCAAGCACCAAGCCACTAAGGGTGAGCTTCTGCATGCTGAGGATCCTTGGTTAAGTGATGGGCGAAGGTAAAGTCTGTGATCAAGACACCCCCACTGCCCGGAACGCTGCCTGGGTCGCCGGTGGTCGCCCTGAAGTTTCGTCTCTTTGTGGTCTCTACGACCATGAAATTCAGCCTCAGCGAGATCACCGAACTGATCCGGCACCGCCGCAGCATCGCGCCGAAAGACTACTCCGATCGTTCGGTACACAAGGAAATGGTGGAGCGGATCCTGACCAATGCCACCTGGGCTCCCACGCATGGCCTCACCCAACCCTGGCGCTTCACGGTGTACACCGGCGAAGGGCGGGAGCGTCTTTCGCGTTTCCTTGGCGAGGAATACACCCGGATGACCCCGCCGGAGAAATTCCTCCAGAAGAAGTACGACAACCTCACCCAACGCCCGCTCATGAGCACGGTGGTGATCGCCCTGGGGCTTGAACGAGACCCGAACGGGAAGATCAGCGAACGGGATGAGGTGATGGCCGTGGCCTGTGCCGTGCAGAACATGTACCTGACCTGTACCGCTTATGGCCTGGGGGCGTTCTGGGCCACGGGTGGTCCGTTGATCGGAGATGGCATGCGCGACTTCCAAGGATTGACACCAACTGGCCTATCCTTGGGGCTATTCTTTGTCGGATACCCCGCTGGGGAGTGGCCCAAGAGCCACCGCAGGCCCTTGGAAATGGTGTGCAACTGGGTGGAAAAGTGAATCGCTGGTCAGGCATACATCGCGCGGGATCACCGGTGGCCTCCCAGGCCTACTCGATCTTTGGATCGATGGTGCGTTGGCGTGTGAACCTCATGTGGCTGCCGGTGGCAGGCATGCTGTTGTCCGGCACGCGGATGGCCGCGCAACAAGGTGTCACCACCTTCGGCCTACAGGTGAAACCGGTGTTGGCGCTGCCCTATTTCGACCCGCTGACCGAGATGCGCGCTCCAGCGCTCACCGGCACGGTGGAGCTTCAAGGTGGCATGGCCTACGGCATGAGCATCCGTGTTGGGCTGACCCCGATGATCAGCCTCGAGACGGGGATCGGGCAGATCCAACGGCGGTACTCCTTCACACTGGCCAACGACACCATTGGCTACCGGGAAGAAGGCCAGGTGCGTTACGTGGGTTATGAGATCCCGATCAACATGCTGACGTACATCCGCACCGGCGAACGTTCGTACATGAACGCTGCGATCGGCTTTTCCGCGGACCTGTACCCGAGCGATGTACAACGCCAATTGAATGGTGGCTACATCTATATGTTCCGCAACCGGTGGGTGCAGCTTGGCGTGGTCGGTAATGTGGGCTGGGAGTACCGTACGCCCAAGAGCGGGACCTTGTACATCGGCGCCACCTTCCATCGCCCATTCGGCGACATGGCGGTCGCCGACCTTGTCTTCCTGGACGAGCAGAATCGACTTTTCCCCTACCACCGCATGCGCGGCGGACTCAGCGGCAGTTACCTAACGGCGGACTTCCGGTACTATTTCCACGAGGACCCGGACCGTGTTCGGCGGAAGAAGAAAAAGTGAGGCCACCGGTGTTCGGCGGAACGCCGTGCCCACTACCGTTTCATCAACCACGTGGTGGCCCGGCCGCGCGAGGTGCTGACCTGGACGAGGTAGGGCGCTTCGGGCAATCCGGCAATATCGATGAACACGCGACCATCGGCCGGCAAGAACCCATCATAGGGTCGCATCACACAACGGCCCAAGGCATCGTGCAACTCCACGGACACCCGCTCGCCTCCCCCTTGCGCCAACCGCAGCGACACCACAGAGGATGCCGGATTGGGGAACAACTCGGCGATGACCGGAGGTGCGGTATCGGCCATGGCGCTGGCCAGGTCGGACACTTTGAAGCGCCAAGCTCCCTGCGGTGCCACGAGGGGGCGCATCAGTTCCTTGCCACTGTTGGCCGTAGCCTCCAGGTAATAGTACACCGCTGACCCCGGAGCCTGGCCTGGGATGCCTCCGGACCAGCGATCCTCTCCCACGGGCGAGAGCGGCACCATGTTGAACGGACCATCCGGCGCAAGGGCCCAGTGGAGCCGCGCGCTGGCGATGCCGGTACGGTGCCGGATATAGGCCTCGACCACATAGGGGCCGAGGAGATCATCGGTACCGGCAAGCGGCTGATGGCGGATCAGCAAGGGATCACGTACGCCGATGGTCTTGGTGATGCAATGGATCGCTCCGCTCTGCTGGATGATGTTCTGCTCCGAATCGCAATCGATACCCACCACCTCGTAGCCAGGCAGGGCTTCGGCGAGGATACGCAACCCGATGGTGTCGTACTCGGTCCGGTAGGTGGGCACCAGCACGGTACGATTGATGAAGACGTTGTTGGCAAAGGTGCGATAGCTCGCCGCCGGTGGATAGTTCCCACCCACGCTCGGCGGCATCGGGATCCGTACCACGCGATAAGGCGTACCGAACACCGAGGTCTCGTTGGCCATGATCGTCGCCAGGTTCTGCTCCAGTTGCGGGCCATCGCTCTGCCCTGTGGGGAATTCGCCCACGAGCAGCGTCTGCTCATCAAGCAGCTTCATGTGCATATCGATGTGATGGATGGCGTCGTATGGCAACGTGGGCATGGTGATGTAGCGATGGATCCCCATGAACCGGGCCATGATGGAATCCACCCCTGCCGCGTCCCGCACTGTCTGGTTGAATTCACCGAGGGGGCCGTTCTCGTCCAGCACCAGCTCTGAGCTGAAGGCCGTTCCGGCACCATCGCACATGAAGTTACCACCGGTGTGCACCAGATCGTAGGGCGCTGTAGTGGTGCCGAGCACAGCGATACCTTCCGAAGCGCCAACGGCATCGCTCAACACATCGTCCGCAGGGCGAGGTCTATTGTAGATCCAATCCAGCAACAACAGCGAGTCCACTTCGTTGATGTAGATGCTCTCGGCGAGGTAATCGCGCGACCAGATGCTGTTGAACGCCGCGTTGAGGTAGGTGATCCCCGTTTGATCCACGATCGGACCGCCATCATTCGCTCCGGAGAGGAACTCCTCCACCTCGGCCTGGTCGTCGCACACGATGATGACGCGGCATTCGAGCAGCGCGTGACGGACGATCCGTTTGAGGAGACCGGGGAAGGATGCCCATACGATCACGAGGCTTTCCACCTCTTCCCATTCGGCCATGGTGCGCACCGGGAACTGGGGTGGAGCAACGGCACCACGGCCCAACTCGGACCTGGAGGCGCGATACGGCACGATCAGTTCCCGCTCGTGCGGCGCCAAGGTGTGCGGCAGCATCTCCTGGGCCATCACCGCGGCGCCACCGACCATGAGGTGGATCCACACCGCGATCACTTTGGCCCAGGCCCTTGGAGTCCGACCCACCAGCCCTGCTGTTGTACGGTCGCCACACATGGCACATGCGCCGAACATCCACGATAAGGTGTTGCACCCAGCAGGACCGCATCCACCTCTGATCGATCGAAACATGGCAACAAGGTAGGCGCCCACCGGGTATGCCACCCAGCGACTTGGTGTCCGACCCATGGAAAGCAAAGACGCTTAGGGCAACTCGTCCGCGGGTTGAGGGTGCACCGGTGTGGCAACCTCATCCTCACCTGTCCCCTTCGGCCGTGACGAGGCTTGTGCACCCGACCTTGCCATTCCCGTCAGCTGTTCATACAACGAGACGATGTCCCTTACATAATGGAACACCTGACTGCCCTTGCAATAGCCGTTCTTCATCTCGGGGCGGGTGTAATACTGTGGCTTGGCCAGCAGCAACACGGCACGTTCCACATGGTTCTCCCACCGCTTGGGGTCGAGGCCCGACCTTTCCGCCAGACGCTGTGCATCGATGATGTGGCCCACCCCTGCGTTGTATGAGGCGAGCACGAATCGCAAGCGTTGTTCCCGATCCGGCACAGCACGCATCCACAGCGTATCCAGCCGGGTGATGTAGCGTTTGGCTGCACGGATGTGGTCCCCCACCGCCATGGCGGTATCCAAGCCGTATCGGGCAGCCGTGTTCGGCATGAACTGCATGATGCCCTGTGCGCCCTTGGTGGAAACGGCGGTGCTGTCGAACCGCGACTCCTTCCAAGCCATGGCGGCGAGGAGCTGCCACTTCCACCCGAACCCTTGCCCATTCTTCCGGAACTCCTGGTCGTAGGGCGAGATGCTATCCGAGGCGATCGGCATGGAGCGCCTACGCAAAGCCCCGGGCTTGGACCTTCGATCGAGATACCCATCGAGCAATGCCGTACGGAAGCGTTCTTCCACAGGATCGGATAGCCAGGCATCAAGGGCCTGCTTGAGTCGTGGTGAATCGTTACGTACCGCGAACACGATGGATCGCTCCTTCCCTTTCAGCGGGATGAACTCCAGCGCCGACAAGCGCGTGCCTTCATGGGCCGCAGTGGCATCGGTGACCACACATGCGCGCACCCTACCGATGACCACATCCATCAACAATGCGTCCGGTGTTGCCGTTTCCTCCTTCAAGCCGTTCAGTACCGGCCGGACACCCGGCCCATCCCTGAAGGGAGACCAGGCGCTGATATGCACCGTACCGTCCATCGCGTCGCGCACGGTGTTCGCTTCGGCGCGCACCTGCGCTACCATGGGGCGCACCACCATCACCGGCTTGGTGGTGCCGAACCAGTGGCGCTCCCAGGGCGCAGGTGCATACTGGGCGGCGATCACATCGCCCAAGCCCTGCTGCAGCGCGCTGTACATGGAGTCGCGGTGATCGACCACCACGGCTTCGATCGGAATGCCGATGTGTCTTGCGAATCGTTCGAGCACCTCGAACTCGAAACCGCTCACCGCACCAGGGCGCTCCTCCCAGACCAGCGGATCCTGCAGCACCAGGACACGCAGGGTATCGGCCCGGATGAGGTCGAGGTCACGAACGACCTTGGATCGCCCCCAGGGCACATACCGTGTGGAGGTTGCGGGGCGTTCACGGAAATACCACGAGAACGCGAGTGCCAGCGCCACGGCGGCGAGCAGGACCCAGAGACCGGTGCGTTGGCGAACGGTCATCGGTAGGCTTGGGTATGCGCTTCCACCTCGGGCAGGAAGTGTTTGAACTCCATGGTATACTCCGCCAGGTAGCGATCCAGCACTTGTTCCGCACCACGCATGACCTCGCCTTCGGGAACCCGGGTCGAAAGGCCGGCGAGCGCACGTCCAATGCCCGCCAGGGAAACGTAGGAGGTGAGCCAATCGTGACGTACCATGTAGGGTAGCATGTCGCGTGTGCGCGCCGGCATGTCCTGCTCACGGGATCCCAGCAACCCGTACATCCGCTGAGCGAAGCTGTGCAGTGGCTCGCCGTGGTACTCGCTCCAATTACGGGCGAGCACGTGATCGTAGAACAAGTCCATCACCACCCCGGCATAGCGGCCGGCATAGGTGTGGAGCCGCTCCTTCCCTTTCAACACCAACGGGTGCGTATCGGTGAACGAATCGATGGCACGGTGAAGTCTGAGGCCGCGCTCCATCCCCGCCCCGAACCGTGAGAGGTCACGTCCCTTCACGGCATCGCCCATGAAATTGCCCACGATCACATCGGGATCGCCCCCGGAGAGGTACAGATGACCAAGGAAATTCATGCGGTGCGCGAAGGTAGGCCCCATGGCCCGATGGCCACATGCTTTCACCGTTCATGTGATCCCTGCCGCGCGGTGGATCGCCCCGGATAATTTAGCCGACACGGATCAACATGCCCATACGCGACCGACTCCACTTCGCGCCGAAGGCCCGTACCACGTACTGGATCACCCAGGTGTTGGCCTGGGGCTTGTTGGTCACGGTGATCAGCCTACCGATCTACCAGGACCGCGAACTGACCACCGACCAGCTGAAGGTGCTGGGCCTGTTCTACCTCATCGGTATCGGCATCAGCCACTGGTTCCGGAGCGTGATCATCCGCAACCGATGGCTGGAGCGGGACATCGGATTTGTGCTACCAAGGCTTTCACTGGTGGCCATTTTGTTGAGCATGGCTGCCTTCCTGCTGATGGCCGTGACGCACGACCTGTTCTTCCCCTCGTACGCCCCGTTGCTTGTGGCCGATCCGCTCGCGATCCTGTTGAACACGATCAACTGGACCGTACTGCTGTTCATCTGGTCACTGGGGTACTTCGCGTACGTGTACTTCATCCGCAGTCGGCGCGAAGAGATCCGGAACCTGCGCCTGCAGACCGCCGATCGCGACAATCAACTGAACACGCTGCGGGCGCAAATGAACCCGCATTTCATGTTCAATGCCCTCAATGGGATACGCGCGCTGGTGGACGAGGACCCGGACAAGGCGAAACGTGCCATCACCCAACTGAGCGCCATCCTGCGCAATGCCATGGCCACGGTACGCCGCGAAGTGGTGCCATTGGGGGAAGAGATCGATATCGTCAAGGCCTATCTGGAACTGGAGCACATGCGCTTCGAGCATCGGTTGCGTTATTCGTTCGACGTGCCACCCGAACTCGAACGTGTACCTGTACCTCCGATGCTGCTTCAAACCCTCGTGGAGAACGCCGTACGCCATGGCATCGCGCCGCTGGTGGATGGTGGCGATCTGCTGGTGAAGGCCCAGCGCACGGACGATGGCTTGCGATTGACGGTGCGCAACACCGGGCACTACACCCCCGGCAACGTGAAAGGTACCGGCATCGGCCTTCAGAACACACGCAAACGGCTGGCCATGATCTACACCGGTCGCGCGCACCTGGAGATCCTGAACGCTGATGGCATGGTCGAAAGTCGCGTTGACATACCCTTGACCGCCGAACACGAACCGACCCGTACCTTACCACATCACCACCGCACTCCATGAAAGCACTGATCATCGATGACGAACGGCTCGCCCGGAAAGAACTCGCCAGCCTGTTGGAGCGGCATGATCACATCGAGGTCGTTGGCGAAGCCGCGAACGCGGACGAAGCCGAGGCCATGGTGGCCGAGAAACGCCCGGACCTGATCTTTCTGGACATCAACATGCCGGGACGCGATGGATTCGAGTTGCTCGCAGCACTGGACCCCGCACCCCAGGTGATCTTCGTGACCGCTTACGACGAACATGCCCTGCGCGCCTTTCAGGTGAACGCGCTGGACTACGTGGTGAAGCCGATCGACCCGGATCGACTGGCTGCGGCGTTGGGCAAACTGCATGCGCAGCACGAACAGGATGCACCACAACGCGAAGTGTTACGCGAGGGTGACCAGATCTTCCTGCGCGATGGGGAGAAGTGCTGGTTCGTGACCTTGAAGGATGTCCGCTATTTCGAGAGCGAAGGGAACTATGTGCGGGTGCGGTTCGACGATCAGAAGCCGCTTGTTCTGCGTTCACTCAACAAGCTGGAGGAGAAGTTGGATCCACTCGTCTACTTCCGTGCCAGCCGCAAGCACATCATCAACCTGCGTTGGGTGGACAAGATCGAGCCTTGGTTCAATGGTGGTCTCATGGTGAAGCTCAAGAGCCTCGACCGCAATGGCGAGCCGGAAGCCATCGAGGTCTCCCGCCGACAGGCCGCACGGTTCAAGGACCTGCTGAGCCTATGATACCCATTCGCACGAAGGAGTAGGCCGATCCACTCGGTCTTTTTCGCACGACTTCTCCGTCGTGATCGTTCCGTAGCACCGGCTATGCGGCGACCCCGCCGTATCGTCATGCGGAACGATCCCTCCGCATCTCTGGCCTACGCCTTCATGCGAAATGAAATAACAGGCCCCTCGTTCCGGCCCATGAAAAAACAGGCGCGCATCAAAGGCCGCCATTGAATGTCCGATCGGCATCATGCCTTCCACTGCATAGGCCGGAACAGCAGCCTGGGCGAGTATTCATCTTCTCCCCGGTCCTCCGCGCCACGGCCTGAGCCGCTCATGTGGCAGCGGGGGCAATGGATCGATGCCCGCCAAGCTTGCGGCCCTTGACACCTCCCCCTTTGGACGCGGGATCGAGACCCGGCCCCCGGCAGCACATCAGGCTTTGCTCGCCCCGGATCACTATATTGGATCCAGTTCGGCCTCCATCCTACGCCCCATTCGCCCCCTGTTCCACCATGATGTGAAACTGAAGAACCGTACGCTGTGATGACCTCTGCTCACAACGAGGTGCATCGTTCCACGAAACCCCAACACGTCCCCAATCTCCCCCAAGCCCATGATGCGACACCTGACCCTCATCGCACTCTCCCTATCCGCCAACCTCTTCGCTGCTTCGGGTGGGCCCGACATGTACGGCTATACCTGGAAGGACAGCAACGAGCCCGGAGGTCCGGTGTTCTCGTGGATCGATATCACCACCACGGGCACGCAGGTGCAGGGCCTGGCGGATGATAACATGGTCGGTCCTTTCGTGATGGCCACCAGTCAGGCGTACTACTGGTACACCAGGAAGAACGTTTGGATCGGGAGCAACGGCTACATCGCCTTCGCCAATGGCAACATCGCTTCGCCGTTCCCGACCATCCCCATGGCCGGTGGCATGAACGACTACATCGCGGCCTACACGGCGGACCTGACCTTCTCCGGCACCGGCAACCCGGGCCGATGCTACATCCTGGATGACGATGACCAGACCATCATCTCGTATGTGGGTGTGCCGTTCTGGAGCCCCACTGCCCCGAGCTACACCGGCAGCAACACGTTCCAGGTGATCCTGAACAAGACGGACAACACCATCACGGTGCAGTATCTCCTGGTCTCCGGCACCACCCAGAACAACGATCTATTGATCGGGATCGAAAGCGTGGCCGGATCGATCGGCCTACAACATTCGGTGGACCAATACCAGACGAACAACTTCGCCATACGCTACTACCGGCCGGACACCACGGAGTTGGACATCGTGGATGCCATGGTGGATTACAACACCGCCCCAGGCAGCCATGGGCGCTTCATCGCCCGGAACGGCGCCCCCCTGAACCTCGAGGCGGGCATCATCAACTCCGGGAATGTGGACCTCACCGACATCGAGGTGCAAGCCACGGTGCGCAACCAAGCGAACATGGTCGTGGTGACGGCTTCGGCCCAAGTGGCCGCACTAGTGGCCACCAACAATGCACCCATCGACTTCAATGCCCAGTTCGTCCCCACCACGGCCGGCACACACACCCTCACCACCTCCATCAGCGGGATCGCCAACGAACTGGTGAGCACCAACAACAGCAAGGTCCAGGAACTGGTGGTGGTGGACACGACGCAGACCACCTTGCAGCTGACCTATGCGGGCAGCACGGATGACGGGACCGGACTCGGTTGGAACGGTGGTGATGGCGGTGTGGGTGTATTCTTCGCACCACCCTACTACCCGGCCTACGCCGGCGCCACCCGTGTGCGCATCGCCAGCAACACGGGCCCCAGCGGCTTCAGCATGATGGTGTACGATGATGATGGCCCGAATGGCAGCGCTGGTACGCTGCTCGATTCGGTAGCCGTGACACCGCAACAGGCCGTTGCTGGCAACCTCACCATCCCGTTGACCGCACCCTTGACCATCGCCAGTGGCGGTGTGTATGTGCTCTGGTACATGGGTGGTGCGAACATCAACATCGCCCAGGACATCGTGGCGCCCTTCTCGCTGAACACCTACGAGGTACTTGGTGGGACGTGGGCCGAATACCGCGATCGCGAGAACGTGGACTTCCATATCGGGTTGGATCTGACGGAAGCCCCGATCCGCGACATCGGCGTGAGCGGATTCTTCGGTGCCGCACCCGGACAGAACATCTCCGGACCCACCACCATCCGGACATGGATCACCAATCATGGCAATATCGCCGCTTCGGGCTTCAGTGTGAACTACCGGTTCGAAGGAGAGCCCGTGGTCACGGCCAACTATACGGGAGCCCCGATCGCCGCAGGCTCCCAAGTCCTGTTCAGCTTCCCGCAGCAGCTGACCCCATCGGCGAACACCACGGGCGACCTGTGCGCCTGGAGCAGTTGGAACAGCGACATGGACAACAACAACGACACCACCTGCGTGAACGTGAACCTCGTGGTCGGCATCGGGGAAGCCACGATGCCGGTGCTCCGGACCTGGCCCAACCCCACTCGTGGTCCGCTCCAATTGGATGGTCTGGATCCAGGCCCCTGCGTGGTGCAGGTACTGGACGCCCGTGGCCGCCTGGTTCACGAAGAAGCATGCGTGGTGAACCTTAGCCCGGTGACCATCCGGCTGGACGATGTGGGGGCCGGGACCTACCAGCTGGTGGTGAAACGTACGGACACCCATGCCCGAACCACCGTGGTGGTGCTGGACTGATCACTTCACCACCCCACCGTTACCTTTGAACGCCCCTTCCATGTGAAGGGGCGTTCGTTATCACTCCCATGCCCAAGAACACCACCTTGCTTCTCATCCTTTGGAACGTCGTGCTCTCCGCCGTGCTCGGCTGGAGCCTGATGCGCCAGCCCGCCGTTACGACCGGAGCGACATCCGAGCCCGTTCCGCAAGAGCTGCCCGTTGCGCCCATCGCAAACCGCGACACCAGTGGCTTGAAGGATGCCCGGATCGCATACTTCCAGATGGACAGCGTGCAGGCGAAGTATGAGCTGATCGCCGAAAAGGATAAGCGCTTCCGCAGCGAAGGGCAGCGGCTGGAGAACAGCCTGAAGAGCGAGATGAGCAAAGCCCAGGCGCGCTATGATGAATTGATGCGCAAGGACCATACGTACAGCACCCAGGCCGAGGTGGCCAAGGATGAACAGGAACTGCAACAGCTCATGGCCAAGATCCAGAGCCAGCAGGCCAGCAGTGAAGAACAACTCGCGAAGCTCGAAGCCGAAATGCTCACCGAGATCACCAAAGAACTCCGTGATTACCTGGAGGTCTACAATCGCACCGCCGGCTACGACTACATCTTCAGCGTACAGAACGGAGGACAGATCTGGGTGGGCAATAAAGGGCTCGACATCAGTGAGGACCTGATCAACGGGCTGAACCAACGCCACCGGTCAGGTAAGGCGACCATCAAATGACAATGGGCCTGCTGGACGACAAGAAGCGGAACAACATCGCGGGCTATGTGATCAGCATGTGGCACGTGGAGGACCTGATGCGTGCGAACACGTTCAACCTGGACAAGGTGGAGGAACTCCTGATAGCACCCATGGATGCCGACGAGTCCACCAAGGCCGATACGCGCGCCTGGTATTCGAGCATCATCCAGCGGATGAAGCTTCAGGGCATCGAGCTCCAAGGCCATCTGAGCGAGGTGGAGGAGGTGCTCAACGAACTGGAATTCCTGCATAACAGCCTGGTGAATGTGATCCGCGACGAGCCGTACGTCGCGCTATTCGCCGAAGCTCGACCAGCGATCACCGCGTTGCAAAGCCAGGCCGATGACCAGGCCGATGGACCCATCACCACCGGATTCACCGCGATCTATGGTGTGCTGCTGCTGCGGGCGCAGGGAAAGCCCGTGAGCCCGGCCACCACCGAAGCCGAAGGGCACATCCGGCGGTTGCTCGAAGCGCTAAGCGTCCATTACACGCAGATGCGGAAGCTGCCGGGGGTATCCATGAACTGAACGCCAACGCATGGCACGCCCCTTGCCGAGCTCCGTTGCGATGATGCGATCATCCCTGTTGTTGTTGTTGCTGGCACACGCCACCGGTGCCTGGGCACAAACCGCCACACCCACCGCCAACGAACGCATCGAACTGCTCAACGCGGACCGCGGCGAATACGACGACCGCATCGCCCCGGGGGCGCAGCGGCTGAAGGGTGATGTCCGTTTCCGGCATAAGGATGCCGTTCTCCGGTGCGACAGTGCCTATCTGTACAATGACCAACAGGTGCGTGCATTCGGCCATGTGACCATTGCCCAGGGCGACACCTTGCATGTACAGGCCGATCGTGCGCTCTACAATGGGAATGAACGCACCGCCCGTCTCGAAGGCAACGTGACGATGCGCAATAGCGACATGGAGCTGAACACCTCCGCGCTGCATTATGACCTCCGTGGTCGCCGTGCGGTATACGATACGGGAGGGCGGATCCGCAGCGTACAGGGCGGGGATGTGCTCACCAGCGACCACGGCATCTACCTCACCAACGGTCGCCGTTTCATCTTCAGCCGCAACGTGCGCATCGACCATCCGGAACGCACCATCACCGGCGACACCATGCACTATGTCACCTCCACCGGGGTCGCCGAATTCCCCGGTCCCACCCGGATCGTGCATGGTTCCACCATCATCAACACGCTACGCGGGACGTACGACACACGCAACGAAAGGGCCCGCTTCACCAAGCGGTCCGTGATCGATGACCAGGGCCGCACCCTCGAAGGGGACAGCCTGCATTACGACCGCAGGACCGGCGAAGGCTCTGCCTGGGGCCAGGTGGTGGTGAACGATTCCGCAAGCGCCACCACCATTCGCGGCGCCCTGGGACGTTACAACAGTATCAACGATCGCGCCATGGTCACCGGACAGGCCGAGCTGGAGCTTCGCATGGGAACAGACACCCTTTTCCTGCATGGCGACACGCTCTTCACGCTTCCCAGCGACAACGGCGACCGGATCCAGGCCCACCGCCATGTACGGTTCTTCCGCAACGACCTCCAGGGCGCCTGCGACACCCTCATCTACGACCAAGCGGACAGCGTGATCAGCCTATACCACGCTCCCGTGCTCTGGAGCGGCACCGACCAGATCACCGGTCGGCACATCCGCATCGCCCTGCGCGATGGGAAAGCCCATCAGCTATTCATAGAACAGGCCGCGTTCCTGGTCTCCCAGGTGGACAGCATACGCTACGACCAGGTCGCGGGCACGAACATGACCGGATACTTCGGCGATCAAGGTCTGCGCACCTTGGAGGTGGAAGGCAACGCACGCACGGTGTACTTCGCACAGGAGACGAAGAACGGCGAGGAGCACATCATGGGGGTGAACCGTGCCGATTGCAGCCGGATCCACGTTCACCTGAAGGATGGCAAGGTGGAAACGGTGACCTTTCTCGATCGACCGGATGCCACGCTCTACCCGTTGGAGAAAGCACCGGCCGATGAACTCCGCATGCAGGGCTCGGACTGGCGGGCTGCGGAACGCCCCATGGACCGCGCAGGCATCTTCCTAACGCCCACGAGCACCACGCCGTGAGCTGCGCCCGGTGGTCGGCCGTACCGCTTCTGGAGTCGGTTCGGTCAGCGGCACACCGAACAGCGCCGCAGTAGCCTCGCTCAACGCTGTCTCCGTTCGGAAACCCGTATCCCCGCTTCGTTCCAGCTTGTTCTCCGAAAGGCGGTTCGGGTAGATGATCAGGTGATCGCCAGGCATGTCGGACCGCACCGCGAAGGCCACGTCGTTCCCATCCAACGTATTGCCTTCCACATGCACTTCGGCGTGCCCTGTGCTTTGCACGGCCACCGCGTTCTTCGACGAACGCACCCGGCGGACCAGCACCTGTGCGGCGCCATCCACCGAAATGGCCGACCCTTGCAGACCGGTGAACGTGCCGCCGAGCACGGCCACCGTTCCCATGCCGATGGAAAGCCCGGTGGTGGCATTGGACCGCGCGCCGACCATCACCGGATCGCGGATGACCCCACGGATATGATCCAGGCGCACGAAACACCGCGCCACATCCTCGAACCGGACGGCGTTCATGGACAGCTCGCTGCCATCAACGAACAACGATGCCTCAGCACCATGCTCCTGGAACACACTGTTGGTGATGCTGGTGAGCGCCGCCCCTTGTACCGTGACCATGCCGCCGTACTTCGCACCCGCCAGCTTGGCACCAGCACCGCCGGATACATAAAGGCCGCTGATCGAACAACGTTGCGAGGTGCCGCCCACCACCGCAAGGACACCGAAGGGCCGATCCGCCTCCAGCGGGCGAATGAACACCGGATTGCGCAATGTGCCCCGAATGAAGAGATCGCCCTTGACCACGATACTGGCGCCCGCGCCCATGAAGAGCCTGGCCCCCTGCAACAGGATCACCGACCGCCCTGCCGGGAACTCCACATCCTCCAGGATCTCGTACTTGCCACGGGGGAAGATGATGGAATCACCTTGAAGTACAAGTTTGTACCGCTTCGCGAGCCGGGCCAGTCCTGCGGTGTCGGGTGCCGCACCAACGGTCAACGGAGGAAGATCCATGCCGTGGACGAAGGTGGCGTGACCACCGCCGGCATTCAGCGCACGATCCAGATAGGGCACGGCCTCGTTGTTGGCGATATGCGTGGTGGTGATCCCCGGCGGATCGGACAACCCGAGCAACGAAGCCCAAAGCGTGAAAGTGGCCGCGTGGCGTTGCTGTAGCTCTGGCCAGGACGTGGCGAGCTCGGCCTGCATCCGCTCGAAGCGCGAGCGGAACGATGGCCGTTCGATCAAGGGGGTGATGAGGTTGTACACCAAGGTCCGTCGGGAACCGGTATGGCTCACCTCGACAGGCACCTGGTAGATCGGGACGAACCGCTCCGTGGACCGATCGAAGAGCAACGAGACCCGGGTCTCGCGCAGGTCCCGCCCATCGATCCAGGCCATCAGCGCCCAGGCTGCCGCAGCCTTCTCGTCCATCATCGCAGCCAGCATATCCGTGTTGCCCTTTGCCACCTCGGACAAGGCACGTTCGATACGGCCCCGTAGGCGTACCTGCTCCACACTGTCCCCTTCGATCACGGGGAACTGCGCATCAGGCCGGGAGGGATCCATCCCCATCTTCACCACGATGGCACCGCGCAGGCCGCGGCGCGCAACGAACTCCTGGTCCACCCACTCTTGCTGTAGGTACGCCCCCAGATCATGGCCACACGAGATCACCCGTACAAGCCCGAGGGCTGGCGTGATCAAGCCGAGTTCGTGCGCGATGATCTCCAGCTGTTTGGCGCGAAACGCATCCGTCGCGGCCGGGGTGAGCATGAGGCGCCGGTGTTCCTTGTAGAGCGCATCCTTCTTGAACCGAACCGCATGGCCCGGACGATCCAAGAGGTTGCGCACCTCCACCGAATCCCCGTAACCATCCCCTTCGAACCACCGTGTGCGCCAGGCCCCACCACGCTGATCCTCCATGCACTCCGGCACCTCGTGCGATGGACCGAAGCGCAGAACAGGGAGTTCCGTGAGCCGTGTCGCCGCCGGATGGCGATCGAACAACGCCGTGTACATGTCCCACTCCGACGGCGCTATGGACAACCCGGGTATCTGCTTGAGCCAGGCCGAACGCCCGAGCGAGAACACGCCCACCAAGCCACCGCCCACCAGCAACAGGCCGATGAGCCAGGGCACCAGCCCCACCCTACGGGGCCTCTTCGATCCCTTCATCGGTTATGGCATTGGTGATACGCAATGCGGAAGGCACTCCGCCGGGGAACCTCACGTGGACATCCAATGGCCGCACCTGGTAATGCAACCAATTGGCGAAAGGATGGCCCCAACTGCCATCGGGCACCTCCACCGCGCGATGCACGATGATGGACCACCATCCATCCTTCCGTTCAGCGGTGATCGTATCGGTCCCTACGATCACCTGGGGCGGCAGCTGATCCAAACTCCGCCAACGGAGTTCCACGGGTACCTCATTGGTCGAGGTGAGATGCAGCGCGGCCCCGCGCTCCACCCGTACCGTTCTGTCGGACAGCCGTGCCAGCGTACGTGTCCAATACGCATTCACCGTGGCCCGCATGTTCGCGAAGGAGCTGATGACATGGGTCACCGAGAACCGATGCACATCCTCGGGCATCATGGAGACGTGGCCGTATTTGTTCCGGTCGGCCAACACCGAGGGTATCAGGTCCGCGATACGCGCATCGTACTCCCGGGTGAACGCCCCTTCGGTGTGCAGCTCGCGGAGCGCTTGGTGCGCATAACGATCACGCAGGAGCCGCCACTCGGGTATGCGCAGGAACCAATGCGCCAACGCATCGTTGATGAAGTAGAGCGGTTCGTTGGCTGGCGGGAACATGAGCAGCGCATCCCAGAAGATGGGATAGAACAACCCTGTTCGGGCGGACATGACCAGCCATTGGTTGTGGAACTGGTCCATGTGCTTGGTGTTCACCACCAGCATCGCGGCGAAGTAGCGCGCGAAGGCATCCACATCGATCAGCCGTGCGAGCGTATCGCGTCGTTGTTCAAGGCTGAGGGTGCTGTCCACGATGACCCGTGCGATCGCCCGGATCCGGTCGGAGGCCACGGTGCTGTCCGCATCGCTCACATACTGCCAGTTGGCGGCATCGCGCCACAGGGTGATCTTCTCGGGTAGTGTGGGCGTGGTGATCCGTTTGAAATCGCCGCGGTACACGGGCACATCGCCCTGGGTCAGATGCCGGATCCGCTCGAACGAGCCATCGGGCTGCTCGTACATCTCCATCACGCCAAGGTCCTTCCCGTTCAACCGCACGTACACCATCTCATTCCACGGCACCGCTACACCCATGTGCCCGGCGATCCACATGCCCATGTGGTTGTTGAGCATGTTGAACGACTTGGGGTTGATGAAGTTGAGCTTGCGGTACGGCTTGAACGGGTTGTCCTCCTTCAGCCGCAGGCGGAACGACCGTTTGCCGCCCAGGTAGTGCGAAGCGGAGTACAGTCCACGATACCGGAACTTGGCCGGGAACTCCACGCCATGGGCCAGCAGGGTCGCGGGTTTGTTGTACCCTCCGCTCCATGGCAGGTCGCTGTTCAAGGAATCCAGATGCGTCTGGTCGATCTCGACCTCCACCACACGCAATCGGTGCGGGCCGGGATCTTCGGCGAGGCCATCCACTGTGGTGGAGAGAACGGAAGCGACCGCGATGCGGGCTGCACGATCCGGCCCCAGCAGCACCATGAACACGATGCCCGAAATGAACACCACGGCCAGCAACACCAGCCAGATCGCACCGGTGCCACTGCTGCGCTGCCTCATCGGTTCCGCCCCGCACTGAGAAGCAGGACCAGTATGAGCACCAACGTGAGAAGGACGAAACTCAGGTTGTACCCCAGCCCGAGCAACGCGCTCAACAGCATCACCGGGATCCACAAACCGCGATGGTCACCCAAGCGAGCCAGCAGGCCCGCCACCATGACACCGCCGGCGATGATGGCCGCCGGGATGAGCCCATCGGTGAAATGGCGCAGCAGCAGCGCCAACGCATAACCGGCGATCAACAATTGCCAAGGCACAAGGCCGGGCCGCTCCGATGGGCGCAACCCGCGATTCCAGCTCCAGCCGATCAGGATCAGCGCGACCACCAACATACCGAAGAGCGTGAGCGCTTCCACCCAGCCGTGCAACAGGGCCCCGGTCCAACGTGCAGCTTCGTTACGCATCTCCTTCGTCTCGTGGCACAAGATGGGCACACCATCACTCCGCCGCTCCGCTGCCGCCCAGGAGTTTTCAAGACCGCGTTGGGAATGAAGGGCCCAACAGCAGCGCTCAACCGGTGATCCAGTTGTGGATGATGGCCGCTCCGTGCGGCGTGAGGATGCTTTCCGGATGGAACTGAACCCCGCACACCGCGTACATACGATGCTCCACGGCCATGATGACACCGGTGGCACTACGTGCGGTGACCCTCAGCGTGGAGGGCAGCACCTCCTCCCGGGCCGCCCAGCTATGGTACAACCCCACCTCGAACGGATCGGGAAGGCCATGGAACAGATCGGCGCGCGGTGTTTCCGGATGGCAGGGAACGGCCACTCCGTGCATCACGCGTTGTTGGTTGTACAACCCACCGCCGCACACCTCCACGATGGCCTGCATCCCCAGACAAACACCCAACACGGGGTGCGTGGGCATCACACGCCGCAGCAGCTCCATCATGATCCCCGCTTCGGAGGGCAGACCGGGACCTGGAGAGAGCACGATACGATCATACCCGGTGGCCTCCTCCACGGTGATCCGGTCGTTCAACGTCACATCCACGGTGCCGTAAGGCTCCAGCAGGTGGTGCAGGTTCCAGGTGAAGGAGTCGTAGTTGTCGAGCAACAGGATGCGCATGATGCGATGGCTGTGGCGTTCCTAGGGCCTGCGCCCCTCGGCTCCGGACTTTCCGATCCAGCCCAGGTGTGTGTGCTGGAAGCTGTCGCCGAACTTGAGGCCGTAGCCGAAGATGCGATCAAGCGAGGCGTGGCCATAAAGGACGAGACCGATGGTCATCAGCTCATCACTGCAGTCCCCGATCAGGCCATAGCGCATCACCTGTGCCAGCATGATCACCAGGATGGCCACCCCTTTGTGATGGAACAGGTTGTACGCCACCGCGCCGATCCTGGTGTTCACGAGGTAGCCCAACATGCTGATATCCGGTCCGATCAGCAACAAGAGGAAGACCCACCACGACGCGTGCGCCGTGTAGAGTGCGAACAGGACCAAGAGGAACTGTGCCAGCTCTTCGAGCTTGAGAAGGTTCTTCATTGAACGGTGAGGTCTACCCAACAGGTCGGTGGCATGAATGTCACGATCGGGGGCCGGAGGCCACCATCACCATACGATCCCCACCGGACAGTGGTCGCTCCCCATGACCTCGTTGAGGATGAACGCTTCCTTCACCTTCTTCTCGAAGCCTTTGGACACCAGCACGTAGTCGATCCGCCAGCCCACGTTCTTCTCCCGGGCGCCGAAGCGTTGGCTCCACCAGCTGTACTTCACGGTGCCGGGGTGCAGGTGGCGGAACGTGTCCACATAGCCGGAAGCGAGCAGTGCCGCGATGCCGTCGATCTCGCTCTGCATGTAACCCGCGGTCTTGTTGTAATTGGGCTTGGGCCGTGCGATATCGATGGGCTGATGCGCCACATTGAGGTCGCCGGTGAAGATCACGGGTAACGATCCCGAGGCGAGCTGCACCAGGTACTGGCGGAGCGCCTCGTCCCATTCCGCACGATAGCCGAGGCGTTTGAGGTCCTGGCCGCTGTTGGGCACATAGGCGTTCACCACGATGTGGTCCTTGAAGGTGGCGGTGACGATACGGCCTTCCTTGTTGTGCTCCTCGGCGCCGGGAATACCCATGTGCACGCGTTCGGGCTTCTGCCGGCTCATGATGGCGGTGCCGCTGTAACCCGGTTTCTCGGCACCGCTGGCGTGCACGTGGTAGCCCTCCACCTCTTTCAGTGCCTCGGCCACCTGCTCGGGCGTGGCCTTGGTCTCCTGAAAACACACCACATCGGCCGCCATGGTGCGCAGCGAAGCATGAAGCCCCTTGGTGACACTGGCGCGGATGCCGTTCACATTGAAAGAGATCAGTTTCATCGTTTGAACAGGGTGTCCGCGAACCTACACCAAAGGCCAACGTACAACGGACCACTCATCACAAGGACTTTATCACAAAGTCCACGATAACGAACCGCCCGATGTTCATATCGCCTGACCTCCAACAAGTTGCGCATAGGCGATCCATCGGCCGGAACAAGGCGTTCAACTTGAATGGAACCGTATTGGGCAAAAAGATCGGGCGATCCGTGGCCAACGCCACCTTCTTTGTAGCCATCGTTCACCCTTTTCCGCATCACGCATGCCTGTAACTCCCTACAGCGGCACCTTCGGCCGTGAGGAATTGAAACACCTCCTGCGCCGCACCTTGTTCGGCGTCACCAACGCGGACCTCGCCCAATTCAGCGGACAAACGTTGACCCAAGTGGTGGACGCGCTGCTGGCCACGAGCCTTCCCACCTCGGTGCCCCTGAAGAACTACTGGGCCCTGAACGGCGGTGTGCGCGACCCCAACGCCATGGACCCGGCGGTGACCTTCGGACAGACGTGGGTGAACACGCCCAATGTGGTGGCCGCGGTGGACGCCAATGTGGGCCGCATGTACAGCTACATCTCGTGGACCGTGGGCCAGATGATCCACCAGGAGCGGACCATCCACGAGAAGATGCGCCTATTCTGGTACAATCACCTCGCCATCCAGGTGCAGGAAGTGTTCAACGGCCTGCTATGGTGGAACTACGACCAGCTCCTCCGCACCCAAAGCCTGGGGAACTTCCGGCAATTGATGTACGGCATCACCGTGGACCCGTGCATGCTCGAGTACCTCAACGGTGACCAGAACGTGGCTTCGGCGCCGGACGAGAACTATGCCCGGGAGTTGATGGAGCTCTACACCTTGGGCGAAGGCAGCGGCTATACCGAGCAAGACGTCCAAGCCGCCGCACGGGTGCTGACCGGTTGGTCCTTCCGCGAATCGAACGGTGCGCCGATCCTGCCCGAAACGGTGTTCACCGCAGCCAACCACACCACCACCAACAAGCAATTCAGCGCCTTCTTCAACAACACGGTGATCACCGGGCAGACCGGGGCCAACGCGGGGCAA
>JADHED010000128.1_pt1 | contig 104948 bp, 103 predicted proteins | sample 8952041 | NCBI WGS metagenome assembly JADHED01 (sample SAMN16124423, study PRJNA663239) | bioreactor sludge metagenome | isolation source: sludge (control) | place: India:Bengaluru | collected 2018-09-08
CCGGTCACGATGACCGAACGGCCCGAATAGTCGACGCGCTTGCCGAGCAGGTTCTGGCGGAAGCGGCCCTGCTTGCCCTTGAGCATGTCGGACAGCGACTTGAGCGGGCGCTTGTTGGCGCCGGTGATCACCCGGCCGCGGCGGCCGTTGTCGAACAGCGCATCGACCGCTTCCTGCAGCATGCGCTTTTCGTTGCGGACGATGATGTCCGGCGCGCGCAGCTCTATCAGGCGCTTCAAGCGGTTGTTACGGTTGATGACGCGGCGATAGAGATCGTTCAGATCCGAAGTCGCGAAACGGCCGCCATCCAGCGGAACCAGCGGGCGCAGTTCGGGCGGAATGACCGGGATAACGTCGAGGATCATCCATTCGGGGCGGTTGCCCGAATCGATGAAGCTTTCGACTACCTTCAGGCGCTTGATGATCTTCTTGGGCTTCAGCTCCGACTTGGTCGTTGCCAGTTCCTCCATCAGATCGACCCGTTCCTGTTCGAGGTCGAGGTCCATCAGCATCTGCTTGACGGCTTCGGCACCGATGCCGGCGGTGAAGGCGTCTTCGCCATATTCGTCCTGGGCTGCGAGCAGTTCGTCTTCGGTCAGAAGCTGGAACTTCTCAAGCGCGGTCAGGCCGGGTTCGGTGACGATATAATGCTCGAAATAGAGGACGCGTTCGAGCTGCTTCAACTGCATGTCGAGCAGCAAGCCGATGCGCGACGGCAGCGACTTCAGGAACCAGATATGCGCGACCGGAGCGGCGAGCTCGATATGGCCCATGCGCTCACGACGCACCTTGGTTACGGTGACTTCGACGCCGCACTTTTCGCAGACGACGCCCTTATATTTCATGCGCTTATATTTACCGCACAGGCACTCATAGTCCTTTACGGGGCCGAAGATACGGGCGCAGAACAGGCCGTCACGCTCTGGCTTGAACGTGCGGTAGTTGATCGTTTCCGGCTTCTTGATTTCGCCGAAAGACCAGCTGCGGATTTTCTCCGGCGACGCGATGCCAATCTGGATCTGGTCAAAGGTTTCCGGCTTGGCGAGCGGATTGCTGAATTTGGTAAGATCGTTCATCTTTGTGTCCTCATGGAGCTGAAAGGCTCCGAAAATTCATCCATAGGGCGGGGAAAGGGGCGGCATTTCTGCCGCCCGGCCTTCTTATTCCGCAGCCTCCGGCAGATCGTCTTCTTCGGCATCGTTAATCGACTTGAGGTCGACATTGAGACCGAGCGAGCGCATTTCCTTGACGAGAACGTTGAAGCTCTCCGGAATGCCGGCTTCGAAGGTGTCGTCGCCCTTGACGATCGCTTCGTAAACCTTGGTGCGGCCGACCACGTCGTCCGATTTCACCGTCAGCATTTCCTGCAGCGTATAGGCTGCGCCATAGGCCTGAAGCGCCCAGACCTCCATTTCCCCGAAGCGCTGGCCACCGAACTGTGCCTTACCGCCCAGCGGCTGCTGGGTGACGAGGCTGTAGGGGCCGATCGAGCGGGCGTGGATCTTGTCGTCGACCAGGTGGTGCAGCTTGAGCATATACATATAGCCCACGGTCACCTTGCGGTCGAACTTGTCACCTGTGCGGCCGTCATAAAGGTCGCTCTGGCCAGAGACGTCGAAACCGGCGCGGGCCAGCATGTCGGCAACGTCCTGTTCCTTCGCACCATCGAACACCGGCGTACCCATCGGGACGCCTGCGGCGAGATTTCCTGCCAGTTCGATGATATCGCTATCCGAGCGTCCCTTGATCTCTGCGGCGTAATTGTCACCATAGATATCGACCAGACGGTCGCGGATGGCTTCGGGCGGTGCGCCAGCCTCGGGATTCGGATTGGCAGCGCGCCAATCTTCAAGCGCCGACTGGACCTGCTTGCCCAGACCGCGCGCGGCCCAGCCCAGATGCGTTTCGAAGATCTGGCCGACGTTCATACGCGAAGGCACGCCCAGCGGGTTGAGCACGAAATCGACCGGCGTTCCGTCGGCGAGGAAAGGCATGTCTTCGGCCGGCAGGATGCGGCTGATGATACCCTTGTTACCGTGGCGGCCGGCCATCTTGTCACCCGGCTGCAGCTTGCGCTTGATGGCAACGAAGACCTTGACCATCTTGAGCACGCCCGGGGCGAGTTCGTCGCCGCGTTCGAGCTTTTCCTTGCGGTCCTCGAACTTCTCCTGGATCGCCTTGGCGGTCTCGTCATACTGCGCCTTCACCGCTTCAAGGTCAGACTGGACCTTGTCGTCGGTGACCGCAATCTTCCACCATTCATGACGTTCGACTTCAGCGAGGTTTTCCTCCGAAATCTTTTCGCCCTTCTTGATGCCCTTGGGGCTGGCGGCGGCAGTCTGGCCGATCAGCATATCCTTCAGGCGGTTATAGGTGGCGCGGTTGAGGATCGAGCGTTCGTCTTCACGGTCCTTCGCAAGGCGTTCGATTTCCTCGCGCTCGATGGCCATCGCGCGCTCGTCCTTGTCGATGCCGTGGCGGTTGAAGACGCGCACTTCGACGATGGTACCCGAAACGCCCGGCGGCAGGCGGAGCGAAGTGTCGCGCACATCGCTGGCCTTTTCACCGAAGATCGCGCGGAGAAGCTTTTCTTCCGGTGTCATCGGCGATTCACCCTTGGGGGTAATCTTGCCGACGAGGATGTCGCCCGGATGCACTTCTGCACCAATATAGACAATGCCCGCTTCGTCGAGGTTGCGCAGAGCTTCCTCGCCGACATTGGGGATGTCGCGGGTAATGTCTTCAGGCCCCAGCTTGGTGTCGCGGGCCATGACTTCGAATTCCTCGATATGAATCGAGGTGAACACGTCGTCCTTCACGATGCGTTCCGAAATCAGGATCGAGTCTTCGTAGTTATAGCCATTCCAGGGCATGAAGGCGACGAGCGCGTTCTTGCCCAAAGCCAGTTCACCCAGTTCGGTCGATGGGCCGTCGGCGATGATGTCACCGGCCTCGATCGCGTCACCCACCTTTACCAGAGGCTTCTGGTTGATGCAGGTCGACTGGTTCGAACGCTGATATTTCTGCAGCGTGTAGATGTCGACGCCCGACTGTCCGGCTTCGACTTCGCCGGTGACGCGGACAACGATACGCGTCGCGTCGACCTGATCGACAATACCGGTGCGGCGGGCCGAAATCGCAGCGCCCGAATCGCGCGCGACGGTGGCTTCCATACCGGTACCGACAAACGGCGCCTCTGCACGCAGCAGTGGCACAGCCTGACGTTGCATGTTCGATCCCATCAGCGCGCGGTTGGCGTCGTCATTTTCCAGGAAGGGAATGAGCGATGCGGCAACCGAAACCAGCTGCTTGGGGCTGACGTCCATCAAGGTGATCTGGCCGCGGGGTGCCATCAGGAATTCACCGGCTTCACGCGCCGAGATCAGTTCCTCGACAAAGCTGCCATCAGCGGTCAGCTCTGCGTTCGCCTGCGCGATCGTGTGCTTGGCTTCTTCCATTGCCGACAGATAGACGACCTCTTCGGTCACCTTGCCGTCGACAATCTTGCGATACGGCGTTTCGATGAAGCCATATTTGTTCACCCGGCTGAACGACGCCAGCGAGTTGATCAGGCCGATGTTCGGGCCTTCCGGCGTTTCAATCGGGCAGATACGGCCATAGTGCGTCGGGTGAACGTCGCGGACTTCGAAGCCTGCGCGCTCGCGGGTCAGACCGCCCGGCCCAAGCGCCGAAACGCGGCGCTTGTGGGTGACTTCCGACAGCGGGTTGGTCTGGTCCATGAACTGCGACAGCTGTGACGAACCAAAGAATTCGCGCACGGCTGCGACTGCCGGCTTGGCGTTGATCAGGTCGTTCGGCATCACTGTCGAAACGTCGACCGAGCTCATGCGCTCCTTGACTGCGCGCTCCATGCGCAGCAGGCCAACGCGGTACTGGTTTTCCAGCAATTCGCCGACCGAACGGACACGGCGATTGCCGAGATTGTCGATATCGTCGATTTCGCCCTTGCCGTCCTTGAGATTGACCAGCTCCTTGACCACCGCGAGGATATCTTCGGTGCGCAGCGTGGTCAGCGTGTCTTCGGCATCAAGGCCAAGACGCATGTTGAGCTTCACGCGACCAACCGCCGACAGGTCGTACCGGTCAGGGTCGAAGAACAGGCCAGCGAAAAGTGCCTCTGCAGTTTCGCGGGTCGGCGGTTCGCCGGGGCGCATGACGCGGTAGATCGCATCGAGACCCATGTCGCGGTTCTCGGCCTTGTCAGCCTTCAGCGTGTTGCGCATCCAGGCGCCGGTGATGACATGATCGATGTCGAGCAGCTCGAGGCTGTCGATGCCGGCCTTGTCGAGTGCTTCAAGGTTTTCGGCGGTGATTTCATCGCCTGCTTCGACATAGATGCGCCCGGTCTTGTCGTCGACAAGATCGAACGCCGAGTAGCGGCCGAAGATTTCCTCGGTCGGGATCAACAGCTCTTCGAGACCGTCCTTGACCGCCTTGTTGGCCGCGCGCGGCGTGATTTTCTGCCCTGCGGGGAAGATCACCTCGCCCGACTTGGCATCGACAATGTCAAAGCTCGGCTTCGACGCGCGCCATTGTTCGGCGTTGAACGGAATCTTCCAGCCACCCTTGGCGCGTGCGAAGGTCACGCGGTCATAGAAATGGTTGAGGATTTCTTCGCTGTTGAGGCCAAGCGAATAGAGCAAGGTCGTGACCGGCAGCTTGCGCTTGCGGTCGATACGGACGTTGACGATGTCCTTCGCGTCGAACTCAAAATCGAGCCACGAACCACGATAAGGGATGACGCGTGCGGCGAACAAATATTTGCCCGACGAGTGGGTCTTGCCACGGTCGTGATCGAACAGCACGCCCGGTGAACGGTGCATCTGCGAAACGATGACGCGCTCGGTGCCGTTGATGAAGAAGGTGCCATTACCCGTCATCAGGGGCATTTCGCCCATATAGACGTCCTGCTCCTTGATATCGAGAACCGAACGCGCTTCGGTATCGGGGTCGACTTCAAAGACGATCAGGCGCAGTGTTACCTTCATCTGTGCCGAGTAAGTGATCCCGCGCTGGCGGCATTCCTCGACATCATATTTCGGATCTTCGAGTTCGTAATTGACGAAGTCGAGCTCGCAAGTGCCGGCGAAGTCGCGGATCGGGAAGACGCTGCGCAGAGTCTTTTCGAGACCAGACACATAGCCGATCGACGGATCGCTACGCAGGAACTGTTCATAGCTCTCGCGCTGGACCTCGATCAGGTTCGGCATGTCGATCACTTCGTGAATGTTGCCGAAAATCTTGCGAATGCGCTTGGAGCGCGAGAGGGCGGTGGATGCGCCCAGCGATGCGGAAACCGCTGCTTTAGCCATGGAGTTGCTCAGCCTCGTCTATATCAAAATATTGGGCGCAATATCCGACAACGAAAAGGCCGCATGGCATCGCCCCCGGATTCGGGATGCAACCAGCAGCCTTAGCGCGTCAGAAAACCTTATCTTTCAATTCGTTGGAGGCAATGCGCGTTTTGCCCCGATCCCGAAAGATAGGGTGGATAAGAAACCTTATAGGGTTTTGACCGATTGGGGTCAAGCCGAAGGGGCGCTTTTGACAAGCAGTTGCTCCATGGCTTGCGCAGCTTTCCTCGCGGCCCGTTTCAGGTTTGCACTGAAATCGCCCGCGCTATCGCCGTCCGCGCCGTCGGTTACCGCTTTGATGGCAGCCCAGGGCAGGCCGAGGACTTCGGCAGCCTGAGCGACGGCGGCCACTTCCATGTCGACAAGGTGAGTCCCCAACCGCTTGGCCAGTGCCTCTGCCGTTTCCGGGCATTCGAGAAATATGTCGCCGCTGGCGATGCTGGCATGCGGAAGGCCCAATCCGGGGTCAGGCATGGCGGCAAAGGCATGGTCGCGTGCCGCACCCATCGGCCAGTCACCTGCGCGATAATGGGTGAAGCCGGATGTCTGTTGTGCACCATAATCGTGCTGGATGGCTTTTTCGATCCAGAAACAATCCCCTGATATCGGGCCGATCTGCCCGCACGTTCCTGTCATCGCGACCAAAGCTGTTTTAACGCCGGCATACCGCCCGACCGCCAGCGCGGCATTGACCTTGCCGAGGCCGCAGGTGACAATAGTGATCCGGACTCCGCCCGTTTCGACCACACGGACCGGTACCGGCTCGCCTTCGATGACACTACCCTGACCGGGGAGGAAGGCATCCGCTTCTTCGGGGAGCGCTGCGAGGAGTAGAACCTGCTTCAATGTCCGTCAAAGCCGATCAGGGCGGTCGGCTCGACGCCTGCTCGGCGAAGCTTATCCGCTCCACCAAGCTCGGGCAGGTCGACAATGAACAGTGCCTGCTCGACTACGCCGCCTGCCTGCCGGATCAATTCGATACCTGCCAGTGCGGTACCGCCTGTGGCGATCAGGTCATCGATCAGCACCACTTTCTGCCCGGGCTTCACCTGCCCTGTATGCAGCTCGATCCGGTCGGTGCCATATTCGAGTGCGTAGTCGATACCGATTTTCTCGCCGGGCAGCTTTCCGGGTTTGCGCAGCATCAGCTTGCCGAGCCCCAGCGCATAGCTCAGTCCCGCCGCGACGATAAACCCTCGTGCCTCAATCCCGGCGATCAGTTGCGTATCGGGCGCGACCAGCGCGGCCATCCGGTCGATGGTTTGCCGGAAGCCCTGCCCGTCGAGCAAAAGCGTCGAGACATCGCGAAACAATATGCCCGGTTTGGGATAATCAGGAATGGTGCGGATGAGCGCGGCGAGATCGGCATTTTTGGTCATGGTCGCTAAATGCCGTGCCCATTTTGAAAGAGCAAAGAAAAAGGGCGGCCCGCTTGCGCAGACCGCCCTCTCAATTCCCCCGTCGGGGAAAAGTCGATTACTTAAGGTCGACAGTGCCGCCAGCAGCAACGATCTTCGCCTTGATGTCTTCGGCTTCAGCCTTCGACACGCCTTCCTTGATCGCCTTCGGAGCCGACTCAACCAGAGCCTTGGCTTCGGTGAGGCCCAGAGCGGTGATCGCGCGGACTTCCTTGATGACGGCGATCTTGTTGCCGCCGTCGCCGGTCAGGATGACGTCGAATTCGGTCTGCTCTTCAGCAGCCGGAGCAGCAGCGCCGCCTGCAGCAGGTGCAGCAACAGCAACAGCAGCGGCAGCCGAAACGCCCCACTTTTCTTCCAGAGCCTTGGCAAGGTCAGCAGCTTCCAATACGGTCAGCTTGCTCAGTTCTTCTACCAGCTTTTCAATATCAGCCATTTCAATAACACTCCAATTTCTATGCAATTCTACCCGCGCGATCGCTCGCCGCGCAGTGATGTGAAAAAATTATGCGGCTTCCTTGGCGGCGTATGCGCCAAAAACCCGTGCCAGCTGTCCAGCAGGCGCCGAGATAACCTGCACAACCTTGGTAGCCGGGGCCTGGACAAGGCCGATCAGCTTGGCGCGCAGTTCATCGAGCGACGGCATGGAAGCCAGTGCCTTGACACCTTCGACATCGAGGACGGTCGAGCCCATCGCACCGCCGACAATTTCAAGCTTGTCGTTGGTCTTGGCGAATTCGACGGCAACCTTGGCGGCAGCCACCGGATCACCCGATGTGGCAATCGCAGTCGGGCCGGTCAGCAAATCGCTGAGCGGGCTGTACTGCGTGTCGTTCAATGCGATCTTGGCAAGGCGGTTCTTGGCGACCTTGTAGCCGGCACCCGCGTCACGCATCTTCAAACGAAGGTCGGTCGACTGTGCGACGGTCAGACCCAGATTACGGGTGACCACGACAACCGCGGCTTCGTTAAAGGTTGCATTCAGCGCAGCAACCGCTTCGGTCTTTTCAGAACGGTTCATGCATTACTCCAATCACAGGATTGGCTTTTGAAGGCCAACCCAACACGTTTTCGTTGGTTTCGGTACCAGCCCGATCCCCCACCCAACCACCCATGACCATACCCTGTTTGGGAGGTCGGGTGGGGGAGCGGGCCGGTGCCGCTACCGTTGAAAAGCCAATGGCTTTTCAACCAACACAAAAGTCCGTGGGGAAGGTTCATAGCTGCGAGCAGCCGGAGACACGCTAGGCGTGCCTTGAATGAGTCTATCCCCGTCTAGGCTGGAAATTAAGACCGGCAAATTCCGGTCACCAACTGTCTCGGACGGTGACATGGAGGGCGAACCCTCCGGTCGGAGGCGGCCATTAGCAGCTATGCGGCAAGAGTCAAGCCGCGAGCAGGTGCAGGGCCAACCCGGCCCCGGCGCAAATGGCCAGCGTGCGGATGATTCCCCATTTGAAACCGAACAACATGGCTGCGGCGGCAACGCCTATGGCCAGCGCCGTCAAATCCAGCGAGGCCCAGTCTGGCCACCAGATCGAACCAACGCCGATATCGGCCTGACCAACCTTGCGGAACAGCACATGCAGCGCGAACCAGAGCGAAAGGTTGGCAATCACCCCGACAACCGCCGCCGTTATCGCGGCCAGGCTGCCCTGCAACCAACCAATGCTGCGCATCCGATCCATCAGGGGTGCCAGCGCAAATATCCACAGAAAGCAGGGGGCGAAGGTGACCCAGGTGGTGAGGCCTGCCGCGAGCAGACCGGCTGTCCAAGCATCAAACGGTTCGGGCGCGCGGAAGCCTGCGAGGAAGCCGACAAACTGCGTCACGAGGATCAGCGGACCCGGCGTGGTTTCCGCAAGGCCCAGCCCATCCGCCATCTCGCCTGCGCTCAACCAGCCAAAACCGGTAACTGCCTCTTGCGCCATATAGGCCAGCACGGCATAGGCGCCGCCAAAGGTGACGATCGCCAGTTGCGAGAAGAAGCTGCCGACTTTCCAAAGGACATGTTCCTGCCCCAGCGTCAGCAGGATGACGATCATGGGGGCGGTCCAGATGATACCCCAGATAAGGACTGTTTTGAGGAGGTGGCCCGCAATTCCATACCGCAGCCCTGAGCCTGTCGAAGGGTGTCCTTCAGCGGCAGCGCCAACCTTGAAACGCCCTTCGACAGGCTCAGGGCTGCGGTGATTATCGCGAAGAAAGATGGCACCTGCCACCCCCGCCGCCAATATCAGCAACGGAAAAGGAATGTGCAGCGCAAACAGCGCAACGAAGGCCGCAATCGAGATTGCCCGTTTGGCAGGCGTGGTCAATGCCTTGCCACCTATCCGCAACAATGCCTGCACGACTATTGCCAGTACGGCGGCCTTGATGCCGAAAAAAAGCCCTTGCAACCATTCGACCTGCATCGACAGCACGTAAAGGGCCGACAGCCCCAGCATTACAGTCGCGCCGGGGATCACGAACAATAGCCCCGCGATCAGCCCGCCCGGTGTTCCATGCAGCCGCCAACCGATCCAGGCCGCCAGTTGCTGTGCTTCTGGCCCGGGCAGCAGATGACACAGGTTCAATGCCTGCAGATATTCGTCTTCGGAAACCCACTGCTTCCGGTCGACCACTTCCTCGTGCATCAGCGCGATCTGGCCGGCAGGTCCGCCAAAGCTGATCAGGCCGATCCTGCCGAACAGCCGGGTCAGTTCACCAAGGGAAACGGGAATCGATTGGGCGTCTTTCACAAGCATGCTCCTTTCGCCCACGCAAAGGCGCGGTCAAAATGGCAACGCTTGAGCTATCGTGTCTGCGACAGCTTGACCGGGAGGTCGCTTTGCCCCGGTCCGCGTCGACTATCAACGCAGGCGGGGGCTCGCAATATATTTGTGACACTTCCCGACCAAATTTGGAGGTTAGGCGTGGGCAGCATCCTGCATCAAAAGCGTGTTTGCCTGCTGCATAGCCTGCTTTTCTGCTTCGGCCTTGGCGCGTGTGGCGATCACGCCTTCGGCTTTTTCGGCCATGTCGTTCCAGGTGTCACGTGCCACCAGATGGCGCTCGCGGACATTGGCGAGGGTTGCCTGATCGGCATCGCGTGTGGCCTGCGCGGCACGCTCGCGATAGAATTCAACGGTAGCCATGGAAGCGGCTCCTTTCTGGTTCAGCGGCGCATGTTGCGCGGGCCGGGGCCGACGCCGGGGGTGCGCTCGCGGAAAATGATACGCCCTTTGGAGAGGTCATAGGGTGTCATTTCGACATGGACGCGGTCGCCCACGACGGAGCGGATGCGGAATTTCCGCATCTTCCCCGCCGTGTAAGCGATTATCCGGTGCTCGTTTTCCAGCACGACGCCAAAGCGGCCATCGGGCAGGATTTCATCGATTACACCTTCGAGCGTCAGTAGCTCTTCTTTGGCCAAACTTAGTCAGCCGCCGAAAGGTTGACTGCAGCTTTCTTGCCGTCGCGGCCAGCTTCAACTTCGTAGTTGAGGCGCTGGTCCTTATCGAGCGAAGACATGCCCGCTGCCATCACGGCAGTGATGTGGACAAAGCTGTCATCGCCGCCGCCATCGGGCGCGATAAAGCCATAGCCTTTTTCGGTATTGAAGAATTTTACGGTGCCTGTGGTCATTGGTCGTTCCTTTCACGAAACTATTGCCCGCGCGGCAACAGCGCCGCACGGGGAAGCCAGGGTCGTGTGAGAAAAGACGTTGCGCGTGCCAGACCTGTCCGTTGGACTTGGCCCGAATTGCACCTCAAATTTCCGTCGCGTTCGACGATAGCATCCTGTGTATAACATAAGTCGTGCAATATGGCAAACGGCCTTGCAGCAAAGCGCTCTCTACTCCATAAGTAGAGAATGCTTTCGCAGAAAACCCGCTACACCATCCGCGCGCTGATGCATCTGGCGGACAAATACCAGCAGGGGCTGGTGCCGCTGACGGACATTGCCGAGGCGCAGAATATCCCGGCCAAATTCCTGACCGTGATATTGTCGGAAATGAGCCGCGCGGGATTGGTCTTGTCGCAGCGCGGGCGCGATGGCGGCTATGAGCTGGCGCTGCCACCAGTCGATATCAGCTATGGCGACATCATCCGCATCAGCCGCGGCTCGCTCGCGCTCGTCCCTTGCGCCAGCCGCTTCGCGCATGAGAAATGCAAGAATTGTCTGGAGGAAAGCGACTGCAGGATGCGCGCGCTGATGCTCAAGGTGCGCGATGAAACCGCAGCGGTGCTCGACCGGATTTCGCTGGCCGATCCGATCGATATGGGCGTGATGGCAGAGGGCTGAGGGTAGCTTCGCTCTCCTTCATAACCCACCCCAGCAAAGCCCCGCTTTATCGCACCCAAGCCTTACCCCCATTGTCTAGCGCAATGGTTGACATAATCTCGCCCCCAGCCCGTGGCGATTCGCCGCGGGGTGTCAGGAGCCGTGCCTTATGTTCGACTTTCTCTGGTCCATCGATTGGAACGCGCTGCTGCCCTTTATAGCTATCGGTTTCGCAGCCCAGCTGGTCGATGGTGCGCTCGGCATGGCCTTTGGCGTGATCTGTTCGACCTTGCTGGTCAGCGTGATGGGAGTTGCCCCGGCGCGCGCCTCGGCGGGGGTGCATCTGGTGGAAATGTTCACCACCGGCGCCTCGGGGATCAGCCATGTGCTCCACAAGAATGTCGACTGGAAATTGTTCGCGCGGATTGCGGTACCGGGGGTGATCGGCGGCGCGCTCGGCGCCTATGTGCTGTCAAATATCCATGCAGAGGTCGCGCGGCCGTTGGTGATGCTCTACCTCACCTGCCTTGGCTTTTATCTGCTCTACAAGGCGATCAGCTACCCGCAAATGCCGAAGGCGAAGGATGCCAAGGTCACGGTACCGCTGGGGCTGATCGGCGGCTTCCTTGATGCCTCGGGCGGGGGCGGATGGGGGCCGGTGGTGACATCGAACCTCCTCATCCAGGGCACCGATCCGCGCAAGACGGTGGGCACGGTAAACACCGCCGAATTCTTCCTGACCTTCACCGTCTCGGCGATGTTCCTCTACACGATCGGGATTGAGGCGTTCACGCAAGTGACTGGCGGCTTGCTGGTCGGCGGGCTGCTGGCTGCGCCGTTGGGGGGCTATATCGCAAAGCGCGTGCCGCCCAAGACCTTGCTGCTGATGGTGGGTATCGTGCTTACGGCGACCAGCCTGTTCAGCCTGTATAAGGCGCTGAGTTAACATCGATTCAATTCGTCACCCCCGCGAAGGCGGGGGTCCATCACCGGTGTTGGAAATTTCATCGGCTGGCGATGGATTCCCGCCTTCGCGGGAATGACGAAGCATTGCTTTACAGCGCGGCTTGCAATCGCATTCCCAATAGGCTTTCACTCCCTCCCAGGGGGAACGCGCAAAAATGCCGCTGGCTTATACCGGATATGACTGGGCGGTGCTCGGCGCCTATGTCGCGCTGCTGGCGCTCGCCGCCTGGTGGTCGACACGCAATCCGGCAAAGGCGGAAGATTATTTCCTAGCCGGCCATCATGCGCCTGCCTGGCTGGTGGCGATTTCCGCGCTGTCGACGATGCAGTCTGCTGCGACCTTCCTCGGCGCGCCGGATAACAGCTATCGCGGTGACTGGAGCTATTTGACCAGTAATTTCGCGGCGATCATCGCGGCGGTGTTCGTCGCCTGGCTGTTGATCCCGCGATACTATGCGCTGGGCGTGACGACGGTGTACGAACTGCTCGAGGTGCGGTTTGACCGGACGGCACGGCGCGCGGCTGCGGGGATGTATCTGGTTGGGCGGATATTGGCGAGCGGGGCGCGGCTCTATCTGGCGGCCATCGCAGTTTCGATGATCATCTTCCTCGATGTCGAGCCGCAGCACATATTGATCGCCTCAGCTGTGCTGGTGGCATTCGGCATTGTCTTCACGCTGTTCGGCGGGTTGAATGCGGTGATCTGGAGCGATCTGGTGCAGGTGGTGCTCTATGTCGGTGGCGCTCTGATTGTCTTTTTCCTGCTCTGGAACCGTATCCCCGCGCCAGCGGCGGAGATTTGGGAGGGGCTACGCCATGCGCCGGGTGGCGTAGACAAATTGCGGCTGTTCGACTGGTCGCTCGACTGGTCAAAGCCCTTTACAGTCTGGGCGATCCTGACCGGGCTGGTGCTGCTCAATATCGGCAATGCCGGGCTCGATCAGGATACCAGCCAGCGCTTTCTGGCGTGCGAGAACGTGAAGGCGGGCAACCGCGCGCTCTACCTTTCGATGTGGATGACGATTCCGGTGGTGGCGCTGTTCATGGCCATCGGCTCGCTGCTCCATATCTTTTACGAACGGCCCGAGCTGATGGGCGCCAGCGCGAGTGCGATGCAGGGCTTTTCGGGGGAGAAGATCACCATCTTCATGTCGTTCATTCTGTCGGAAATCCCGCCGGGAGTGCGCGGGCTGATTACTGTGGGCGTGATTGCGGCGGCGGCGATCAATTCGGGGCTGATCTCGATGTCCGCCGTGCTGGTGAGCGATTTTTACCGGCCTTGGAAGGAACGTCGTGGCGCTGCGGTCGGTGAACATCATTATGTCAACGCCGGGCGCGGGGCGATGCTGCTGCTGGCACTATCCTTGTTCGCGATGTCGATCCTCTGCTACTACTGGCAGCGTTATACCGACATGCCGTTGCTCGAATTCGTGCTGGGCGTGATGGCCTTTGCCTATTCGGGGCTATTGGGTGTCTATGCGACGGTGCTGTTCACAAAGCGCGGCTCGACCGCATCGGTGATTGCCGCGCTCGCGGTGGGCTTTGCCGCGATCCTGCTGCAACAGCATTATATTGTCGACAGCCTCGGCCTGCCACCCGCGATGAAGTCGCTCGCCTTCCCGTGGCAGCTGTGCATTGGTGCAGGGCTGGCGTTCGTCACTTGCATGCTGGGCAAAGCAAAAGGGCCAGGGTTGCCCCCGGCCCTTTCGTAATTTGCTATTGGTTTGGCTTAGGCGCCAGCGACGTCTGCCACGTCAACCTTCAGGCCGGGGCCCATGGTCGAGCTGATCGCGATCTTGCGGACATATTTGCCCTTCGATCCCGACGGCTTCGCCTTGATCACAGCGTCAACCAGCGCGTCGAAATTCGAGCGCAGGTCAGCGTCGGAGAAGCTCTTCTTGCCGATGCCGCTGTGGATGATGCCCTGCTTTTCAACGCGGAACTCAACCTGACCGGCCTTGGCAGCTGTTACAGCAGCGGCAACGTCCATCGTCACAGTGCCCAGCTTCGGGTTCGGCATCAGGCCCTTGGGGCCCAGCGTCTTGCCGAGGCGGCCAACAATGCCCATCATGTCGGGCGTTGCGATCACGCGGTCATAATCGAGATTGCCGGCCAGCATGTCTTCCATCAGGTCTTCGGCACCGACCTTGTCGGCACCGGCAGCAGTTGCGGCTTCGGCCTTGTCGCCGCGTGCGAACACCGCGACCTTCATGTCCTTGCCTGTACCGGCAGGAAGCGAAACCATGCCGCGGACCATCTGGTCGGCGTGACGGGGATCAACGCCGAGGTTGAGCGCGACTTCGATGGTTTCGTCAAACTTGGCGGTGGCCAGTTCCTTGATGGTCTTCAGCGCTTCGTCAACGCCGTAGAGTTTCTCTGCGTCGAGCGCGGCGAGGGTCTTTGCCTTCTTGGTCAGCTTTGCCATGATCTTAGCCCTCCACCACTTCGAGGCCCATGGCCGTAGCCGAGCCTGCAATGATCTTGACCGCAGCGTCCATGTCGTTCGCGTTCAGATCCTTCATCTTCAAGGTTGCAACTTCTTCAAGCTGCTTGCGCGTGATCTTGCCTGCGCTGACCTTGCCGGGCTCCTTCGAACCCGACTTCAGGCCGAGTACCTTCTTGATGAGGAAGGTTGCCGGCGGCGACTTGGTTGCGAATGTGAAGCTCTTGTCCGAGAATACGGTGATCTTGGTCGGGATCGGCGTGCCCTTTTCAAGGTCACCGGTCGCGGCGTTGAACGCCTTGCAGAATTCCATGATGTTCACACCACGCTGACCGAGCGCAGGGCCGATCGGTGGGGAGGGGGTTGCAGCGCCCGCGGGCACCTGCAGGCTGATATAGCCGTCAATCTTCTTGGCCATGAGAGGCCTCCTTTCATTCTTTCTCCGCCACAGCCCGCACGGGCGTTGGAGGATCAAATTAAGCGGTCAAACAGACAGCCGAAGCCATCCTCCCGCACGGGAATCACATGGGGAGAACCCATGCGAAGGAGCGCCGGTAGTCGAACATCCCCGGAAATGCAAGCCTTGTGTCAGCCAGCCGGACAGGCGCCCGGCACAGGCACCGGCGCGGTTTGGGGTGTGCCGTTGGTAGTCAATATCTGCGTCAGCAATGGATATTGTCGCATGTCGAAACTGGGATAGACCATATATTGAACCAGCCTGCGAAGTTCCTCCGGCTTATCCAGCGGCGCGAGCAAAGCGGCTTCCGATTTCCGGTCTCGAATGATCTGTGCAGCCTGCCAACGGGCACTGGTATCACCCACATTGCCTATCCTGGCGTAGATCAACCGGGCGTCCTTAACTTTTCGGTCGGCACATGCCTGGCGCAGCTCGGATAGCAGACGGTTGGCAAGAGGCAGCTTCGACGTTCGAATACGCGCCAGAAGCCGCCGCGCTTTGCCATATTTGCCCGACCAGATATAGGCCCGATGGGATTGGTACTGGGTGACGACATTGTTCGGCAGCCTCACCAGCTGGTCATCGGCAGCCGCCTCGGCCTGCTGTAAATCAAGTGCAAGTGTCGATACGGTAATCGCACGCGAACGCGGCGCACCTGCCTCGTTTGAAAGCCGGAACAACTGCCTGCCCACAACTGCCATATATTTCCGTTCGCCAGCATAAGCAGCAAGATCGGCCATTTCTTCCCAGGCATCTATGTCCCGGGGGCGTGCGCGCAGATATTTGCGCATCATCTGGAATGCGTCGCCCGTCTGCAGGTTAAGCGTTGACCGGGTTGCACGGTATTTCAGGCTATCGACTGCCCCGCCGCTCGTTTCGATCGCGGCGTTTATGCGTTCCAGATAGCGTTGGTAACGCGTGTCGAGGTCGTAACTCTCCTCATAAATGCTGCTATTGATGCGCGTTTCCTTGCCAAACCAATATTCAGCTGCCTTCCAATGGGCAGAGGCGAAATTGGGGTCGAGCGAACGCGCCTGTTCGAACCACTGCGAAGCGGCCTTCAAATGTTCGACCGACCCGTCTGCAGCTTGCCGCCGTTCCGCGGCCAAGCCTTGCAGATAAGATTGATAGGCTTCGACCGAGCGGGTGCCGGTTGTAACCATAGCGCGCAACCGCGACGGCTCGATTACCGTCTTGAGCGAAGACGCGATCGAAAAGGCAATATCTTCCTGAATGCCGATGACGTCGTCGAAATTCCGGTCATAGCTTTGCGACCAAATTTCCCGTCCGCTTCGAGCGTCAACGAGCACTGCCGTTATCCTGACCCGATCCTGTTCGCGGCGGATCGACCCGTCGAGAATGTGGGCGACCTTCAATTGATCAGCCAAGTGACCAAGATCGATTTTTTTGCTCGGCTGACGCGTGGTCGCTGTTCGGGCGGTAACGCGCAGATCGGGCGTGCGCGACAATGTATTCAGAATCTCTTCGGTTAACCCGTCGGCAAACCATTTTTGATCGCCATCGCGCGAGTAATCCTGAAAAGGGAGGACTGCGATAGATTTTGGATGGGGTGCCGCCGAAACTGCAGGCTTTTCGACCAGCATCCACAACCAGAATAGCAATCCAGCCAGCATCACCGTTCCGGCAATTAGGCCCAACAGCCTTTTCGCCGTCGAATTGCGGTGCTGCACGTCGGTCAAAGGCAGGCCTGCCGACTCCGGGGCATTGTCGACATGATCCGCTTCGGACACCGGAAGCAAAAATCGATAACCGCGGCGATGAACGGTTTGGATGAACTCAGGCTTGCGCGCGCTGTCGCCCAGTGCCTGACGCAATTCCTTGACCGCCGTCGTCAGCACAGCTTCGGATAAGGTGAGGTTCGGCCAGACCTGATCGAATATCTCGTCTTTGGTGACGAGCGTTTGCGGACGTTCCATCAGGCATCGCAATAAGGCAAGCGGTCTGCCGGACAGCCGAACGGGCTGTCCGTCACGCCAAAGACGTTCGTCTCGCAAGTCGAGCCGCAACGGTCCCGCCTTCAGAATTGCATCTGACATTTATCTACTTCCTGAGGCTAAACGGGCACCCGAATACAGCCTGAAAATGCGACCCTCAGAACTTCCTCATATATGATGTCGCGGTGATCGGCGCGACAGATTTTCGACTAACGCTACGGAAACCGGGACAAAGCGGACGATTTTCGCGGCCAGATGCTTTTCCAAAAATATCAGTGAAATCTCATTCCATCTGCAGGACTTCGAACAACTGTCCGGGATAACACTTTGCTCAACAGGGGCGGGTTGCGGTTTCGCGGCCTGTTGTTTCATTATGAGTTGGAGTGTTCAGGAATGAATTTGAAATTGAAGTTTACGCCATTGATGGCGGCGACGATTGCCTCGGCAGCTTATGGCATGATGGTCACCGCACCATTGGCCCACGCAGCAAGGCCGGGAACCGAATATGCGATGGCAGTGGTGCATTATGACGATTTGGAGCTGTCCAAAGAAAAGGATGTCGAACAGCTTTTGCGCCGCGTCAAACGTGCCGCGCGCAACGTATGCACACCCGGAGGTGTAGCAGTTCGCTATTCAGCAAAGGCCCAAAGGCAATGTTTCGATGCGACGCTGCGCAAGGCAATGATCGATGTCGAACGGCTGGTCGAACTTCCGATCACGCCTATTCTTGCCCGGGATAACGGCTGATTCAACCAAGCTTGCTGGCGGCGTTGCGACCCTGTCGCCGGATAAGACTTCCCCTGTCTGCGCAGCGCGGACAGGGGATTTTTTAACGTAGGGGTGCAACGCCTCGCATCGCGCCTGCATTCCGGCGCGTTTGTCAGGTAGGCGGTTTGTAGCGCAACAGGCCTTCCTGCACGACCGAGGCGATCAAGGTGCCTTCGCGGTTGTAGATATAGCCATGGTTGATGCCACGGCTGTTGCCGGTCCAGCCGCTATCCATCACATAGACGAACCAGTCGTCGACACGCACATCGTTGTGGAACCACATGGCATGGTCGAGGCTGGTCGAGAATAGCCCCGGCGTGGTCCAATTGAGGCCGTGGGGCAGCATCGAAGACGACAGCAAACCCATGTCCGAGGCAAATGACAGGAAGGCGCGGTTCAACAGCGGATCGTCGCCAATCGAGCCGCGCAGGCGGAACCACTGGTAATGCTGGGTGGCCTTTTCCTTGGGGGCAGGGCGGAAACTGCGCATCTCAAAGGGGCGCGGCCGCGCCATCTGGTGCAGCAACCGATCATCCATTTTCGGGCTGACTGCGATGAAATCGGTAAAGTCCCAACATTCCTCGGGCGGCAGCAGATCAGGCATCGGTACTTGATGCGCGAGGCCCGGATCGGGTGTCTGGAAGGAAGCGGTCAGGTTGAAGATCACCTTGCCTTCCTGACGCACGACGACGCGGCGGTTGGAAAAACTGCGGCCGTCGAAATCGCGGTGCACACGGAAGTGCAGCGGTGCTGTTTCCTGCCCACCACGCAGGAAATAGGCGTGCAGCGAATGGATCTGCTTGTCGGGCTCTACCGTGCGCGCGGCCGCCATCAGCGATTGGGCGACAACCTGCCCGCCAAAAATGCGCGCCCGGCTGGTGCTGGGAAGCGCGGGGAAGATAAATTCGTCTGGCGCTTCGTCAGGCAACAGATCGAACAGCCGGCTGACGCTGGCGACCATTTCTTCGGCTGGAGCCGAATCAAAAAGTGCGCGCGCCTGTTCAATGCGGGCGCTGACCTCGGGGGAATGGGCACGGGCAGTCATGCGCGTGCGGCCATTATTTCATCAATTCGACTTCTTCGAAATCGAGTTCGACCGGTGTTGCGCGACCGAAGATCGAGACCGAAACCTTGACGCGGTTCTTGTCGAAATCCAGTTCCTCGACCACGCCGTTAAAGCTGGCAAACGGACCGCTCATCACCTTCACCTGATCGCCGATTTCGTAATCGACAGCCACGCGCTTCTTCGGTGCGGCGGCGAGTTCTTCCTTGGTGTTCAGGATGCGCGCGGCTTCGGCTTCAGTGATTGGCTGCGGCTTGTTGTTCGCGCCGAGGAAGCCGGTGACCTTGGGGGTGTTCTTGACGAGGTGATAGACGTCGTCATTCATGTTGAGCTTTGCCAGCACATAGCCGGGGAAGAATTTGCGCTCGGCCTTCACCTTCTTGCCACGGCGGACTTCGGTGACCTGTTCGGTTGGCACTTCAACCGATTCGACGAGCGCGGAAAGGCCCTTGCGCTCGGCCTCGGAAAGGATCTGGTCGCGAACCTTGTTTTCGAAACCCGAATAAGCGTGGATGATGTACCAGCGTGCCATGTTATCTGTCTTTCGGCCTGAACGTTCGTGGAATTATTTTGCGAGGCTCAACAGGCCCTGCACGACCATGTTGAAAAAGGCGTCAACGCCCAGGAAGAATACGGCAAGAATGATCGTCATGATCAGCACCATGATCGCGGTTTGCGTGGTTTCCTGACGGGTCGGCCAGACGACCTTGCCGATTTCCGCACGCACCTGACGAATGAATTCACCGGGGCTGGTTTTTGCCATTTTGCTTGCTTCCTGTAATCGCGCCCACCGGATAGCCGCCATCGCTCTCGGTTTGAGGCCGGGAGCGATATAGGTTCCGATTTCGGAAAGACTAGGCCTTTAGCGCTGATTTCACGGAGTCGCAAGCGTGAAGCTGATGTGGCGCATCGCGGGCACGCAGGGATTTCGAAACTGCAGGCATCATGTCATCAAACTGTCGCCGAATCATCGTCAAGCTTTCACAATGCACGGTTAGCGGCGCCCCATCACTAAAGCTGAATGGGGCAAAGACATGCAATTCAATCATCATCAAACCGGTCGCGCTTTCCGTATCCGCAACCTGCTTCTGGCGGGCGCTGCATTGCTGGCATCGCCTGCAATGGCGCAGGAAGAGGTCGCTCCGGCCGATGAAAGCGGTGAAGGCATCCAGACCGCGCGTGAAATCGTCGTGCAGGGGCAGATTGGCTATCGCAACCGCGATGATGCCGCCGAGCCCATCCTTGTCTATGACGAGCAGTATTTCCAGCGTTTCGAACCGCTGACTGCTGGCGATGCGCTCAAGCGCGTGCCTTCGGTCACCTTCCTGTCGGATGTGATCGAAAGCGATGGCGCCCGTTTGCGCGGGCTGGAGCCGGGCTATACGCAGATATTGATAAACGGCGAAAAGGTGCCGGGTTCGAACGCCGACCGTTCCTTCTTCCTCGACCGCATTCCTGCCGAACTCATCAAGCAGGTGGAGATCGTTCGCTCCTCATCGGCGCGCCGTACTGGCGATGCGGTTGCGGGAACGCTCAACATCGTGCTGCGCGACGGATACCAGCTGGACGGCGGCTATGTGCGCGGGGGCGCGCTGTTCTTTGACGATGGCGAAGTAAAGCCCAGCTTTGGCGCGGTGTTTGGTGGAGCCCTCGGCCCGGGCCGCATCCTGCTCGGTGCCAATGTGCAGGGACGGTACAATCCGAAGCTCAAATCAAGCTTCCGCTATTCGGATTCGCCCGAGAATAACCCCGATTACGCCACCGACGATTTCGACAATCGCGAAGATCAGACCGATACCCGCGATGGCACCGACTATGCCTTTAACGCGTCGTACGACATTGATGGCGAAACCACCGATTTTGAACTGGCAGGCTATTATGTCAAAACCGAGCGAACCGAAACCGAGCGCTCGTTCGAATATGATCACCCGACCAACATCAATGGCTCGGTACGCGGTACGCCCGTCGGCAACCTGCTGACCGACAATGCCAATGTGAACGACATCGAGCAGGAAAGCTATAGCCTGTCAGGCAAGCTGGCGCACGAATGGTCACTGGGCGAAACCAAGCTCAAGGTTGGCTATTCGCGTTTTGACGACGTTCAGGACGAGACTGAATATGAAATCGATTTCGACCGTGCGACGCCCCGTTTTACTGGCGATGTCACTGCGCGCCGGATCACCGACAAGGAACTGTCGTTCAACCTCGAACATGCGTTTAATGTGTCTGACGACGTCAAGCTGATTGTCGGTGGTTTCGTGCAAAACAAGGATCGCGACACCAGCATCGCCGAAGATCGCAACCGCTTCAACCTGACCACTGATGCCCATCGCTGGAACCAGCTTGCCGGAAATCCGACAGCTTATGCGACCGCGCCCGACCCGCTTTTGCCTCCTCCCGGTGGTCTCAACATCATCGAGGAAGACCGGCGCGATCTGTATGCCGAAATCGAAGGCAAGTCGGGCAACCTGACTTTCCTTGCCGGCGTGCGTTATGAAAGCACCGATTTTTCGGTCAACGACCTGACGGTCGCCCCTGCACTTGCCGAGCAGTCCAATGACTATTCGTTCCTGCTGCCTTCGGCGTCGCTGAAGATTGACCTTGAAAATGGCGGCCGGATCACCGCATCGGTTGCCCGCACCAATCGTCGTCCGCGGCTTGATTTCCTCTCGCCTGCCCTGCTTGAGGCAGAATTGGGCGACAATGACCTGCTCGGCAATCCAGCGCTGCGTCCTGAAACTGCATGGGGCGGTGATCTGGGCTATGAGCATCGTATCGGCCGTACCGGCGTGGTCGGCGTCAACCTGTTCTACCGCAAGGTCAGCGATCTCATCGAACTCGCCAACACCGGCACCGAAGGCTCAGAAGGCCCCGGAACCTTTGTGCTGCAGCCACAAAACACTGGCGACGGCGAGGTTTACGGCATCGAATTCGACCTTTCGACCAACCTTGGTTTCATCGGCCTCGAAAACACCGGCATTTTCGGCAACCTCTCGTTGCTCGACAGCGAAATCACCGACTTTGAAGGGAAGCGCCGCTTCAACGGACAATCCAAATATGTCTACAATTTCGGCTTCATCCAGGATCTGCCGAAATTGGGGGCGGCGTTCGGGGCTACCTATCGCAAGCAGGGCGGAGCGTTCGACCGGATTGTGGGCGAGGAGATTTTCACCTCTTACGGCGCCGACCTTGAACTGTTCATCGAGAAGCGCTTCGGTGAAAGCTTCACCATCCGTGCAGTCGGTTCGAACCTGCTGAACGGCAAGAAACGCGAACGCTTCAACAAGTTCACCACCATCGCAGATCAGCTTGCCCGCAATTTTGACGAATATGAGCTGGAGGCCGAGGAAGCAGGTCCGGTGTTCCAGGTCATGGCACGGTTGGCATTCTGATGGTGCGCGCCCTCACAATTCTCGCGGCGGCGGCGCTCGCTGTTCCGGCCATTGCACAGGATGAGGTTGAAATCCCCGTCGAACAGTTGATGGCCAAGGCCCTGCCAGCCAAGTCTGTGCAGGCGCGGGCGGAAACCACGCCTGTTGGCACAGCCGATGACGCGGCGGATGATCCGGCTATCTGGCGGCACCCGAGCGATCCGGCGAAAAGCCTTGTCGTCGGGACCGACAAGAAGGCTGGCATCCATGTGTTCGACATGACCGGCAAGGCGGTGTCTTTCACCCCCTCGCCGCGCCTCAATAATGTCGACCTGCGCGCCAATGTACCGGTCAATGGAAAGCCTTCGGTGCTCGTCGTGGCCAGCGACCGGCGCGATGAGGCCAATGCCGCAGCCGCCCTGTTCACGCTGGACACCGTTGCGCAGAAGCTGATCCCGATCGGCAACCTGCCGGTTGGCCCCGGCGAGGCCTATGGCATGTGCCTGTGGCAGCGCAAAAGTGACGGTCAGGTCTACGCTTTCCTCGTCCTTAAGGATGGCCGCATCGATCAGGTCGAACTCGACCTTCGCGGAGCACAGCCGACCGGCAAGGTCGTGCGCAGCATGAAGCTGGGCACCCAATCCGAAGGCTGCGTCGTCGATGATCGCACCGGCCTGCTCTATGTGGCCGAAGAGGATGTCGGCCTGTGGCGTTTCGATGCCCGGCCCAATGGTTCAAAAAAGCCCAAGCGGCTTGGCCGTACCGATGGCAAGAGGCTGGTCGCCGATGCCGAAGGATTGGCCATTGCGCCATCAGGCAAAAGCGGTGGTTATCTGATCGCGTCGAGCCAGGGCGACTATGCCTATACGCTCTACCGGCTGAAGGACGGTCGCTATCTCGGTCGCTTCCGCATTAGCGACGGCATGGTCGACGGTGTGCAGGAAACCGACGGGCTGGAACTGGTCCTTGGCGATTTCGGGCCGGATTATCCGGGCGGCCTGTTCGTCGTGCAGGATGGCGATAACGCCCCAGAAACGCAGAACTTCAAATATGTCGCATGGGCGGATGTGCTGAAGGCGCTCAAGCTCAAATAGGCACCGCGCTCAGTGAGGCAATCGCCGTGCGGGGTGCATGCCGTCGACATAGCCCATGAAGGGCGGGTGGATCGAGTAGCCGATCAGTTCGCGCGCGCGTTCAGGCAGGGTCGCGGCAATTTCCGGCGGAACGGCAAGGCTCATATTTTCAAGCGTGCGCGTCCAGCCCGGGCAATATTGTGGCGTGATGATGAGGCGCGGCTGGCTCGACCGGTTCGCGCCGCCACGATGCCACAGCGTGCCCTTTGCGATCATCAGCGAGCCCGATGGCATCACGGCTTTGACGGCATCAGGCCGCGCGCCGGGATCGTCATCCTGGCTCTTTTCGGTTCGATCTTTGAATGTCGAGAAGGTGTTGCCGCCTTCTATCTGCTGTTCGGGCCAGAGGTGGCTGCCCGGAAGAATTTCGGTCGCGCCATTTTCCTCCGTGGTCTCGTCAATCGTCCAGAAGGCGCTGAGGCCCAGTGACGCACGCGGGCGCGGCAGGCGGAAATGGCTGTCGTCATAATGCCAGGGCTGCACGGTCTCGCCCGGATGGATGTTGATCGCGAGGCAGGCGGAAAGCAGGCATTCGCGGCCCAGCTCTGCCTCGGCGAAGGCCAGCACCAGTGGATGGATGGCAAGTTCGGCAAAGAGCGGGGATTTAGCGAGCATCGCATAGACGCGGTTGGTTTTCAGCCCTTCGAAATCATTGCGGCCAGCAATGTTCTGGTCGAGATACGGAGCAAGCTCTGCCCGCAGGGCAGCAACCTTATCAGCGTCAAGCACCGACGGAAATATCAGATAGCCGTCGCGGTCATATTGCGCACGCAACGCCGCAAAGCGTGCTGGATCGGCTACCGACTCTTGGCAATTCCCTCTCTCCATGACCGCAAACTAAACTTTCGCGGGCGTATGGGGAAGCGGCAACTGACGCACTTGCGCCCAAGGCTGGCGGACAAGGAACAACGCGACCAAGGCCGCTATACCCCAGGCGGCAATCGGCAGGCCCGCCCAAATGTTGCGGACGACCTCTCCATGTTCATGCGGGCGGGCGGGATCAAAACCGAAATAGCCGAGCAGCCAATAGGAAAGCGCAAGTGCGGAGGCATTCCCCAATTTCTGCATAAGATTGCCGGTGGCGAAGATGAATGCCGTGCGGTCACGCCCGCAAATCTGCGCATCGACGGGGGCATAATCCGCAATCATCCCGAAAATGAAGATCAGCCCCATGAAAGCGCCACCTATAACTATCGTGAAAACTGCAGATGGCCGCAACTGACCCGCAAGCGGCAACTGCATCCCGCCGATCAGCAACGCGACTAGCGTCGCGCACATCAATATCATCCCCTTGGGCTTGCCGAGTTTGCGGGCTGCATAGACCCACAACGGCGTCGTAATTGCGCCGCCGACAAAGGTGAGGAACAACAGCAGCGAGCCATATTGATCGAGCCGCAGATAGGCTTCGGCGAAGAAGATATAGGTCGATGCCATCGCGCCAAAGGCGAAGGCGTTGAGAAAGTGCACGGCCAGGATCAGCAGCAGCGACGGCGATTGCAGCGACAGTTTGAGTTCCTTGCGCCAACCAAAACCGGGTTCGACTAGAACAGGCCGCGAAGGCACCTTTTGGTTCGCGATCAATGCAATTGGCATCGCTATGACAACGAGGCTGACATAGGCGATGATGCGTCCCTGCAGACTGATATCGGGCATCAGATATTGGGCCAGCGCAGGCGCTGCGAAGGCAATGACCAAGACGAGCTTCGCAATATATTCGCGCGCGCCAAACAGCCGTGCGCTGACCTCTGATCGACCGTCAGACAGCGCCGAACCCCAAGCCAGATGCGCGACGTCGAACAGGCTGTAGCAAGAATAATAAAGCAACAGCAGCGGCAGCAGCGCCCAGAAATCGAGCCGGTCGCCAACCGTTACCAGAAGCGCAAGGAGAAATAGGAGCGGCAGGGCAGCCATCGCCATCCAACGGCGGTGCGGGGCATCGCCCTTTGATTTGCGGTCAATCATTGTCCCGATCAGCGGATCGACCACGCCATCCCACAAGGTGCTGATTGAAAACATCAGGCCAACCAGCGCCACCGCCACGACGCCGCCTTCGCTGATATAGGGCGGCAGATAGATGGACAGCGGCAGGCCCATGATGGCAATCGGGCCTACACTTGCGGAATAATAGATGGCGGTCTTGCGGCTGATATCCGCGCTGCTGCTGTCGGTGGTCAAGCCGCTGCCGTCTTGCACGCCATTCTCCTCCCACAGCGTTGTTTACAGCTGTATGAATAGGCTTTGACCGCGGTTCAAGCGAAAAATGGTGTCAAAAAAGAAATGGCAGGAGTTGGGGGACTCGAACCCACGACCCTCGGTTTTGGAGACCGATGCTCTACCAACTGAGCTAAACTCCTGCGCTCCGCCGAAGCGAAGACCAGCGCCCTTAAAGCGATTCCGCGCCAGATGCAATCATCAGATGCGGGCACAATGCGCCGGACTGCAAAAGAGCAGGCCTGCGGGTGCAAGTCTGCCCTTCCAGGAATGTCCTGAGGCTTAGAATTTATAGCCGAGTTCCAGGCCCCAGATGCGCGGTTCGTTGACGAAACCGGTCAGGTTGTTGAAATCGATGCCTCCCACGGCCGAAACATCGTTGGTGATGTTGCGGACAAATGCTGCGATATCCAGCGCATCGGTGCGGTAGCCGACGCGCAGACCGCCTTCGAGCATATGATCGTCGTTAAACTCTTCCGAGGTGTAGAGGAAGAAGTTGACCTTTGAACGATAGGCCCAGTCGGTGAAGGCATAAAGCTCGCCATTGCCCATCGGAACGCCATAACCCGCAGTCCAGTTGGCCGACCATTTCGGGGCCTGAGGCAACTGGTTGCCGTCGATCGAGAAGATACCCGGGCTGCCTGCACGCACCGGATCGGTGACGGTGCAGCCGCCACCGCAGCCGGTGATGAAGGCATTGGGATCGTCAATCTTGGCGCGGTTGTAGCTGAGGCCAGCGGTCAGCACCAGATTGTCGACGGGGCGGGTTTCGAATTCGGTTTCGAAGCCATAGCCAGCGACATTGTCGGCATTGATCAGCTTGGCCGCGTTGCTGGCGCCGCCAACGGCGGTCAGCTGCGCATCGTTCAGATCATATTTGAAGACCGACAGGTTAAAGCGCGAACGGTTGCCCAAATTGGCCTTCACGCCGCCTTCAAACGAGAGGATTGTTTCTGAATCCGCAGTGCTGATAGCATCCTGAACGGTTGTGAAGACGAACAACGCACGACCCTGAATCGACGGCGCGCGATAGCCCTTGGCGACGCGGGCATAGAGATTGATGTCATCGCTCGCTTCATAGGTTGCGCTCAGATCCCAGGTCAGATTGTCATCCTTGACGCGGGCAAGGCCGTTGCCGATGGCACCGAAGAAACCGCCACGACCAACATCAAGACGGCGCTTGTCATTGTTATAGCGGGCACCTGCGGTGATCGAGAACTGGTCGGAGAACGGATAGGTCAGGCTGCCGAATACGCCCCATGCTTTGGATGTCTGCTGCTGCAGTGCGGTCACGCTAGGGACGGTGCCCGTGGGCGTGTCATAATTGTACGAAGCAATGGCGAGGTCTTCATGGAAATAGAAGACGCCGGCCTGCCAGGTCAGCCCCTCGTCATTGTTTGACGCGAGGCGGACTTCCTGCGTCAACTGATCGAGATCGGGAACATCGTCCTGCGAATTGGCGCTGAACGGAATGAAGCCCGGTCCAGCGGGGGTGCCGCCGTCGATGTCACCGCGGCTGGTATATTTGCCGCTCCACCAGGACGTGACCGAGGTCAGCGTTGCTGGGCCAAGATCCCATTCAAAGGTGCTGGCAACTTCGTACAGCTTCATACGCTGGAAGTTGAGGCCGTCGGTCTGCACTTCGCCACGATCAAAATCGGCAGTCGCACTGGCAAGGCCGCGCAGGTCGTTGCTGCCGGGAACGAACATATTCGCATGGAAAACGCGCGCAGTGCCGTCGAAATCGCGATACTGGGCCTTGACGCGCAGGCTGGTGGTTTCGGTGGGTTCGAACTGGATCTGGCCGCGGATCGCAAAGTCCTTATAACCTTCGAGGTCGTTATTGGCAGGGGTCGAGATATTGTCGACCCAGTCGCTGCGGCGCTGATACATGGCTGAAACGCGGGCTGAAACCTGCTCGCTCAGTTGACCGCCAATGCCCGATTCGAGCGAAAGCGAGTTGAAGCGGCCAAAGCTGCCCTTGGCGTAATTGGCACCTTCCGCATCGGGACGGACGCTTTCAAACTTCACGATACCGGCAGGGGTGTTGCGGCCGAAAAGCGTACCTTGCGGCCCACGGAGGACTTCGACGCGCGCTACGTCGAATACGGGGAAGCCTTTAAGGATCGGATTTTCAAGGACAACATCGTCGTAAACGAGGCTGACAGGCTGCGAGGCGTTGAGGTCGAAATCGGTGTTGCCAAGACCGCGGATGTAGAACCGCGGGAACGTACGACCGAAGGAGCTTTCGATGTTCAGGCTGGGAACGCGGCCGGCAAAGGCGCGGATATCGCCGCCGCCCGAATTGATTGCAGCGAGCTTGTCGCCCGAAACAACGTCGACTGAAAGCGGTACGTCCTGCAGGTTTTCCTCGCGGCGCTGGGCGGTGACGACGATTTCGCCAAGGCCTTCATCGGCGGCGGCTTCGGTCTGCGCGAAAGCGGGGGTGGCGAAACTGGTGGTGGCGATGGCAATGGCCACGAAAGACGATGCAAAGGTGCGCATGATGCAGCTGCTCCCTGATATTGCAGATGAGAGATGAAAGAGGAGGGTGTTTCGGTCCCTGTTACAACTGGGCCGTGCCATTAGAACCAAATGCCGCAAGGTCAAGGAAATCCGCCGCTTTTGCGGCAGATTCCCGGCGCTATGTTGCATCCATGTTACAGTAGGAAAACGCCTGTCTAGAAGCTCATTTCACCGTAAACGCGGGAAATGTCGCCACCCCATTCGCCATGATATTTGTCAAGCAGCACCTCGGCGGGTGTCTTGCCGCTGGCTACGACCTCACGCAGCGGATCGAGGAAGCCGCTTTCATTATCGCCGCCGCTGTTGAGGCGGTTGCGTGCGGTGAGGCCTGCCGACGCAATCTCGACGATGCGTCCTGCAATGTCGCGCAACTTTCCGCCGCCGCCAATCGGTGCATCAAGGCCCATTTTGGGGACTGAAGAGCGGAGCAACTCGCGTTCCTCCATCGTCCAATGTTTGACCTCATCCCATGCCGCATCAAGCGCCGACTGGTCGTAGAGCAGGCCGACCCAGAAGGCGGGTAGCGCACAAATCTTGCTCCACGGCCCACCATCGGCACCGCGCATTTCGAGGAAGCTTTTGAGGCGCACTTCGGGGAAGGCGGTCGACATATGGTCTTCCCAGTCGGAAACCGTCGGCTTTTCGCCGGGCAGTACCGAAAGCTCACCCTTCAGGAAATCCCGGAAATTGAGGCCTGAGGCATCGATATATTTGCCGTCGCGATAGACGAAGTACATCGGCACATCGAGCATATAGTCGGCATAGCGTTCGTAGCCAAAGCCGTCTTCGAACACGAAGGGCAGCATGCCGGTGCGCGCCGGATCGGTATCCGACCAGATATGGCTGCGATAGGAGAGAAAGCCGTTGGGCTTGCCCTCAAGGAAAGGCGAATTGGCGAACAACGCGGTCGCCAGCGGCTGCAGCGCCAGCGAGGTTCGGAACTTGTGCGCCATGTCGGCTTCGCTCGAATAATCGAGATTGACCTGAATGGTGCAGGTGCGCAGCATCATGTCGAGGCCCATTGAGCCGACGCGCGGCATATGGCGCAGCATGATTTCATAGCGCCCTTTGGGCATGATCGGCAGTTCGGCCCGGGTCTTGTCTGGCCACAGGCCAAGGCCCAGAAAAGCCTTGCCGGTCTTGTCGCCGATGGCTTTCACCTGTTGCAGGTGGCGCCCGGTTTCGGCGCAAGTTTGGTGCAGGTTTTCGAGCGGTGCGCCGGACAGTTCGAGCTGGCCAGCCGGTTCGAGGCTGACCGCGCCGTCGGCACCTTTGAGCGCGATGACATTGCCGCCCTCATAGACCGGTTCCCAGCCAAATTCGGTCAGTGCCATCAACAGGTCACGAATGCCACCGGGCTCGTCATAGGAAGGCGCATGATGATCGCCGGTGCAATAGACGAATTTCTCATGCTCGGTGCCAATGCGCCAACGATCCTTGGGCTTTTCACCCTTGGCCATTGCGGCGATCAGCTGATCGCGATCTTCGATTACAGGATCGTTGCGATTCGAAACTGTTTTTGTGCTCATGGCGAGGCTTTACGAGCGGCAACAAGGCTTTGCCAGCATTTTCGACGCTGGCCGGACGGGGTCCGGCGGCTAGTTTACCGTTGCGTTGAAAACCAGCGCAAAACTTGAAGCGTTCAACAGCGCAGCCCGGTTGACGGTTACAGTTCCGGTGGAAAATGCCGCTCCAATCGGGTCGGTTTCATCGGCACCGCTCGCATTGTCATCCTCTGCAGTTGCTGCAGTGCCGCAGCTTGATCCTGACAACATCGATCCGGCGACATAGGTCAAGTTTGCAGGGATTGCGTCCGTCGCTGAAATATTGGCGGCGGTTCCGGGGCCAGCATTGGAAATGGTGATGCAATAACGCACCGTCGCGCCCGGTATCGCTTTCGGGTTCGATCCACTGATCCCATCGGAGACGACCGAGCTGATCTTGGTTACGCCGATGCTCGCCGGGGCGGCCGTCAGGAACAGATCCGACTGGAAGAACGTGCCTGAGTCCGCGTTCAGGCTATCGCAGATTTCGAGCCGCCACGTACCCGCAGCTTCCTGGCCATTGAATGCCGACAGCGCCTGAAACGGGCGGAAGGTCCTCTGATAGGGCGGAACAACTGTGGCCGCAGTAGCGGTATCATTGTTCGCTGTATGATTGGAAATGGGGGTGGCGGCTGCATCATCGAACAAGACATTCACATTGTTGCGTGTGCCGCCGATATTGTTGATCAGCTGTACCCGCGTCCCCGCCGGCGATTGCAGATAGAATTGCAGGTCGCCGCGATAGGTATGCGCCATCAGGACGCCGATATTGACATCGGCGACGGTGTAAATGTCGCTGACTGTGAAGTTACGAACCAACGGATTGGTGCAAGGCGTTGCGGTTTCGTTCACTGCGCCGTCGGTCGAATTTGTATATTGCAGCTGGGCATAGGCGGTCTGCGGGAAGGCGCAGAGAGCGATCAACCAGATGAAAACACTCCAGCATCGCCGGACCGCATTGCGTTCCGGGGCCTTGGCGGCATCTGGCGAACCAGGCCGGGCTGGCGGGTGCCGACGGCTGGACATGCCTCGCATATAACGCAGCAAGGTTAACGGAGCGCTACTTTTCGTTTACACCTAAAACGAAGGTTCTAGTTGACAACAGTATGGAAAACCATAGCGAAACTGGCACCGACCGCGAGTGCCGGTGTTGAACCGGCCAGGGTCGTTCCGCTTATAGACATGCCAAAAGGATCAGTTTCGTCGGCGCCGCTATTGTCGTCATCTTCCGGGGTGGTTGCCGTCGCACAGCTAGAACCAGACGCCATGCTACCCGCAACATAACTCACATCAGCGGGCAGATTGTCGGCAGCGGTGACATTGCTTGCCGGAACGGGGCCCGTATTGCTTACCAGAATGCAGTAGCGGACAATCGCGCCCGGCAGCGCTTTCGGGTTGCTTCCGCTGATTCCGTCGCTCAGCACGCTGCTGACCTTGGTGACCGTCAGTTCGCCAGGTTGGCATGTGTACAATGTCACATTGTCGACTTCAAAGTCGTCCGAAGTGCCGCCGCCCGGCGCATGGGTGAAGGTGAGAGCTCCGGTAGCGCTGACTGTCGTCGGCAGATTGATCCGCCAGCCGGTATAGGTGAACTCGGTAATAGTGCTTAGATTCCCCGACGCCCCGTTCAGATAAGTAACGCTGGCCGATGTTCCGCCGCTCGCGTCTGTGGTGATCCGCGCATAGGGCGTGCCTGCGACCGATATGGTCAGTTGTGCGCTGGTTGAGCCAGCGGCAGGAGCGCCATTGCGCCACCATTGGCTTAATTGGATAACAGCGCCGCCACTAGGGCCGGGACCAAAATTGAGCCCACTCAGTCCCGATTGGGTCAAAGTGCCTGACGTTGTGTCGCTGTTTACGGAGGCAACGCCCGCACCCGTCCAGATCGCCGATGCGGTCCAGTTGGTCCAGCTTGGGCCGGTTCCGGAGGCGAAAGTTCCGTTGGAAATAATCTGTTGTGTTGTACCCACCGGGCAGATTGGGGCTGCCATTGCCGTTGCTACGGTGAAGGGCACCGAAGCATAATCATCTTCGGTCGTCACACCATTATTGGGCGTCGAATCCGGGTCAGTCAGCGAACTGGCAGTAATCTGCGCGACGTTGGTGACAGTGCCGGCCGTCGCCGTAACGGTTCCGGTAATCGTGATAGAGGCGCTTGCACCAGGCGCCAGACTGCCGACGCTCCAAACACCGGTACCGCTGTTATAGGTTCCCGTGCCTGTCGCACTGACGAAGCTGAACCCGGTTGGCAGCGTGTCCTGCACGGTGATGCCGTTGGCCGTTGCCGTAGATGCCGGGCTCGCTGCGCTGGCTACAGTCAAAGTGTAGCTGATAGAGCTACCGTTTGTCGGAGTGCCGTTACTGACTGTTTTGCCCAGCGACAGATCTGCGCGCTGCGGATAAATGGTCACTTGATAGTCTTCGACTTCGCCCACTGTTGCGCGACCGGTCGGACCAACGCCAGCGGTTGGCGACCAGCGGAATCGCGCAAATCGCGTCACCTGTGTGGTGCCGGCAGGCGGCGTGACCGACAGGCGGATAACGCCGTTTACAAGACCATCGGTGTCCCCTGCGCCGCCGTCGACCGCATTGGTTGCAATCTGGTCACCCGCAGTTGCGAAACTGCCGTCACCTGCCCAGTCAATCCAGCCCTGAAGCCTGCCTCCGCTGCCGGTAACCGCCACATCAATAGTAGACGCCAATCCGCGCACCAGCGTACCAAAGGTTGCGCCGTCGTCATTTCCATCGGACGATGCCGTAGCGTTGGCGATCGGGCTGGGCGTGATCGGCGTGCCGGAAAGGTTCGTAACCCCAGCATTTTCAACGGTAACGCCAGCGCCCATATAATAACCGCCAACGATATGGCTGGCGGCAGCGGTCGTATCAAAACTTGCGGGTGCATCGCCAAAATCTTCGTCGAGCGAAACGGTGAAGTTCCAGCCGTCGACATTGGTCGCCGTTCCAGAGCCGCCCATCAGCATGTCGATCTGGAAAGTAACCGACGTGATCGTTCCGTTCATGCGAACGCTGCCGCAGCCGGCTTTGTTGGTGGTTGTGCACGAAGGTTGTCCGTTGATCGTGGTGGAGCGAATTTCGTCTCCGCTAATCGAGAGATTTCCGTTGCTGTTGGTGACGGCAAAGGTTGGTTTGGCACTTGCCGTCCAGCTCGTCATGACGAGTGATGAGTGGAAAAAAGTTGTGCTCGAACGATTTGCGCCCAAACCGGATATGTGAATTATCGGGTCTTTCGCGGGATGGCTGAACGTTAGCGTCATCGAACCGCGGTTGGCGCATCGAAGCGTGGCCGTTGAGCAACCTGCCGGGCTGACATCTATTTCTATAGCGTCGGTCGTTGCCGAAATTGCGGGGGAAAGTTGTGCGGACGTAACTCCGCCGATGCCGTTGAGTGCAATAGAATCATCGAAGATTACCGAATTTGCGCCAGACAACGATACCTGCATGGTCGTTGTTCCGGGGTATGTCTTGGTCACCGGCCCAGTGCCACTGCTGCTCGAAGGTGTCTGGTTGGCGCTCGCCATTGTGGCCAGGATGCACAAAGCGAGCATGACAGAAAGCCACACCCAAAACCGGGAGGCTGCCATGCTGTCCAAGCTGAACTTGGCGCAAGAAGGGTGTTTCGTACGATTCACAGCGTCGGCAATTGCCTTGAATTGCTTTATTAATGATAAACAATGTCGCGATTCTGCGGGTTTCGAGATGTAAAATCTCGCCAAATCGGACTATGCTACTGCCTCCGGTTAACCTTGATTGGCAGGATTCAGCGCCATCCAGATGGCAATAGCTGCAACAGCAGCGGTATCGGCGCGCAGGATATTGGGCCCAAGCGACACGGGCATTGCCTGCGGATGCGCGCGGATTGCGGCATTCTCTTCATCGCTGAACCCGCCCTCCGGGCCGATCAGGATGGCTGACTTGGTATGACCGCCCCGCTGCAAAATATCGGCTAGCGGATTGCCGCCGCGTTCATCGCAAAACAGTAAAGACCGGTCCGCTGGCCAATCGCGCAGAAGTACATCCAATTTGGACAAATCTGCGATTTCGGGAAGCGCGGTGCGTTCGCATTGCTCGGCGGCCTCGATCATCTGGCTGCGTAGCCTTCCTTCCTTCAACTTGTCGGCAACGCAGCGCTGCGTCCGCACCGGCACGAACCGGGCGATCCCCAATTCGCAGCTTTTCTCGGCGATCCAGTCTAACCGATCTTTCTTGATTAACGCCTGGCAGAGCCAAAGATCCGGCGCTGCTTCACGCTCCCGCAGTTTCGCTTCGATGGTGAGCGCAAGGTCGCGTTTTCCGGTTGCGGCAACGGTCGCTAGATACTCGCCCGTTCTGTCGTCGAACAGCTTGACCGGCGCACCTTCCTTCAGCCGCATGACGTGCAGCAGATAATGCGCCTGCCCGCCTTCGATGCGCAACTCGCGACCCTCTGAAAGTGCCTCATCAACAAACAGGCGGGGGGTTGAATGCGGGGGCCAGGCGGGGGTTTGAACCATCGCCCAAGCATAGCCTTCGACAAGCGGTGGGCAAGGCGTTATGTCAGATTCGATGCCAACAACCGCTCCCCCAGACACAGAAATTCAAGGCCTTGTCCGCCTGTTGCCGGAAAGCGTCAGGCCATTCGCCCTGCTCGCTCGGTTCGATCGCCCGATTGGCTGGTGGTTGCTGTTCTGGCCCTGTATTTATGGACTGACGCTCGCTGGCGGCGCGTTCAGCCACTGGCCATTGATCCTCTGGATGCTGCTCGGCGCGATTGCGATGCGCGGGGCGGGGTGTGTGTACAATGACATTGTTGACCGCGATCTGGACGCCAAAGTGGCGCGCACGGCGAGCAGGCCGCTGGCAAGCGGGGCGGTCAGCCTGAAGGCGGCGTGGGGCTGGCTGCTGCTGCTGTGCGGCATCGGCTTTCTGGTGCTGGTGCAGTTGCGGATTGAGGCCATCTTCGTTGCGCTGTGCAGCCTAGCACTGGTCGCCGCCTATCCTTTCATGAAGCGCATCACATGGTGGCCGCAATTGTGGCTTGGGCTGGTTTTCAGCTGGGGCGTGCCGGTCGGATGGGTGGCGGTGACGGGCGTGGCCGATGCCGCGATGCTTTGGCTCTATGGCGGCACGATTTTCTGGGTGGTCGGCTATGACACTATCTATGCGATGCAGGATCGCGAGGATGATGCGCTGGTCGGCATACGCTCGACCGCGCTGCGCATGGGGGAGCATATCCGCAGCGGGGTTGCCGTGTGCTATTTGCTCGCGCTGGCGGGCTGGAGCATGGCGATCTGGAGTGTGCGGCCACAAGGTCAGGCGCTGGTCGCGCTCGCCCCTGCCGCTTTCCACTTGGCATATCAAATTGCTTCGCTCAAAAAGGATGGGAGCAATGCGCTCGGCCATTTCCGGTCGAACAAGGTAACAGGGCTGCTGGTTGCGCTCGCCTGCCTTGTCGTGGGCGCTTCAGGCTAAAACGGAGGAGGGTTTATGGGCAACCGGCGGCTAGGGAAGAGTGCGATTGTCGTTTCCGACATCTGCATGGGAACGATGACCTTCGGGTCGCAGGCGGATGAGGCGGTCGCACACCGCGTGCTCGATATGAGCCTCGATGCGGGGATCAATTTCTTCGATACCGCCGAAGGCTATCCGGTGCCGCCCGATGTCAAATGGGTCGGACGGACGGAAGAGATTGTCGGCCGCTGGCTGAAGGGCAAAAACCGCGACGCCATCATCATCGCCACCAAGGTTTCGGGCCCCAGCCATGTCTGGTTCAAATCGCCCAAGCGCGGCGGGATGACCGCACTCGACCGTCGCCAGATTACCGTTGCGGTCGAAGACAGCCTGCGCCGGCTGCAGACCGACTATATCGATCTCTACCAGACGCACTGGCCCGACCATGGCACGCCCTATGAGGAAACGATGGAAGTGCTCGACGAGCTGATCCGCGCGGGCAAGGTGCGGATCATTGGCTGTTCGAACGAGACGAGCTGGGGGTTGATGAAGTCGATCCAGGCGTCGGAGCGCCTTGGCGTTGCCCGTTACCAGACGATACAGAACAATTTCTCGATCAACAACCGCCGGTTCGAGGATGAACTGGCACAGGTGTGCCGCGAGGAAGGCGTCAGCCTGATTCCTTATTCACCGCTCGCAGGCGGCGTGCTTTCAGGCAAATATCAGGATGGTGGACGGCCTGAAGGCGCACGCTTTACCCGCTATATGGATATGCTCGATTCGCGGCAGGCGGTAATGGCGCGGCGTTTCGCCGGGCCGCGAGCGCTTGAATCGACCGCACGCATTTTGGAAATTGCCAAGGAAGCAGGCATGTCACCGGTGACGCTAGCGACCGCCTGGTCAAAACAACATGATTTCGTCGCCTCGACCATCGTCGGGGTGAGCACAGTCGAGCAATGCGCCGAAATCTTCGCCGCCAGCGAACTCGTACTTTCCGACGATGTGATGAAGGCCATCCACAAGGTGACCAAGGAAATCCTCTACCCAATGGGGTAGGGGTTACTCTGCCGCCAGCAACTGCTCTGCACCGCCCAAATCAACGCTGACAAGGCGGGATACGCCCTGTTCGACCATCGTCACGCCAAACAGGCGGTGCATGCGGCTCATGGTCACGGCGTTGTGGGTGACGATCAGGTAGCGGGTGTCGGTTTCGCGCGTCATCGCGTCGAGCAGGTCGCAGAAGCGTTCGATATTGGCATCGTCGAGCGGCGCATCGACTTCGTCGAGCACACAGATCGGCGCAGGGTTGGTCAGGAACAAAGCGAAGATCAACGCGACTGCGGTCAGCGCCTGTTCGCCGCCCGACAGCAGCGTCAGCGACTGCAGCTTCTTGCCCGGCGGCTGGGCGAAAATCTCGAGGCCTGCTTCGAGCGGATCGTCGCTGTCGATCAATGCGAGGTGCGCCTGTCCGCCGTTGAACAGCGTGCTGAACAGCCGCTGGAAATGCTGATCGACCGTTTCGAACGCGGCTAACAGGCGGGTGCGGCCTTCGCGGTTGAGGCTGCCAATCGAGCCGCGCAGCCGGTTGATCGCCTGCGTCAGTTCCTCGCTCTCGCTCTGCCCCTTTTCGATTTCGGTTTCGAGTTCGACCAGCTCGTCGGCGGCGATCAGATTGACCGGGCCGATGCGTTCGCGGTCGAATTGCAGCTTTTCAAGGCGGCTTGATTCCACCGACGCATCGCCGAGTTCGCTTTCTTCAAAGCCATGCTTTTCAGGCAGCAGCGGCGGTGGGCATTCGAATCGTTCACCCGAAATCCCCGCCATTTCGCGGCGGCGGGCATCCTGATTTTCAGCGCGCGCCTCGGCTCCGGCGCGCTGTTCGCGGGCAGAAGAAACCGCCTCCGCAGCAGCGGCCAATTGGGCTTCGAGTGCCTTCAGCGAGGTTTCGCTCGCCTGTTCAGCGGCCTGAAGCGCGGCGAGTTTTTCGCCAATAGCCGCCTTGTCTGCCTCTAATGTCGTCAATTCGTGCGTGATAACGTCCGGTTTGCCTGCAATAGCTTCAAGCTCTCCGGCAATCTCGGCGCTGCGCTTGTTCATTTCGGCGATGCGCCGTTCGGCCTCGCCAGCCCGGTCCTGCCAGCCGCGAATTTCGGCCTGCGCCACCGCACGCCGTTCGCGCTGCTGGGCGATTTTCTGGTCGAGGCCGGAAAGGTCGGCCTGCGCCCGCACGAACAACTGCCGTAGCGACTCCCCTTCGCTGGTCAGCGCGGCAACAAGCGCGCGTTGTTGCTCGCCATCGGGCAGTTCGGTGCGCGCCTTTTCGGCTGACTCAAATTCGAGTCGGGCTTGCGTGGCTTCCTGTTCGGCCAATCCGCTCCGCTCGGCCAGTGCCGTCGCCGCCTGCTGTGCGCGCGTCAGGGCATCTTCAGCCCGATCTGCATCGCGCAGTGCCTGACGCAGCGCGGCTTCGGTTGCCGCCTGTGCCGAAGCCAGCCGCCGCGCCTCATCCTGCGCCGCCATAATGCGTTCGCCCAGCGCATCGAGAGCAGTTGCATGGTCGCCGACCTTGGACTCTGCCACCGGAATGGCTTCGAGCAGCGCTTCCAAACGATTAGCCCGTTCGAGCTGTTCGGCGGCCGCTGCACCATCATCTTCGGCGGCAAAGCCATCCCAGCGGCGCAGCTTGCCATCGCGGGTAACCAGTCGCTCGCCTATCTCCAGCATCGCGCCATCGTCAGCCTCGACCACGCGCACCATGGCGAGGCGCAGTGCCAATTCGCTCGGTGCCTCAACCACATCGGAGAGGCGTTCGCCCGATAATTTTGGTGGAACCGACGTGAAGCCCTGCCAGCGCCGTCCGGTCACCCCGCCGACCGCCGCGTTCAGATCGTCGCCCAGCGCCGCCGCCAATGCGCGTTCATAGCCGGGCTTGACCTTGATCCGGTCGAGCGCGCGGTTGTCGCTGCCTTTAGCTGTTGCGCGTTCGAGTGCGTTCTTCTCGCTGACGAGCGCCGCCAGATCCGCTTTGGCACTCGCGAGCGCGCTTTGCGCACTATCGCGTTCTGCGACCAAAGTTGCGCGTGCACTCTCGGCGGCATCAATCGCCGTCGCCTGTTGTTCAAGCTCCACCTGCAGGCGCGCCGCTTCATCGCGTGCCGCATCGCGGGCAGTTGCCAGTTCTGCCTCATCGCCGAGCGCGGCCCTTTCTGCTTCGAGCCGCGCCTTGTCGCGCTCGGCGCGCTCGACGCGGGCGCGGGCATTGTTGAGCGCGGCTTCGGCAACCCGCAATTCGGCTTCTGCGCGCGCCTGTTCGGCCACTGCCTTGGCCAGCTTGACCTCACCCTCACGCGTTGCACGTTCGGCATCGTCTAGGGCACGGGTCAAGCGCGGGCGTTCATCCTCGCTCGACTTGATAGTCTCGGCCAATGTGGCAGCTTCGACCTGCAAGCGCGCCAGCGCCTCGGCGGCATCATGGGTCAGCTTGCCTTCGCGCGCGCCATCTTCTTCGATGCGCCGCGCTTGTGCGGCCAGATCAGCCTGCCGCTGGATCAGCCGGTCACGCTCGCCGGTCAGTTGGACGAGCTTGTTTGAAAGATCGCTCGCCGCATCCCGCGCTGCCATAGCGGCCGCACGGTCATCAGCCAGTTTGCGGACAGCCGATTGTTGCTGCTCTGCGAGGGTGCGTTGGCGGACCGAAGCTTCCTCGACTGCCGTGCCCGCTTCATCGGCTTCCGTGCGTGCAGCTTCCGCTGCTGCTTTGGCCTCTCGCCAGCGCACAAAGATCAGACGCGCTTCGGCCTGCGTGATCTCGCCCGACAATTTGCGATAACGCTCGGCCTGTCGCGCTTGCTTTTTAAGGCTCTGCGCGCGGGCATCCATATCGCCCAATATCGTCGCCAGACGGTTGAGGTTGGTTTCGGCCGCACGCAGTTTCTGCTCGGCATCCTTGCGGCGCACATGCAGGCCCGAAATCCCTGCTGCCTCTTCAAGCATCATCCGCCGTTCTTGCGGCTTGGCGGAGATGATCGATCCGATACGCCCCTGACTGACGAGCGCCGGGCTATGCGCGCCGGTCGCCGCATCGGCAAAGATCAGCGCGATATCCTTTGCGCGCACGTCGCGGCCATTGGCGCGATAGGCGCTCCCTGCACCGCGCTCGATTCGGCGGACGACCTCCAATTCGAAATCATCGTCATTGGCGATGATGCCGGGGATATTCTCGTGTGCGTCATGTTCGGCGAGCAGGGTGACTTCGGCGAAATCACGCGACGGGCGCTGCGCGGTGCCGGCGAAGATCACATCCTCCATCCCGCCGCCGCGCATCGATTTGGGCGAATTTTCGCCCATCACCCAGCGCAGCGCCTCGAGAAGGTTGGACTTGCCGCAACCATTGGGGCCGACGACGCCTGTCAGCCCGGCTTCGATATGCAGCTCGGTTGGCTCGACGAAGCTTTTGAAGCCTGTGAGTTTGAGCCGCTTGATCCGCATATGTCCCCCGACGCGGTGCCCTGAAGGCTTACCGCGCGCCCGCCTCCTGCAGCTTGCCTTTGACCTGCGGCCAGGCCGTCACGTCAAGGCGGACACCGTTGAGATAAAAGGTCGGCGTGCCCTGAATGGTGTATTTCTTGCCATATTCGGCGGTCAGGTCGGCCAGCTTTTGCATTTCGGCGGTGTCGGAGAGGCAGGCCTTGCTCTGGTCGCGCGAAACACCCCGCTGGGCGAAGAATTCGACGATACCTACGGCATCGGCCAGGGCAAAGAAGCGCTCGCCACCTTTCAGCGAAGTAATTTTCGCTTCCAGTGCCTTGTCGGTGCCGATCTTGTTGGCATTTTCAAACAGGGTTTCCTGGAAACCCATGAACTGTTCGGTCAAAGGCAACATCGCCTCATTAGCGCCGCAACGGGTAACGCGCGCCGCCATCAGGTCAAATTCATCGCGCACGAAATTGCGGAATTCGTAAGAAATCTTGCCATTGTTGATGAAATTGTCGTGCAGGTCCGATCCGGCATCGTTGCTGAACTGTGCACAGACATGGCAGGTGAGCGAGGCATATTCGACCAGCTTGATCTTCGCATCCGGGTTGCCGATCAGATAGCCGCCCTCGGCCGTCTTGCTGACTACATCGATCCATTGCTTGCCAGCGGGTGGCGCGACGGCAGCTACCGGTTCGCCCTTGGGCGCTTCGCCGGTTTCGCTGCCGCCACAGGATGCAAGGGCCAGCGCGGCGATGGAAGCGGTAAGGATTTTCAGACTGCGCATATTTTGATGTCCTTTGCGTCGTTGAAATTCAGGGAGCGATATGGGGTTTGATGGTCGCGAAGTCGTGACCTTCGATGACCTTGCCATTGACCAGCAAGGTTGGCGTCGAGTTGATTTTCAGTTTTTCGGTGGCTTCGTCGGTCATCGCAATGACGGTATTGAACGCCGCCTTGTCTGCAAGACAGACCTTGGCCTGCGCGGCGGTAACGCCCCGCTGTGCCATGATCTTGTCCAGCCCCAATTCGGTATAGGCGCCCTGCATGAAGCCGACGATATTCTTTGCCTCCAACAGGTCAATCGTCGCCTTGCCGAGTTTGCTGCCATTGGCCCATTGCGACTGTGTTGCCATCAGATGCCGGTGATTGCCGAAAAAGCGCCCCTTGCCGCCGCAGCGCGCGAGCATCGCGGCGGTCAGATCCATCGGATCGCGCACCAGGTTGCGGATTTCAAAGCTGACCTTGCCGGATGCGACAAACTGGTTCTTGATTTGCGGGACGTCGTCGATCTCGAAATGCGCGCAATGGCCGCAGGTGTAGCTGGCATATTCGACCAGCTTGGTGGGCGCGGCGGGGTTGCCGATGACATGGCTGCCCTTGGCCGTCGTGCTGAAGGTCAGCAGCCAGTTGGTCTTTGCCGGTGCAGCGATCAGTGCACCGCCGCCAAGCGCAGAGGCTATGGCGAAAAGGGTCAGCGATTTTCGGAATATAGTCGGGAATCGGGTGGCCATATCTGCCTCTGAATTGGACCGATGCATCTGCATTTACTCGCCCTCTTTGGCAAGGCTTTTTGCCAGATTTTGGAGGACTGCCTGCAATTCCGGGTCGGCAATTTCGCGAAGAGAATCCCCCAACTCGGCAGACGGTGCGCGCAGCACTGGTGCTGCGCTGACTTTCGGCCTGGGTTCGGCGCGTTGCACCTGCCCGTGGCGCATCTTCACCTTGGCCACGGCATCATAGCCGAAAAAGCGGTTCACCCGCTCGATGATTTCAGGGACGACGTGTTGGATCATCACGGCATGCGCGCCTTCAACGACCAGTTCGAGCGTGCCGCCTGCTTTTTGGCCAGCGGGAAAGCGGATCATTTCGGGGGCGGTGACATCGGCATAGCGCGGGCCGACAATTTCATCCCAGCGGCTGACGACAGAGCTTTGTACAAAGCCGAAGCGGCGGAATGCTGCGCGGCCAATGTCGGGGACAAGATCGGAAACCGCGCGCGCTTCGCCCCCGCGCCGCCGTTCAAAAACGGGCTTTGCGGCAGCTTTTGCCTTTTTGGCGGCGGTTGATGGCTTGCCTTCCTCCATCAGCCGGTTATCGCATTTTGCATGGCTTCCGTCCAACAGCGTGATGACTTTTCTGGGGATATCGCCAGCGCCTTGCTCGGCCATTATGACCGCCATGCGCGCGACCTCCCCTGGCGTTCGCCGCCGGGAACGCCGCCACCCGATCCGTACCGTGTTTGGATGTCCGAAATCATGCTGCAACAGACGACTGTTGCGGCTGTTTTCAGCTATTTCGAAAAGTTCACCGAGAGGTGGCCGGATTTCGCCGCTTTGGCGTCGGCCGACGATGCCGACGTCATGGCGGCTTGGGCGGGGCTCGGCTATTACAGCCGGGCGCGTAACCTGATCAAATGCGCGCGTGTCGTTGTCGCCGAATATGGCGGAGAACTGCCGGAAACGTCGGTCGAGCTTGCCAAACTTCCCGGCATCGGTGCCTATACCGCAGCTGCCATTGCCGCGATTGCCTTTGGCGAGCGCGTCCCGGTGGTCGACGCCAATGTTGAGCGGGTGACGGCAAGGTTGTTCGCCATCGAAACGCCGCTGCCCGCCGCCAAGCCGGAGATCCGGGCGGCGGTCGACGCAATCACGCCCGCTGAGCGGCCCGGAGATTTTGCGCAGGCGATGATGGATCTGGGGGCAAGCCTCTGTTCGGTCCGCAATCCGCAATGTTTGATCTGCCCACTGCAGATGCACTGCACGGCGCAGACAGCAGGATTGACCGAAACACTACCCCGCAAGGCTGCCAAAAAAGCGAAGCCCGACCGCACCGGAACGGCCTTTTGGATTGAGCGTGAAGGCCATGTTTGGCTGATACGTCGTTCTGATCGCGGCATGCTCGGCGGGATGCGCAGCCTGCCCGATGATGGCTGGAATGCCCGCACCGATGGCGACTCGCAGCCGCCTTTTGCGGCCAACTGGAATGCTGTGCCGGGCGAAGTCGCGCATGTCTTCACCCATTTCCGCCTGACGCTGCGGCTTGCCGCTACGGCAGCGCCGATCGACGAAAGCAGCTTGCCGCCCGGCGAATGGTGGCCGCTGAAATCATTGGACAGCGCCGGTTTGCCAACCTTATTCAGCAAGGCAGCCAAGCTTGCCATTAGAGCAAGACAGAAAATCTAGAGGAGTGAGCATGTCCGCAACCGAGACTGCAATGATGAATCCCAGCCGCCGTGGTTTCCTTTCGATGGCCGGATTGGGCGCGATGGCGACGATGCTGCCGACGCCTGCCTGGAGCCTCCTCGCGCAGGAATATCCGACGCTCAAATCGCAGGTTGAGGGCTATGTTGCCGACCGGAAGGCATCGGGCGTCGTTGCTGCTATCGGCCACGGTTTGGGTGAATTGGAAGTGATAGCGGCGGGAACGCAGGCAATTGGCGATCCGACACCGGTCAACATCGACACGCTGTTCCGCATCTATTCGATGACCAAGCCGGTGGCGGGGATGGCAGCGATGATCCTGATCGGCGAAGGCAAGATGAAGCTGGATCAGCCGATCGCCGATTTTCTGCCCGAATTTTCCGAAATGCGTGTGCTGACCAGCCCCGAAACCAGTCTGGATTCGGTACCGGCGAAGACACAGATCACCGTCCGCCATCTTCTGACGCACACGGCGGGGCTTGGCTATTCGATCATTACCAAGGGACCTTTGCTCAAGGCCTATATGGATAATGGCATCACCCCCGGACAGATCAGCCGCATGCCGATCCCTGGCTTTGAGCCGGGTGCGCCGACCCCCGATTTGAAGACATTTTCGGAGCGTTTGGGCAAATTGCCGCTGATCGCAGAGCCGGGAACCAAATGGAGCTATTCGATCAGCCTCGACCTTTTGGGCCGGGTGATAGAGGTGGCGAGCGGGATGGAGTTCGACGCTTTCCTTCAGACGCGGCTCTTCGATCCGCTCAAAATGACCAGCACCTACTTTCAGGTTCCGCAAAGCGAGGTGAAACGCTTTACCACCAACTATGCAGTGTTTGGCGGCGCGCTGATCCCCATCGATCCGGCGGCGACCAGCATCTATCTCGACAAACCCGCTTTTGCTTTTGGTGGCGCGGGACTGGTCTGCTCCGCGCGCGACTATGACCGCTTCCTCGCCATGTTGCTCAATGGCGGCAGCCTAGACGGTGCCGAAATCATGGCTCCCGAAACTGTAACCTTGGGAATGTCGAACCTGTTACCGGCCGGAGTCAGCACGGACGGTACATTTGCAAATGGCGCGGATTTTGGCGCGGGCGGACGCGTCGGCAAAGGTGCGCAAAAGGGCATATTCGGTTGGGGCGGCGCAGCTGGAACTATCGCTTTCGTCGATACCAGCCGCAAGATTCGCGCGACCGGCATGCTGCAATATATGCCGTCCAATGCGCATGATTTTCAGGACAGGTTCGGTGAATGGCTTGTTGCCGATTTGCAGGGTTAGACTGCGATGACACAATATGAATTCACGCAAAACCGTAGCCCTGAGCCTGTCGAAGGGGGCTTATCGGCTGGGCGTGCTTCGACAGGCTCAGCACTACGGTTTGAATTAGCGTCATCTTGCTTAAAGGCAGGTATATGAACCCCGGCTTCACAGGCTCTCCGCTCGACCGTGCAGACCGGCTGCGCAATGATGTCGAAGGCTTCAACGCTGCACTCAATGACTGGCGCGCACGCGTTCTGGGGCTCGACGGGCTGGACCCGGTAGTTGCCAGCGAAGGCGGGCTCAAATGGGTGTCGATGGCCGAGGTCGACGTTTCGGTCGAACTGATCCTGCTCGGACTCGCAAATGGCAAGCCGCATTTCGTGCCTTTGGTCGAAGGCGCAGGCGGCATGGCCCGCTCGCCCGCTGTCTGGCGCGCACTGTCGATGCTGCCTGCAGAGGATGCTGCGATTTACGGCATCGCGCGCAGCCTGATCGACTGGCACAACAACCACAAATATTGCGGTCGCTGCGGCGGTTCGACCAAGCTATTCCGCGCGGGCTGGGGCCGCCAATGCACCGCCTGCGATGCCGAACATTTCCCGCGCACCGACCCTGTTGTCATCATGATCGCCGAATATGAGGGCAAGGCTTTGCTCGGGCGGCAATCGGCGTGGCCGACGGGCAATTATTCAGCACTGGCCGGTTTTCTTGAGCCCGGCGAAAGCATCGAAGAAGCGGTGCGGCGCGAGATCATGGAAGAGGCCGGAATCAGCTGCGGAGCAGTGCGCTATGTCACCAGCCAGCCCTGGCCCTTTGGCGGATCGCAACTGATGATCGCCTGTGTTGCCGACGCCGATGGCGACCAGCTGACGATTGACTATAACGAGCTGGAAGATGCGATGTGGGTGACGAAGGAAGAGGCGCGCGCCGCACTCGCCGATGCTCCCGACAAACGCTTTGGCGCGCCGCCGCCCTTTGCGATTGCGCACACCCTTTTGCGGCGTTGGGTGGAGATGTAGGCATGGAAAAATTGCGCATCGATATCGTCTCCGACGTCGTCTGCCCCTGGTGCATCATCGGCTATAAGCAGGTCGAAAAAGCACTGACTTTGTTGTCGGAGCCAGTTGAGGCTGAGATCCACTGGCACCCGTTCGAGCTCAACCCCGACATGCCGCCCGAAGGCGAGGATGCCGGCCAGCATATCGCGCGCAAATATGGCCGCTCACCCGACGAAGGCAAGGCGGTGCGCGAACGGATCAAGGACACCGCAGCTGATTTGGGTTTCACCTTTGGCGATATGGGCGCGCGGCGGCTGTACAATACGTTTGACGCCCACAAATTGCTAACGCGCACTGGCACCGAACATGGTTGGCAAAAGCAGACCGAGCTGAAGCTCGCGCTCTTTTCAGCCTATTTCCAGCAGGGCAAGGATGTCAGTGACCGGGCCGTACTGCTCGATGTTGCGGAAAGCGTTGGTCTCGACAGAGCGGCTTGCGAAGCATGGCTCGCTGACGAGGTGCTCGGGCGCGAAGTGCGCGGCGAGGAAAGCTATTGGATCAACGAAAATGTCGCTGGCGTGCCTGCTATCATTTTCGATGGCAAATATATGGTTCCCGGCGCGCAGAGTGCGGAGACCTTTGCGCAGGTGATTGGCAAGGTTCTGGCGAAACGGACGGCCTGAGCCCAATCATCCCCCTCCCGTTTACGGGAGGGGGGCTAGGCAACCGCCTGAACCCCATATTTGCGCATCTTCTCGATTAGCGTGGTCCGCTTCAACGTCAGCAGGCGAGCGGCGTCCGAAACGATCCCGTCGGCCAATTCCAGCGCCATATTGATCCGTTCCAGTTCGATCGCTTCGATTTCCTGCCGCAGGTCGATCGGTTGCTCCTTGCTCGGTGCGGGGCTGGCGGGAACGAAGCTTACCGGTGCAGGGACAGCCCGATCGCGGCGGCTTTCAAGCGGCGGCATAGCGTTGGTGAGCAGCAGATCGACATCTTCTGCGTCCAATATCTCCCCACCATAAAGCACGCCCGCCCGCTCGACCACGTTGCGCAATTCGCGGACATTGCCCGGCCAGTCATGCGCCATCAGCTTTTTAAGTGCGCTTTCATCAAAATGCGCAATCGCGCCTGCAGGTTTGCCTTTCTGGAAATGGCGAATCAATAACGGGATGTCCTCGGCCCGCTCGGCCAATGCAGGCACATGCACCAGCACCACGCCCAAGCGGAAGAACAGGTCTTGCCGGAAACGGCCATCGGCGATTGCATGGTCCATGTCGCGATGCGTCGCGGAAATGATGCGGACGTCGACCGGGGTGCCGACACTGCTGCCGACGCGAGTGACCACGCGCTCCTCGAGCACGCGCAGCAGCTTGACCTGCATGTCGAAGCGCATGTCGCCAATCTCGTCTAGGAACAGCGTACCCTTATGCGCATTTTCGAAATGGCCGGTCCGCCGATTGTGTGCGCCGGTGAAGCTGCCTTTTTCATGCCCGAACAGTTCGGATTCGATCAGTTCGGCGGGGATCGCGCCGGTATTGATTGCGACAAAGGGATTGCCGCTTCGGGCACTGGCGGCGTGGATGGCCTGAGCGACAAGTTCCTTGCCCGACCCCGAAGGCCCGGCAAGGAGCACCGACACATCCGATGCCGCCACACGGGCAATCATCGCCCGCAACCTTTGCACGGCGGGGCTGGTGCCGATTACCAATGAAGCGATTTCGCTATCGATATCTGTTGCTGCTGCTGCCATTTCTGCCCCCGTTCTGGCGTCCCTAGCGACGCTGATCCGATGGCCTGAAAATTGGCGAATGGGGTTAACAACTTCTTACCTGATGGAATTCAAATTATTGGTATTTAATGCTTTTCAATCCGAAGTGGCGCTAACTTAACCTGAAATTGAGCGTCATAAGCGCTACGCAGTCACCAAAATGGAGCAACTTCATTCGCGCGCCCAGCCCAAAGTGATCGACATCCGCCGGTTGCGCGGGTCGAAACGGTTCGTGGGAACATAAGGTTCGCGATCCGCAACCCCTTCGATTCGCAGGAATCGATCGGGCCCCACCCCCTTTTGCGCAAAGATCGCACGGGTGATTTCGGCGCGCTCAGTAGACAGCTTCCAGTTGTTCATACCCTGCCCACGGGCATAGGGCGCCGCGTCGGTATGGCCGCGGATGATCAGTCCATTGGGCAGGTCGCGCACCAGCAGCGACACCTCGTCGAGTAACCGCATCGCATCGGGCGTCATTTGGTTGGTGCCCGATACGAACATGCTGAAATCGGCTTCATCGACCAGATCGATGCGCAACCCTTCGCGCGTTTCGGTGAAGCGGACATTTTTGGCGAGGCGACGCATCTCGCGGCTGGCTTGCGTCTTCTTCGCCAGCGCCTGCTTCAGTTTCTCGAACCGCGCTTTGTCACGCTCCTTGCCCGAGGCTTCCTTGGGCCCGCCCTTGGCATCGCGCGGGATAGTGATCGCCTTGGTTCCTGTCTGCGCCGCGCGGTGCGGATAATCATCTGCCGAAACGATCGAGTCCCCGCCGAACATGCCGTTCGACCCAGCGCTTTCCTGCTTGGTCTTGACCAAAGTCGGCGCGAAATAATCTGCGAGTGCCTTGCGCTGCTTCTCTGTCGTCGCGCCCAGCAGCCACATCAGCAGGAAGAAGGCCATCATAGCCGTGACGAAATCGGCATAGGCCACTTTCCACGCCCCGCCATGATGCGCGGCATGGGGCGCCTCATACACCTTTTTGACAATGACGGGCCGGACGATCTCGTTCGCGTTGGCGGCCATCAGCGCGCCCTCATTCCGTCAAACACTTCGGCAAAGCTCGGCTGGTTCGAATGCTCAATCCCCGACCGCGCGGCCTCGATCACCAGCGGCTGCGGATGGCCATGGAGCGAGGCGATGATGATCTGTTTGACCGTGTGGTAGATTGCGGCATCGCCCTCGATCACCTGTTTGGCGCGGTTGGCAAAGGGACCGACCAGCCCGTAAGCCAGCAGCACGCCAAGGAAGGTGCCCACCAGCGCCGATCCGATCATCCCGCCCAATATCTCGGGTGGCTTGTCGATCGACCCCATGGTTTTGACTACACCGAGCACCGCCGCCACGATTCCGAGCGCGGGCAGGGCGTCGGCCAGATTTTGCAAACCATCAGCGGGTTTGATGGCATGATGGTGGTGGTTCTTGATGGCATTATCCATCACCTCCTCAACCGCATGCGGATCGAGTGTTCCCGACGAGACAACCACCAGCCGCAGCGTATCGCAGATCAGGTGAATGAGCGTCTGGTCGGCAAGCAATTTGGGATATTCGGCGAAGAGCGCGGATTCTTTCGGATTTTCGATATGCGGTTCGAGCGCGACCGGGCCTTCGGTTCGGAGCAGTTTCATCAGCTTGCCGACCAGCAGGATGCAATCGAGATAGTCCTGCTTGCCGAAACGTGGCCCCTTGAACACCTTGGTCAGGCCACCGCCGAGCGCCTTCAATTCCTTGCCTGAATTGCCGATAATCAGCGAGCCGATGGCGGCCCCGCCGATGATCAGCATTTCGTGCGGCAAAGCGTGCATCACCGGGCCAAGATTGCCGCCCGTCAGTGCAAAACCGCCGAACACCATCGCGATCAGGACAAGGATACCGATAATCGCGAACATCTTGTTTAAAGCCCTTTCACCGTCCCACCAATTCGTCATTCCCGCGAAGGCGGGAATCCATCACCCAACGCTCAAATTTATACCATCGGCGATGGACCCCCGCCTTTGCGGGGGGTGACGAAGATAAGCGGCAGACAATATGCTTAGTTAACGGCACTTGGCGCCCAAAGTTGAGGTTTCCTAGCCAAGAATATCGAACAATGTCCGCCGGTTGATGCGGGCAAAGGCAGCCTGGGCCGCCTCCAGCGTGATGGACTGTGCGTTCAGCCGGGCAATCGCCGTTGGCAGGTCGGTATCTTCGAGCGAGGATCGCTCCGCAGCAATCGTAATGCCTCTTTCCGCATGCGCTTCAGCGAGCCGATCCAGCCGGGCGGCGTTGATTCCGATCTGTGCCTGCGCGGTCGCGAGCTGGTCGATGGCGCCATCAAGGGCAGTGAGCGAGGTTGCGATGGCAGCGCTGTTGCCCGCGCCGATCGCGCTTGCTGCGTCGCGTACATGCTGCGCTGCCGTTTGCCCGCCGCTGTCGAATAGGGCTGCTCTGGTGGGAACAGGCGCGAAAAGCGCATCATTATCAAACCGCATGAGTCGCGCGCTTCCGGTCGCAAATAACGGTTCACCCAAACTCGATTCGGTTGCGCCAATCCCATCAAGCTCATCCGCAATCGCCGATAGTTCGAGCGAAATGGCCGCCCGATCGGCCACTGCCAATGTTCCGTTTGAGGCGGACAGGGCCAATTCATTGGCTCTCCCCAGAAGGTCGGATGCGGTCTTCAGCACACCTTCGGCCTGAGCCGTCAATGTGCGGGCGACATTCATATTGATCCCCCAAGCGACGGCATTCGCTTGCGTTGTCCGGAGCGCGGCCACTCTGGTTGCAGCTACGGGATCGTCTGATGCGCGCTGGATGCGCTTGCCCGTAGAAACCTGAATCTGCGTTTGCGCAATATCTTGCGCCAGTCTTGACTGGCCGGCGATTTCGCGGGTCATTCGGTTACCGGTGGCGTTGATCATCGCTGTGGTCCGTCAGAAAATGTTGAGAATGGACTGCATGGTTTCGCGCGCCACCTGCACGGTGCGCGCTGCAGCCTCATAGGCTTGCTGGAAGCGGAGCAATTCTGCAGCTTCGCGATCGAGATCGACTTCGCCGACCATGTCGCGCGCGGCAAAGGCCCCGTCTCGCCGCGTCGAAGCGGCGGCATCCTGGGCGCGCGCACTGGCGGCTTGTTGCGCCTGCTGCGCGACCAAGGCAGCCCAGCCCGCCTCTACTCCTGAAGCCCCGCGAAGATTGGCAAGTTGGAGCGCGTTGCCATTGCTGGAACCGGCATCGGCCGCAGCAACAGCATCGGTTGCCATCGCGATGGCCAACAGCGTTGCCGCCGAAGTTCCGGAAAGGAGGGCAGTGCCCGGATTGCTGTTGGTATCCAGGCCCGCCTGGTGCCAGCCATTGAGTTCACTCGCCAGTTGCGCGGCCAAGGCGTCGAGATTGGAACGCTGTGTTGCAATATGGGCCGCCCCTTGGGCCAAGCCGGCAAGGCTGCCGTTTGTTGGCACCAGTGCACCGTCAGGTGCCACCGCATAGGCTAGCTGGCCGTTGCCCATGACCGAAACCGAAAGGGTCGCCACCGTTCCGTTTGCGACCAAGGGAAAGCCGCCATCGCTCGCAGTGAGCGTCACCGCGCCACGCGCATCGAAATTGGTGGCAACCGGCAGCGCCGACGAAATGCGATCGAGCAGCCGATCGCGTTCATCGAGGAGCGTGGCTTCATTCGTCGAGCCCGCGCGGGCGCGCCGCAAGCCGAGATTGACCTTTTCGAGCGTGGCGAGATCGGTGTTGAGCGCATCAACTGCACCCGCCGCCGATTGAGCGACGCCACTTACCGCGCTTTCGAGCGCGCTCACTGTCCGGCGAAAGGCCGCTGCGCTATCGTCAACAGATTGCAGGAATTGGGCGCGCAAGGTGGCATTGGCAGGATCGGCGGCAAGCTGGTCTGCGGTCGTAAAGACGCGAGTCAGGCTTTGCCCGATACCACCCGGACCATCGTCGAGTGCCCTTTCGGTAGCGTCGATCGCGTCCAGCCGCGCACTGCTGCGATCGGCTTCGCCCGATGCCGTGCGCGCATCCTCGATCAGCCATGGGTCGACCGAGCGACGGACGCCTGCTGTCTCGACCCCGCCGGGGCGAATGCTGTTGCGTGAAAGGACGATTTCACCGGCTGCCGGGGCCTCACGCAATTCGATAGTGCGGCGCGCATAGCCGGGGGTCTGGGCATTGGCGATATTGTCACCGACAGTGGCCAGGGCCCGCGAATAGGCGCCCAGCCCCGATGCGCCGATGTTGAGGAGGTCGCTCATAAAGCACTCCTAAAGCTCCTCCCCTTCAGGGGAGGGGTTGGGGTGGGGTGTATCAGTTTTGGCGCTAGATCGAGAGACCCCACCCCCTGGCCCTCCCCTGAAGGGAGAGGGAGAGAGGCGAGTTGCCGCTCGATCATCGCGGCAATACCTATTGCCCCACGCTGTGCGAGGGCGTCTGCCGTCCGGGCATCGGCAAGCTCGCGATAGGTTGAGTTTGCCGATGAACCAAAAATGTCGTCCGCCAACGCACCTTTGCGCATTTCGCCGATCAACTGGCGAAGCATGACGGCTTCAAACGCAATCGCGGCTTTACGCAGCTCCGGATTGACCGGAGCTGCGCTGGGGGAGGGGCTCGATGAAACAGGCTGTATCATATGATTACCAATTCGGCTGTCAGCGCACCCGCCTGGTCGAGCGCTTCGAGGATCGCGACCAGATCGCCGGGGGGAACGCCGATACGGTTTATTGCATCCACAATTTCGGCAAGGTTTGCGCCGCCCTTGATCAGGAAGGCGGGGTTGGTAGGCTCCTCAACCTTGATGTCGCTCGATTGCTCAACGGCGGTTTCGCCGCGGCTGAACGGGGTCGGTTGAACGAGGGCTGGAGCCTCATCGACCCTGACCGTCAACTTGCCATGTGTGACTGCTGCAGCACCCACGCGAACCGCACCGTTGATGACGACAGTGCCGGTGCGGGCGTTTACGATAACGCGCGCGCGCGGCTCTGCGGCATCGATATTCAGCGCTTCGATCAGCGCAATCATCCGGGTGCGGGCATTGCCGCCCTGCGCCGCACGGATCTGAACCGTAGCCCCGTCCAGCACAGTGGCTGTTCCGGGACCAAAGGTCGTGTCGATGGCATCGGCAATCCGGCCGGCATTGGTCGCATCGAACTGGTGCAGGTTGAACAGCAAATGCTCTCCTGCAGTAAAGCCGGTGTCGACTGAACGTTCAACCGTCGCTCCGCCCTCGATCCGCCCCGCTGAAGGGATGTTGATCGACAGCTTGGAGCCGTCGGCGGCATCGACACCCAGTCCGCCCACGACAAGGTTTCCCTGCGCCATCGCGTAGATGCGGCCATCGGCTCCATAAAGCGGCGCCATCACCAGCGTGCCGCCGCGCAAGGATTTCGCCTTACCCATTGCGGAAACGGTGATGTCGAGGCGCTGGCCCGGTTTGGCAAATGGCGGCAGCTCTGCGGTGACCAGCACGGCGGCGGCATTTTTCAGGCTGGGGTTCACCCCTGGCGGGATTGTCAGGCCAAAGCGCGAGACAGCACCCTGCACGCCCTGTGTTGCGTAGATCAGGCTGTCATCACCGGTGCCGGCAAGGCCGACGACGATGCCATAGCCCGTCAGCTGGTTCGCGCGCAGCCCCTGGAACTGACCAAGATCCTTGATCCGTTCGGCATATACTGGATCGGAATATAGCGTGGCCATGGCGGCAAATAGGCAAAACAGCCGCTTCATCAGAACGGACTTATCTTTGAGAAGAAACGCTGCAGCCAACCCTGCTTGCTGGCGCGCGCGATTTCGCCCTTGCCGGTGTAGCGGATTTGCGCGTCGGCGACCCGGCTGGAAAGGATACGGTTGTCCGCAGAGATATCAGCAGCGCGGATGAGGCCTGAGAATTGAACCCTATCGTCGTCTCGATTGAGGGTAAGCATCTTCTCGCCCCGAACGAGCATGGTTCCATTGGGAAAGACGGCGGTGATCGTCACACTGACCTCTCCGTTCAAAGCGCTGGTCTGGGCGGCCTCGCCCTTTCCCTTGAACGACTGATCGCCACCCATATTTATATCTGTGGGTGAAAAAAGGCCGAGCGGTCCGGTAGCGGGTGGTGTCAGGCCGATCGAGCCGTTGCGGCCCGTGCTGGCGCTGTTGCTTTTTGAAGCTGAAATCCGCTCGACGAGCTGGATGGTAACAATATCCCCGACCGCACCGGCCCTGTTTCCAGAGGTCAATGGGGTATAACCATCACCCTGAAAGATTGCGCCGTTGGCGACAGTTGCCGCGGGTGCGCCCGGCGCGGCAGGTGCAAAGGAATCGGGTGCAGTTTTGGGCTTGGCGATGGCGGGGGAGGATAGTGCCAAAGCTGCTACCAAGAACCGTAGTGCTGAGCTTGTCGAAGCACGCCTCAAGGAACAGCGCAAGGCTGAGAGCCGCCCTTCGACAGGCTCAGGGCTGCGGTGAACTACGACACCAAGTTTACAAATTCTGTGCCGCATTGCGCATCATTTCGTCTGCCGCCTGGATCATCTTCGAATTGACCTCATAGGCGCGTTGGGTTTCGATCATGTCGACCAGTTCCTCGACGACATTGACGTTGGAGCTTTCAAGTGCGCCGCTGCGCAGCGTGCCACGGCCTTCAATTCCGGCGGCGCCAACTTGCGGCGCGCCCGATGCAGCAGTTTCAACCAACAGGTTGTTGCCGATGGCCTGCAACCCCGAAGGATTGACGAAGCGCGCGATTTCGATTTGGCCGAGCACGGTCGCTTCGGCCTGCCCCGGAACAGCGGCGGAAACGGTACCATCGGCGGCAATGGCTATCGCGCTCGCGCCATCGGGAATTTGAATTTGCGGTTGGATAGGCATGCCGTCCGGTGTGACGATATTGCCTTCCGCCGACAGGCTGAAATTGCCCGCGCGGGTATAGCCAATGCGACCATCGGGCATTTCGATCTGAAAAAATCCAGCGCCTTCGATGGCGACGTCGAGGCCATTGCCTGTGGTCGATACGGTTCCCGGCAGGTCTATTCGCGCCGTGCCGGTCATCTGCACCCCGGTGCCAAGGTTGAAGCCGACCGCGTAGAGGTTTTGCGACGAGGAGGGCGCTCCCGGAGTCAGCATCGCCTGATAGGCCAGCGTCTCGAAATTCGCCCGGTCGCGCTTGAACCCGGTGGTGTTGACGTTGGCGAGGTTATTCGCGATCACCTGCATGCGGAAATTCTGCGCGTCGAGCCCGGTGCGGGCGACATGAAGAGCGCCGATACCCATAAATTATCTCCTTATTGCGGAAGCTGCATCAGCTCTGCGGTCGCGGCGTCGAGGTCGCGGGCATCGCCGATCATCTTGAGTTGCACATCCCAGCTGCGGCTCGCCTCTATCATTTCAGTGAGCGCCAGCGTGGAATTGACATTCGATCCTTCGAGCGCGCCGCTTTTGACGCGAGCCTCCAGGTCTTCAGGCAGTATGCCGCCATCGGGAACGCGGAATAGCCCATCGAGGCCCTTCAGCACCGTCGATCCGACCGGGCTGGCCAGTTTCAGTTTGGCCACTTCCTGCGGCAATTGCGGATCGCCGCCCTGCGGCACAATCCAGACGCGGCCTTCGCGGTCGATGCGCAAGCTGTCGGCAGGTGGCACGATCACCGGGCCTTGCGTGCCGAGCACCGGATGCCCGTCGCCTGTCGTCAACAGCCCGCTTTCGGCGAGCTGTAGATCACCGCGCTTGGTATAGGCCTCATCGCCATTGGGGGCTTGCACGCCGAGCAGGGCATTGCCTTCGATGGATATGTCTAGCTCTCGGCCCGTTGCGATCACCGTCCCGGCGCGCATATCGGCCCCGATCACCTCTTCGCTGGTCACCGCACGCCCAACGACCTGCGGCCCGCGCAACCAGATCGCCTGTGCTTCGGCCATTTCGGCACGGAAACCGGGCGTCGAGACATTGGCGAGATTGTTCGCCGTCGCGGTCTGCCGCGCCTGTGCGCCGCGAAGCGCGGTGAGGCTTGTGTAGATCAGGCGGTCCATTCGGTGATCCTCCTGTTCTCCAAAACCGTAGTGCTGAGCCTGTCGAAGCACGGACCAAGGTTTAAGCCTTGGTGTCTGACTGAGAGATGCCCTTCGACAGGCCCAGGGCTACGGTTACATTTGAAGCTCATGTGCCCCACCCTTACCGGATGCTGACAATCGCCTGCGTCATGTTCGACGCGGTTTCGATTGCCTTGGCATTGGCCTGGAAATTGCGCTGCGCGGAAATCAGCGCGACCAGTTCTTCGGTCACATCGACATTGGCGCGTTCAAGCGCCCCCGAGCGGATCGTGCCCAGCGGGCCGTTGGTGGCGGCGTCGATGGCGGGCGGGCCGCTGTCGCCGGTCGATTGCCAATGCGCATCGCCTACAGGGCGTAGCCCCTCCTGCGCTGTAAAGCTCGCCATTGCGATCTTGCCCAGCACTTCATCCGAACCATCGGCATAAGTGGCCGTCACCAGCCCGTCGATCCCGATCGAGACATTGGCCAGCGCAACCGTGGGATTACCCGGAGCATTGGCAGGCAAGACGAAATCAAACGCGTCCGCCAAAGTGTTGCCGGTGACATTACCGGATGCGTCAACGGGCAACAGCTGCAGCGTTGAGCCGATGGTATCGACCACCTGACGGCTGGGAGTGACCTGAAAGGCGCCGTTGCGCGTATAGGTAACCGCTGCCCGTGGGGGATCACCTTGGGTTACAAAAAAGCCTTCCCCGGCGATGGCCAGGTCGAGCGTCCGGTCGGTTCCTTCCAGTGTCCCTTGTTTGAACTGCTGGACGACTGCGTTGAGGCGTGCGCCTTGTCCGGCAACCATCTTCGTGGTTTGCGTTGGCGCACTAGCGAACAGGTCACCAAATTGTGCGCGGCTCTTCTTGAAGCCGGTCGATCCGACATTGGCAAGGTTGTTCGAGGTTACCGAAAGGTCGGTTTGCGCGGCCTTCAGGCCGGATAGGGACGTGTAGAAAGACATGGGCTATTCTCCTTGTCAGGCGGCGGGCAACGTTGCCGCGCGAATGTCGGTCAGCAATTGGGTCTGCACCTTGATCTGGTCGGCGATCGATTTGAGCGAAGTGCTCATCTCTGAAATTCCGGCGACGCTTGAAAATTGCGCCATTTGCGCGACCATTGCCTGGTTATCGACCGGATCGAACGGATCCTGATGCTTGAGCTGGGTGGTCATCAGCTGCAGAAAATCACTCTGCCCAAGTTTCTTTTCGGCCGTGCCCTTGGGCATTACCGGCATGTTGCGGGCGTTGGTTGGCTGGATTGCGGTCATCGTCATTGTCCCAGTCTGAGGGTTTCGGAAATCAGGCCCTTTGCGGTCGAAAGCACCTGCACATTGTTTTGATAGTGGCGCGCGGTTTCGACCATCTCGACGAGCTCCGCCGCATTATCGACCGCAGCCTCCCAGACATTGCCGTCCTTGTCGGCAAGCGGGTGCGACGGGGCGTGGCGTTTGGTGGGTGCGGTGGTCGCTTGGGTCACTTGGTCCACCACAACAGTTGCGGTGCCGGCTTCGCCCATAATCGTGCGGAAGACAGGTTTCATTGCGCGATAGGCGCTCGCTTCGCTACCCGATACCGATCCGGCATTGGCCAGGTTGGAGGCAGTGGTGTTCAGCCGTACCAGCTGCGCCGCCATGGCGCGGCCGCTGATGTCGAAAATTGAAAGAGTGTTGGCCATCTTCATTCTCCCTTCAGCGCGCGCGACAGTGTGCCGATGCGGCCATTGAGGAAGGCAAGGCTTGATCGATAGGCGATGGCGTTTTCTGCGAAAGCGGTCTGCTCGGTCGCCATTTCGACAGTGTTGCCATCGAGCGACGGCTGAAGCGGAACGCGATAGGCAATGGCGCTTTCTGTCGACTGGCCTTGTTCGGCCAGCGCCAGCGCCTTTGAAAAATCAATATCCCGCGCCTTGTAATTGGGCGTTGCGGCATTGGCGATGTTCGAGGCGAGCATTGCCATGCGCTGGCTGCGCAGGTGCAGCGCCGTCGCATGGATACCAAAGATATCTGCCGTTGCCATTGCGCATTCCTTTCGGTTGCTTACCCAAAGCGGGCCTCGGCGAAAGAAGAGCAATGGCCGTGCCATTTGTAGAAATGCGACGTGAATTCAGATGGTAAGTGCCGTATGGCCGCAATCAGATTGGCACCTGCCAGAATTCCGACAGCCATCCTCACGGCCCGGCTCCATTGCTCAATAATCCGACGGCCAACGCAAGATGGCACGGGCGTTGCTGTGGGAAAGGCTGATCAGGAAAGGACCATTTTCATGCCCATTTTGATTACGATGCTGCCCCTTTTGCTCGCGACCCAGCCGGTGCTTGAGGACCTTGACGCGCTGGATGCGCGATTGGCCAAGGCGAGCGATGGAAGCGTAGCGCCGCTGGACCGGCGCCTGCGGCTCATGCGCTGTCCGGTGTCGCCGACGATTGAGCCCGCCGCCAAATCGACGCTGGAAATTGCCTGTCCGTCGCGCGGATGGCGGCTAAGTGTTCCGCTTGCTTCCGGAAATAGCGACGCAGCCCCAACACAACCCGTGTTGGTGCACCGCGGGGAGAGCGTGCAGGTGGCGATTATCGGCGATGACTTTACTGTCCAGTATCAAGCGGTCGCGACAGAAGCAGGGCGGCTCGGTGACATTGTGCGCGTCAAATTCGTCGGTTCCAACCGTCTGATGGCCGCAACCGTCGCGGGCAACGGCAAAGCTCAGATCATTGATTAGGGCCTGCCCTTTCTAAATCTCTGGTGCCGATCGCCGTTATTGCCTCTTGTGAAGCCGTTGGACAATTGACGGCGCATTGTGGGGTAAGGATGATGACGCAGCCCATTGGTTTCAACCCGCTCCGTGCCAGCCAGTCTGTCGCGAAATCGGCAGCTACACAGTTGGCGCAGCGGGATAGAACAGATGCCGCGCCACCGGTTCCGGTTGCGAAGCTGACCGCACTTGTCCATGATTTGGCGCTGCAGCCGCCGCCGGTGGACCACGCCCGGATCGCACAGCTCAGGCAGGCAATCGCTTCAGGCGACTATCGAGTCGATGTCCAAATGATTACCGGTGCCATGATCGACCATTTCGGCTGGACAAGGGCATGAGCGCCGAGAGCATCGAGGCTGTCCTCGATTGCCAGACCGACCTGATCACCGCGATTGATACACAGGACGCTGGCGCCATTGTTCGTGCGAGCGAGGCGCTGGCGGCGGCGGTTTCAAAACTCCGATATGTCGATAATTGGCCCGCCGATCCATTGGCGGCCGAACGGCTGCGCGTCGCCCTGCGCCAGAACCAGGCAGCTGCGATCCGGATCAACCTGATGGCGCACTGGACGCGTCAGAAAATTGACCGCTTGGCCGATCTACGCGGACAACGGGCGCATCAAAGCAGGTATAAATAGCTGTAATATATATGCTTAGTTGGCCATTTCCGCAAAATGGCACGGCCATTGCTGTAGCAACCGCATGGACCAGACCAGCCCGACATCCGCGATTTCAACGCCCGTGTTGCGCGCAATTAAACGTGCCTCACATCGCACGGGAGTAGATTTCGACTATATGCTCGATCAGGCGCGCATCGAGAGCGGCTTTCGCGCTGATGCCCGTGTCGCGACGTCCAGCGCGACTGGCCTGTACCAGTTCACCACCCAAACCTGGCTTGCCACCCTGAAACGCCATGGTGCAGCGCATGGTTATGGCTGGGCAGCCGAAGCTATCGAGCCTGGTGGACGCGGGACATACAAGGTTGCCGATGCCGGGCTGCGCCAGGCCGTCCTGGGCCTCCGCTCCGACCCCGATGCTGCGGCGGTGATGGCAGGCGAACTCGCCAGTGACAATCATGCGCATCTTGCAGATACACTCGGCCGCGCGCCCGAACCGGTCGATCTCTATCTCGCGCACTTTCTGGGAGCTGCAGGGGCGAGCGATTTCCTGAAAGCTTGGGCGGCAAACCCTGATCAAGCTGCAGCGCCGCTTTTCGCAAAAGCAGCGGCGGCAAACCGATCGATATTCTTTGACGCCAATGGGGGCGCGCGTTCGCTCGACGAAATCCGTCGCTCCTTTGCCCAAAAGCTTGATGGCAATGGCGTTACCCTAGCCAGCACCCAAAGAGTTTTGCGTAGCCATGCGGTGGCATCAATCGCACCCGCGTACACTCCGCCCCCGCTCCGCAGCATCGACCCCATGCCCAAAAGCCTATCGCTCGATTTCGCCCGCGAAGCCTATCGCAAGCTGGCAGCGATGCGGGGCGCGGGCACATGAACCAGCCGCTCTGGAAATCGCTCGCGACTGGCGCGGCCTTGCCTGCCGCCATCCTTGCGCTGGTGCTGTTGATGGTGGTGCCTGTTCCGGCGCTGCTGCTCGACATCGGTTTCATCACCAATATCATGATCAGTCTCGCTGTGTTGATGGTCGCGCTGTCGGCGGCCAAACCGCTCGACTTCTCGGCCTTCCCAACTGTGCTGTTGCTGGCAACGCTATTCCGCCTCGCACTCAACGTCGCCTCGACCCGCGTCGTGCTCGTTGACGGCCATCAGGGCGCGGCGGCGGCGGGGCATGTGATCGAGGCCTTCGGGGCATTCCTGATCGGCGGCGATTATGTCGTCGGGCTGTTCGTTTTCGCTGTGCTGATGATCATCAATCTTGTTGTGATCACCAAAGGCGCGGGCCGCGTGTCGGAGGTTTCGGCGCGCTTCACGCTCGATGCGCTTCCCGGCAAGCAGATGGCGATCGACGCTGATCTCAACGCCGGGTTGCTTTCCCCAGACGAGGCCAAAGCACGGCGGCAGGAGGTTGCGACCGAGGCCGACTTTTACGGATCGATGGATGGTGCGTCCAAATTCGTGAAGGGCGATGCAGTCGCAGGCCTGCTGATCCTGTTCGTCAACATAATCGGCGGCCTTATACTTGGCGTCATCAGCCATGATCTTTCGCTCGGCGAAGCGGCGCGGACTTATATTGCGCTGGCAATCGGTGACGCACTGGTTGCGCAAATCCCGGCGTTGCTGCTGTCGATCGCCGCCGCCGCGATCGTCACCCGCGTTGCATCACCGTTCGATCTCAGCGGCCAGATTGGCAGCCAGTTCGGCCAGTGGCGAGCCTGGGCACCGGTCGCGGCGATACTGGGCCTCCTCGGCTTGATTCCGGCCATGCCGCAGTCTGTCGTGCTGCCGACTGCGGCGATTGCCGGCGGGATATGCTGGCTCTTGCGCCGCCGCGAACTGCACGCTCAGGCCGCACCGCCAAAAATTGCAGCAACGCCGGAACCGCATGAAATCGCATGGGAGGATGTCTGCGATACGGCGCCGGTTTCGCTGGAACTTGGCTATGCGCTGGTCGGGCTGGTGGACGAGCGGAAACGCGCTCCGCTGATGGCACGGATCACCGCGGTACGTCGCCAGCTTTCGCGTGAACTCGGCTTCGTCCTGCCCCCGGTCAAGGTGTCCGACGATCTTGCGCTCGACGGGAACAGCTATCGGATACGGATTGGCGGCGTCGTGGTCGGGAATGGTCAGGTCTGGCCCAATGAACTGCTCGCCCTTGCCGCCGGGGATACGCTGGAGCCGATTCCGGGGCGCGCCTGCAAAGACCCCAGCTTCGGCCTCGATGCGCTTTGGATCGCAGCGGAGCGGCAGGTCGATGCCATCGCCAATGGTTATACCGTCGTGGATCCGGCAACGGTGATCGCAACGCATCTCAACCAGCTGCTCGCGCGGTCGGCAGCCGACCTCTTCGGCCTCGACGAGGCGCAGGCGCTGGTTGGCACGTTGAAGTCCGGCTATCCGCAACTGGCGCAGGGCCTTACACCGCAGCCTTATCCGCTTGCGACGATTTCTGCACTCTGCCGCTCCTTGCTTTCCGAACGCGTACCTTTGCGGGATTTCCGCGCGCTGGCTTCCGCGATGATATCGGCCGGTCGGCCCGACATGCCGGTCCCCGAACTTGTCGAGGCGGTGCGGCGGCAACTGGGCGGGCTGATTGTGCAGACCATTGTTCCCGCGCAGATGCCACTGCCTGCGGTAACCGTCGACCCTGAACTGGAAGCATTGCTCAACCAGTCGGTTCGCGCCGCACCCGATGCTGCCTGGCCGATCGAGCCCGATTTGGCGCGCAAGATCGTGGCCGCGATTGGCGAGGCAGTGGAGCCGCTGCTGCTGGCTGCGCGCGCTTTTGCCGTCATTGTCTCGCCGCATTGCCGCCCTGCGTTGGCGCGGCTTTTGCGGACGCAATTCACCGACGTTGCGGTGCTCTCCTTCCTCGAAATCCCTGACGCAAAGGCGGTCGAAATCATCGCCACCGTCGGTGGTCGGCAAGAAGAGCCCGCGCTTCCCCATCCGGACCAGACCGAAAAGGACCAATGATCGATGCTGCATATACCTCCCGAAAAATTCGGTCGACGTGGCAATACGCAAGTCGGCTATGCCAGCGACCGGGCCGAAGAACTGATTGCCAGCCATGGCGCGATGGTGCGTCGCATCGCCTGGCACGTGCATTCGCGCGTCTCGGCATCGGTTGAACTGGATGACCTGATACAGATCGGCCTGATCGCGTTGATCGAGGCTGCGCGCAGCTATGAAGATCGCGGCCATGCCTTTGCCACTTATGCCTCGATGCGTGTACGCGGGGCGATGATCGACCAGTTGCGGCGCGAGGCAAAGATGAGCCGCACAGCGATGGCAAGCCGTCGAAAGATTGCGGATACCCGCACGAGGCTTGAACAAACTTTCCTGCGTACCCCCGACAGTATCGAAATGGCCGAAGCCATGGGACTGTCTCTGTCGGCATATCTTGACCTTGAAACCGGAAGCCAGCCTATTGAGCAAGCCAGCATAGATGATCACTATAGCGACCTGGACCCCTTGTTTAGTGATTCAGCTGAAGCGACTGATTTGCGATTGGAGCGTGAGCAACTGAGCGCTTTGCTTGCACAACAGCTTTCCGAATTGCCCGAGCGCGAGGCCATGGTGCTGCAGCTTTTCTTTGTTGAGGAAATGAACCTGCACGAAATTGGTGCTGTCTTGGGAATTGGAGCGCCGAGAGTTTGCCAAATCAAAAAAGCCGCGCTTGCGCAGCTCCGGATCACACTTTCAGACCTTATCTGAAACGTTGTTTCGCCGTGTAACGCCGCTAACGGCATATTAACCATCTCGGCGCATAGAGGAGCGGGAAGCAACGGGCACAAGCCTGATTTTAGGACCAGTATATGGACAATTTGCGCGGATTTGGGCCTTTTGGAGATAGCCAGGTAGGCTATGGCCATTATGATTCCGATGCGCCGTCTTATGCCAGTTTTGAAGAGCAGGAAGACGCCGCAATCGAGCCGCCGCCAGTTATATCTGGTGACGAACGCCGCATGCAGGTGCGCGCCTATAATTTCTGGACGTCACATTTGGGTGAGGGCAACTATCCCAATATCGAAGAACTTGAGCCCGAAAATGTCGAGGATTTCCGGGACTTTTCAGTACTGCTCGACTTTACCTCGGGCGTAGAAAACCCTTCGATCCAATATCTGGGCGAAGCGCTGCGTAACGAATGCGGGCTAACCGACGATATTACCTATCTTGATCAGGTCCCGCCACGCTCATTGCTCTCCCGCATTACCGACCATTATTTGCAGATTATCGCCAACCGCGCACCGATCGGTTTTGAAGCCGAGTTTGTGAACGAGCGTGGCGTGAACATCATGTATCGCGGCATCTTGCTGCCTTACTCGTCGGACGATGACACGATCGATTTCATCTATGGTGTCATCAACTGGAAAGAGGGCGCTCCGGCAGAGATAGCCACGCCGCTGGCGGCTGAAGTCGAAGCCGCGCTGGCTGCGGTGCCCGTTCGCAAGGATCATGTGCCGGTATGGGCTGACGGTCCGGCAGCAACCGACGCGGACATTGATACCTCTCTGGAAGAGCCTCAGAATGAGGACGAGCTTGTCCTCGACGCCAGCTTCGCAGATGCCGCATATGCCCCCGCGCTGATTGAAGAAGTCGAACCGGACGAAGGCTTCAGCCTTGCTGACTGGTTGCAGGTCGCGCGTGACAGTGCCGATATCGCGCGCGATGCCGATGCGCGCAGTCGCGATACGCTCTATCGCGCGATTGGTCGTGCCTATGATTTCTCGTTGGCGGCGGAACGCTATCCGGCGGACTATGCAGAAATGCTCGCTGACAACGGCATAACGGTGCAGGAACGTGCGCCGATGACGCCGATCGTGAAGCTGATTTTCGGCGCGGGCTATGACAAGACTCGCCTGACCGAATTTGCTGCGGCGCTCGATTATGCGCATCGCAACAGCGTAACGGCCGGCCAATTTGCCGATCTGCTGTCAAAGCATGACGGCGGTCTCAAAGGCATTGTCCAGGCGGAACGGCGCGCTCGCAAGGTCGAAAAGGGCGAGCATGTCAAACCTGTCGAGCTTGATCCGCGTCCGCGCTTGCGCGCCGCACGAGCCCGCGACCTCATCGAATTTGCACATGGGAATGACGAGTTTGTAGTTCTGGTCGCGCGACGGGATGCAAACGGGCATGTGGCGATCGTCGGTTCGATGGAAGATGCCGGTCTTACCGACAAGGTGCTTGCAAAAACCGTTATCTGACCGGTCGGGTCAATCGCGAACCATCGTCAATTTGACTTGGGCAGTGCCGCTGCGGTGCATGCCCAGTTCCTTGGCGGCAGCATAGGACAGGTCGATAATTCGGCCTCGTCCCCACGGTCCGCGATCATTGACGCGTACGATGACTTCGCGGCCATTGCCCAGATGCGTTACCTTCACACGCGTGCCAAAAGCAACCGTCCGGTGCGCAGCCGTATAATCAGACGGGTTGAACATCTCTCCACTGGCGGTGCGGCGTCCGGCTAGTTCATTGCCATAATAGCTGGCGTGGCCGCTGCCCAGATCAGCATCGGCGGTGGCTTGGGCCGCAAATGGGGCAGCGAGCAACAGTGCGCTGAAAAATACCGTTTTCATTCCCGCCCCTGCGACTGTCAGATGTTCGTGCAAGTTTGAAACGGCTGAAATCGCGTGTCTATCACTGCGCGATATTGAGAGATTTTTGCGCGACGACCGGTCTAGCCGCACTGCGCGCGGTGGAGCAGCTTCTGGTCCGCCAGCACCAGCGCCATCATCGCTTCGACAACCGGCGTGCCGCGGATACCCACGCAGGGGTCATGTCGGCCCTTGGTGACGATCTCGGTTGCCTCGCCCTCGCGCGTCACAGTGTCGACCGGGGTGAGGATCGAGCTGGTCGGTTTGAAGCCGACGCGGCACACCACCGGCTGGCCAGTTGAAATTCCGCCCGCAATGCCGCCCGCATTATTGGCAAGGAAGACTGGCTGGTTGGTTCCGGGGCGCATCGGATCGGCATTTTGTTCGCCGCGAAAACGCGCCGCTTCGAAACCCGCGCCGATCTCGACGGCCTTGACCGCGTTGATGCCCATCATCGCGGCAGCCAGCTCGCTGTCGAGCTTGGCATAGAGCGGTGCACCCCAGCCGGGAGGGACGCCGGTTGACACGCATTCAACCACCGCGCCTAGCGACGACCCCGCCTTGCGGGCCTCATCGACCAGTTTCTCCCAACGACCGGCGGCCGCCTCGTCAGGGCAGAAAAACGGGTTCTTGTCGATCTGGCTCTTTTCGAAATTGGCGCGGTCGATGGCATCGCCGCCGATTTCGACGACATAGGCGAGGATTTCGACTTCAGGAATGACCGCACGCGCCACAGCCCCTGCGGCAACCCGCGCAGCCGTTTCGCGTGCAGAGCTGCGCCCACCGCCGCGATAGTCGCGGAAGCCATATTTGGCGTCATAGCTGTAATCGGCATGGCCGGGGCGATAGGCCTTGGCGACCTCCGAATAATCCTTCGACCGCTGGTCGACATTTTCGATCATCAGGCTGATTGGTGTGCCGGTGGTGCGGCCCTCGAATATCCCCGAAAGGATGCGGACCTGGTCGGGTTCCTGCCGCTGTGTGGTGAATTTGCTGGTGCCCGGACGGCGTTTGTCGAGGAAGGGCTGGATATCAGCTTCGGACAGCGCAATTCCCGGGGGACAGCCGTCGACCACCGCACCCAGCGCCGGCCCGTGGCTTTCACCCCAGGTCGTAAAACGGAAAACATGGCCGAATGTGTTGAAACTCATCTTACCTCTCGGGCCCGAAAGCCGGTGCATAGCGTGCGCGGCCGCTTTCGGGCAGTCGCACGCTTTTGTCCAGCAAAAGCGCCATGAAATGCGGGCCTGTAAAGGGCGAAGCGAACGGCCGGGCGGCCTCTTTGCTGTAGCCGAAGCGCGGATAATAGTCCGGATGGCCAAGCACGAAGCTGATCTGGATACCTTGCTCATGCAACATTTCAAGTCCGCGCCAGATCAAGGCCGACCCGACCCCGCCGCTGTGCAGATCAGGTAATACCCCGACCGGTGCCAACCCGGCTCCCCGCAACGGCACTCCGTCAGCCTCAACCTCCATGCGACTGAACAGCGCATGGCCGACAATCTGACCGTCTATTTCGGCAACCAGCGAAACCAGCGCATCGCCATCGGCATGGATATGGCGGACCAGATCTGCTTCCCCTCGATGACCCAAGGCTGTGCTGGCAAATGCCGCTCGATGCACAATGTCGACCGCATCGAAATCGGCCGGTGTAAGCAGACGGATGATCATGCGTCTTCGGTCGGCTTCACCTTGACCCTGCGGTATTTGACCTGTTCCTTGCCGATCCAGGTGCGCAAGGCGCGGTAGATGATGACCGCAGCAGCTACCGCCAGCACCCGTCCGGCATGCGGATGGTTGTAAGCACCGCCAAAGCGCCCGCCGAAAACAAAGGCTGCAATCACGAATAGGAAACCCGCCGCCGAGACAAAGCCGTCGAGCACGGGCGGCAGCCCTTCCCAGAAACGCGTTGCATGCAGATAGCCGAACAGGCCGACAATGATAGTCGCGCCGACTAAGAGGAGAACCAGTTCGTTGCCATGCCCTTCGAACATTCTCGCTCTCCTTTGCGGAATCAGCCTAGCGCGATATCAGGAGCATCCTCCTGCTTCATACCCACCGTATGATAGCCCGCATCGACATGATGCGTCTCGCCGGTAACGCCTGCCGCCAGATCCGACAGGAAATAGAGCGCCGAAGCACCCACGTCGTCGATGGTCACATTGCGCCGTAGCGGCGAATTCAACTCGTTCCATTTAAGGATATAGCGGAAGTCACCGATTCCCGATGCGGCGAGCGTCTTGATTGGCCCCGCCGAAATCGCGTTTACGCGGATGCCATCGGGGCCGACGTCGTTGGCCAGATATTTGACGCTCGCTTCGAGCGCGGCCTTGGCGACACCCATCACATTGTAATGCGGCACGACCTTTTCGGCGCCATAATAGCTGAGCGTCAGCATCGAGCCGCCGCCTTTGCCCGTTTCGGGGTCAAAAGGCACCATCATTGCTGCTGCACGCTTGGCGACAGCGGTGAAGCTGTAGACGCTGATATTCATCGTCATCAGGAAATCGTCGAGTGAGACGTCGAAATATTTGCCGCGAAGGGCATCCTTGTTGGTGAAGCCGATGGCATGGACGACAAAATCGATCGTCGGCCAGCGCGCAGCAAGTTTTTCAAACGCCGCATCAAGATTGGCCATGTCCGAAACATCGCAATCGATCAGGAAATCGCAGCCCAGTTGCTCGGCGAGCGGGCGGACGCGCTTTTCCATCACTTCGCCCTGATAGCTGATCGCCAGCTCCGCACCTTCGGCCTTCAGCCGCTGCACAATGCCCCATGCTAGCGACTTGTCATTGGCGAGGCCCATGATGAGGCCGCGTTTTCCTGCCATCAAACCGGTCATGTATCGGTGAACTCCTGATTGTCTTTTCCTGATCCCGAACCACCCCTTAGGCCATTTTCGGTGGCGTTGGCCAGAGCGGCGTTGAGTTGCGCGCCTGTGACCATTCCGAGGCCGATCAGGTAAAAGAAAATCAATGCGATCATCACCCCGGCCAGGCTGCCATAAGTCAGATCGTAATTGGTGATCGAGGATACGAACCAGGGTAGCACCATCGTGCATCCCACCCACCATCCGCTGACCAGCACCGCACCCGGCCATTTGGGGTAAAGCCGCCCGCGATATTTGCGCGGCGCGAGGCCACGATAGATGGTGTAAATGGCGAGGAAGAGAATGGCGAAGGGGATGATCCGGCCCCAGGCGAAATAATCCGCTGCACGTTCGGCCGCAGGGATGAAGCGATAGACAAGATCTTCGATGGTAACTACCAGCACCTGCGCGGAAAAGGCCATCATCGCCAGAATGACCGCAGCAACGATCACGACAAAGCTACCGAGGCGGTATTGCCAGAACCAGCGCTCTGGCTGGGTCCCGTAAGCGCGGTGTAGAACGTCGCGGATTGTTTCAATGAGGCTGGTCGTGGTCCACAGGCTGACAACCGCGCTCAACCATAAAATTGGTCCTGATCGCGCCGACATGGCTGCATGCACAGGTTCGGCAAGTGCGGCCTCGACGCTTTTGGGGACGGTTTCGAAAAAGGCATCGATCAGGGCGAGCCCGGATTCGGTTTGTCCTAAACTGCCAGCGATGGCGGCGGCGACGATACAGAATGCAAACAGGGCAACAATCGACAGATAGGCGAAATTCCCGGCATGGACGAAGCCGTCACTATAGACGCCGACGACAACGCGGCGGACCACTTCCTTGGCTTGATGCCAGGGGTCAAGATGATGGAACCACTGATCCTCGCTCTCCGGATGTGGGCGCGGATCGTGCGCGCGTGCCTCGGGCGAGAGAGGGGAGTGTTCAGAGACCAAGGTCGGAACGGATGTTCGGATCGTCGGGCAGAGCTTCGGCCAAGGCTGCGAGCGCTGCCGTGTCGGCAGGCAAGCGGATGTGCAGCGTCACCAACTGATCGCCGCGCTCTCCGCCCTTTTTCGCAAAACCTCTGCCCTTGATGCGCATCGTGGTGCCCGATTGTGCGCCAGCAGGCACGCTTAGCATCACGGCGCCGTCGATGGTTGGCACCTTTACCTTTGCACCTTTGATCGCCTCTTTCAGGCTGATCGGCAGTTCTAGGCGGATATTGTCTCCGTCACGCTCGTAAAAGGGGTGCTTGCCGATTTTCAGCGTGACCATGGCGTCACCATTGCCGCCCGGGCCGGGTTGGCCTTTGCCTGGAATACGGATCTGTTGGCCGCTGACGGCTCCCGCAGGAAGTTTGAACTCAACCGTCTTGCCGTCGCGAAGCGTGATCCGCTGGGGTTCCAGCTTGGCTGCATCGGTAAAGGCGACGAGATGTTCGTAGGCAATGTTCGCGCCCTTGGGCGGCGGTCCCGGTTGGGGCCTTGGGCCACCCGGCCGGGCACCCGCGCCTCCGCCGAAGAGGCCATCAAAAATATCGCCAAGGTCGATGCCACCGCCAAATTCAAAACCGCCCTGTCCGGGTCGCGCGCCACCGCTGAACGGGCTGCCACCGCCAAAGCCTGCACCGAAAGGCGAGCGCGGCTGGCCGTTCTCATCGATTTCGCCGCGATCAAATTGACCGCGCTTTTGCGGATCAGAGAGCAGGTCATAGGCGTGGGTAATTTCGGCAAAGCGCTCGGCTGCCTTGGGATTATCCTGGTTCCTGTCGGGGTGCAGTTCCTTGGCAAGCTTGCGATAGGCGCTCTTGATCGCCTTCTCGTCTGCGCCCTTTGAAACGCCCAATATGGAATATGGATCGGCCATTCTGGTCCCTGTTGTTCAAGCTCTCTGTATTAGATTGGCATTACAGCGCCGCGAGTCAACTCGGCGCTACAGCATTTTCAACGCTTTTTCCGGCAAATGTGCGCAAGGCCAGATAAAGAACCAGCCCTAATGGGCCAAGCAGGAAGATGAACGGCAGAACCGGGATCTGCATCCAGCGTGCTATGCCTCGCCTGTCGGCGTTACGCGCGGCCCAGATGCCGACGAACAGGTCGAAGGCGAGATAATGGATCCAACCGATTGTTGCGCCGCCTTTGCTGTCGAAAAGGCCCATCACGCCCGCGAGCGAGGAGAAATCCTGCGAACGCGGCCCTGCGGCATCAAGCGTCCCGCTCATCAGCCCGACTATGAGCACCGTGTAGGTCGCGGCCAGCAGCCCGCAACCTGCCATGAACAGCATTGGCAACACCTGTTCGCGCTTCGGTGCCAACAGCAGTATCAGCCAGCACACCATCGCATAGATGTTGGTGACCTCAAAAATTGTCTCCCACGGCATTTGCATGGCAGTCCCCCCTTCCTTGCAGGCGCAGTCTAGCCTATCGGGGCGATATGGAAAGCCAAGATCCCTACGTAATTTTCGATAGCTGGTTCAAAGAGGCACGCGAAAGCGAACTCAATGACGGCAATGCCATGGCCCTGGCGACAGCGGATGCGAATGGTCATCCTTCGGTGCGGATGGTCTTGCTCAAAGGCCATGGCCCTGATGCGGACGGCAAAGGCGGGTTCATTTTCTACACCAACCTTGAAAGCCGCAAGGGTGGCGAACTGGCCGCAAACCCCCATGTCGCCTTGCTGTTCCATTGGAAGTCTCTCCGCCGCCAGATCCGTATCGAAGGCCCGATAACGCAAGTCAGTGATGCGACGGCGGACGCCTATTTCGCGAGCCGCGCACGCGATTCCCAATTGGGTGCATGGGCGTCCGACCAATCCCGTCCGCTAGATAGCCGCGCTACATTCGAGGCGCGTTTTGCCGAGGTCAAAGCGCGCTTCGAAGGGCGGGATGTGCCCCGCCCGCCGCACTGGACCGGGAATATCGTTAGCCCAACCCGCATCGAATTTTGGCAGGATCGCGAATTCCGCCTCCACGAACGCTGGGTGTTCGAAGGCGAAGGCGATGGCTGGCGCACGCAGATGCTGTACCCCTGACGCCTTATGGGACTGCAGCACAACCACCATCATCACGAACATGGTTCGATGACAGCGAAAGCCGCGATTGCCAGTGTGGCAATGGCGCTGTTCCTGACGGTCTTGAAAAGCTGGGCCGCGGTCGAGACCGGTTCGGTCGCCTTGCTCGGTTCGCTCGCCGATACCGGCTTCGACCTGCTGGCTTCGCTGTTGACGCTGTTCAGCGTTCGCTACGCAGCGCTACCAGCGGATGATGATCACCGCTTTGGTCATGGCAAGGCAGAGGCCTTGTCGGCGCTGGTGCAGGTGATGCTGGTGACCGTATCGGCGCTGTTTATCGGTTGGCGCGCCGTAGTGCGTTTTGGCGACGGTGCACCGACCGAGCATCCCGAAATGGGTATCGGCGTCTCGCTGGTCGCGATTGCGGCGACGCTGGGGCTGCTTGCCTATCAGCGGCATGTCATCAAGAAAACCGGGTCGGTTGCGATTCATGGCGATCATTTGCACTATCAGGGTGACTTGCTGCTCAACATCGCGGTCATTGTAGCACTCGCGCTCGATGCGTTTCTCAATGTGCGGGGCGCTGATCCGCTGTTCGGCATCGCAATTGCACTCTGGTTGCTCTGGGGTGCCTGGCGCGCCGCCAGTCTCGCGCTCGACCAGCTGCTCGACAAGGAGTGGCCGCTCGAAAAAAGACAGCGGTTCATCGAAGTCGCGATGCGCCATCCCGAGCTGAAGGGCATTCACGACATGCGCACGCGCTCGGCGGGCGCACATGATTTCTGCCAGTTCCACGTCTGGGTCGATCCGAACATGACCGTGCTGCAGGCGCATGAAGTGATGGACGAGATTGAGGCCGAACTGATGCGCGAATTTCCCGGAGTCGAGGTGCTGATTCATCCCGATCCCGAAGGGCATAAGGACGAGCTGGGCTATATTCCGAGCGAAACTGTCGAGCATCAGGACGACGAGCATGAGCATCACCATCCCTAGACCCTTCAAAAAGGTCGACGTTTTCACCGCCGTCGCACTGAAGGGAAATCCGGTGGCGGTGATTCTCGATGCCGTAGGGCTGTCTACAGATCAGATGCAGGCTATCGCCAACTGGACCAACCTGTCGGAAACGACCTTTGTCACACCCGCAACCGACGCAGCGGCGGACTATGCAGTCCGGATATTCACCCCCAAGAGCGAACTGCCTTTTGCCGGTCATCCGACGTTGGGGACGGCGCATGCCGTGATCGAGGCGGGTCTGGCTATTCCCAAAGACGGTAAGGTGGTGCAGCAATGCGCGGTGGGCCTTGTCGAGGTTAGTGTTGTTGGCACCGGATTGTCCTTCCGCTTGCCGCGTTATGCCTATGAAGTGGCGCCCGAGCAGGAAAAACTTGCTGCAGCGCTTGGTGAAGGCGCAATCAAGGGCGTGCCCGAAATCGTCAATGTCGGCCCGCGCTGGGTGATTGCCGAACTGTCATCGGCGGGGGTTGTTGAACAATTGCAACCCGACCTGCCGATGCTTGCAGATTATGACCGCACCCAAGCGACCACCGGGCTTACCGTCTATGCCGAAAAGCCGGATGGCGACATCATCGTCCGCAGCTTTGCGCCTGCCGACGGCATCGCCGAGGACCCCGTTTGCGGCAGCGGCAATGGTGCGGTAGCCGCATTTCGTATGAAGGCTGGCCAGGTTTCCGCAGGCAGCAGCTATACAGCCAGCCAAGGCCGTCAGGTTGGCCGCGATGGCCACGTTCGCATACGGATAGAACGAGATGCCGTCCATGTCGGTGGTGACTGCGTCACCGTCGTGGACGGCACCTTCCGGATTTGAGGGCTTAGGCGACCGTGACTGACTGGATCACGCCGGGTTCGCGCGGCGGCTCGCCCTTGGGCAGTGCGTCGACATTTTCCATGCCTTCGATCACATTACCCCACACGGTGTACTGACGATCGAGGAAAGTCGCATCGTCGAACACGATGAAGAACTGGCTGTTTGCGCTGTTCGGATCCTGGGTGCGGGCCATAGAGCAGGCGCCGCGCACATGGGGTTCATCGTTGAATTCCTGTTTCAGGTTCGGCTTGGACGAACCGCCCATGCCGGTACCGTTAGGGCAGCCACCCTGCGCCATGAAACCGTCGATCACGCGGTGGAATTTCACGCCATTGTAAAAGCCTTCCTGCGCCAGTTCGACAATGCGTGCGACATGGTTGGGGGCAAGGTCAGGACGCAGCTTGATTACGACATCGCCGGTCGAAAGGTGCATGGTGAGTGTTTCGGCCATTTGGGAATCCTTTTCGTTGAAACTTTGCCGCCGCAATAGGCTCCAAAGGGCAAAAGTAAATTGCATTTTCGCGGGCGGGGCGTAGGAGAAGCGCGGTCGCATCAATCAGCAGCAAAGGGGGAACGATGACTGCCGAATCCGATCCTGATTTCCCCCAAGTCGAAACCGCCGATGAAACCCTCGACGAGGACAATCGCCTGAAGGCTGACTTTGTTCGGCTGGTGCTTGATGCGGTTGAACGGGGTGACGGGGAAGAGGCCTATCGCCTCGCGCAGCCGTTGCACGCCGCCGATATTGCCGACCTGTTCGAACTGACCAAGCGCGAGGATCGCGCCGATCTTGCGATAGCGCTTGGCGACCTGCTCAGCGCCGATGTGCTCGCGGAAATCAACGACTGGGTACGCGACGACATCGTCGACGCCCTGCCCGCCGCGCAGATTGCCGACCTCGCCGAGCAGATGGAGACCGACGACGCGGTCGCGATGATCGAGGATCTGGAGGAGGAAGAGCAGCAGGCGGTCCTCGCCGAGCTCGATCCCGAAGATCGCGCGGTCATCGAAGACGCGCTTTCCTATCCCGAAGAGTCCGCCGGGCGCATCATGCAGCGCGAGCTGGTTGCGGTGCCCGAACATATTACCGTTGGCCAGTTGATCGATTATCTGCGCGACAATCAGGATCTGACCACCGAATTCTGGGAAATCTTCGTCGTCGATCCGGCGCATCGCCCGATCGGTACGTGCCAGCTGAGCTGGATATTGCGCACCCCGCGCAACATTTCGATTTCAGACGTGATGAAGCGCGAGCAGACGCTGATCCCGGTCGATATGGACCAGGAAGAAGTGGCGCTGCGTTTCCAGAAATATGCGTTGATCTCCGCTGCGGTCGTCGATGATGCCGGTCGGCTGGTCGGCGTGATCACCGCCGACGATGTTGTCCACATCGTCCAGGAAGAGGCGGGCGAGGATATTCTGCGCCTGTCGGGTGCGGGCGAGGGCGACATCAACGAGCCGATTGCCGACAGCTACAAGGCGCGCGTGCGTTGGCTGATCGCCAATCTGGGCACTGCGATGGTCGCCAGTTTCATCATCGCACAGTTCGGCGCCGCCATCGAGACGATGGTTGCGCTCGCGATCCTGATGCCGATCGTCGCCTCGATTGGCGGCAATGCTGGGACACAGACGCTGGCCGTGACCGTGCGCGCGCTTGCCACCAACCAGCTCACCCAATCGAATACGGTGCGTTCGATCTGGCGCGAGATTCGTGTCGCACTGCTCATTGGGGCGACGGTGGCGGTGATTGCGGGTTTGGGGGCAGGGGTGATCTTTTCGAACTGGACATTGGCGGGCGTTATTGGTGCTGCCATCCTGTTCAACATCACGATTGCGGGGCTTTCAGGCGTTGTCATTCCAGTCGTACTCGACCGACTCGATCAGGATCCGGCTGTTTCGAGCTCAATCTTCGTGACGATGATCACGGACTCGATGGGTTTCCTCATCTTCCTCGGACTTGCGGTATTTGCCGGTCTTGCAGGCTGAGGTGCCTGACCTATTTAGACCGCAGTGCTGAGCCTGTCGAAGCACGCCCAGCAGACAAGCGCCCTTCGACAGGCTCAGGGCTACGGTTAAAGTTCGACGCATAATGCCATTGCACATGACCAAAATTGCCTTTGGTGCCGAAAGCGCAGCACATTTGCGCCAGCGGCTGGAAACCTACGCCGAGGCGGGTGAAATCCGGCTGACCACCCGCTATCTGCCCAAACGGCATGAGGAGATGGTTGGTGGCTCGCTATACTGGATATTGAACCACATGCTGGTCGGGCGCAGCCCGATCCTCGGTTTCATGGATAACGGGCAGGGGCGAACATGGATCAGGCTGCGCCCGGAACTCATACCCGTCAGAAGCATCCCGAAGCGCGCGCATCAGGGTTGGCGCTATCTGGAGAACAAGGATGCGCCGCCTGACCTTGGCGGGGCGAATGCCGACGCGCGCGATAAAATGCCGCCCAAGATGCTGGGCGAATTGATGAAAATGGGGCTGGTGTGATTGCTTTTGCCTCCAGCCTCGCATAGCCAAGGCGCGGGTTTGAATAGACGGGGGCGACATATGACCGAAGATTTGCACGACACCAGCCATCCGGATCACCGGTTTCCAACTATATGGGGTGCGCTGGGCTGGGTCGCCGTCTTCCTCCTCCTGCAGGTGCTAGCCGGTGTGATGGCGCTGGGTATCGCTATCGGGATGGACAAAAGCGGTCGGGATCCGATGGAGCTGGCGCGCGATGCCAGCTTTATCGCTGCGCCGACGATCCTGTCGTTGGTGGCTTCCAGCCTCGTGTTGCTTGGCCTGTTATGGCTGCATCTGGGCAAGGAGGATCGCGCCGCCCGTATCGGCATGATGCGCTGGAGCCGACTGAGCCTGATCCAGACGGTCGGACTGGCGATTGGTCTTATAGCGCTCGGCCTTGCCTTCAATCATCTTTACGCGACCTATGTCATCCCCGACATCAAGGTGCAGGAAGCGTTGCGCAAGATGTTCGCGGCACTACCGGACACCCCGCTCAACACGGTCATCCTGTTTGTCGCCATTGCTGGTATTGCGCCACTGCTTGAGGAAATCCTGTTCCGCGGACTGGTGCAAAATGCACTGGCGAAAAAGCTGCCCGCTTGGGGCGCCATATTGGGGGCATCGGCGATTTTCGGTGCAGTCCATATGGATTATCACGCCTTTCCGGCCCTGATGGTGATGGGGGCCGTGTTTGGCATTCTATATCACAAGACGGGATCGCTGCGGGTCAACATCATCGCGCATATGATCAACAATGGGGCGGCGTTGTTGCTGACCTAGGGGTCTGCGATCGCTCGCCATGCCGATGCGAGCGATTCTATGCCGGCACGCAGTTCGGCGAAGCGTTGGGGGTCTGGATTGGCCAGCCGCTCCTCGAATTCGGCGCTCAGCGCATCATAAAGACCGTCGAGCGTGAACGCCAGTTCCCCGCCCGACTCAAAATCGAGTCCCGCGCGCAGGGCAATGACGATGCCACGCGCACGGTGCGCCTGTTCATCATCGGCCAACGATTGTACCCGACTGGCCCGCAAGGTCAGCACGTCGATACACAACAACAGTTCGTCATAAAGCATCGCGACCAGCGCATGCGGATTGGCACTTTCAGCCTGGCTCGATAAAGCGAGTGACCGGTAATGCGCGCTGGCCTTGCTGTAATTTGGTTGGAGCACGGCTTAATTCTCGTTCGACCACAGCTTGATCTGCTGTTCAAGATAGGCCTGCGTCGCCTTGAACGCGCTTAGTCGAGCGTCGAGCGAGGCATATTGCTTCTCCAGCCTTGCACGATAGGCACCCTCGCGCGCCTCCATTCGCTCCCGGTTTTTGGTCAGCGTCGTTGCCTCTGCTTGCAGCGCTTTGCCCAGACTTTCCAGTGTCCCTCCCGGTGCCAGCGCACTGTCGCGAATTTCATCCAGCGCAAAGGCAAGGCCGGGGTCGGTCAAAACCGTGCGGGTAGAATCGCGTGGCGGATTGAACAGCGCTTCGACGGCGTCGGGATGGCTCGCCAATGCGGCATCGAGTTTGGCGGTGTCGAGGACAAGTGTCCCGCTGCGGTCGGTTTTGACGCCAATATCGGAAAGGCTTTTGATGGCTGAATTGCCAGTCAGCGCTTTACTCACCAGCGCTGTCAGTTGCCGGTCGAGAGCACGCAAATTGCCGACTCCGCCAACGGTCTGCCGGGCTTCTTTGAGGCTGGTTTGCAATTGATTGAAGACGGTTACGAAATCGGCAATTGTCTGTTTGAGCGCATCGGCAGGACGTGCGCTGCCAAGCGCGATAAAGCTACCGACCTCGGCCTTTTTCAAGGTCGACGATACGCCGGGAACGATATCGGTGATCGTATTGGACGGTCGGCTGAACTCGACGCCGTCGACGCGGACAACTGCATCAGATGCCGCCTGTGATTGGATCAAACCCGTGGTGGCCAATGCGGACAACGCCGGATCAGCGCCCGGATCAGCAGACAGCGCAAATGCTTTTGCGGCCCCGGTCTCGCCCTTCAGCACCAGCCGGACCTGGCCTTGGTCCGCGACGATACTGGCGCGAACGCCGCTCCCGCTCGCGTTGATCGCATCGGCGAGTCCGGTGAGGCTGTTGTTGGTGGCGTCGATCGTAATCGCATGCGTGGTTCCGCCTACGGTGAGCGTCAGATTGCCGATGCCGACTGGGTTGCTCGCTGATGTCAGCAGGCTGCTGCGCATGGTTTGCGCGCGCGCCAATTGACGGATCTCAACCTCCGCCGCCAGATTTCCCAATTGCGCATTCGGCAGTGCTGAAACCGCGAGTGCGTTGTCATCGGACACGGTCGGTTGGCTACCCAGACTGCCGGTTGAAACCAGATTGGCAAGCGTATCGGCAAAGCGATCCAGATCGGCTCGCGCCTGTGCGACTGCACTTATCTTTGCCTGTGAAGCCTTTGCAAGCGCATCGAAGCGATCCGCCTTTGGTGCGCGCGAAGCGGTGGCAAGATCGCTCACCAGCTGGCTGACATTGATGCCTGAACCGAAGCCAAGGCTGTTGGCGATATTTCCGATCATGTGCGTCTTCCTTCGGACGGTTTAACGACGCACAAAGCGGAGGATTTAGTTCGCTTCAGGCTTGCCAGAGGTGTCGAAGCGTTTTGAATGAGGTACGTCCACAACAGGCGGTTGCTTCTGCTCGCCCAATTCGCGGTCAAGCCGGAAAACGAAGGCAAGGATTATGGCGACCGCCTGATACAGGTCCTCGGGGATGGCCTGTCCCGCACGCGTGGTGAAATAGAGCGCGCGGGTCAGCACCGGATAGTCGAGCATCGGCACCTCGCGTTCGCAGGCCAATTCCCGCATCGCGAGCGCCACGTCGTCACGACCGCGTGCGACCACGACCGGAGCGGCATCGGCGCCGGGGCGATAGCGCAAGGCGACCGAAAAATGGCTGGGGTTGTTGAGTACGACATTGGCCTCCGTCATCGCCTTGCGGGCCGACTGGCTGAGGATCGCCTGCTGCCGAGCGCGCAATTGTGCCTTGAGTTCGGGCGCACCCTCGCTTTGCCGCATCTCCTCTTTCACCTGCTCGCGTGACATGCGAAGGCGGCGGGTGCGTTGGAAATATTGTGCCGGAACATCGAGCAGGGCGATCAAAAGCATCGCCAGGCCCAGCGCCAGCAAAAGCGATATCAGGCTGCTGCCAACGCTGGTCGATGCCGTCAGCGGATCGGCTGCGGACAGCGAAAGCAATTTAGATAACTCACCCATTGCCAGCCACCAGCCAACACCACCCAGCAGTCCGGCCTTGGCTAGCGCCTTGGCGAGTTCGATCAGGCCCTGCATCCCGAAGATGCGCCTTATACCCGAAAGCGGGCTCAGCCGGTTTGCCTTGAATACCATAGCCTTGCTGCGCCAGCCGAGCGAGCCGAGCAAGGCAGGCCCGGCAATTGCCGCAGCAAGGCTGGCAAGCAGCAAGGCGGCGAAGGGAAGAATGAGCGGGGTCAGCAGGTTTGTCAGGCGCGTGGAGATGTCGAAAGCGGTAAAATGGCTGCGTTCGATGGCAAGCCCGTTCCGCAGCATCGTCACGGCGGCATTGACCAACCATTGGCCTGCCAGCGCCAGCCAGCCGATCCCGGCCAACATGACCAGTGCCGATGCCAGTTCGCGAGAGACCAGGACATCGCCTTCCTCCGCCGCGTCCTTGCGCCTTTTGGGGGTAGGTGCTTCGGTTTGATGGTCGCGATCGGGAGCCTCGGCCATGGCTCAGCCCTTCACCAGCATGGCCGACATTGCCATCGCTTCGACCATTGTCCTCGCCAATGCCTCCGCCATCACGGGCGTCGCAATGGCGAGCAATATGGTCCCTGCCGACAGGGTCACCGGCAAGCCAACCGCAAACAGATTGAGCGTCGGTGCCGAACGTGAGACCATTGCGAATACGGCCTGCACCATAAGCAAGGCCGAAAGCACTGGCATCGCAATGGCAAGACCCGCAACAAACATCAGCCCACCAAAATCGACCAAAGCTTTCAGGCTGGCGGCCGAAAGCCATGCCGCGCCGGGGGGCAGGCTTTGATAACTTGCGAAGACCAACTCGAAAAACAGCAAATGCCCATCGGCGGCGAGGAAGAGAACCAGCGCGAGCATTGACAAATATTGGCCAATCGCCGGGCTGGGTTGGCCGGTGGCTGGATCAGCCATCGCGGCAAAACCGATGCCCATCATGTTGCTGATGACCTCGCCTGCAAGCAATGCCGCGGCGAAGCCGATCTGCAGCGTGAAACCCATGGCCAGCCCCACCAGCACTTCACCCGCGATCATTACGAAGCATGCTATCGAGACCAGACCTTCAGCCGGCATTGCGGGCGCAATCAGCGATCCGGCGGGCAGGGCAAGTGCCAACGCCAGCACCAGCCGCAACTGCACCGGCACATTGGCCGCGCCGAAAAAGGGTGCGGCCAGCATGGCGGCTCCCGGACGGATCATTGCCAGCAACCAAAGCTGCAACGTTGCCTCGATATTGCCGAACGCGAATTCGATCATTGCCTCATCGCAGCAACAGTGGAATTTGGTCGAACATGTCGCGGGTAAAATCGGTGAGCAGCACCATGATGCTGCCGCCGAACAGCGCCAGGCAAATCGCGACAAGGATTAGCTTGGGCACAAAACTGAGAGTCTGTTCGTTGATCGACGTTGCCGCCTGAACCATGCCGAGCAACACGCCAGTGATGAGTGCAGGGAGCAGGATCGGTGCGGAAGCGAGTGCCAGCACCCACAACGCTTGCTGTGCCACGGCGAGGAATGCGTCCTGATCCATCTCATCCGCTCGCAAAGGAGGCGGCGAGCGTCCCCATTGTCAACGCCCAGCCATCAACGAGCACAAAGAGCAGCAGCTTGAATGGCATTGAGACGATGGTGGGTGACAGCATCATCATGCCTAGCGACATCAGCGCCGAGGCCACCATCAGGTCGATGATCAGGAAAGGCAGGAAGATCAGGAACCCGATCTGGAAGGCGGTCTTGAGTTCGCTGGTGACAAAGGCGGGGAGGAGGATGGAAAAGGGCACGTCCTTCGGGCTTGCCAGCGGCGGCGATTTGGCCAGCTTGGTGAAAAGCGCCAGATCGCCCTTGCGGGTCTGGGCTAGCATGAAGCCATGCAACGAAGCCCCCGCGCGCGACACCGCCTCTTCAATGCCGATCTGCTGTTCGCCATAAGGCGTGATCGCGGCGCGGTTGATGTCCGACAGCACCGGCTGCATCACGAACAGCGACAGGAACAGGCTTAGGCCCACCAGCACCTGATTGGGCGGCGTCTGTTGCAGGCCGAGCGCGTGGCGCAGGATCGACAACACGATGATGATCCGGGTAAAGCTCGTCATCATCAGCACCAGCGACGGCAAGATGGTGAGCAGCCCCATGAGCAGCAGGATCTGCAGCGACAGTGACAGCGGGCGGCCATTACCAGCAACCTCTGCCAATGCACGGTCCATCGCCCCGTTGCTGTTTTGCGCTAACGCGGCATCCGGCAGTAAGGCAGCGATCAGCGCACAGAAAGCTGTAAGCCAGAGCAGCCTAACCTGCATCAAATTCACCCCTGTCATCTGTGGCTATGGCGGTGACAGCACCGCGACCTATCGCGAGCAAATGGAGTTTGCCGCCAAACTCGACCACCGCGAGCTTGCTGCCTGCACCAACCGGCATGACCTGTACCAACCGGACGAGCCGCTGTTGCGGCGCTGTACCGGGCAGGCCGGATTGCAAACGTTTCCACATCCAGAGCGAGGCCCAGGCGAGCCCGCCTACCAGCGGCAACAGAAGCGCCAGACGCAGCAGATATTCTAGCATCAGCCGCGCCCTTCTGCCGAAACAAGTTCGGTGATGCGAATGCCATAGCGACCGTCGACCGAGACAATTTCGCCGCGTGCGACCAGGCTGCCATTGGCGCAAATATCGAGCGGTTCACCCACCTTGCGGTCAAGCGCAACGACATTGCCCGCCTCGAGTGTTGCCAGTTCAGCAATCGTCATCATTGTCGAGCCGACTTCGACCGATACACGAACCGATATTCCCGCCAGCAGATTGACGGGGCTGGTCCTATTGGGCGCCCGCTCAATTTTCGGGGCTTCGCTCAAGTCGCTCATGCGGGGCTGCTTTCATGGAGGGTTTCGATACGAAGGGCGACGCTACCCTGCCATTCGCCCATGCTGGCGCTGGCAAAGGGGCGTTCACCGACGAGCATGGGAATAGAGACCGGCATCGTGATCGGCAGAACGTCGCCCGGCTGCAGCGCCAACAGGCGGGATGCGGGCATGTGGGCGATGGCAATTTCGGAGCGGGCAAGCAGCGGAACCCGACTCGTGCGTGAAAGGATGCGCCTCTCCCGTTCGGCTGGGCCGATCGACTGCTCGCGCTGCGTTGGTTGTGCATCGCGGGCCGTGATCAGATCTGCAGCCACGCTGACGTGCATCTTCCAGGTTGCACCGGCGGAAAGCGCAATATCGAATTCAAATGTGATCGGTGCTTTGGCAACAACAGGATCGAAGCCTTCCGGATTGATACCAAAGCGCATTTCAGATTGCGTGAACGACGGCTTTTCTGTGCCGGGAAGCGCGCCCTCCAGCCATTCGCACAGCCGGTTTCCGAGCCGTTGTGCAAAGCGTAGCTGGGTTCCGCTCGGCTTGTCGAGGTGTGTGTCAATCCGATCACCGCCGTATATTTGTACGAACAGGCGTTCGAACAGCTGCAACGGCATTTCGATAACAGCACCCGTCCGACCAGCATCATTTTTGCAGTTGAACCAGGTTGATGGCTTATCCGGAGCCCAACCCGCAGCCGCATGTACAACTGCGATTCCCTCCGGCTGCACCGCCAGCCGCCGCAACAGCGCAGCAAGGCCATCGGTGAGCCGTGCTGTCGAAATGCCACCTTCATCCGCAACCTTTCGGCCCGATGGCGCAGCAAGCAAATCCAGCTTTTCAGGGGCGGCGCCGGGCCTGCTCACTGGATCACCAGACTGTTGAAATAGACATTGTCGATCCCGCCAAAGCCTTCTTTCTGGCGGAGCACCGAATTGATCGCCTGTGTCAATTCGCGCTGCAGCATCTGCTTTCCCTGCGCGGTAGAGAGCACGGCAGGGTCCTGTTCGGACAGTACCATCAGCACCGCGGAACGGATCGGCACATTCTGCCGCCTGATATTGGTGATGACTTTGCCGTCATAATAGGTCGCCAGACTGATCCCGATCTGGATGAATCCCGATCCATCGGCGAGGTTCGCGGTGAAGGGCTGCTCGACCGGGAAATAGGTAATTTCATATTTGGCCGGGTCTACCTTGATCCGGTCATTGGGAACCGAGACTGTGCCTTCTTTGAGCGGGGCTTCCTTGTCGCCTTCGCCTTCGGCAATGGGTTCGGCGGGTTCCTCGCTACGCACTACCAGCTTGGGCCGGGTCGGGTCTTCCTTTGCTGCTTTCGGCGTGAAGCCGCCGGTGGCATAAATCGCCGCGCCTGCGCTCCCCCCTGCAAGCAACAGCGCGCCGCCTCCCATCAGCAGCAGCTTTTTCTTGCCGCCCGACTTTGACTTGTCCTTCTCGGTTTTGCTCATCCCACATCCTCGAATGCGGATCAGGCATATCGGCCGGTTGGTTGGCCGTGTTGCTGATCCTCGTCCTTGACCGTGTTTCGGTCTATTTCCGGGAACGGCAGGAGCGGTCGGGGAATTGCACCGTTTCGGCTGTGTCGGCCATCGCCACTTGCTCCGGATTGGAGCGTGGGGTCGGCGACGGTCACGCCGCGCTGGCGTAATTCCTCAATCAGCCGGGGCTCTTCACGCGCGACTATAGCCTTGGCCTCCTCGCTTGACGGCCGCAGTTCAACGAGCAGCCCCTGAGGTGTGTCGGCCAGTCCGACTTCAACCGTTCCAAGATGCCTGGGTGTCAACCGGAAGGCGAGTTCCGAATTGGCGCTTTCGCGAGCGAGCAGGATTTCGTGCGAAAGACGCGTTGCCCATTCGTTTGAGCGTAGGTCCGGCAATGGTCGTTCAGGTTGCAACTTCGTTTTTTGCGCCACTTCGATTACGGCGGACAGGGTCGACGCCTCAAAGGGTAGGGCCTCTGTAACGGTGGCTGGGGCAAAGTGTTCCGCCGACCTTGCTTCCGCCTGAAGGGGCGGCTGAGCAGCAATATGGCTGATCCTGCTCTTGTTGGGCGCGAGATCCGCAACAGCATGGCTTTTGATTTGTCGCTGCCCTGCCATTTCAACTGTCGGGGACGGTGTTGTGGGTAATGGAGCAAAAATTGCCAGCCATTGAGGCTGACTGGCCGATTGTGCGGGCGGAGGCATGTCATCTGGCTTGGCCGCTTTTGGTCTGTGATCGACGGCTAGATGTGCTGTAACCACAGGTGGTGGGGCGGCCACCGAAATGGATGAATCTATAGGGATTTTGATTTTTGAAGTCTCTGTTTCCTGCGCTGTAGATGTCTCAGATTCGCTGTCATTCGCGTCGAACGCCAGGGTCATCTGGGCATCAAACGCCGCAGATTGCAAAGTTGGAGCAACGGTAACGATAGGCAGCGCTGCTTCCGCCTTGATGGCAAAAATCGCCGTTAGCGGATTCATCGCTTTTGGCTCCATCCTGTTGCCGGCCGGACTGTCCGTACTTCAGAACGGGCCGACGATTGCCGTTCTTCCGTTCGAATGGCTTGCGAAATCCGTTCATCGACCTTCTCCATTCGTCCCTTTGCTCGACGAACTGCCAAGCCCGCTTCGCTGCAATCGACCGCGACGCGTTCGATTGCCGGCTGCAGGCTGGCCCCTGCCTGCACCAGTCGGCCACTCCATTCGCCCAAGGCCGCCAATTCGCCACCGGTCGGACAGGCCGCGTTGCGGGCCAAAGCGCTTTGCGCCGCTTTGATGCGCCCTTCGGTCGCTGACAGATGGGCCCGCTCGCACTCGGCCTTGATCTGCGCAATGCGGGCGAGGCGCGCGTCGAGGGTATATTTGCGCAATAGCCGACGCAGGCGCTGCGATTGCCGGATCATGTGCCAAAACCTTCGATCAGGGCAGCCCGGCTGTCGGAATAGGGAACCAGTGCGTCCTCCCGCTGCGCAATGAAGCTGCGCATTTCTGACTGACGGGCCACGGCTTCGTCGAGTAGAGGATCGCTCCCCGGGGCATAGGCCCCCATCAGGATCAGATCCCGATTTTCCTCATAGGTCGACCAGAGCTGGCGAAAGCGCTGCGCCGCCAAGCGGTGTTCGGCATCGACGGTATCTGCCATCGTGCGCGACAGTGATCGGCCAATGTCGATGGCGGGGTAAACACCTGCTTCGGCGAGGCTGCGTGACAGGATGATATGCCCGTCGACTATCGCACGCGCCGCGTCGACCACCGGATCATCCAGGTCTCCGCCATCGGCGAGCACGGTGTAGATCGCAGTAATGGACCCGCCGCTGCGACGGTCATTTCCCGCACGTTCAACAAGTTGCGGGATCAACCCGAGCGCAGAGGGCGGATAGCCCTTCATCGCCGGGGGTTCACCGAGCGCAAGGCCAATTTCGCGCTGGGCGTGCGCGATGCGGGTAAGGCTGTCGACCAGCAAGAGCACACGCTTGCCCAGCGCGCGGAAATATTCGGCGATTGCCGTTGCCCGCATCGCGGCCTTCAGGCGTAGCAGTGGGGCTTCGTCGGCTGTGGTTGCAACGACAACCGTGCGGCGCCGCATCTCACCTGTCAGCCGTGCCTCGACAAAATCGCTGACTTCGCGGGCGCGTTCGCCGATCAGCCCGGCAACAACCACATCGCAATCGGAGCCGGACAGCATCTGCCCCAACAGCACCGATTTGCCTACGCCCGAACCGGCGATCAAAGCCACCCTCTGGCCTTCGCCCAACGACAATAGGGCATTGATCGCCCTGACTCCGCAATCGAAGGACTGCGTGACGCCGCTGCGATCAAGGGGGTTGGTAGCGGACCCCGCCAATGGCTGTGCGTCGGATAATAGGGGTAGGGGTAGGCTATCCAGAGGGTGCCCCATGGCATCGACCACGCGTCCCAATAACGGTTGGCCACATCGCGCAAGCCCTGCCTGGCCGTCGGCAACGATCCGCGCGCCTACCGCCAGCGGGACATTCGTTTGCAAAGGCAAGGCGAGGCTGCGGTGGCCGCGAAATCCGACAATTTCGCCGGAAACCGAAGTCCCGTCGCTGCACGCTATGCGGATGGGGGTGAGGAGCGGGGCAGGAAAGCCCTCGATCTCGAGCGCCATTGCCTCATGCGCGACCAGCCTGCCGATAGGGCGGGGCGGGATGTTGTCCAGCCGGATCGACGGCAACAGCGCTTGCGTTGCTGCCAGCGTCATAGTCTTTCCTTGGCAAGGCCCAATTGCAGACCCAGCGCCTCCAGTTGAACAGCCCGGCCATGCTCGACGGTGCAGCCATCGCTTTCAACACGCAGCGTGCCGGGTGTTAGCGCTGCATCGGGGACGATGGGCAGTTCGATACCGGCATCTTCCAACAAGGCGGCATCCTGTGGCGAAAGACGCAGCACCGCACCCGTTCCTATGGTGCCCGCTAAGTCGGTGGCCTCTTCAACTTGACGGTGCAGATGGTCGGCATCGACCGGCGTTGCGCCAACTATTTCGCGAACCAGCCGGTTGACAGCCTCGTAAATCAATGTCCGCACAGCCTCAGGCTCGACAGGCTGCAAGGCATTTGCTGCTGCGACCAGCGCCAGAAGGCGGCCACGCTCTTCGGCAAAGGTCGTCTCGGCGAGCAACTGCCCTTCCGCCAATCCAAGCGCATAAGGGTCGGCGGGTGGCGAGGAAACGCGGGCCACCGGTTCGGCCCAGTTGCGAAAGCCATCAAATGTTTCGGAGGCCCTATCAACCAGCGGTACAAATGCGGGTTCAGACATAATCGTCGCCCTTGCCGCCGAGCAAGATCTCTCCGGAAGCCGCCATGGCCCGCGCAACCGCGACGATTGCCTTGCGTGCGGCGTCGACCTCTTCGCGCTTGACGGGAGCCATTTCGGCCAGCTCGTCGCGGATCATATCGGCGGCGCGTGCAGACATGGTGGCGAGGAAGCGGTCGGCGAGCGCGCCCCCGGCCCCCTTGAGCGCCAGCGCCAATGTCGCCGCTTCGACCCCGCGCAGCACAGCACCCAGCGACTTGGCGTCGAGCTGGTTCAGATCTTCGAACACGAACATTTCGTCTTCGATGGCGGCTGCGAGCAGCTTATCCTTCTTGCGCATTGCTTTGAGCAGCTCTTCTCCTGCTGTGCGAGGGAGGCTGTTGACGATTTTGGCTACGTCGCTTTGCCCGCCAATTTCCAGCGTTACCGCTTTGGCTGATGCCGCTTCGGCTTCGGCCAGGATTGCCTCAAGATCGTCGATCGCCTCGGTATGCACCGGCCCCAGCCGCGCCGCACGCCACAAAAGATCGGCTTGTCGCTCACCCGAAAAGCCGGCCAGCACAGCGGCAGCAATGTCCGGTGCGAGCATCGAAAGGAGGACAGCACCAACTTGCGGATGTTCGGCATCAATGACATCGGCGATGGTTTCGGTTTCCATCCAGCGCAGTCTTTCGAGCGCATCGCGCTGCGGTTGTGGCGCGATCGAAGACAGCAAGGAGCCTGCCCGATTATCCCCCAATGCGTCGGTCATCACATTGCGGATCTTGCGGTTTGCGCCGGGGGTTAGAGCCGAAACTTCCCGGCTGCCCGAAACGAAACGGCCCAATGCCAAATCGACCTTGTTCTCGTCCGCTTCGGCTGCGCCGAACATCTCACTGCCCAATTGGCGCACTTCATCGGGATCCAGATGGCGCAACACATCCGCGGCCTCTTTTTCTTCAAGAAGCAGCATTAGAATTGCGGCCGCCGAAGCCCCTCCGATCTGCGGTTCGCCATCAGCTTCCACGACCGCGCTCCTGCATCAGGTGGCGCACGATATGCGCGGCACGTTCGGGGTCTTGCTGGACAAAGGCGCGCACCAGCTGAGCGCGTGCCTCATAACCGGGCGCCGCCTCAATCATCGCAAGTGTAATGTCTTGCCCGCCGGACCCGTCGGAGGCCTTGGCCTCGTTACCGGTTGCTTCCAGCAATTGGGTTTCGATCAGGGCAGCGCGTTCACCGGCCTCAGCGGCACGGCGTTTCATCGCTTTGCGCAAGGGCAATCCGACGACGAGAAATACCGCCAGTGCACCAACAACCGCACCGGCCTGACGCAGCAGCGGCCAGAACCAGGGCTCGTCCCACGGTGCAACTTCGGGCGCCGCTATTTCGGCAAAGGGTCGCGCGGAAATGGCGACCTGATCGCCCCGCTCTGCATTGAAGCCGACCGCGCCCTTCACCAGTCCATCAATCTTGGCGATTTCGGCTTCCGACAATGGCTTGCCTTTCTGCCGCAATACCACTGCGACCGACAGGCGCTTCAACTGCCCTTGCGGCTGGTGCGTGACCGAAATCTCCCGTCCCAGCGCAAAGCTGCGCGAGAAATTCGCCTCGCTCGATCCTTGCGTCGCGGTTGACGTCGAAGGTTCAGCCGTGGGCGGCGTGGTGGACAGGCTGGTTGCGGGTGGTGGCTGGTTAGAGAGTGCGCCGGGAATACCTATGGCGGGGGTCGCCGCGCTGCTGTTGCGCGAATTGCTGCCTTCCTCGCGGGTGAGCGCGCGGCTGTCCTCGGGAAAATTCTCGCGCGTCGCCTGGCTTTCGCTGGCATCGACATCGGCGCTGACTTCAACCGAAAAGGCGTCGCGTCCCAATACCGGCGTGAGCAGGCTGATCACGGCTTCGCGATACCGCGCCTCAATCCGGCCTTGCAGATCCAGCAGTGCGCTGTTGGCGCTTTCACCGCCGGATAATAGTGTGCCCGATTGGTCAATGACAGACACGTGCTCGGCCGACAGACCGGGCACCGATGAGGCGACCAGATGGCGGATCGCCCGAACCTGTGCTTCGCCAATTGAACGGCCCTGTTGCAGGGTCAGCAATACCGAAGCCGCAGCGGGTTTCTCCTCACGCACGAATACACTGGGCTCGGCGAGTGCAAGATGTACGCGCGCGATCTTGACAGAGTCGATCGCTTCGATTGTCCGCGCAAGGTCCGCCTCACGCGCGGCGCGCAGCGTTTCGCCCTCTATCGCGCGGCTCGCACCCATCGGCAGTGCGGCGAGCATGGCGTCGCCGCTAGGCTGTGCCTTGGGTAGACCCTGGCCAGCCAACATCATCTTTGCTTCGTGCAATTTGTCGGCATCGACCGACAGCGCACCGCTTGCAGGATCGAGGCTATAGCCAATGCCCGATGCCTGAAGCGCTTCGGCGACAGCGGCCTTGTCGCCTTCCGCCAGCCCTGCATAAAGAGGGGTCTGGGCCGGGCTTTGCAGCGCCAGCCATGCGGCGGCGGAAAGGCCAAGCACCGCAGCGAGCGCAATGGCAGGCAAGGCTCGTGCGACCGCTGGCTGGCGCAGAAATGCGCGTGCGCCTCCCATGCGCCCGCCCCAAACCGAAGAAGCATTGGAGAGGAGAGGGGTCGGTGCTCCGGCCGGGATGATCTGTTGCTCGCTCATTGATTAGACCGGCATGTTCATGATGTCGCGATAGGCGGAGAGCAGCTTGTTGCGGACCTGCAGCGTCGCTTCGAAACCGAGCGAGGCCTTTTGCCTTTCGACCATAACACTGACGATGTCGTGCGTTTCGCCACGCTCATAGGCTGCTGACAGGTCGGATGCCTTGGCCTGTTGCGTGTCGACCGCGCGTACGGCGTCGGACAATGTCTGCGTGAAAGACGACGCGCCTTCGGTTTGAGACGGGGCGTCCAGCCCTGCGGCGCGTTGTAGTGCCTGGTTCTGCGCGACGATGGCAGAGCGCATTTGCAGCAGGCGGTTTTGATCGATCGGGTTCATTGTTAGTCCTGGTCTGGTTCCGCCTGACCAAAGCAATGCTTGTGCCATCATCCATAAAAGCAATTTAAAACAACGGAATGTGGAGGAATCTATACCAACTGCCATCGTGGCTGACGGAAAATCGACATGCTCGACTAAAACCTCACTGCCCCGCGCCGTTACAGCTTTCGTGGCCGCTCTGCCCAGAGCTGCAGTCCGGTCAGCTAATCCGGAAAGGAACCAAGATGACTGTAATCAATACCAATGTCAGCGCGCTTCGGGCGCAGAACAGTTCGCGCGTTGCCGGCAACATGCTTGGCACTGCAATGGAGCGCCTATCGAGCGGCAAGCGCATCAACAGCGCAAAGGACGATGCCGCTGGCCTCGCCATCGCCACCCGCATGGATGCCAAGGTGCGCGGCCTCAATCAGGCGATCCGCAATGCCAATGACGGCATTTCGCTCGCGCAGACCGCCGAAGGCGCAATGGGCGAAATTTCGAATATCCTCGTCCGGATGCGTGAATTGTCGGTGCAGGCTGCCAACGGTACCACGGCCACATCGGACCGCGCCGCGATCCAGACCGAAGTGACTGCCTTGCTCGGCCAGATCGACGATATTGCCGGTCGTACCGATTTTAACGGTACCAACCTGTTTAACGCCGCCGGTACGTTCAGCATCCAGACCGGCGTCGATACCGGCCAGACCGTATCGATTGCCTTTGTGTCGATGAATGCGACGGGGCTGGGCGTAAACGGCGTTGATATGTCGACCACGGCAGGCGCCTCGACCTCGATGGCGGCGATCAGCACGGCGATTGACACTGTGGCAACCCAGCGAGCCAATCTGGGTGCGGTGCAGAACCGTCTCGACGCCACGGTCAACAATCTCACTTCGACCGCGACTAACCTGTCCGAATCGAAATCGCGCATTGCCGATGCCGATTTCTCGGCTGAATCGACCAAGCTGGCGGCAGCACAGATCCTTTCGCAGGCGTCTACCGCAATGCTGGCGCAGGCCAACCAGAGCCAGCAAGGCGTGCTCAACCTGCTCCGCTAATCATAGAGCCCACCGGGCTTCGCTGTCTGGTCCCGCGAAGCCCACAAGCGACACCCCGGCGGCGCGACCTGCCGGGGTGTTATTCTGTGCCCCAAGCCTGCAAACCGGCTATTGACCCTGCGGACGCGCATGCCTATAGGCCGCCTCCTGTCCAGCGCCCCGCGCGGACATGCAAGGTTGGCGGAGTAGCTCAGCTGGTTAGAGCGGCGGAATCATAATCCGTAGGTCGGGGGTTCAAGTCCCTCCTCCGCTACCATCCTTTGATCCGGAAGCTTCCACTAGCTTCCGTATTTTTCCAAAAATCGAAAGAAAAGCAGAGGGTTGCGGGTGATTCGCGTCCGCATGCGCCCATGGTCTTCCACATGCAGCCAGATTTGGTGTGGGGGTATTTTGGGGGTATTTTCGCGGAGTATCGGAAAGGAGCGATACCCCCAATGCCTCTCACGGAGATTCAGGCCCGAAATTCCAAGCCACGCGAGCGCGCCTACAAGCTGGCCGACGGGGAGGGATTGTTTCTGTTCGTCCAGCCAAACGGGTCAAAGTTGTGGCGGATGAAGTACCGCTTCGCGGGCAAGGAGAAGTTACTCTCGTTCGGCGCCTACCCAGACCTCGGGATAGCTGCAGCGCGCGACAAGCGCACAGCCGCAAAGGCGTTGCTAGCCGAGGGCAAGGATCCAATGAAATCCAAGGGGGAAGTGATCTCGCAGGAAGGAGCCACCTTCTTCGAGGTCGCAAAGCGCTGGCATGAAAATCGAAAGAGCGCGTTGAATGCCGCGCACGCCGAACGCGTCTGGTCGCGCATGGAAAGGGACGTCTTTCCAGCCATCGGCGAGAAACTCGTGAATGAAATCACGGCACCCGACGTCCTGGCAATGATCCGCCAGATCGAAGCAAGAGGCGCGCTTGATATCAGCCGGCGTGCGAAACAAGGGGTGGGGCAAGTCTTCCAGTTCGCAATCGCGTGTGGCCTGGCCTCGAACGATCCGACGACACATTTGCGTGGGGCGCTAAAGCCGCGACCAAGAGTGAAGCATATGAGCCGGCTGCCGCTCAGCGAATTGCCCGCATTCATCGAGAAGCTGCATGCCTACCAAGAAGAGGGCGAACGGCGGTCCGCGATCACCCGTGACGCAGTTCTCTTTGCGCTCCTGACTTGGGTTCGAACCAAGGAACTGCGTTTCGCCGCCAAATCCGAGTTCGAAGACCTGGGCGGCAAATCACCTGTCTGGCGCATACCAGCCGAGCGAATGAAGATGGGACGAGAGCATTTGGTGCCCCTCTCGCAGCAGGCAACGCACATCGCGAAATCCATGATAGCAGCAGCGCCTGGCGAGTTTCTCTTCCCGGGCAACGGCCCGAACAAGCCGCTTTCAGAGAACACAATGATCTACGCGCTCTATCGCCTCGGATACCACAGCCGCCAAACCGTACACGGCTTCCGGGGCTTGGCGAGCACCTGGGCCAATGAGCAGTTGGTAGAGTTTGGCAAGCCGCCCATGTGGATCAGGAAATACCATGAGGATTGGGTCGAACTACAGCTCGCGCATTCGGAGAAAAACGATGTGCGTGGAGCGTACAATGCCGCTGAATACCTGGCTCCTCGGCGCCGGATGATGCAGGACTGGGCTGACTATCTGAGCGGCGGGAAGGTGATCGACATCAAGAAGGCAGGGAAGCGGGCAGCCTGATAACGATGGCTTCGATCAGAGCGGTCCAATCCAGTCTGCGCGCAATCGATCTCGACCTGCGACAACGCCTTCGACAATCACTGCTAATCCGACGAATTCGCATTCGGGTTCGTCGCTCTCGATGATCCAGACTACTTCGTCTGTTGTGGTCAGGAACATTCCGCGTCTACCGCGGCTTAACGTCCCCGACACCCGTATTCGACCTGCACTCACAATGCCCCCCGCTCAAAAACGCCAATGGCGCAACACTTCACGCACATAGGCCGGCGTCTCGCCATTGCGTGGAATACCGCCTGCGCGCTCGACGGCACCTGGACCTGCGTTGTAGGCAGCGAGGGCCAGATGAACTACCCCGAACTTGTCGAGCATCTGGCGTAGGTATCGGGCCGCACCCAAGATGTTCGCCTTGGGATCGAAGCGATTTGAAACGCCAAGGTCCCGCGCTGTCCCTGGCATCAATTGCCCCAAACCTGCGGCCCCGGCCTTGCTGATGGCCATCGGATCATATCGTGATTCCGTCCACACAAGAGCGTCGAGAAGGCCGCTTGGTAGCGAGTATTGAGCCTCAGCAGCGTAAACATGTGGAAGGTAGCTTGCCCGACGGAATCCCGATGGCGCGCTGCCTTGGGGCTTTGGATATCGATAGGGCAGATAGGTTCGACCCGCATCGATAGCCTGCGGCTCGGACGAGGCCGTTGGAGGCCTTCTCCAAATGCCATGTTCGACGAGAAGGAAGCCATCAGTCCCTTCTGCAACGCGGAAGCCGTCGGTCGTCAACTCCGAGGCAACGGTCATCTGAGCAGGCTCCATCTCCTGCGCGTGAGCGGGGAGGACGAACCCAAATCCTGTCGTTGCCCCTGCAACTACTGCCCATTTCAGTCTCATTCCCGAATCCTTTGGTAGTCGAATCGGGAAAGAACATATATAGAACATCTGATGTAGGAAAATGAAACGTCAGCGACGCAGAGCGGAGGCTGCGCGGGTGGAGGCGCGTTACGATGGAGATGCCCCCATGCCCCAACACCGATCATCCCAATTCCAAGGTCTGCAACTGGAAAACCGCGCGCGCAAGATAGTCGAGCAGCTAGGCGGTGCCTGGTCGCGTTCGCGTGGAATGTGCTGTTGCCCGGCCCACGATGACCGCACTCCTTCGTTAAGCATCACACTCGGAAAGCGCGCAATCCTTGTTCATTGCTTTGCCGGCTGCACGAACGAGGCGGTGATAGAATCCATGGCTGGGCTCGGAATACGAATTGCGGACCTGTTCGATGGCACGAGTGGTCCGATCGTGGCCGAACCGCGCGAGGAAGTCGCCAATCGCAATGCGCTGAGGCTCTGGCGTGAGGCGTCGACCATCGCTGGCAGCCCCGCCGAGAAGTACCTCGTGTCCAGAGGCATCACGACTTCTTCGCCGGAGCTGCGTTTCCACCCGCGTATGCCTCTGGGGCCGAAGAGTGCTGTCCGGTTTCTTCCCGCGATGGTCGCGGCCGTGCGCAATGATGCCGGAATTCTGGCGCTGCACCGCTCCTTCCTTGACCTGGACAAAACCAGCTTGGCTTCTTTCGATCAGCCCAGGCGTGCATTAGGCAGCCCCGGTTCTGGCGCGGTGCGTTTCGCGTACCCGGATGGGGGACGCCTTGGCCTCGCAGAAGGAAACGAAACGGCCCTCTCAGCGATGCAAATGTTCAATGTTCCCTGCTGGGCGACGCTGGGAAACGAACGCTTCGGCCTGGCCACCATCCCGGAATCGGTGCGGCAGCTGTATCTCTTTGTCGACAATGATGCGGGCGGGCACCTTGCTGAGGAGCGCGCGCGCGAGGCTTACGCTTGCGAAGGGCGGCTGATTGTCACCAGGCGCCCGGAGCTAACCGGCGACGACTGGAATGATGTGCTCATGCGCTCAGTCCGAGCTACGGTCTGAATGCCGGTGAGAGGAAAGCGGGCTTGGGGCCTTGTGAGGCCCCAGGGCGGATCCATCCGAACGGACACCCGGACAAACCCAGGGCCTCTTCAGGAGGTCTCTCATGTCACACGCAAATAACGCTTTCGCATTCTCCGATCCCGCCGAGCCGCAAGTGCTGGCAGCGGCGAGGGCGCTGGCCGCGCGGCTCGCTGCAGATCAAGCAATTTCACGGCTCACTGTGAATGCAACAATGGCCGATCACTTCGGCGGTAGCGACGCCGAAGGACGCTGGTCCGTACGCGATGCCCATGCCGCACTTGAATTGGCGCAGGTGCTGTTCCTGGCGCAGGCAACTGAATTCTCACCTGCAATGTCATCCAGCTTTGCCGATGAGGCTTTCACGCGCCTTGAAGGTCTGGTCCCGACCCAGTCCAACCGGAGCGACGAGCAGATCGAGTGGCAACAATTCGCGACGCCGCCCCGTCTGGCCTGGATGGCTGCAAAGGCATGCGCGATTTCTGCCGCTGAACTGGTTCTCGAACCGTCGGCCGGGACCGGCATGCTGGGCGTATGGGCAGCAAAGGCAACTGCGCGTCTTGCTCTCAACGAGATATCGCCGCTGCGCCGCGAATGCCTGGGCGTCGTGTTTCCGGAGGCGACAGTCACGGGATTTGACGGGGAACTGATCGACGAACTTCTGATGCCCGACGTGGGTCCGAGCGTGGTGCTGATGAACCCGCCATATTCACACGGTATCGAGAGGGGCCGCGATAGCCGCACTGGCGACCGGCACTTACGTTCTGCCTGGAAGCGCCTTCTGCCGGGTGGCCGCCTGGTCGCAGTGATGCCCGAATGGTTCGAGCTTCCGAAATTCCTCGCCGGGATCGCAGGTCCCCTCTCGTTGCGCCTCAACGCGACGATCGAGCGCGGTTTCATCAAGCAGGGCACCTCAATCTCAACCCGGCTCCTGATTCTCGACAAGGCTGAGGATGGTACCAGCCCGATCATCGCCCAGCCGGCAAACTTTGCTGAGCTTCATCTGCTGATCGATATGCTCCCTGACCGGGTAAGCCTGCCCGCAGGACCCAGCATCGGCATCAAGCCAGCATTGCCGCTTCGGCTGGTTGCGAACAAGACGAAACCGGTTCCACTTAAGGTCCATCCAACCAATGCGGCGCCGTCGATCCTGCCGCTTGATTTTACTTCGCTCGAAGCACCTGCGCCGATCGAAAGCCAGGTTGGGCATTATTTGCCCTACCGGCCGAGCCGGATCTCAATTGCAGATGCTGTCCCGCATCCGACCCCCCTAGTCGAATCCGTTGCGATGGGTTCGATCACCGCACCCGTGCCCGAAGTGGTGCCTCAGCTTCCGTCGAGCCTCATTGCTGGGGGCGTCCTATCCGCTGCGCAGGCCGAGACCCTGATCTATGCCGCAAGCGCGCATGCCCGCGATCTGCCGGGACGGTTTGAGCCCGACGACAAGGGCTGCGCCTTGAAGGCGAGCGCCGAGGGTCACGCCTACCGCATGGGCTACTTTCTTGGTGACGGAACTGGTGCAGGGAAAGGACGGCAGGTCGCTTCTGTCATCCTCGACCGGTGGGTGAGGGGCGAACGGCGCCATATCTGGATATCCAAGAACGAAGCTTTGCTCGAAGATGCCCGCCGCGATTGGAGCGCGCTCGGCGGCCTTCCCATCGACGTCCAGCCCCTTGGCCAATGGAAGCTCGGTGTCCCGATCGGAATGCGCGAGGGTATACTCTTCGTGACTTATCCGACACTGCGTTCGGGTCGAAGCGACGCGACCCGGCTCGATCAGATTCTCGAATGGGCAGGGGAGGACTTCGACGGGCTCATCGTCTTCGACGAAGCCCATGCGATGGCCAACGCCGCAGGCGGGGAGGGCTCACGTGGTAAGGTCAAGGGATCGGAGCAGGGCATTGCCGGTGTTCGCATCCAGAATCTGCTGGCGCGCGCCCGCGTGCTCTACGCTTCTGCAACCGGGGCATCCGACGTCAATAATCTCGCCTATGCCACCCGTCTTGGCCTTTGGGGTCCCGAGACGGCTTTTGCCAATCGCGAAGCCTTCGTCGCAGATATCCGCGATGGCGGTATCGCTGCAATGGAACTGGTTGCGCGCGATCTGAAGTCACTGGGGCTGTATGCGGCGAGGGCCCTTTCATTCGCCGGAGTTGAGTACGAGATTCTCGAGCATTGCCTGACCCCCGACCAAGTAGCGGTTTATGACGCCTATGCAGACGCCTGGGCAATCATTCATGCCAACCTGCGCGAAGCTCTCGAGGCAACGCGGATCGTCGACACTGACAGTGGCGAGACACTCAATTCAGGTGCCAAATCGGCTGCGTTTTCGGTGTTTGAAGGCACCAAGCAGCGCTTCTTCGCGCAGCTCCTTCTATCCATGAAGCTGCCGAGCCTGCTGCCTGCGATTGATACGGCACTTGCCGACGGCAACGCTGTTGTAGTGCAACTCGTCTCGACCGCCGAAGCCATGCTCAACCGCCGCCTCTCTGATCTCTCCGATGCGGAACGTGAAGCACTCGAAATCGATCTCTCCCCTCGCGAATATGTGGTCGATTACCTCACCAAAAGCTTCCCGGTGCGGTTGATGGCCGTGTTTACGGACGAGAATGGCAATGCCCGGTCCGAACCGATGAGTGATGAGAACGGTGCCCCTGTTCTCTGTCGTTCGGCGCTTGCCGCGCGCGATAGCATGATCGAGCAGCTCTGTGCCTTGCCGCCGATCGCGACGGCGCTCGATGCGATCATCGAACGGTTCGGTGTCGATCAGGTCGCCGAAGTCACCGGCCGTACCCGCCGCCTGATCGTCGGGCGCGATGGACGCCAGGTGCTCCAGTCGCGCTCTCCGCGCGCCAATGTCGCCGAAACGCGAGATTTTATGGACGGGACAAAGCGGATTCTGGTTTTCTCCGATGCCGGTGGCACCGGCCGCAGTTATCATGCCGACCTTGCGGCAAAGAACCAGATGCGCCGGGTCCACTTCCTGCTGGAGCCGGGCTGGCGGGCCGATGCCGCAATTCAGGGCCTTGGCCGTACCAACCGCACCAATCAGGCGTCGGCCCCGCTGTTCCGCCCGGTGACCACCGACGTGCGTGGCGAACGTCGGTTTATATCGACCATTGCACGTCGGCTCGACAGTCTCGGGGCACTGACCCGAGGGCAGCGCCAGACAGGTGGGCAGAACCTCTTCGATCCTGCCGACAATCTCGAGAGCACCTACGCCAAGGAGGCGCTTCATCGCTGGTTCGGCCTGTTGTTCGCAGGCAAGCTGGAAGCCGTTACGCTTTCTCGGTTTGAGGAATTGAGCGGGCTCAGGGTCGAAGGGCCCGACGGCGGGATGGTCGATGACCTGCCAACAATCCAGCGCTGGCTCAATCGCATCCTCGCGTTGCCGATTGCTTTGCAAAACGGCATATTTGACGAGTTTCTCGGCCTCGTCGAAGCGCGGATCGATGCGGCACGCCAGGCCGGCACGCTCGACATTGGGGTCGAGACCATTGCGGTGGAGCATTACGAGGTGCTGACCGACACGCTACTGCGCACCGATGCGCTGTCGGGCGCGACTACGCATCTCCTGGAACTCGAGATCGCCCGGGCGCTCAAGCCTTTGCGTCTCAAACGCCTCGAGGAGCTCTACGGCTTTTCAGGTGCGCGCCAGCAGTTTCTCCGTAATACGCGCTCAGGCCGGATCGGGCTGCTTGTCCCAGCGCGCAGCCTGCTCACAGACGAAGGTATGCGGGTGGCCCGCTTCGAGCTTGTCCGTCCCTTGAAGCATGGGCACATCACTGCCGATCAACTCGCGGAGAGCAACTGGGAAACGGTGGATCCAACCGATTTTCGCCGCCTGTGGCAGGTGGAGGTCGATGACGCCGCCTCAAATCACAAGCGCGAGCGCCTGCATCTTGCAACCGGCCTGCTGCTTCCGGTGTGGGACAAACTCCCTTCCGACTATGTTCGGGTCAGCCGGATTTCGGCGCGAGATGGACGCTCGCTGTTAGGCCGGGAGGTTCCCCTCCATTGCGTGCCCGAACTTTGCCAGGCGCTTGGGCTCGAAGACGAACATGCCTTTTCGGCAGCGCAAATCGTCGATGCGGTGCTCGGGACAGGGCGACCGATGCAAATCAAAAGCCGCGAAGCGCTTACGCTCAAGCGCAGCCTCGTCAATGGCGCGCAGCGGCTCGAACTGGCTGGTTGGTCGGCGTCGCGCCTCGACTGGTACAAGAAGCATGGGTGCTTCACCGAGATCATACGCTATCAAACGCGACTTTTCGTCCCGACGACGAGCGCAGTAGCGGTCTTGGCGCGACTTGTGGGATGAGAATCGTTGCCTTGCCAAATGGCATTTAATGTGCTATATACTGCCATATGGAGAATACTCATGTTGGCACTGCAACCCGTTGATACCGTCCCCCATGCCTTCCGGCCCGATCCTGTAACCCAGGAGGAAGCAGCGGCGATGTTCCGCGCCGTGCTGAACCTGTTTGGGAAATGGGAACTAACTGACGAACAGGCAGCGACTTTGCTCGACATGCCGGTTCGCTCCTATCGGCGGTGGAAGGCTGAGGGTGCGGGCCGTGTCTCGCGCGATGGCGCGGCGCGCCTTTCCAACCTGATGGGTATCCACAAGGCGCTGAGGATCATCTTTTCAGAAGCCCAGCGTGGCTACGCCTGGATCAAGGCAGGTAACGCCGCCTTTGCCGGAGCGAGTGCGCTCGACGTCATGCTTGGCGGTGAGCTGACTGATATCATGCGGGTGCGTCGCTATCTTGATGCCGAACGTGGTGCCTGGTGATTGATCCCAAGGCAATTCCGGTTGCCCAGGTCGAGTGGAAAGGTGCTGTGCGGATTGTCCGCAGTGCCTTTCCACCGATCGACCTATTCGAAGATATCGCAGACCCCGCAGATTGGCCGCTGCTGATCTCTGCCGAGCAAAAAACCAATCCCCGCATCATGGCGACGATCGGCAATCTCGATCTGGTACCTGCTGACCGCCGGGTAGGGGGCAACGGCGCATCCTATCTGATGGCCCCGTTCACGCATGTCAGCACTGACCGACCAAGTCGCTTCACCGATGGGACTTACGGCGTCCTATACGCGGGGGATTCATTCGAAACTGCGCTGTTCGAGACAATCCATCATCATGCCCGCTTCATGGCTCGCACCGTAGAAGCGCCAGGCTGGACCTCACAGTTCCGTGAGATCATCCTTTCGGTAAGCGCCGATCTTCACGATCTCAGGAGCCTTGTCGCAGGCAATCCCGCGCTAGATCCCGACAACTATGCTGCATCGCAAGCCCTCGCTGTTGAACTCAAAGGGGGCGGGGCCGAAGGTCTTGTCTATCCGAGCATCCGGCATCCGGGTGGTGAATGTGTCGGCTTGTTCTACCCGGATTGTGCATCCGACCCCACTCAGGGACGTCACCTCGACTACCACTGGGACGGAATGGGTGTCGATCTTGTTCGAGACGCTGGTACAGGGGCGGTGTTTCGGGTGGTGGGTTCTACTTGAGCGAAAGATCCACGGCGAGCAGGCCAAAAGGCAATCCAGTTATGAAACGACATCCGCCCAACTTAATTTCAACGAATTGCCCTTCACCTTAGGCAGGGCTTTGCGGTCGATCAGCTTGCCCTGCACCTCAAAGTCAGAATCAATCTTCACGATCAGGACCTTGCTAAAGTTGCGCTTGAGATTGAGCGTAATTGTATCGTTGCTCTTGAAAGGCGTAATTGTCTTCACTTCAACGAAGTGATTGCCAATTTTGCCATCCGACCCTTGTGCGTAATTCCGGTGCAGTTTGAGCCCGTGAGTGATTGCCCCATAGAGTTCACCGAGATCGCCATACACCTGAAGGTGGCTGCCCGTGAGCTCGTAATAGTTCTGCGCAATAGCGAGCAAGTCTTGAAATATCGGAACCAGATCGACGTCGAGGTTCGGGAACCGGGCTTCGAACTCCAAACGCGCTAGATGTGTGTTGATCTCGGTCCAGGTAATCCATTCACCATCGTCGTAAATGGCGTTGTCTTCGTTCCACATGTCTGTTGGGCCGTGCATCATATTAGCGTGACATGCCATCTTACCAGTAAATGACTGGTTTCCCAATCAACGACTGCGCCCATAGAAGAGGAAAGGAAGCTTGCTTCTGACTGAGCCGAAGGAGCGTCGATGGTCGATGCTTGAGCTCGCAATCAGGAGTAAGTCCCATGATCAAGTCGATCCCGCTGACCAAGTTGGTCCAGTCCCCTCGCAATGTGCGCCGTCACGGTGACCCAGCCGCAGATTCCGAACTGAAGGCGAGCATTGCAGCCCACGGGTTGTTGCAGAACCTCATCGTTCGGCCTGCTGCTCGTGGAAAATTCGAGGTCGAAGCAGGAGAGCGCCGCCGGTGCGCCTTGCTGGCGCTTGCCGAAGAGAAAGTTCTGCCGAAGGGCTACGAGGTTACCTGCCTCGTGCTTGAGGACGATGCGGAAATAGCCGTCGAAACGAGCCTGGCCGAAAACTTCCATCGCCTCGCGATGAACCCAGCCGATGAAGCGCAGGCGTTCGCTGCCCTTATTGATGCTGGTGCCTCGACGGAAGATGTCGCGCGCCGCTTCGGACTGACGGTCCGCTTCGTCGAAGGCCGGCTGCGTCTCGCGACCCTTGCACCCGTCGTCTTCGATGCTCTGGCATCCGGCGAAATCACTCTCGATCTCGCCAAAGCTTTCGGCGCGACCTCCGACCAAGAAATTCAGGCTCGCGTCTATGAACAGTCGTCCTCGGGCTATTATGCGCCCAGCGCCGACAGCATCCGGCGCATGGTGCTCTCCGGCACGGTTCGCGGCAGCGACGCTCGGGCCCGTCTTGTCGGGCGCGAGGCCTATATCGCTGCAGGTGGCCGGATCGAACGCGAACTATTCGACGACGATGACAGCGAGTCCTGGGTCGATGTCGCGCTTCTGGAAAGCCTCGCCTCGGAGGAAATGGAGAAACGCGCCAAGGCGCTCGCAGCAGAGCAGGGTCTTGCCTGGGTCAAGCCGACGCTTGACGCCTATGCCAGTCACGATCTCGTAGAAGGCCTCATTCGCCTTCCAGCGGAGCCGGCTCCGTTGACTGACGCCGAACTGGCCCGCCTTGACGAGCTCGATGCCTCGTACGACGAGCATGCGGCCATTCTTGAGGACGAAGACAGCGCCGAAGAAGCAATTGCTGCGGCCGAGGCGACGATCGAAGCGATCGAGCGCGAATGCCAGGACATTCGGGCAAAGCCCCCGGAGCTGGCACCCGAACTGAAGGCCGATGCCGGAATGATCCTGGTTCTCTCGCGCGACGGCACACCGGTTCTCCAGCCGGTGTTCTACGGCGAGCGCGACATAGAAGTCGTTGGTGACGAAGATGTCGTCGAAGTCGTTGCGAGTGTCGGCAGTGATGGCAAACGCCGTGCAGCGCTTTCCAAGCGTCTGGTCGACGAACTTGCGATGCAACGTCGTGACGTGCTCGCGCTCCACGTGGCATCGGATCCCGGCCTTTCGCTCGACATCATGGTCTTCACCCTCGCGGATGCCGACACACACGACTGGCGGTCACGCACGGCCACGACCCTACGCGGCGGCGTCCCCGCGGGTCCGATTGTCGGGTTCGAAGCGAAGGATGCGCCGGCAAGCGCATCCCTTGCGGACCTGCGCTCGGGTCTCGATGAGAGTTGGCGATCTGGCGAAGACGCTTCGTCGCGCTTCAAGATGTTTCGGACACTCGCTGATGAAAGTCGCGCAGCATGGCTCGGCTTCGTCGTCGCTCGCACACTCGAGGCGAGCCTCAACATGGCAGGCGAACGTCAGATCGCGTTCCAAGATCATCTGGGCAGCACGATCGGCATCGACATGGCGCAATGGTGGCGTCCGACCGCGGCAAACTACTTCGACCGCGTCTCGAAGCAGGTCATCCTTGATGCGCTCACCGATGTTGGCGGTTTGGAACTGTCCTCACGCTTTGCATCGGTGAAAAAGGGCGATCTCGCGATGAGCGCCGAGCGCGTCTTCGCGGGGACCTACATCACCGAGGTCGAAGTTCGGGAAAGAGCCCTCGCCTGGGTGCCCGAAGTCATGCGTTTTGCCGACCAGCCGGAAATTCCTGCCGATAACGAAGCGCAAAGTCCCGATGCGGATTTCGTCGCCAACGACGACAATCAGCCCCCGAGCGAGCTGGCCGCCTGACCTCCTCCTGACAGGAACGGCTGCTCGCCACCGTGAAGCGGTCCTCCGGCACATGCCGGGGGGCCGCTTCCTTCATGGAAAGAGAGCGGAGGGGGCTCCGGGATCTCCGGCACTGACCGACGGAACTGTCGTCAGGCCATTTCAGGAGATACAACATGGCCTATCGCAAGGGACAAAGCGGCGGAGTGTCGCCTGCTACCCGTATCACCCAGGAAATCATCGCCCGCCTCGAGTCCGGCACGAAGCCGTGGATCAAGCCATGGCGCGGTGTGCCAGTCTCGCGCCCATTGCGGGCGTGCGGCATCCCTTATCGCGGCATGAATGTATTCTGGCTCTGGATGGTTGCCGACATGTGCGGTTACGCCTCGCCGTTCTGGATGACGTACAATCAGGCCAATGAACTGGGCGCACAGGTGCGCAAGGGTGAAAAATCCACCATCGCCATCTTCTACAAGAGCTACACCAAGGAAGTCGAAGCCCCCGGCACCGGCGAAAAAACCGACGAAAGTCGTCGTGTGTTGAAGGCCTATCCGGTTTTCAATGCTGATCAGGTCGAAGGTCTGCCCGAGCGTTTCCATCCCGCCGCGACGCTTGAGGTGGTGGAGCCCGAGGGCCGTCAGGCTGAACTCGACTCATTCTTTGCCCGTATTCCGGCCGTGCTGCGGCATCAGGGCGACGAAGCCTATTATGAGCCAGTGGCTGACCGGGTGACAATGCCGCCCGCGCATCTCTTCTCGGGCTTCGACCACTATTACGCGACGCTCGCGCACGAGCTGTCGCATTGGACCGGCCATGCCAGTCGCCTCGACCGCAATCTCAAGAACCGATTTGGTTCTGCAGCTTACGCCGCCGAGGAACTCATTGCCGAACTTTCGAGCGCCATGCTTGGCGCTGAACTCGGTCTGCCAGTCACCCACCTCGATAGCCATGCGAGCTATATCGAGCATTGGCTCAAGCTCCTGAAGCAGGATGACCGTGCCATTCTCACCGCTGCTGCAAAGGCTGAGGAAGCATCAAGGCTTCTGCTCAAACTCGCAGGACGGATCTCTGCCGATGATACCGACGAAGCGTCTGCCGACGCTGCGTTGGCCGCCTGAAGGAGGGGGTCATGGGCCGATCGGTCAGTTACCCCAGCGGGGCCGTTGTGGCCTTCACCGTACTCGAAATCGAGAACGACGACGATTGGGACTTCGAATATGAGTGGCTCCGCGAGGAACTGCGCGAGCGCGCAGGGCAGGCATTCCCTTCACTGATCGCGCACGACGGTTGGCGAGGCCGCGAAGACCGCATCCTCATGCGCAATGCCTATGCGGATTTCGGCGTGTCGGTTTACGCCGGTCTGGTTGCGGTGTGGATCGTCGAGCGTGACGATGGCGCCTATTGGGATGCCGATTGGCGCACGGCCAGATCGCCCAGAGCGCAGCGCTGGCTGTCCCAAATCGCCTCACGCTTCGAAGCCTTATTCGGCGACTACGTCTGCCTCGGTCACATGTCGAACGGTGAGGGCGTCTACGCAAAACGGGTAGCCTGATGCGCCAGTCACTTTGATCGTGACGAGGTGCCTGTCCTCCCTGACGAAGCCTGCAGGTGCACTCATGGTCTGAAGCCATGCGAGAGAGGCCCTGGGCCAGCCGCCAGTCTTCCGCAACCCGGCTTGCGCAGGCCCGAGTTGGCCCGGCCCTGTGGGCCGTTGGCCTGCCCGCGCCAGCCTGCCCAAGCGGGTTTCCCCTGTCGGGTGCGGAGACTGCCTCAAGCTGGCCCTGACGGGCTCTCGCTGGCGCAGCCATGAGCGGGTGCGTCAGCCTCACGCCAGTCAGGAGGACAATACCCATGCACTCATCATTTTCTGACCAACTTGCCGGCCTCGATCTTTCCGGTTTTTCGATTGGTCCTGCCCCAGTTTCCACCAATGATTTTCCGGTCCACGATGCGGTCGTCCAGACTCTCGAAGCGGTCTGGTCCGATCTATTTGCGATGGTCTCTGGGACTGCGCTGGAGGCCGATGCCGAGGACCTCGGCTGGGCGTTCGTCAACATCTTCCACCGTTCCGCGACCCGCAAATCGACCGCAGTTGACCGCGCAACCGACGAAGTCCGAGCGCTCCTGGCCACTGCCGATGGATCCGAAATTCACACCCATGAACTCGAGACCCAGGTTGAGCGTGCGCAGTGTGCCGAAGGGGCCATGATCGCTCTCGAAGAGATGCGCGAAGTGGCCGCTGCCCTCTATCTCAACGAATTCGGCTCCTCGTGGAAGCCCGTGTCGAGTTCGCGCTTCAATCACAGCGCCATGCTGACTTCCGCGCTTGTCGAGGGGCGCGAGTTCGTCCGAGCCCGGTCCGAAGCCAAGCGCCGCGCCGCCATGCCAGAAGGTACGCCGGTGATATTTGCCGGTGGCCGCACACGCCATCCAAACGAGCAGGACGCTCTCACTTTCGCCAACAACGTCTGGGCTACTCTGGACAAGGTTCACGACCGGGTTCCTGACATGGTTCTTGTCCACGGCGGTGATACCAAGGGCGTTGACCGTCTGGCATCTTCATGGGCGGAACGACGCAACATTCCGCAAATCAGCTTCTCCCTCGACATGCGCCTGGGGGCACGCGCAGGCTTCAAGCGCAACGAGCGTATGCTCTCGCTTGACCCCCGTTATGTCGTCGCCTTTCCCGGAAACGGGGTCCTGGAGCGCCTCGTCATCGAAGCGAAATCCCGTCGGATTACCGTCGTCGATCGCCGCGGTCCGCTTGGAACTTCTCCCAAGCGCGCGGCTCGGGATACCGACTGATGCGTCCGGCATCGCGCCAGCGCCATCGGCGCTGGCGCAGCCCGTCAGAGGAAAGAGATCGCCTGATATCGTGGGCAAGACGATCGGTTCTTGCCCGCACATTGCAGGAGAAATCTCATGACTGATTTTCAGGCAATCATGGCGGACTTTGCTGTCCGCCAGGCCGAACGCGCGGCGCAGGCACAAAGCGAAATCCAACGGCTCAAGGCAGCTATCATTGCCCCGCTGCGCAATGCCGAAATTGCCCGCGTAGAAATCCGCTTCGATGGGTGCGGCGACAGCGGTGCGGTCGAAGAATGCGTCTTCTCTGACGCCGGCGGGGCGAGTGTTCCGTGTCCCGAAGTGACGATCGACTGTGCTGGAGAAGGCGACGACCAGAGCCTCAATTCCGCCCTCGAGCAACTGACTTACCTTGCTCTCGAACGCCATCATCCCGGATGGGAAATCAATGATGGTGCCTGCGGCGAACTGGTCATCGAAGTGGCTACGCCGAGTTTCGTTCTGGACTGCCAGCTGCGTTACACGGCGACCGACGACCATTCGACTGATCTCTAGGAGAGGTGCGATGGCTCATTGCTACTATCACGCCCTATCGTCGGTCCGGAAATGGGGAGGGGTGGTGGAAGATTACCTGCCGCTCCACCAATGGTTTGACCAGTCGAAGGCGATCTTTGCTGATCCGCGGCACCGGGCCCTTCGGCACCATGCCGAAGGAATTTTCATGCTCGAAACGCTGTTCGGGCCTACCATCGTCAACGCCGACAATCGTGTCGTGCCTGTTCGCCTTGTAGGCGAGCAGCACGTCCGCGAGGACTTGGGTACGATTCCTTCCTTTGCGGATTGGGGGCGCCTAATCACGCCACAAGACTGGATGTTGCGGGGGCACCGTCTGGACGAGCCTTTACCGCTTGGCACTATGGAGACTGGTGCTGGCGGTGCGTTTTCAGGAGGTCATTCGTCGGCTTCGGGACGAGCTTTCGTAGTCGAGATATGATGTCGCCTTCGAGGTAGGTGAGGTCAGGGTGGCACGTCGCATCCCGATAGTACGAAAAGTCATGGCTTGGCCTGTGCAAGGTACTCGGGACCAACCCGGCCGGTAAGCAAACCTTTCCTGAAGCATCCCCGTCGAGACGCGCAACCCCGATCAGGTCCGGCCGAGTTGCCGGGCTGCGCCCGGCTGCCCGCACCACCCGAACCAGATCGAGGTTTCCCTTCGGTGCGCTTCGCCGTGGCCGCTTCCTAGTCGGGTTTGCAGCCGGGATGGACCCGGAATGCTCGATCAGGAGAAAGACCATGACCAATCTCGTAATCCTCGTTGGCCGCATCGCCCGCGATCCCGAAACCCGCACGACCCAGGGCGGCACCAACATCACCTCGATCTCGGTCGTCACCGACCGTCCCGCCCGCAAGGACGGCAAGACCTACAAGGACGAAAACGGCTACACCGCCAAGGACAGCGAATTCCACCGCGTGACCTGCTTCAACGGTCTCGGCCAGAACGTCGCCAAGTACTGCACCAAGGGCCAGCTCGTGACGGTTGAGGGGCGCATCCACTATACGCAGTGGGAAGACCAGGACGGCACCAAGCGCTACGGCTGCGAGATCATCGCCGACAAGGTGGACTTCCTCACC